>Ga0265322_10000023_pt1 | contig 99818 bp, 105 predicted proteins | sample 41222metaG_FD_193584 | JGI IMG/M metagenome (GOLD analysis project Ga0265322, IMG submission 193584) | Rhizosphere microbial communities from Carex aquatilis grown in University of Washington, Seatle, WA, United States - 4-12-22 metaG | ecosystem: Host-associated > Plants > Roots > Rhizosphere...
GAAGAATTAGCTACAAAGCAACAACAAATTCAAGATATGATTGTTTCACTTAATTCTACACTTCAATCGCAAATGGAAGCACAACAAGTCATAGCCACACAATTAGGAGTTAAACTTAATACTACTATTCCTGCACCAGTTGTGCAGCCAAGTCAACCAGTTTCTACTCCTGCGCCAGTAGTGTCGACTCCTCCTCCACAACCTGTTCCAACACCACAACCAATGCGTAGAACAAGTGCATCTTAAATATTTAGCAAGTTCGGATTAATTAAATTGTGGTTAAAATCTTTCATAATATTTAAAATCCGAAAAAAAATATTCAAAACATACTAGTATTTATCTATTTAATGTGTTAGGGGTATAATTCATGAAAGAAAAAAAATTTTCTATATTACCAATATTTTTGGTAGTATTAATAGATATGATCGGTATTGGAATAATAATTCCTATAATTGGACCACTGTTTCTCTCTACAAACATATTATTCGACGCTTCAGTCACACTTGCAACGAGAACTATAATTTTAGGACTATTAATAGCATCATTTCCTATTGCTCAATTCTTTGGCGCACCATTACTAGGTGCATTATCAGATAAACATGGAAGAAAAAAATTACTAATAATATCTCTTGGAGGAACATTCATAGGATATATCTTGTTTGGTGTTGGAATTGTAACGCACAATCTTTATCTGCTCTTTATCAGTAGAATCATAGACGGATTCACTGGCGGAAATATAACAATTGCAATGTCCGCAATTGCCGATGTAAGTAATGAAGAGAATAAAGTCAAAAGATTCGGCTTAGTCGGAATGAGTTTTGGTCTTGGAATAATTATTGGTCCGACGATAGGCGGAATACTTGCAGATTCACACACAGTGTCATGGTTCAACTTTGCTACACCAATATGGTTTGCAGCAATATTATGTCTGACAAATATAATATTATTTATATTTAATTTCGAAGAAACTTTAACATCATGTAAAATCACCAAAGTTAGTTTATTGACGGGATTTAGACACTTAAAGAAAGCTTTTACATATATAGATTTGCGTGTAATGTTTATATTCGTCTTGCTATTCACTTTCGGATTTAGTTTCTTCACACAATTTTTTCAAGTATTTTTAATAGAAAAATTCCATTATACAGAACGCGACATAGGTTTATTCTTCGGATTTATGGGATTATGTATAGCTCTTGGTCAAGGTCTTATTGTGAGACCAATCAGTAAAAGATTCAAGCCATATCAGATTTTATCTATAAGTACACTCGTCGTAGCAATATCAATAGCCTGCATGCTCATACCAACTAAAGCCATAGGACTATATTTTATAATTCCGTTCATGGCCATATTTAATGGACTCACAATGCCGAATATGAATGCACTCATATCAAATTTGACATCCAGAGAAAATCAAGGAGAAATCATGGGAATTAATCAATCATTCCAATCGCTTGGAATGGCTATCCCTCCATTACTTGCAGGATTTTTTGCTACAATAAATTTTATATTACCAGTAATTGTTGGAAGTGCACTAGTATTTGTCGCATGGATTGTATTTATGATATTCTTTAGAACTCAACACATGAAAGCGATGAAATTCAGATAAGTTAATAGAATAAAAATGGAATAAATGTACTTATTTAAGTATACAAAAATAATTATTTATCCGCTAAAAGTTTTTCTGACTGCAGCCTAAACTTTTTTTCCTGCAACACGTTATAAGTTGTTCTTGCACTTGTTACATAACTCTTTGTTTCTCCTGGTATCAAATCAGAATAAATTATCCAGCGTAATTCTTTAGGTCTATTTTTTTTCGGATCTCCGTATAGCCCTGAAAGTCTTCCAATACCAGCATTGTATGCTGCGGCTATTATATCACGCTTTCTTTCAAGCGAAACATTAACATTATTCCATCCTATATATTTATGTTTTTTTGTCAATTCAGAATAATTATTTTCACCATACTTCTCAAGCCATAAACATAATTTTATACCTGCTTCTATGTTTAATTTTGGTTTATAGACATTCGGAATATATGAACTTGATGAAGGCATAACAGTATACCATCCATCGTCGACAAGCTGCATCGGTCCTCTGGCTCCTGCCGAACTCACTTTAGAATCTAATACAAAATGCGACTCGTTTTGAATGAGCGACATCACTAATTCCTTGTCGACTACCTGAGAATAATAACTTACTGTATCTAAAATTTTCATGATATATAATGAATCTGATATATGACTTGCAAAAAGCATATTAGCTCGTTGGTCTGATGTCAAAACTTTTATTGCGGCATAAAGAGAGCCTGTATCATTAGAATCAGAAACATTTCCAATCATCGATTCCAGACTCGGTGATTTAGGATTTATTACTTTTATTAAATTATTCTTTATTAAATTATTATGTGTTGGAATTAATTTTGAATTAATATCTGATTGTGAATCGTACAAAAATTTGGATGCTTGAATTGATGCTTGAACTGTTGGTCTAACATTCTCGAGAGTGACCTTACTAGTTACCTTTTCAAAGTCCATAGGCATTATCTGATAAGTCGTATCAGGATTAAATTTTGGAGTTTGGTCGTTTACGAAAACACTATTCCTAAATAAAGTATCCAACCTCAAAGGATTACCAGATGCGTAACTAAGTACTTTGTGCGTCGCTGTTAATAATATTATTGATGAAACAGCCAGCGTTGTCGCCATTCTAGTTTTTTTTCTTTTATGATTTGTTTCCATTATGATTTGTTTCCATCGGGTATTTTTCGTGCGTCTTTTATTTTTTGCATACCTCTAAATAGGATAATTTTTGTATGAATATAGTGTGATACTATATCGATTGCAGTCTATCGACGTGCAGTCGCGCGATAATCTTTAGATAACAAAAACTTGCTACTCGAGCTATCCTAAGGCTAAAGCCCGAGATATTACGTCTCTCGCTTAATCGCAAGTTTTTGGGATTAAAAATTTCGACCTAAAGGTAAGGTATTAAATCCCACAAAATTTCTGTCGAAATTTTTAATAATTAACATAACTCCAACTAATAGTTAAAGTGTATGATACTCACCTATCGATTGTCCAAGTTGATTATCAATTATATAACGAGATTTTCGGATATGATTTTAAATTTTATAATTCTTCTAAATTTCATAGCTCTTCGCAACTCTATAATCGTATGATAAATCACTTAGACAATAATAGACATAATCATATCTTTATAAAAGTTATGAAAGTGTGAAAAAATCAATATAAAAAATTCACAAGCACTAGTGATTGTTCGTTCACAAGTGTTATAAATAAAAATTTATTTCCAATAGAACAAGAAAAAAACAAGAAATAGGGTGATTTATATGGAATTCAAACAAATAGTAATGGAAAGATATGCCACAAAGAAATTTGATGGTAAAAAGATTGAACAAAAAAAAGTTGACGAGTTATTGGAACTAATAAGATACAGTGCGTCTTCCTTTAATATACAGCCTTGGAAAATAAAGGTTATTGCAGACTCAAAAATTAAAGAAAAATTATCTTCAGCGTCGTACAATCAGCCGCAAGTAACAACATGCTCGCAATTATTAGTATTTTGTGCAGATAAAGACTTGACAGGCAAAGCAAAACTTCTGGAAAAATCTCTAATAAAAAACGGAGCAACAAAAGAAGGATTAAAAACATACACGGATATGCTAAATGGTGCAATCAACAACATGAGTCCAGATCAACAAATATCTTGGGCGCAAAAGCAAGTATATCTTGCAGTGGGCAATGCCCTAAATGGAGCAAAAGCATTAGGATTCGATTCATGTCCAATGGAAGGATTTAATGCAGCAGAATATTCGAAGATATTAAAATTGCCTGACAATTTAATACCTACAGTAGTAGTGCCAATAGGATATGCAGCAGACACTCAAAGACCAAAATTTAGATTTACAAAAGAAGAAGTGTTCTTCTAAAATATCATTAATTTCGGTTTTAATTTTTGTTTTCTTTTTTATTTTAGTTATATAATCTCAGTCTATTATTATATCTAAGTTATTTTTATCCACTCAAGATCTCGACGTGGTTGCACCGCTAGAATTTTGATAATGACTATTAAGATTTGAATCACCATATGCGCTATCTGAATCGGAATTATATTGGTATACTAGACCAAATGCTATTACAGTGCCTTCTTTTAAAAATTTAGGAAACATATAAGATATCGGTTGCCCATTAAGTCCACCAACATATCCTTGATCTACCCATCCAGACTTTACTCGAGTACTGTCTGTAAATAAAAAACCATATTGATGTATCTCCATACTATAGGGAGGATCATGTAGAAGCATTATTCCTACATTTTTTGGCAAATTAACTTTTGGTGTCAATTGGACTATTGCTGAAACCGCTTTTGGCAAAATATAACCTTTGGTCAAATCATGTTTTTCATAGAATTTAGAGTCGATAGTTTTAGCTGTGTCTATTATTCCTAAAACTTCATCTCCTGCAATATTATTAAGCGTTACTGCTTCTTTTCCTATTCTGAATAATACATATCCTTCAGGAGTTATTGAATTATTATCTGCAAATTCAGGCAATAATTTTGCAATGTCTTTTGGATTAGTAATGTTTTTTCCGTGTCCTATTCGCATTCTTCTTTGCAATTGAAAAAATAGATTTGCAAATTTGCTTTGACTATATAACTTCATAGGGATAGGATTAGTGTTTTTTACTGAAAAATAAAATCCTTTATTATCTACAGTAGGTGCTTCGCTCCATGACTGTAGTCCGAGTCTTCCTCTACTCGTCCTTAATTGATATCTTAAAACAAAATCTTTGTTATTTACTGATATTTGTTCATGCGGATATATTTCTGCAAATGCATTTGGCGGAATTATTATTGGCGTATCTTTTTTATCAGGATAATATTTGCCATACTTTCTTGAATCTTGTATTGAATCCAGTTTTGTCAAATCAAATTTTTTGCGATTTGCAACCTTAGATATTTCTTCCACATATTTTGCTTGAGAATCATTGTCAAAAACATATGTTCTTCCTATTCTTACATCTAAACTTCCTGGCTGTAATTGATCTTCCGATATTTTATTAGAAATTTTAATTAATCCTCTATCTATAGCAGTCTTTATTCCTTTATCGTTTAGCATCGGTAGGCGTACTGGATATGTTAATTTAACTTCAATTCCGACCATAAACAAGAATAGCGATAAGAATTTAAAAGGTTTATGCTTTGTGACTACTGAAGAGTAAAAAAGATATGCCTCTGGGTGTGCCTCTAGTATAAGTTCCTCTATAAAAGGGTTTATCTTTCCTGAACTATCTTCCTTTTGAACTAATTGCCTTTTGTGGACACATTTCTTGACAACAATAACATCTTATACATTTGTTATAATCATATTTTGGTGGAGCAGTTCTTTTATTATCGACAAAATGTAATGCTTTACCTTCAACAGGACACGCTTCTACACATATTCCACATTTAATACATTTCTTTGGATCGATTACTGGCTTATGATAAATGCTATTCCTGATGAATCTTGGCATAAAAGATTTTAATAAATCATTACTTACAGGTTTTCTTTCAACATCAAACTTTTTATTAATAAAACTTTCAATGGGATCGCCAACATATTCTATTTCTTCCTCTAAATATGTTCCAAGGCCAGCCAATTTTCCATATTTTATTGTCGGAACAGTCAAAGGATCTAAATCAATCATTCTACAAAATGTACTATCGACAGCTATTGGATCTGTAGATATAATTATACAATTCATATTGATTGGAGTTCCACCTCTTGGACCATTGCCTTCCATTGCAACAATTCCATCCATAATAAAGAGTCTAGGTTTTAAGAGCATATTTAAGTCTACAAGCATCTTAGAAAAATTTGTAGGATTTGGAATCTTAAGATGAAAATTAGCTTTATTTAATCCATATACGCATCCAAATTGATTTTTTACAGCTCCAGTAATTTTTGCAAGCATATGAGTCTTCATTTTTGAAAGACTAATAATACCGTCGGATTCTAGACATGCATTTGCAATATTGAAACTTTTGGTTTCAAGACCTTGCGGAAATTCTTTAGTTTTACCTTCAGTAAAATCTCCTAATTTTACATTATGTTTTTCTGCAACATCCTTAAATCCTGATTGTTCAAGCGAAAGAGCTGGTTTTCCAAATCCAGGAGAATCACCATAAGATAAAGAAAGATTTTTTCCATGCGCTCCATGTAAAATTTTAATAACAGCATTTAAGATAGAAGGATGCGTTGTTACAGCATCATCAGGTTTAGACCCTGCAAGACAATTAACTTTCAAAAGAATTTTCTCGTGCGGTTTGACGAATAAATCTATTCCACCAATGAGATCAATACCTTTTTTTACTGCGTTATAAACTTCTTTTTCGTCATATGTCTCGCAACGTATGATTGCAACCTTCACTCTATCATTTTTAGTCATAAACATATTTTACACGAAACGATTTAAAAAGTTATCTCGTGCAACAAAAAAGTATATTGCATCTCGTACATGCATCTTGTACAAATAGCTTTATAATGCGTGACTTTCTCCTAAAAGTATGATTAAACACATACTAATTAGGAGTATGAAAAATAAGATCAGTATAATAATAAAAGATTATCATAGTATAATATAATATCGGAGTATTAAGAATGGCATTAATAAAAATCAAAGGACACGAAATAACAACAATAACAGTTAGAGACTCGTTTAATAGACGAGCAGTGCAATTTCAAAATAATATCATTGAACTTCTCAGTAAAATTAGTATAACTGAAGACGATATAGATATTCCAATGGAAAACGTTGCATTAAAAAAAGCACCAGCATCAGTATCATGGTATTTTGATGGACATCATTTACATTATAGTTATAGTGCATGCAATAAATTTGTCGAAAATCTTTATGTAGTACAAAAATTGCTTGAATTAGAAATCAATGCTTTAATCGACGGTGAAAAGACTGTTGAAGATTTTGTATTAGAATTTAGAGAAGAACATGATGTAGCAGATAGACGAAAAGATGCAAGAGAAGCATTAGGATTAGAACATGACGTAATAGACATTGATGTCGTAGATAAAGCATATAAGGCTCTAGCAAAAGAACACCATCCAGATAAAGAAGGTGGTGATGTACTAAAATTCAAAGAAATAAATCATGCACATAAAATATTGAAAAGAGAACTAACATAAGATATTTCTTGAAAGTTACGGACTGTTAAACTCACACCGACGACAGGATACTCTTCTAACAATTGCTGTCGAGAAATTGAATTATTAATCCAGTCACTTCATCATTTTCTAATGCGACTGAAGAAAAGTGTTGTTTTGGGTCATTCATCATGTTATGACTAAAATCTCCATAATAAATTTTGGCATTACCACAACTAGAATAAAATTTCTCAAGCCTATTTGCAACAAAGGGCATAAATGGTCTAAGGAACATATCTCTTTTTCCATATATGAATAGTTTTGGTTTCGCCAGCAAATATTTTTTTTGATAATATTCAAAAAAATTTGTTTTATCATCTTTATGTTTGAATCTAGCCATATCTTCAACTAATGTCAAAAAATCTGTCGGTTCCTTAAGGTCTAGCATATATTCCATAAAGTCTCCGCCATCTTTTGTTTTGAAGAACTGCCAATAAATATAATTCTCTTTATTCTCAGGAACATAATGTACAATATTTCCTTCCGCATAGATGCGCTTTACTTGTGCATTATGGAGCAATCTCTCCAATATCCTTTTTTTCCATTTATGATTTAATTTATTTAATAGGCTTAGAGCAGGGATTGATTTTTTTACATTTGCTGGAGGTGCCAGAAATACATAACAAGAAACATCTGCGTGTTCTTGAATACCTTTTTTTAGAGTGAGTAATATCAATTTTTTCAAATCAGTATATCTTGATTCTATATTCTGGTTAAGGAGTATAAGAGTAGTTGAATTAGCATCAGCAGAGATTAATTCTGCTTCCTTATCAATAAGTTTTGATAACTCATTCCACATAGAAAAAATATTATTCTCTATCTGAATATTATAGCCTGCATTTGAGAATAAACTGCCTACAGCTCCAACACTGTGCCCTATTACTGCAACTCTGTGTATATTAAAATTGTTTTTTATAAGCAGGACTCCTTCAGTGATAGTTTCACTTAATTCTCCCATCGAGAAAGTTGACGTATTTAGATAATGCTCAGGCATATCGATACTAAGACAAAAAAATCCGTATTCGGCTAATCTTTTAGCAAGTATGCTCATAGTATATCTATTTCTTGAAAATCCATGCACAAGCAATACTCCTCTTGATGGCTTAATCGCTTTCTTATAATATATTGCTCCATGAATCCTGCCTGTAGAAATATTCTCTTCAACAACATCTATTTTTTCAGAATGTATACTTTTATCAATCAAATCTTTTTGAACTTCTTTCCAATTACTCATGTAGTTTTTATAGAATTATACGGTTAATAAATGTTATTATCTATAGATTAAGAATAGAAAGAATTACAAAAAATTATACAATCTTAAGATAATAGATTTTCTAAATCATCTATTCCTAAACCTTCAATACTATCTCTTTTTATAGTTTCAGATACTATTTTTTTCATTAGTTCTGCTGTGTGTGTATCGTACGAATCGATTGGTTTATTTGGTTCGCTTCTATATCCGTCATCATATCCGTGTCTGCCTTCCCAAATACATTTCCATTCATTAAGCGCATGTATGCCTTGTGAATGATCATGAATATCAAAAAAGAAATATCCTACGTGCCTCATCCAAACTTTTGCGGAATGAGCTGCACTTTTTATACCTGAGTCTCCTCTTGTTTTAAAATATAATTCAAATAATTCTAATCCGGGTTCTTTAGGAATATACATTCCTGTTATCTTGAAAAAATCAGGACACTCCGCAATTATCTTTGGAACTTCTTCATTTATAACATCTGAAAGCATGCAATCAGTATATAATTTTTTTATACCATCAAAGAAATCTTGTGGATTCACAGCTTGAAAACCATTAGCTATAGCAATATTCGTAATTCTATTTGCTAAATACGATGTGCCTTTCGAGTCTGATAATTTATCCATAGTCAAGTTGAATCTTTCCAATTTATAAAGGTTACTAATTTGTAGTTACTTCACAGTGAGTACATACATAAAATTCATTAAATTAAATTATAAAAAAGTATGCGTAGATAATCCTGTAATCAAATAAGAAAACAAATGTACGGGCCATGTGAGGTATACTGACGATAGAATGGTCTGCTGTCCTCTGTCTCGGGTCTTGTTTACGCACATGTTGATTCGTATGTGAACCCTTATTTAATCTCGATTTCATATTTATAACCCCAAAATTCGACTATGAAATTATGCCTTCAAAATGCTCAACGATTATAGGAATATGATATGTATGTATTAACTTCTCCACTTTCTTATACTCTTTTTTGCAGCATTCATGCATTATTTTTCTGGTTTCCGATGTAAGGACTATTTCCCTCACTTTAGAAAATTCTCTCTTTGATATTAATGATACCACTTTTTTCCTATTCCCATTCTGTTTTTTAAATAATATTTCAGGTAATCTATTACAACCTATCTTGAAATCACCACATGGTTCATGGTGCTGTTCAAAATAATCATTATAATCATCACATATCTGTCTTATAATCCCTATTGAGTCTGCAATTTTGTCAATTTCAGGGTTAACATCTTCATTTGCTAATAAGTGTCCTATACGAATACTATATTTAATATGACCACCAGTGAATATTCTAATCATTTCAAAATATTTCTTCAAAATCTCAGGAGCATAATTGTTAATCTTACTTAATTCGTAATCTATTTTCTGTCCAGTATATACTTGCATTAAGAACTCATTAAATGTTTTCAATATCTTATGAACATATTGTTCTTTTGTCTTTAATACAACAGCAAGTTGCATCAGTGCATTTATTGCCTCACATTCTTGAAATTTGGCAGTTATAATAGCTTTTTGTGTGCCATGAATTTTGTAAAAACAAGGTGTACCATTTCTTAATTCTGATTTATCCAGAATATCGTCCATAATTAGAACAGAATCGTCAATGACTGTAATCATATCAAATAATCTTTTCAAATCCTTATTAACTTTCTTGTGAGAAGCAAATTCATAACCTATCTTTATATAATTACCAAAGGATTTTCTTGTAGGTTGTAGATATTGCATATATCTCTTATCTCCTTATATTTTATAAATGTTATCGGAAAATCCTCCCAGACAGAGGACCCTTGACTGCAGACAACAGTTTAGAACGGGCCATGGGAGATTTGAACTCCCGACCAATAGATTAAGAGTCTACTGCGCTACCAGGCTGCGCTAATGGCCCAAAGGTATTCTAGAGAATTAAAAGGGCGTTTTTAAAGGTTTTGAAAACCGTGTTTTCAAATACCCTGAAAACTACGTTTTCATAGGTTGAGGAAAGTAAACTTTATTAATAGACTAAACATTGTATAGTCATGATAGGATTGTTATTATTCCCAATACTATTGTTGCTCTTTATTGCGGTTGTTATTTTAGCAATAATATTCTGGATAATGATGCTTGTTGATTCTATACAACGCAAGTATAAAAGCGAGAATGATAAAATTGTTTGGGTTCTTGTAATAGTACTTGTAGGAATTATCGGCGCATTGATATATTACTTTGTTGTCAAAAAGAAATAATCAAGACACTATAAAATCTCTAATTTCTCTTAAGTATCTCAATGTTTCAGCATCTTTTTGGTCATGTATCCTGCGCGGATGAGGACTTAATAGTACAGGAATATTTTCGTAGAGAGTTATGTTGAGAGATAAAGTATTTTCTAAAGACAGTTTAGGAAACATATTTTCTAAGGTTTTATTTCCGAAGGCTACAATTTTTCTTGGCGATGCAGAAATTATCTGAGATCTCATAACGTTGGCACAAGAGTTATATTCCTCCTTTTTTGGTTCTCTATCCTCTGGTAATAGACACTTGAAAAAATTAGTCACATATATATCATCCCATGTCAAGTTATGGTTGAATTCAGTTTTTCTTCTTAAGTCTCTGCAAGATTTTAATAACCAATTTATTACTCTTCCAGTATCGGATTGGTGTAATGCATTTGAATAATTTATATCAACATTTGATACCTCATGATCAAAAGAAAGACTAAGTTGTGAGGATAAAACTCTAGAATCAGAGTGATGCAGAATAAACATTATTCTTGAACTTTCATAATTTTTACCTACAACTCCAAAATTAGGATTATGCGCATCTTTACACAAAGTACAAGTTCTATAAACACTATACATTTTATCCCCAACTATAAATTATAATTTATTAAAATATTCCATCAATATCTTTCCTGCGGAATCCAAACTTTTTCCGAATGTAAATATTCCTTCTTTATGACCTTCTGTAACAATTATTCCGCTTCTACCTGCATATTCATCTTTAAATAATCTAATCATTTCTTTTGCTATTTCTGGAGTCCCATATGCTGCATCTTTGGATGCCGTCGGAACTTTATGCAACAACTTATTCCATAATTCAAGATTATGAACATGTATTACTGCATTAATTTTATTATCGATAGAATATATAGCTGCATGCGTCATCGATTCTGATGATGCTGACCTCAATCCAACGGATTTCACATAATTTTTATCGATATCAAACTCCAAAATTTTTGAATAATCATCTGGAGTCAATAACATATGGCTTCCTGTTTTAGATCCAGTAATAATAAAGACATCTCCTTCTGTTCTAACGCTTATATTACCATATCCTACATTTCCATATGCACCAATCAATCCTAAAGAATACAATTTATTTCGCCAAGTATTCAAAGGGATAATATCTTTGGAAGATAAAACTCTAGAATTGTTCCAATCATCAACAAATTTAGTGTAACCTTCAATATTCATGAATATCCCCAAAAAAAAATTATAAAAAATTATTTTGCATCCTTATTTACAAAAGCATGTTTTAATATGTCGTCTCTGTAGCCTTTAGGTGCTTTACCTGTTGTTGCATACACGTACAATGCAGTATTGAATACACTATTTGCAATGCTAAAAAAGGTTACAACCGCGACTAGATATAATAGTCCTAATATCAAAAAGACAAAGGGAACTACAGGCAATCCTAAAGTCAAGATTATTAATACGACTGTAACTATTACACCGACTAATATCATAATAAATTGTATTAATCCTAGTCCATAATATTTTATTAGAGTTTCGCCCCAAGTTTTCTTAAAAGTATGTGTAGATTCTTTTATAGCGTCTATTGGACCTATATCTTTATAGACCATAATAGGAATAACAAAAGTAGTTATTAAGCTCCATGCAAATCCTACTAGACCAACTATTGTCTTAATTATGATTTCGCCAATACCACCCATACGTTCTGCCATTTCTTCAAATATTCTTAATATTAAACCAACAATTGCAGAAATAATACTCCAACCAATTATTAGATGTATTTTTGAAAATGCAAATTTTATGCTATCCCAAAATGTAGCATTTTTTCCATTAAATCTCGTCTTAATTGTGTATACTGCTGCAACATTAAAAAATATTGATATAAATGCTAATCCGAAATATATTGCAAATAGGGCCATCCATAAATATGCTCCACCTAACCTTCTAGGCAATAGCACATTCACAAATAATGGAAAAATCATTGCAATCAAAAATAATACTGAAAATATTCCACCAATTATTGGAAATAGAAATAATTCTTTATCTTTCTTCATCACATCAAAACTTAGTTTTGTTATTTCCCAGCTTCTTTGAAATGCATTCATAATCTCTCCCCAAATCTAATATTTTGTCTAACAAATACGCCGCGGCCCAGATTTGAACTGGGAAACCTTGCGGAACCAGCTATTTTGGGCGAAGTCCAAAATTTTCAAAATCTCGGATTTTGCCACTCAAGGCTGGCGCAGTACCAGATTGTGCCACCGCGGCAAATTAAAGTTTGACGTCGCTTGGCCGACATCATATTGTGGATTACTCCACGACTTACTGTGGGTGGCGATGATTTTCCTGCACTCGCAAAGAAATGCACGTATGCATTTCTGCGTGCCAGAAATTTTTAATTTCTGAGCATTTTTGCTGACGCAAAAACCTGCGCTAAAAAAACGTCGCTCCACGACAACTGTGGGTGGCGAGATTTGAACTCGCGACTTCGAGCTTATGAGACTCGCACTCTAACCAAGCTGAGTTACACCCACGTGTGTAATACAGCATCTGATGAGAACAAATAACAATTTATAAAGGTTTATTTTAAGAAATTACTTTCCACGTATCTGTTTAGCAAGAGCGTTTAATTCAGTCATATCCGCTTTTGGACCAAGAACAGTCATCAAATACCCTTGATACGTGTCAAAGAATCTTTCGTCTTTAGCCCATATTTCTTTGAATTTTGCATCTACACCATGCAAAGGATAAAGTTTTATATGCACGTGATTGACGCCCATTCCTTCCATAACAATAGCTGTTCTTCCAACTTTTAATTTTTTATCAAGTAATTTTGCAACCTTTTTAGAAGCAAGCATTAATTCCGAATATGATTTATTAGGCATATTACAAGCATAAGATTCATAATGAGTTTTAGGCATTACAAGAGTCATACCTTTAGTATTAGGAAATACGTCAAGTATTGCTATATGTTTTTTATCTTCCCAGACTTTTGCTGAGGGTATATCTCCCTTGATAATTTTGCAGAATATACAATCGTTCTTTTGCATTTTGCTCACCACCCAAGATAGGTACAAAAAAATTCAAAGTATCTCAAAGTATCTATTTAGACTATTATTCAACAATCTTAATCTAGATAACTTCTTATCTCTGACAATTCAATTATTTTTGGAGCATATTCACGTTTATTGTGTCTATCTACTAATACTCCTTTTATACCAAGTGCCTTTGCAGTCTCAATGTCTGATTCTATACTATCGCCAACCATTAAAATATCATCTGGTTCAAGATTGAATTTATCAAAAACAACGTCGTAGAATCCTTTCTCGTTTTTTAATAGACCAGTATCGCACGACAATAAAATCAAATCAAAATAGTTTTCTAAATTGAATCTAGTTATCATGTCTTTACTCAAACAATCCATATTTGCTACAAGTATTAATTTATACTCTGACTTTAAATCTGTTAAAGTAGGAATTGTATCTGGATAAATTTGTGATAACAACTTATTCTTATTCCATAATCCAACCATTTTTTCAATCAAATAATCCTTAGGTTGTAAATGAAATTCTTCACATATGCTCGCAAAAGCATCCTTCAATGAAGAGAATTCTCCGACCATCAAAATCTTCTCAAATCTCATCACGAAATCGCTGAATGGCGCTTCAATTCTTAGAATGTTTTTTATTTGTCTTAATGGACTTGGATATACTCCATTTTCTACTAATGTTCCTTGTAAATCAAATATTATTGCCTTGACCATTTTACCCCCGAATATATAGACCAGGATATTGCTATACTTTTAAAGTTTATCCTTATGATATTAAAATTTATCCTTCGATTTTAAAAAACAGCCATCCGTTCTTGGCTTTCTTGAATTTTAGAAGAGTATATCTGCCAGTAAGTTTTTTTCCATGTAGCACAAATACGAACTTATCCTCATGTTCAGATTCCATCTCATATGTTCCAGAATCCCATATCTTGACAGAACCTTTACCATATCCTCCGTCAATTGAACCTTCAAATTTTGCATAAGATAAAGCGTGATCATCGACAAGAATCGCAAGTCTCTTCACACCCTCTACAAGAGGAGGTTCTTTCGGGACTGCCCAAGATTTCAAAACTTTACCTACTTGCAATCTAAAATCCCAGTGCAAATGTGTAGCATGATGTTCCTGGACGACGAAGATTAGTTTTTTATTCATTTTTTAAATTTAATCTCGCTAATATTTTTTATAGAATAATCGTGAAATTTATGTTTCTTTGATAATTCTTTACATAAATCCCATAGTTCATTTGCGCCGCTAATATTATCCTTAGCATCCTTAGATATAAGCTTTTTTGATACCTCTTTCCAATTTTTTGGAAGATACTTAAATTTTGATATCTGCAAAATTTTTTCCGTCGGGCCTTGAGAAGTATAATACTCTTTGTTCAGTAAAGCAAGTATCATAGAAAACTCTTCAAATAAACATAATGACGCCCATCTCAAAGAATCATAATCTTTATTCTGATAATAACGTAATGTCTTAGAATAATATTCAGTCAACGTATTTAAGGAAATTGCATTCTCAAATATTTCTTTATCTGTTATGATTTTTTTATACCAGGAATACATCTTTTTGTAAGTATCTTCTTTATCATAAAAAATCTTTAAGCCGAGTTTTCCTCCAGCTTCTGCAGGCCAATGCATGCTGACATTTCGTATCTTACCCAAAACAGAATCTAAACATATAACCTGAATATCAAAATAAGTATCTTTGAACATGAATTCTGGCCATTGCTCATATTTCTTATCTTTAACAATAATTAGAATATCAAAATCAGAATATGGATTGAAATCTCCTCGGGCTATAGAACCTTTAGCTCCGACAAGCAAAAGATTATCCTTGAATGAAGCTTTAGCTATACGCACTATTTCTTTCATGCTTTCTTCGACAGTCTTGCTGTAAAGATGAAATTTCATTTTAGAATATAATCGAGATGAATTATAAATTTTATGAACTAAACTACGTCGCAACTATATAAAATAATAAACTATCGCCATTATCAAATATAACGATATCAATTGAGCGCCTTCAAGCCAATTACATCTGCCGTCGGCAGAAAGGTAATTTATAATCATTACAGCAAATAGCATTGTTATAACTTCGAAAGCTGTGAATACAAGCGAGAATCCATAATTGAATATACTGCTTATGACAACAAGTATTGGTACAACAAATAATGCTATTTGTATAGCACTGCTTGCACCTATCTCTATAGATATATCGAGTTTATTTTCTCTAGCGAAATGTACTGCTGTAAGTTTCTCTGCAATATTTGTAATGATTGCAATTATTACAATACCAATAAATGTTTGAGTCATACCGATACTTACTGCAGCGTGCTCTACAGTTTTAACCAAGGCTTCAGACACAAATGCTACGACGATAACTGTTGCGATTAGTATCATCATTGCTTTTTTTGGACTTAAAAGAGGTTTATCACGTGAAGATTTTATTTCATCGCTTGCATCAAACAAATGTTTGTGTGTGAATAATGCAAAAAATAATCCTGCTAGATATATTACAGCCATTACTCCAGCTAATACGTCACTTAGAACCTGAATTTGACCTGGAACAGTTTTTGTAGTTAATGAAAAAAATGTAGGAATAGCTAATGCTGCCACAGCAATTATCAACATTGTCGATGAAACACCTGCACTCATCTTATTGAAGCGCTGCTCTTTATATTTTAATCCTCCAAAGAAAATACTTAATCCTATAAGTAATAATAAATTTCCAAGTATACTACCAATAATTGATGCACGTACAATCTCGACGAGTCCTTGACTCAATGCTAAAATTGCGATAATCAATTCAATAGCATTTCCAAATGTTGCATTAAGTAATCCTCCGACTGTAGGACTAGATTGTAGAACTATATCTTTAGTTGCAAATCCGATTATTCCTGCAAGTGGAATAATAGCAAGAATTGCAGTTATGAAAGTCAAAACATCATAATGTGTGAAATATCCGAGATACACACTTATAGGCACAAATGCAAGCATCCAATAGAATATTTTATTCAAGCCATCATTCATAATTTCACACTAGGATAAGAAATGGAACTGTTGTTTATATACTTTGTCCTGCTGTAATTAGACGGGGATAAAAAATAATAAAAAAATGATAGAGATAAACATGGACAAGCCGGGATTTGAACCCGGGGCCTTTCCGTTGCGAACGGAACGTTCTGCCGAGCTGAACTACTTGCCCATCAATTAATATTGTTTTGACGCGACTTTTTCAAAAGGCGCCCGTGGTATCGGACCCAGGGTCTTTCCGTTGCGAACGGAACGTATTACCATTCTACTACCAGCCCATATCACAACAAAAACACAGACAAATTTATAAACTATTTTCTTTTCTAGATACTATTGTGGGAAAAGGTATTATGAACACAAGTGATTTACAATTATTAATTAGAAAACATGCATTAGCGAATGCTATAAAATTTAATGGCAAAGCAAATCCGGGTTCAGTTATTGCAAAGATAATTGCTGAAATGCCAGAAGCAAAAGCAGACATGAAAAACGTGTCAAAAGAAGTAAATGAAATTGTAAAACACATTAACGAATTCACATTAGATTTACAGATGCAAGAATTACAAGAAAAATTCCCAGAAATGCTCGAAGAGAAAAAGAAAGAAGAGAGAGATGAATTAAGAGAATTTAAACACGTAGGATCAAACGGAGTAACGATGAGATTTGCTCCATCTCCATCAGGACCAATGCATATAGGCCACGCCATAACAGGAGGATTAACAGCATTATATGTCAAAAAATATGGTGGAAAATTCATATTAAGAATTGAAGATACAAACAGCGACAACATAGATATGGAAGCATACGATATGTTACCGGAAGATGCTGAATGGATTTTTGGAAATGTAAGCGAAGTTTGGATACAATCCGATAGAATGGAAATATATTATTCCTATGCAAAGAAATTTTTAGAAACAGGAACTGGATATATATGTACGTGTAGTTCGGAAGATTTCAAAAAATATGTCGACGCAATGGAAGATTGTCCGTGCAGAAATCTCAATACGGACGAACACCTTCACAGATGGAAAAAGATGTTCGATAAACATCACGGATTTAAAGAAGGCGAAGCCGTTTTAAGATTTAAATCAGATATGAAACACAATAATCCTGCAATGAGAGATTTCCCTCTAGCAAGAATCAACGATAGTGAACATCCAAGACAAGGATTAAAATATAGAGTTTGGCCACTTATGAATTTATCAGTATTTGCAGACGATGTAGAAGCCAATATGACACACATCATAAGAGCAAAAGATCATGAAACAAATGCTAAAAGACAAGAATTAATGTGCCATGCGTTAGGCATCACAAATATTCCAGAAACATACTTTTTAGGACGATATAATTTCGAAGGATTAGAGCTTTCATGCAGTAAAACAAAAGCAAGAATAAAACTAGGAGACTTCTGGGGATGGGATGATATAAGATTACCATTTTTAAGAGCATTAAAACGTCGAGGATATCAACCTGAAGCATTATTAAAATACACTAGACTTACAGGACTTTCGCCAGTAGATAAAACAATTCCTGGAGAAGAATTTTTTAAGACTATAAATTCATTCAATAAAGAAATCATTGACCCAAAAGCAAAAAGATTCTTTATGATGCATGATTACACAAAAATATTTATCGAGAATGCACCTTATCAAAAAATAAAACTTAAAGCGCATCCAGACAATGAAAATCTTGGATTTAGAGAACTAGAAACAGAAAAAGATTTCTTAATCTCGAATAAAGATTTGAATGAATTTAAAGACGGAACATTGTATAGATTCATGGATTGTTTAAATTTTAGAAAACAAGATAATTTATTGGTATTCGATAGTTTAGATTATGAAACATTTAAGACGAGTGGCCACAAAATAATGCATTGGCTCCCAGCATACGGAAACGTCGACATAGAAATATTAATGGACGATGCATCAACTATAACTGGCGTAGCAGAACATAATATTAAACATTTGAAAGTTGGAGAAATAATACAATTCGAGAGATTTGGATTCTGTAGGCTCGACGAGATACATAAAGAGCATGGAAAAGAAAAATATAAATTCTGGTTTACACATAAATAAATTTATAAAGTCTTTTATCGATTATAAACAACCTGGAAGACAAGTTTAGCACACCATCGGAGGATTGAGAGTATGTATTTATACAAAGAAGGATTAGAATATTACATTTTTTTAATAGATAAATTTACATCAAAAATTGAAACTGAAACTAAAAACCATCAAAATGTACCTATATATAACTTCACCACTGTAGATGAAATTAGCGTCATAGAAAAATTAGATAAACTAAAGTCACATATTGTTGACATAAACAAACACGTAAGTACAGAAGATAATGTCTTGAAAAAATTAATAGTGGAAATAACAAAAATAGGCGATATAACTTTTTTCTCCGAAAGTTCAAAAGATATCAGCAGCATAGTAGCCGGCATGGATAGATTGTGTAAATTATTTATAGAAGTTGATACTAATATAAGTCGAATACTAGAACAATGTAAAGATACCAATAATCATATAAGTAAACAATTCACAGAAAACAGCTATGAGCTTAAACAACGTTTAATAGACATAAAAAAAACCAGTGAATATACAGCATCCAGTATAAAACAAGTAGTTGGCAAAATATCTAATGCCAAACATCTGATTACGACTGAAGAAGAAGCACTAACTGATTTTAATAAAAATATGATGAGTTGGTTAAACTAAAGGTGATATCATGAATGAATGGGTAATAGTTAAAACAAAAATTAAAGACATGGTCGGAACATACAGTGTATCTGCAGATTTTACTGAAGAATTAAATAAGAAAGTAAAACAAATGATTCAAGACGCTATGAAGAGAGCAGAAGCCAATGGTAGAAAAACTGTTATGGCTCGAGATATTTAATTTTTTTATTTAATACATTTTACGAAATATAATATATCTTGCTGATTTAATAAATCTAAGAAAAATTTTAATAAACATAAATCTTCTGATCTAGCATCATTTTCAGACGGTAAATGTTCTGTTCTAATACAGGTATCTTAGCATTATGCTCATCTACGCTTTTAATCTTTTTTAGTAATCCTTCTGCAATTTCCAAATCCATTTTTATCTCTGCAAGTTTTGGATCAGCAATAATATTATTTATTTTATCCTCAATCTTTTGTGTAGCAATAGGCTTTAATGTAGATTTATTTATCGATGCAGGATTCGAGAAAGTGCTCGATGATGATGTAAGAGTATTATCAGAAACTTTTTTCTCAAAATCAGTTCTATCATCTTTTGTACCAAGAGAATATTTACTCCAAGAACTAGAATGCTTTACTCTAAAAGGTTTATTCAAAGGTTTATTTTTATGCGCAGAAATAACCAATCTTGCATATAAATCTCGTCTTAAATCTAACATTTTAACCTACATTATTCCTAAGAATTTTTTCTTTGGAGCAAGAGGTGGTGGAGAATCTAAAGGAGGTATGTCGTCCATTGACGGAAAATTATCAAGCGAATTCATAGGAGCCGAACCAGTAGGCATAGACATTTGTTGATTGTATGGCGATTGCGAAGGTGGCGGGAATTGTGGAGGTTGATTATATTGTTGGTATTGCTGGTATTGTTGATTCTGCGAATTATCATACGGAGAATCTATTGGCAAAACACTTCTAATATTATTAGTTGGTATATTTTGTTGTCTATTCTGTTGCATGTTTTGTAATGACATATTTTGTGACGGAACTGTCGAAACATCAGAATAATTAGATGTTGGTAATGGATTTCTAGAACCGGAAGTACTAGAAGTTCCACTTAAATTTTCGCTTATTGCAATCAAAGCTTTAGCAATCATCTCGTTTTGCTCAAGCAATTGATTAAGTTTTTCAGCAGGCTTTGATTCTTGATATTCATCAATTATATCTTTTTGCGCATCATCGAGAATGGTTATCAATCTATTCAAAGATATAGTCATTCTATCCATTGATTCTATAAGTACACGTGCTTTGTCGCCTTCAGTTAAAGAATTTTTTTTCAACGATGAAACCTCCCGTCTCAAATCGTCAAGCTCATTGCTAGGCATAAGCTCATAATCATCAGAATCTTGATTAACCATTGTACACCCCTTTCGAATAAAGTTTGATATTTAAGTTTATATAGTTTTCTCTTTTAGTAGTATATACATCGACTTTATACATCAAATTATAGTAAGCTCTTACTATAAAAACGTCAAGAAAAATTTATAAAAATTTATAAACTTATGTCGAATAACACCATCATGATCGATATTAAATTAATAAGAGAAAATCCGGGGCTTGTTAAAGAGAATATAAGAAAAAAATCTCAAGACCATAAATTAAAATTGGTTGATGAAATTCTAGAATACGATAAAGAAATTAAGAGCATAAGAAGTGAAGCAGAGACATTAAGACATAGACGTAATGTGTTAAGTGAAGAAATAAATAAACATAAAAAAGAAGGTAAAGATATCAAACAATTACTTCAGGAAGTTAAAGAAGTTCCTGAAAAAATTAAAAAAATAGAAGAAACACTTACAAATATAGAAGAGAAAATACAGAAAAATATGATGCAGATACCAAACATAATTTCTGATAAAGTTCCAGCAGGAGAAAGCGACAAAGACAATGTAGAAATACGTCGAGGCGGAATCATAAGAACCTTTGATTTTCCAATAAAAAATCATATTGAAATAGCGGAAGATTTAGGAATTGCTAATTGGGATGCATCAGCAAGAGTTGCAGGCACAGGATTTTATTATCTAAAAGGAGATTTAGCAATATTAAACCAAGCATTATTGAGATTTACAATAGATTTCATGTTGAAGAAAAATTATGAGTATATAGAACCTCCATTGATGTTAAACGAAAAAGCAATATATGCGTCTATGGATAAAGTTGCGATCGAGCAATCAGTATATTCTATAAAAGATGAAGATTTAAATCTTATAGGAACATCAGAGCAAGCAGTGCTTGCAATGCATACAGGAGAAACTATTCCTGAATCAGAATTACCAAAAAAATATTTTTCATATTCTATGTGTTTTAGAAAAGAAATTGGTGCACATGGAATAAATGAGAAAGGACTTTGGAGAACACACCAATTCAATAAAGTAGAACAATTCATATTCTGTAAACCAGAAGATTCTGAGGACTTGTATGAAGAATTAATGAATAATTCCGAACAAATACTACAAGCGCTAGGCATACCTTATAGAATAATCGAAATATGCACGGGAGACTTGGCCGATTGGAAATTTAGAAGTGCAGATTTAGAAATATGGAGACCTACATCGAATGCATACGGTGAAGTAATGTCTCTATCTAACTGTACAGAATATCAGGCAAGAAAATTAGGAATAAGATGCTCTGACGCACAAGGCAACAAAAGAGTTTTACACACACTTAACGATACTGCTCTTGCAACATCAAGAATAATGGTCGCAATCCTTGAGAACAATCAAAACATCGACGGTACAGTAACAGTTCCAAAAGTATTAATTCCATACATGCATGGTAAGACGATTATTGGTTCAAAGAAACATCATCAAACAGCATTTAAAGAACAATTAAGGGATGAATAGAAAAATTAACAAAAAAATTTAAAAAAATAAGATAAAAAAGAGAAAGAATAAATCTATAAAAAATATCTTACCAGTTCTCGAATTTTCTATCCTGTGAAGCTTGTAATAATTTGTCTGCGCCAAGACCTGTGTCGAGAACGATATTATTCTTACCGCAATATGGGCACTTGCTAACTTCTTGACTTTGTTTTCTAGAAAATTTGTATTTACATCCTGTACAAATGTATTTTAACATTGGTTCCGTCTTTTCTGTTACTTTCTTTACTGGTTTAGATTGCGCCGCGGCTGCTTCAGATATACTCATCGTTTTAGATGGAGAACTACGTTTGTAACAATCTACACAAATCATATTCTCGGAAGTTCCATCTGGTCGCATATTGTGCATTAATATTTTTCTTCCACAACTTCTACATACTATCAACAAATTTTCGTTATCCATATAAATCACCTGTAATTGTTATCAATCATTATTTGCGCCATTTTGTACTTCACGCAACCTATTAGCCTATATGTTATTTACTTAATAATGGTCAATAATTATGACCAATAATCACGTATTTATATTTTTTTCTCTATTGATTGCGTCAAATCCTTAATATTCTCAATAGCTATGATTAATTTAGGATTTTTTATCTTAACATCTTCAAAATGTAATGTGATTTTATCTGCTGTTTCCAAAATGTATCGTAACCAGAATTCTACACTCTTGTCTCTCCATGCAATTTTGTGTTCCTCTAAAAAATCAACAAATTTAGATAATTTATGTAACGAATCCTCTATATTAGTCACAACCATTAGATATTGATGATCAGTTATATGATGTTTGTGAATATTTCTAGTGCTAAACATCTTATCTATATCTAAAAAAGTTACATATAAACCATCAATTAGCGCCTCTATCTCTTTAATATTGACGTCATGTTTTGTTTTTGCCTTAAATTCCGCCCTTAATTTTTCAATGTCGCTTCTAAATATAGACATCGTCAGCAGCATCGTATTTATTTTTTTATCCTGACTATGTTGCACGTGATAATCAGGAAACACATATTTTTGGAGTAATTTGTCTATTAATATTACTACTACAAGACCGCTAAATGCTAATTGCACGTATACAAATAATCTAAACACTCCCGTAGCCATAACTTTTACTACACCAAATATAGTTGCCGTTAGAAGACTAGCATATAATGAATCGATTAGACCACTAAAATTGAAAAGGAGACTATGTCCATCGATAGTCATTATGTTTATCCCTGAATTTAGAAGCGACAATAACCAATAAAATCCTGTGAAGAGGAATATTCCAATTACCCAAGCAATAAAGAAACGTAAGAAAGACGTCTCTCTAATCCATGCAAACAACCCAGCCTTCTCGGTCATGTTTTGAAATAGGTTACCGTGTTTATAAAGATAATTAATTTACAAGTAATTCGCTACAAACAGCTCAAATTGATTAGAATAATAAAATACGCATTTTTTCAAGCTTAATTAAACACAAAACAAAACCTTTAAATATAACAACATACATAATAGTATCATAGTATACAAAAGCGTATATCAGATACGACTTTTATTTAGAAAGATTATCGACAACAATCGAAAAACAACAAAAGAAATAACAATCAAAAAAACAAACAACTCATAACGGACAAAAAAGTTGGGATTAAAAAATGGAACAGGAATTAGTAACGTTAGGCATATTGTTCTTCTTTGCATTAGTAGGAGGAATTTTAGCCACACGCTTCAAACAACCAATGCTCATGGGACTCTTATTAGTAGGAGCATTCATAGGACCACACATGTTCGGACTTGTAAAAGATCAAAACATGATTGGTATGATGATTGACTTTGGAGCAATATTAATGCTGTTCATGATTGGACTAGCATTTGATTTATCCAAATTAAAAAAAATAGGATTGAAAGCAATAATAGTAGGATTCCTAAAAAGCGCAGTTGTAGTATTCGTAGGATTCAGCGTCGGATTATTATTAGGCCTTGGAGTTCAAACATCATTATTTATAGGAATAATAATAGCATTCAGCAGTACTGTAGTTATAGTCAAAGTATTAGAAGAGAAAGATTTAATGGATAGACAAGAAGTTCCACTAATAATTGCAGTTCTTATAATTGAGGATATACTTGCAGTAATGATGCTGACATTCTTTTCAGGAATAAGCGACAAAACAGAAGGAATACTTGGAAGCATGCAAAATCTAGTAGTATCTATGTGCATACTAATATTTGCTTACTTAGCATTTGTGAAATTCATAAAACCTATATTGATATGGATATTAAAAGGTAACAACAGCGACGAGATAATGACGTTTTTAGCATTGACGGTTTGCTCAGGATTCAGTTACCTTGCATATCACCTTCAATTATCACCAGCAGCAGGAGCATTTCTTGCAGGTTCAATTGTTGCATCATTGCCCGAAGCTAAGAGATTCGAAAAAGCCATATCACCATACAATCTAATAATTAGTAGTCTATTCTTTATTGCAATAGGTACAATGATAAATTTCCAGTCAGTAGAAGCAAATATAATGCTGATACTAATATTAGTATTAACAGTAATATTAACAAGACTATTGGCATTCGGATTAATAGTATATCTATTCGCCAATTTCCGTGGAGACAAAATGTTCTTCAGTAGCATGGCAATGTTTAGTGTTGGAGAATTCGCACTATTAATAGCACAAGAGAGTCAGAAGTTTAATGTAGGAACAGATCTGATGAGTATAAGTGCGGCAATAGTATTTATAACAGCAGTATTGATGAGTTTAACATTAAATCACAGCAACAAATTATATCATCCTACAAACGATAATATGCCATATGGCTTCAAGAAAAATTTAGACAAGTATGCAGGATACATAAGAACAGTATCAGAACAATTAGATTTAGATAACAAGTACAGTCAGAATTTAAAGACTAACGTATTCAGAGTAGCATTCGGAGTATTAGCAATATTATTCACAGTATTCGGATGGAGAAAATTATTGAGTGTAATGTTAACATATAATACAACAGGAGCAGTAGTTATGTTAGGATACTTGGTAACGCTAACAATAATAGCTGTAAGCTTATTTTATGTACTATTCAAAGTTAAGAAAGTTATGAAATCATTCCATGAAATATTTTGTAATGCGACAAATCATAGAAACCTTGCTCAAAGTAGGATTATGATTAGAAGAGCATTTACAGCATTTGGAGTACTAGGCGTAGCATTAATTTTCCCATTCATAATGTTCATGTTAAACCTCAAAGTAGTTTATATTACAATACCTTTAGCCTTGATAGCAATATTCACATTTGAGATATATCAAATGACTAGAGATTCGAGCAATGAACATACTCGAGATAATTATATCTCAAACAGTAAGTTCGAATCCAAAGCAAGCTTCAAACAAGGATGGAAGATATAAAAAAAGACATAAGCTCGCAAGCGCCCAGCGAGCAATAAAAAATCATAAACACAAACAAAAGAGGAAAAACATCAGAACAAAATCACGAATCACGCTTGTTCTGTCAAGAACTAACTGTTCTTGATCATGCTCAGAAATTTTCAATTTCTGACATATAAAAAAAGCAACCACCAATATAACAGAAACATTAGAAACAAAAATTATATGAACATAAGAGATATCGAAGTGCACTTGAATACAAAGGATTCAATTCCAAACATTTTTGGGTGCACTTCACTAATTCTATTCAAAGGAATTATACAAAATTAATAGCTATAAAACATCAATGGCTATAGAAAACTATTCAATATACACTTCATGCATCAATTCTATAAAAGTCGCAATACTCCATGTCTGACATAAACATCCTCCAGACTTGAACCATCCACTGGATGCGAGTTCCGACGAATAGCCTACAAATCCCCAATATAATATATCCTGCGATGATGAATTAATAATCTTGAATATATGGTCTTTATATTTCTCTTTATCGAGCCTATACATAGAAATAGCTGCAATATTATTTATCCAGAACCAAGAATCTCCTCTATGATAACTTTTATTGTCAATTCCAGTATAGTATGGCTGATATAATGAATGTGTCTTATCAATTGTACTAAGACCTCCTCCTTTGACGCCTTCTCCCAATTCCCATTCGCACCAAAGTTTCGGCAAGACATTATCACATACTTCAAGCCACTCCTTTTGCGTCAATAAGTCAGGATAAATATAATACGCTAAGAAAATATTAGGACGAACAACGTCATGTAATGAACAATCATAGCCATCATTCAAATACATTTTCCCATCAACATTCTTAAAGAATTTATCTCTCACTAACTTCTTTGTTTCTTGCTCTAAATGTTCAGCATTTAATTCACTACGTACAACCTTGACCATTTTATCATTCTTTTTCACATATTTATTTGCAAGATAATTATCTAACATATTCATTAATTTTAACATATTCAAAAAATGCGCTTGTATCTCTATACGCGCACCCTCTCTATAATCTTTGTCTGAACTTTCAGGATTAAATGTATCAATCCAAGTTTCTTGATTACTATTAAGTATTAATCCATCTTTAGAATGATATTTCAAAAGCATTTTAATGCTAAATTTTAAACGCTCACTAATCAAATTCAAATCAAACAAAGTGAAGTAATTATGAAAATTATTTCTACGTTCACATAAAAATAAGAAGTCTTGCAACCTTTTAAATAACCATCCAATACTGTCGGCATTTCCTAAATTTGCTGCAGGATATCTATTTGATAATCTTCCATCAGACATTATCTCAGTCAAATATTTCATCAAAAGTTCTTTGCTGTAATCGTATCTATGCTCGAGCATTAAAGACATAACAGATATAAGTTCGTCTCTACTCCAATATTGATGAAACCATGGAAGGCCCGCCCACATTCCAGTTATTCTTTTGTGAGCAATAGGTAACTGCATCGATAAACTGTCAATCGCATGTACACAACTCGTGTAAGCAAATGCAGTGTCTGCACCAGCTATCTCTTGTAAACCATTTTTTATGGACAAAACGTTCTCTATATAAGTGTCGTAAACTTCGTCAATTTTTTCATTATTAATACAAATATCATCCGCTTTTTGTATTGCTACATCTTTATCATCTGAAAATGCAAAATATAATTTCAAATTTTTTCTACAAGGAATTTTTAATGCATTATAGATATAGAAATTTGCACTATTTTTTCTTGAAATATCATAGTGATATAATTTTTGAGTCCATTTATCCATCAATTCATAATCGCTTGCGCCTTTAATAACAAGGTATGCTTTGCGAACAACATTCTTCAAAGAATTATCGGAATATTTTGTGTAATCAATTATAATCAAATCATCTTGTTTGTATACCTTGTATATTCTACCTTGGTCGCCAGTATCAAACATATCTCTAAAATCTAAATCTAAATAAACATATTCACTATAAGAGTTTACTTCATATATTAAACCATTCTTTGCTAAAGTAAATTTCTCTATAGTTTCTGACGAGACACGCTCGATATTTGTGAAGTTATCTATAACTTCAGTCACAGTTTTATTAATATAAATATTCTCTATACTTTTATATAAAGAGTAAGCATTATTGTCTTCTGTTAAATTAAACCATCCATTAAAATTTGTTAATTGATCTGTAGGCACTAGAGGAATAGAAAAATAATGTCCTCGACGATTAAGCATAAACATCGATAACGTACGCTCTACAGTATTGAAGATATTCTTACTAATCTTATCTCTTTTTACTTTGTGTGTTATTATCATATTAGGTTTATATTAGGTCTATCGTATGTAGTTTATTTTTATGCACCCGCCAACCGGCTATATTCTAAGTAATACTACATTAATAATACATCCTCGCCTCAATCTCCTCGATAAAATTTCGCTGCCGTTTCTGGACTAATTCTGTTTATATACGTTTCTACACCATTCTCCACACCACCCCACGTATCAATTCTTGGAGTAATCTCTATGTGGAAATGTAAAGTTCTTGGATTATTGGCCATTTCTCTAGGTGTGTTATGTATAAAATAATTATATGAGCAATCTAAAACTTTTAGTTTGGACAATACTTCACGCATTATACTCGACAATTCATATAATTCTCCTTCAGTAAGTTGTGTTATGGAAGAATAATGTTTTCTTGGAAATATCCATACTTCATAATTAAATCTTGACGCATATGGCGTAAATGCTACAAAAGAATTATTTTCAAAACATCTTCGAAGCGATCCTTTTTCTATATTCAATATTTCACAGTATGGACAACTAGCATAAGTTCCTACTGCAGATAATTCGTCTCTAATTAATTTTGGTATGTGATTTAATGCGATTATTTGCGAATGTGTATGCCTGACGGAAGTTCCTGCATTAGGTCCGTGATTTTTGAATACTAATACATATTTTACATGTTCTTTACTTGACAGTTCATCAGTTCTCATCTTATATACACTTAAAAGTACCTTCAATTCAGAATCAGTAAAATCAAACAACTGTTTATCATGATCATTGGTTTCTACAATAACTTCGTGATAACCATAAGCGTCAGAGAATGTGAAAAATTTATTATCTGTCTGAATGTATTGTTTACCGACTGGTTCAACTGCAGGATATTTATTATCAAACCATCTTACAACCCACGGATCGCCAATTTTTCCTCTCTCTTTTCCAGCCAAATATTCGTGTCCAGGACAGAAAAAACAAGACGTTTTATCGTCAACAACCCTCTCCATATTTGTTCCTTTTCTAAAAAAATCAGGTCTTAATCCTCGTATCTCTGAAATTATAACGTATCTGTCTAAAATATAATCTTTGCGCAGTTCCATTGTGCTCATCTCCTCATGTTGTTTTGCAACGCCATATTGTGTGCATTAATATAGTATTCCGCAAATATTTTCCAATCAGCGAGTGCTGAGAAATTCTTCGCATTCAACTTACACTCCAAACGTTGTTGTTGTGTAAATTTAGTAAATTTATACATAATATTAGCGAAATTATCGACGACGCTACTTTCAGGCTTATTCAATCTTTCTAACAAGTACACACCTTCTTTGTGCGTATCATGATTTTTAATAAATAATCCGAATCCGCTTAAATCTGTCGTTAATGCTGGAACACCTAATGCAACACTTTCTAAAGGAGTATATCCCCATGGTTCATAATAACTAGGGAATAATCCTAGATGACATCCAATTATGGCATCGTAGTATGTTAAATCTATAAATCCATCATTACCGTCCATATATACAGGTTCTATTATTACTTTTATTAAATCCTCCTCGCGATTAAGTAATCCATTCTGTTTAAAGGCAGTAACGAGTTGATTATTTTGTTCGTCTATATTATGTGTACTGAATGAAGGATTTCCTTTACGTTCAAAGGCAAGTAAATCTTTACGTAAATCTTGCATAAATGTATCTGTAAATACTCCTTTTTCTACATGTTCTTTTCTTGAAATAACATCATATATTATTCTCGTCAATATTTCTGTACCATTAGCTTGTACATAGTTTTTTATATGCATATAATAATTTTTATTCTCTAAAACTTCAATTTTTAAACCATGTTGATCCATGGGTATCCAGAAGAAAACTGTAACACTATGAATATTTGTGGCATCATGTTTTAATGTTTCATTCAATTTCCCTAAAGCTTTCACAAGTAAATCATAACCTTTATTGTGATATTCGTAACGTCCAATAGTGTAAAATATTAAATTCTTATCGACGTCAAAAGTATAGTATGGAAAATAATAATATGTTAAAAATTCTCTTATTCTGTCACGAGAAATTCTATGTTTTATTGATATATCTTCAAACCCTGGAAACTTTTCTATATCTAAACCGTTGTATAATAATACATCGGGTTTTCTTGAAAGAAATTTTTCGGCTTCAATACCTGTAATCTCCGACACTGTCGTAAAAACATCTGTATTAATTGCCGCTGCTTTTTCAGTCAAATGTTTGGCTTCCACATTAAATCTGTATGCTTCATGCGTAGGATCAATAGAATTTAATGAATTATATAAGTCGACACCATTAGCAGATAAAGTTCTACCAAGAACTGTTGCATGAGTTGTAAATACTGTAGCCACATTTTTACAATTTTTTTTCAAGTAAAGCAACCCAAATGCCGACAACCATTCATGAAATTGGGCGACAATTTTTTTACCGGAAATAGATGTATCATGTAATTTTTGTATTAATCTTCCTGTACAATAAGACCATAACATTGGCTCTTCAAAATCCCAATAACCTTTCAAAGAATCTATCTGATAATCATTCCAAAACATTGCTTTTAACGAATCTTTCTGATTAACAATACCTAGAAATTCTATTAATATCACTCTCGGCTTTCCTTTGACGTCATCCCACGCACCATAATGACATCGAATATTTTCTTTTTGCAATTCTTCAAATGCTTGTCTCAAAAATTCTGGAGGCTGCTCCTCAGTAAACTCCATTTTTGCATGTTGTTCAAAATATGGGCCGACTAAATAATAGTTTTTGTAATGCAACTGCATCTGTTCGGCTTTGGAAGTTATAACGGTATATATTCCTCCGACTTTATTACATACTTCCCACGACATTTCAAACACATAATCAGCTGTTGAATTCATAAATCACCTGAATATTTAACAAATCTTTATAAAATAATATTTGCCAAAAATTTACAAAATGTATTCACGTATATTTTATATCGACTATTTCAATATATTTACAAAAACAATTTATATATCAGTAAAGTTATTATCAACAATACTAGTGCAAAATATAATGTAATCCATAAAGCATTCTCTCGATCATTTTGAGCTAAATCATCTCTAATTGAATTTTCAACCAATAATTTATTCTCTTCTTCTGCTTCAATTGTTTTAATTCTGTTCTCAGATAGATCTTTTTTAGAAAAGAGTTTAAACCAGTTATGTCCTGCTTTTAATCGCTCAGATTTTTCATGATGCTTTTCCTTCTTCTCTTCAGAATATTCATTTTCTTCAAAATTTTCGTTTTTAATATTTTTCTCAAAACGCGTCCCGATGTTTTTTTCTGGTTCCACGTTTCTTTCAGATTCGAGATATTTCTCAGCATGTTTTTTTTCTTTTTCTTCAATCTCATGCCCTAAATTATGTTCTTTTTCATGCAGTTGTTGTAACTTTTCTTTCTCATGCAGTCTTTCATGTTCTAGATAAACTTCTGAATGAATTTCTGCTTGGTGTTGCATAACCTCTTTGCTATGAGAATTTTCAGTATGATCTTCTATTCGCGGAATTTGTATTATAGAATGACCTATAGTTATATCATTAATCTTCTCTTTTATTAGTCGTATAGTATCATGTCTAGAAGTTACAGTTCTTAATTCTTCAGCGAAATGCTTATCTGATAGAACATGATCCGTCCAATTAGCAAAATCGTTCTTGTGAACATTCACAAAATGATGGAAGTCATGGTCACTTATGCCTTCTAGTTTAGACACTAAATCCAACAAATTCCTAGCTCTTGTTCCGTCATGAAAAACGAATTCTTTATCATGAGGCGCATTTATCAAAATCTCACCTTCTTTCACCCTCTTTCAATCAACTAATAAAAAAATATTAAATGTAAAAAAAACATTAAAAGATAATATTCAAAATAACATAGCATATTATAAAACAAAATAAATACTAAAAAAATTGTATCAAAAAATTATTTCTGACGACTAATCTTATCTAATTTTTCGAACATATTTCTGTAAAGTTCTATACTCATCTCTAATCTGTTTCTAACTATTTTCAATTTCTTTGCTAGTTCTGGTTCTCCGAATACATCGTTTATCCAATTGGAGAAATCGTTCTTTGTATCAGTTACATGATACTTAAACATATCATCAGTAATCAACTGTAAAACGTCTGCTAATTCCTTCCCACTCTTTATTTTTCTACCGTCGCATAATACAAAATACTTGTCTGGAGATACTTCTACATACAAGATGTGTTTCTTTATTATTGGTGGCGGAACCACTATCTTTACTTGTCCTGGTGTTGGAGATGTAATCTTTGCTGGGGCAGATACTGCAATAGTAGCAACTACTGGTGCTTTTGGCGAAGTTTTTACAATAGCTTTTGTTACAGATTTAACTATGGCTTTTCCTACCTTTTTTTGTACTAATTTTTTGTGTACTAATACTTTCTTTTTCAATTTTATCACCTCTAAAAAATCATTTTAAATAATTTTACATAACATAACTCTTTCACATAATATAATTTAATATGAATAAAGGTAGTTACATATTTTAATTACATAAACATTAATTAATCTTCATCTCCGCTAACATCTTAGCAGGTCTTTCTGTTATTCTATGTTTGACTTCATAGGTATCTTTTAATTCTATAACTATATTTTTTTCTTGAATTAATTTTTTCATTCTAAGTATCAAATCGTTCAGGATATTCATAAAATTTATGTATGATTCATACGGAGTATCATAAGGATTAAAGTATTTATGTACATCACCATCATTAAAATATTTAGTACACATATAGTAAAAATGATCACTAGTAGTCAACTTACGCCAGTCTTCAAGTAGTGCTTTATTATTCAATTCTTTCATAAGTTTTTCTAATTGATATAATTCTGAGAGTGCGGAATTTTGCATATTATTACCGACCCATGCACTTAAATCTCTTTCTATGTCTGCCCAAGATAAATAATTATGAATGTCTAATTCAGCTACAGGTTCAACCGTCGCTAATTCTGAAGGCCATATAAATTTAGTGTGTTGATTCTTAAACAACTCATGCGGTAAATGTCTAATAAAATTAAATATTCCTGTATCTTCCCATTGATGTTCTCCAAATGTTTCATAATCCATAAATAGGTTAATGGAATGTTCTGCATGCTGATTTATCCAGTTAGCATATTTTTCTGCAGTCAAAGGATAGCTTTCCCAAGATTTTTGTCCAAATCTAAATGCTATATCATCACTCAACTTATAATTCTTTAACAACAACCTCAAGTGCTTTGTAGTCTTAGCTTTATAGACATAATTCGGACTACGCCATTGCAATATGTGATCTGCACCTTCTGCGAGCATTGCTTTATATCCTAATTGCTCAACAAAATTTGCAATCTCATTATTAAATATTAATTCAGTATTTCTAAATACAATTGGTTCTTGATCAAATAATTCTTTTATCTTTTTCCTATGCAATTCTACTTGTGCCTTAAATTCTTCTTTAGAATAAAGGTATGAAAGTGAGTGATAGTATGTTTCTGATAAAAATTCGACACATCCAGTTGCAGCAAGTCTTTTGAATGACTCCAATACTTCTGGAGCATATTTTTCGAATTGCTCTAAAGCAACTCCAGTAATACTATATGCAATTTTAAACTGTCTATCATTATTCTTGTAAGTGTTAATTAAATCGAGCATTGCTTGATTTGTTGGTATATAACATTTTTTAGCAACTTTTTGCATGACTTCTTTATTTTTTTCTTCATCAAAATAATCACTATTGTGACCAATATTAAAAACAGAATACCTCTTCATTCTATACGGCTGGTGTACTTGAAAATAAAAACATATGTTTGGCATAACTCATCCCTTCCAATACTTTCGTAATACTCTCGTTAACTATAGTCACTCTCTTTTTTTGGTAAAATATAAATGTAGTTTTTACTATTAGACTGTTTCAAATCTAAAATATCTTAATACCGTGACGTTTATCATGAATAACATTATTATATATCTCGATGCATTTTTCTGCTGGAATATTCCAACTGAACGTATGAACTTCCATTGAACCGTGTTTTGCGAGTTCATGATGTAAATTTCTATAATTAAGTACACTAATCATCTTGTTTGCTAATTCATCAATATCCCAGAAATCAACTTTCAATGCATGCTTCAGAACTTCACTTACGCCTGATTGTTTCGAAATTATTACAGGAACCCCATTTCGCAGAGCTTCAAGAGGAGTAATTCCGAATGGTTCACTTACTGATGGCATAACATATAAGTCCGCCGCTTGGTATGCTTTATCAACATCTTTTCCTGAAACAAAACCTGCAAATAAAACATTATGACCTATGCCTAATTGAGCTACTCTATCAATCAATCTCGCTTCCATGTCTCCACTTCCAGCTATAATAAATTTAACGTCTGGATCATAATCTAAAACTTTTTTTGCGGCTTCAATAAAATAATCAGGACCTTTTTGTAAAGTGAGTCTTCCTAAAAATAATACTACCTTTTCATTAACTTTTATATCAAATCTTTTTTCATTACTAAACTCCACAGCATTATGAACTACAGCAATTTTTTCTGCGTTTATACCGTAGTGTTCCATAATTTTTTGTTTCGTAAAATATGACACCGCTATAACTTTATCGGCAAACTCCATACCGCCTTTTTCAATTCCATAAACATAATCATTTATGCTATTCCCACCAGTTCTATCGAACTCTGTAGCATGAACTTGTACTACAAGTGGCTTTCCAGAAACTTTCTTTGCTTCAATGCCTGCTGGGAATGTCATCCAATCGTGGCAATGTATTACGTCAAAGTCTTCAGTTTCTGCAATCATTCTTGCAGCTAAACTTAAACGGTATACTTCATCATGAATATTTTTACCATATAACACTTTAGAACTATCGCCACCACGTTTTTCCAACAGTTTAATATAATTATCATATTCTTGCTTGTACTGTGTATCAGAAAGATAGGGTGTTAGAAGTGTGTCAATTCGTTTAACCTTCAAATTATATTTATAGAGGTTAGAAGCAATTAATATTTTAACGAATTCAGCTTTCATATCTTCTGGGCCGTTTGGCATTACAAAAGTAACTTCAACATTCTTGTTCGTTAAACCTTTTGTCAAACCGTAACACGCTGTTCCAAGGCCACCGGACATGAATGGAGGAAACTCCCACCCAAACATAAGTACTTTTAATTTACGCATGCTCACCTCTAAAGTAAAAATGTAAAATTTTTATACGATTATTACACCATCAAATATGGAAAAAAAATAGTAAAAAATCACACCTCTACTACCACCTACTTTGTTAATATAATTATTTTAACAATTACTGATGAGAGTTATATAAAAATGTTTCTATTATTTTGACAAATTTTAAGTGAAAAACAGCAATAAAAACACCACTTTTAAATGTATAATTAATGGTTGATTTTTGAAATCCCCGCACAAAAATAGCATAAGTAATTTAATAACTTAATTAAAATAGTTATTACTACATATATTAAGTTATTAATATATTCACAATCGAAATATTTATATATTTGTACAATCCAAGAAAAAGAATGAGTGAAGATTTCAATACAGAAATATTTTCAAATAATAAATGGAACATTCTAAAAGAGATAGCTGAAAGTCCACAATCCCCAAGCGATTTAGCTTTGAAAACAAATACAAGTTTATCTAACATAACCCAGCAACTCAAACTTCTTGAGGCATATCAAGTTGTTCGAAAGGAGAAATCTGAAGAAAAGAACTCAGGTAAACCTAGAATGATATACTCTCTGAATGTGGAGATAGCTTACGGAGTAATATTAAAGAACGGGAGAGCTGAGCGTAAATTACTTTATGTTGATCATGGCAACGAATTATTATTTGATATAGTGTTTAGCATGAACCAAGAAGATTTGATGTTTATGTTAAAATTTGCGTTCAAATATGAAGAAGTACTAAAAAAATGTAAATCCATAGGATTTTTGAAATCCAGTAAAGACAGCATTGAACTATTCCTGATAACCGATCACCTAGATGACATAAGGTCAAAATTTAGTAACATATTTATTGAAGACAATCATGGCAAAACAAAGAAAATCATAAACTGGAGTCATAATGAGTTTGAAATTAATGACGGATTACATCGTAAAGATAAATACTTCATGGACATGATACGTAATGTTAAGATAATCCATGATCCAAGCAATATTCTAACAAATATAAAAGGGGTAAGGGAGAATATACAGTAAAGTGAGAGTTAAAGAGGATTTAGGAAAGATGAGCGCCAAGCGAACTCTAAAAAAACAATGGATAGCAAATAGCTCGGCAGATATTGACATAACACATTGATGTGAATGCGCCAAAACAAAAAATAAACATATGATTGCTCATATCTTAATAATTTCAAGTTATCTTTTGATTCATCGCTAATACAAAAGCAAATATGGTAATACTATAAACCATATTATAAAGAAAAAGATGCTAACTTAATAAAGTATATAATGATAATAAGAAACTTAAAGTTAAATAATGAGCCAAGTGAGCAATAACTGCTATGAAGGCAATGATACAACATGGGTCTAAATCAATTAAGAACATTATATGAGAAACGCAGAACAAATCTTGTTGGTTTGCTTGAGAAAAATCCTAAATTGGATCCAGCAAGGCAGCACCAAATATATGGTGCAATATGCGAGATAGATATATTGTTAAAGACTATAAATCATTTACGCGATCAAGAAATTCAAGAAAATTTTGAACTTGAAGCCAAAGGGAAAGGAGAAAGCCCAAGAAAAGTTTAAATTAGAACAATGAAGTATATTCAAAACACATAGGTGAAATTATGCCCTTAAGAAGATTAAAAGACATTTATGATAAACGTAAAACCACATTAAAAAGTGTGCTTGCAGAAAATAGTGGATTAAGTGTGGATAGAAAAGCAGAGATTAATGGAGCAATCGCAGAAATTGATGCTTTAATAAAAACTATTGATACATTAAGACAAGAAGAAATTGAAGACAATAGACTTTTAGAAGTTAAAGGCAGATCAACTGTTTTAGATCACATACCAGTTGTCAACAAGTTTAGTGGTAAAAATAAGAATACATTCGAAAATTCAGGAACTAAACACGGTTTAAATGAGGCATTTTTAAAAAAATGTGAGTCCAGAACAAGATACGAATTATTCGGATTGATGGCTAAAGAAGAAGGATTCGAACACGTTGCACAAATATTTTTTGAAACAGCAATCAATGAACGTGAACAAGCAAGAATCATACTTGAATTTATGCATGAAAATAAAGACACTATGAATAATCTACGTGACGCTGCAGATGCTGAAAGAAAATATCATGATTACTATTTTACGCATTATGAAAAAATAGCTACTGAAGAAAAATATCCTATTATAGTGAACTTCTTTAAGGAGTTAGCACAAATAGACGCAGAGCACGAAAAAAGATTCTTGAAATTATTGAAGAGCTTCAACGAAAACAAAGTTTTCAAGAAAGATATAATCGTTAAATGGCGCTGCAAAGATTGTGGCTATATCATAGAAGCACATGAAGCACCTAACAAATGTAAAGTTTGTCGAGCATATAAGGGAAAGTTTGAAGTGTATCATGAAGTGTTTTAGAGGAAACAAATAATGGTCAACGTGATTATTATTCATGGAACATATGGTCATCCCGGAGAGAACTGGTTCCCTTGGTTAAAATCTGAACTAGAAAAAGAAGAATATTCAGTTTTTGTTCCAAAATTCTCTACGCCCGAAAATCAATCGCTAGAAAAGTGGAATAAAGAATTTGCAAAATATAGAAAATATCTAAATCAAGACGCCGTCGTGGTGGGCCATAGCCTAGGAGCCCCATTCTTATTGAATGTTTTAGAAACTCTTGATAAACCCATCAAGGCAGCATTTTTTGTTTCTGGAAACACAGGTCTTTTAGGTAATCCACAATTTGACAAATTAAACAAATCATTTGTTGATAGAACATTTGATTGGAAAAAAATCAAGAAGAATTGTCCAAAATTTTTTGTGTTTCATTCAAACAACGATCCATATGTTCCCCTAAAAAAAGCGGAAGAACTAGCTAAGAATCTTAACGTTAAATTAATTCTAGTAAAGAATGCAGGTCATTTCAATGAAAAAGCAGGCTATACAAAGTTTGAATTGTTGAAAGATAAGATACTAAAAGAAAAATAAATCTCAAAATCTATACATAAACCCTATATCTCTTCCCACTTTCTTTCTCCAGAAATAAGCATCTCGACAAAGTGTTTTACTTGTGATATAAGAATTCTCTTCTGTATCTCTATTACGTATAGTCACAGTGTGTTTCTTATCAAAATTATACTGCAGACTAATTTTCCTATCACAACCTATTTCGAAAAATTTATTAACTTAATAAAAGATAATCTAAGATATGAGCAAAAAAACTTCTAAAAAGAAATCAGTCTCATTATGGTTAATAATATTGTCTTACGTTCTTGTAATTGCGTTTATAATCATAGATTATATATCTAATGTGGCAGAATTTTCTTCAGGAGTTACAGCGTTAGAAATAACAACCTGGACAGTGTTAGGAGGAATTATCTCCATTGCATGTGGGTATCAATGCGCAAAATGGGCGTCAAAAATTAAAAAAAACCAGAATATAGCCTATGCTATTGGAGTAATATTTTCATTGATAGGATGGTTTTTTTATTGGATATACTATGCGGTTAAATCCAAAGAATTACACATGGTATAGATTATATCTCTTCCCACTTTCTATCGCCCGAAATTAACATTTCAACGAAATGTTTTACTTGTGATATTGGAATTCTTTTCTGCTCTTCAGTATCTCTATTACGTATAGTCACAGTGTGTTTTTTATCAGAATTTTCGTCTTTTGAATCGTAATCTATAGTTATACAGAATGGTGTTCCTGATTCATCCTCACGTAAATATCGTTTACCAATACTTCCTGCAGCATCATATCTTACACTAAATTCTTTTTGCAAGTCATCAGATATTTTTCGTGCTAATTCAGGCAATCCATCTTTTTTCATTAATGGAAATACTGCAACATTTACAGGACTCATGTGCCACGGCACTAGGAATTTAGTTTTTCCTTCTTTCTCATCAATTTTATGGTAGAATAAATCTAGTAATGCAAACGTTGGTCTATCTGCTCCGAATGCTATTTCAATTATATTTGGAACTTCATTTTTCTCTTCTTTAGTTTCGGCTTTTGATTCTTCATTAAACAAATGCAAATCTTTTCCTGAATGTTTTCCATGCTGTGTTAAATCATAATTTGTTCTATCATGTACACCACATATTTCAAACCATCCAAAACTATTTAATTTGGCTTCTATATCCCATGCATCTTCTGCGTAGAATGCTTTTTCGTCGGGAAAGTGTTGTCTTAATCGTAATTTATCCTCGGGTATTCCTATCTGCCTTAACAATAAATATGCAATATATACTGCCCATGCGTAAGCCTTATTCTTGAAATGCCCTTTTTCTAAGGCTTCGTGTACAGTCATTACTTTTAGTTCACGATTCTCTTCTTGAAATTGCCACGCCCATAACGGTAATTTTTCATGTTTTATATCTTCATATTTTTCAAAATCATTTTTCTGTTCTTTAAATAAAAATATTTGTGCTTCCGCTTGTGTAAATTCTCTACAGCGCATTACATGCTGTCTTGGACTTATTTCATTTCTATATGCTTTACCAATTTGAAATATAGCATAAGGTAATTTTTTTCTAAAAAATTCATTGTATCTTAAAAATGGCAAGTATGTTGTTGTTGCTGTTTCTGGTCTATTATATGCTTCAACATCAAGACCTATTGTCGTCTTCATCATTAATGTGTGTCTTTTTATTTGTCTTAAGAAATCTGATTTACAGTTAGGACATTTTATGTGATGTGCTTGTATTAAATTTAATAATTCTTCATCTGACTTGTGGTCGGTAATTTCATCTGGAACAACTTCCGTTATCATATTATCTGCACGAAAATTGCCTTTACATTTTGAACATGTAATTACAGGATCTGTAAATCCGCCTAAATGTCCTGATGCTTCCCATACTTCTTTTGGCATAACTGTTGGACATTCCACTTCCCAGAAATTATTTTTAGTATATAACTTTCTAATTTCACGTTCGACATTATTTTTCAGAAGTTTTCCTAAAGGAGCATAAGTATAGAACCCTGCAAGACCACCATATATTTCTGGTTCTGGTCCCCATATAAAGCCTTTCTGCTGCATGAAACTAACTAATTCATCATAGAATTTTGAACTTGACTTAATTTCTTCGGCCATATCATAGTGAGGATAAGGAGAATTTAAAAAGATTGTTTTTATTCATAGTGTTGTATTTATGATTATTCTAGTACCGTCTTATAAAAATAATGATCTTGAATGGGAACTAATTGAGAATTTCTAATCATGTTATGGAATTGACTGCGAATTTTATTAAATTTTTCATTTATCGCGATATAATCTCTATCCACTATCTCAAATATGTATCCAAATTCTCCGACGCATTCAAATTTTTCAACCACCAAAGTATCCATTTTAAGAAGAGATTCAAATACGGCTAATTTATCGAGTTGGTCATCGGCAAACTTAAGTAAAATATTATAATACATAAACCCTTCAGAATTAAAATTTATTATCGTCGTAAAACCCGTCAGTATTTTGTTTTTTATTAAATTCTTAATTCTATTATGTACAATATCATAACTAAGATTGAGTTTCTTCGATAATTCTAGACTATTTAGACGACAATTAATACTTAATTCTTGTAATATCAACTTATCTTTGTCGTCGATTGGAATTAAGATAGAAGATGATTCTAACCTTTGTAATATAAAATGTGAAGTTATACTCTTTTTTTTATTGAAGAAATCTTCTAATTCTTTCATCGTGCTATAGATATTCTTCGTTATGATTTTTATATTATAACTATACTGCGTCACAGATTTCATTATAACAATACATCCTTTTATTTTGCTTAATTCAGTAATAAATTCGTGTTCATTTTCGATATATCTCGTCTGTATATACAGATAATAGACAGAATAACCAATTTTGGTATAATCTATTTTGGCATGAAATCCTTTAATTATTTTTTTTTCTATAAGTCGGTTTATTCTATATAACGCCGTCTGTTTTGATATCCGGCATTTTGTAGACAAATCTTTCAAAGATATTCTTGCATCAGTTCTTAACATGTTCAAGACTTTTACATCTATTTTATCAAGACGCGATTTCTCAAATAGATATTCTATTATTCCCGCCATATTTTTTATAATTTAGCTTTATTTATATATTTTTCCTTAATTGTTCTAAATTCAGTGCTTCTTATTTTATGTAGTTAATCCACTATACTAATGTTAGAATAATACGAATGTTTCGTAAAACTTACGAAAAAATTCGCGATAAACTAATAAAAAATTATTCGATAACACTAATGAAGATATTTATCGAATATTTGCGGAGGCGCAAAATGGTAACCATAGACAAAATCGTTCAAAACGTAGGAAAATTTGATGGAAAAATAGAGAATCATCGTATGTACGAGAGAGCTAAAGAAAATGTCTCAGTGCTAGAAAATGATGAAGGAGTATTAAGACTTGAAGAGACGCTAAAAAAAGTAACAGGGTATAGTGATTTCAATTGGCCATCTGAACCACAAAACTACACTGTAAGTCGTGGAGATGTAACATTTAATGTTAAATCAGAATTAACTACAAAAAGACCGCAATATAAAACCGCAGTTACACAGATGGAAAATTACATCAACGGAATAAGATTGCTATTATCTGAAGATAGAATTATTACAGGCGTTGCCAAAGAAAAAGGAAAATGGTGCATTGGTGTTGACACATTATTAGAGCAATATGAATTGATAATTGCTGGCGTCAAATCTCCAGGAGTAAAACAAACCATAACCTACGACGTAAGTGGCATTATGGCTAATGAAGAGATTCCGAAGGATTTACATTTAGATATTGAAAATAACGGAAATATCACAGAAGATAATTTCAGAAACTATGTCAGAAAAGATCTATTAAGAGAAGTTTCCGAAAAATACGTCAAGGATTACGAGAAAGCATTGAAAACCAAAAATAAAGTTGCAGGCGTTGTAACAGTCAACACAAGAAAAGGCTACAAAGAAGAAGAAACAAAAGCAGAAGGAACAAATTGGGCGTATGTAGCAAAAACTTTAGTTAGAGAAGATCTTGAAGATGAAGAAGCTGCAGGAGAATTAAATATCTTGGCAAATCCAGATATCGATTTAAGAGAAAAAAGAAGAGAATTACCATTCTATGAATTATTTGTTCGAGAACCAGACGGAGTCAAAAAATTATACGTAGGAATAGATAGCGTATATCATAGAATACAAGATTTGAAAGGTATTGAGAAAATTACCAGCGAAAAAACTAAGTACGTACCAAAAGAAATTGTCTAAGTGTTTAATTTTTTATTTTTTATGATTTTAGTTTTTATATCAGTACATAACTAAGAGGTACATATGAAATCATTCAGTGGAATAAAAAGAAGAGTAAAAATACCTCTATATGATATTGGAGCAATCGTTTCAGGATTCTATATAGGATATCATGAAGGCAAAGGAGTATATACGAATCCTACTTTAGAATATTTGACAAAATATGGACCTACAGTTTTTGCTGTATGTATGACTCCTCTTATAATTAAAACAAGCAACATATTCGGAAAGTGGATGCATAGAAAAATCATACAAAAATCAAATAACAAAAATTTAGAAATCAAGAATAATACAACTGAATATCACACGACAAAGAAATATAAAGATTTAACTGAGATTGAAAAAAAGGAAGTGACTCAAAAAATGTTGAATAGCGCACAGAATCTTGAGTCTAAATTGGAAAATCAAAAATATCTAAAACCGACGATGATTACAGGAACTAGAACTGCAATTGAAACTCTTTTTGGATATGCAATGGGCAGAATATATAGCCAGATATGAAAACACTAATATATTAAGGATAGAATTATTCTTTTTTATTTTTTTCCCAATAAGATTTTACATGCGGTTCTATCATAGGATTGGCAGTATCTCCTAATTCATATAAAATATTCTCTGACGTTGTTCCCCATGAGTATTTACCTGTTTTCTGGTCTACTTTGTATACTTTAAATTCTCCTGTATCCAATCCTTTCTTTAAATGATAATATATCAATCTCATTGTTACAGGACGATATAATTCTGTATATATCTTAAATAAATCGTAGCCATGTAATTGTTTATAGAAATATAATATTTCAACCATGTTCTGCCGAACTTTAGAACCTATTGGTCTACCCTGCAATCTTACCATGATCTGTTCTTGATGGATAACTTTAAAAATGTGACGCCCATTAATGTATTATGCATCTAATATTATTATCAGGAGAAAATCTTAAACTAGCTCGTCTAGAAGCTGAAACGTTACTCAAACTAGAAGATACTAGACTCGAAGGTAATTATCTATATTGTACAATTCCTACTGAAAATATGAAATTGGTAAATAGATTATCTTACACAAAAAAACTGTATGAGATAGTATATGTTACTACTCGTAAAAATCTTGAAGTTTCATTAAAAGAATATCCATGGATTAATTTCTATGAAAAGAATTTTTGTGTACGAATAACTTCATCTGAACACTATGACGAGAGATATTATGCTGGTTTTGTATGGCAAAGTTTAGAAAAAAGTACAAGACCAAAAGTAAGCTTAGATAACGCCAATCTATTTATTGAAATATTTATCATCGACGATAGAGCAACAGTTACTAGACTGTTATATCACAATTTTGAGACATATGAAGAGAGAAAAGCGCATCTAAAACCAATATTGCATCCAACAGCTATGCATCCAAAAATGGCACGAGCTCTTGTTAATATCGTTAATGCAAGTACTGTCATAGATCCATTTTGTGGTGCATGTGGCATATTAACAGAAGCAGGACTGCTTGGAGTCAAATTTATCGGTTATGATATCGATAAAAAAATATTGAAAAGTGCGAAAACAAATCTAGAATATTACAACATCGAAAATAAAAATTACAAATTAATCATTAAGGATGCTACAACAATCAAGAATTTACAAAATGTCGTCACAGATTTACCATACGGCAAATCTAGTAAAAAGAGCGAGGCACTCGTAACACTGTATGCAAAATTCTTGAAGAATTTATCTGGTCGAGCAGTCATCGTGATGCCAAGTTTTATGCCGTACAAAAAAATACTTGATAAGAATCTACCTAAAAGTCTAACCGTATTGACAATAATCAATCATTACGTTCATAAGAGTCTGACTCGAAAGATAATCTTGATTGATAAAAGAAGCGGAATAAAAAATATTGCAACAACAAAAAAGAAAACCGTTGTTAAGAAAAGGACGGGAATTCAAAAGAAAATTCTTACTAAGAAAAAAATTACCAGCACGAAGAAAGTAGAAAAACATAAGACTGTAAAGAAATTACTAACACACCAACACAATAAAATTAAACACAAAGTTTCTAAAAAGAAAAACAAGAAAAGTGCACATAAAATAAATAAAAAAATATCTAAAAAGAAAAAATAATTTATCTCTTACTTTTATTTGCTTCTTCTTCGAATAATTTTAATGCATCATCGACTGACATTCCTTCGTGTATCATCTTACGAACTGCCTTTGTTAATGCATAAGGTTTGTCATGCTGCCAAATATTTCTTCCAACAGCTATTCCTGCAGCTCCAGTCTTCAAGATTTCATCACTCATTCTTAAGAATGCATGTTCATCCATCTTGCTTCCGCCAGCAACTAATACTTTTGCTCTACCTGCACATTTTACTACCCATTTGAAGCCTTCCATATTATTACTATATTTTAATTTCAAGAAATCTGCTCCTAATTCTAATCCAATTCTTGCAGCATAAGCTAATGTATCTGTATCAATCTCATTAACTATTTTTGGTCCACGTGGATACATCCAACCAATTACAGGTATTCCATACTCGTGTGCTTGTTCTACAATTTTTCCAAATTCAGAAAACATTTCAGGTTCCAAAGGACTTCCATCGTAGATAGTGTAGCCGACAGCTGCTGCACCAAGTTTTATTGCTCTTTCAACAGAACATATCTGTCTGGATATAGCCATAGGAGAATCAAGGAACGCTGTTTTTCCATTTAATTTTATAATCAATGGTACATCTTTATAATATCCATGATAATATTTTTCAGCAATTCCTGCCTGAACTATTACTCCATCGTACATTCCTTCTAATGCTATATCAAAAATGTATTTTGGATCTACTGTCGTCAAATTCAAATCTTTTGGACCATGCTCGAGTCCTTGATCGTATGCTAGTAGCATTGATCTGCCATTCTTTAGAATCTTAGTAGTATTAATTCTCATCATACACCTCTCTTAATCTCTCTTATCATATACAGGAAACTTGTATTTATAACTTTTTCTTAAATATCTCTCTGGTATCAATCTCAGCAAGATGCAAAGCACTCTTATCCATCAATTTTGTTTTTGCTCCAAGACCTGTTATCAATGACTCTGCATTTATCATTCCAAGTTTTATGGAATAAGAAATATCCCGACCAAGTATTATGCCTGTAACAAATCCTGATGCAAAAGCGTCGCCAGCTCCCGTTGTCTCAACAACTTTCACAGGTCTTGGTTTAGCTGAGTAGACCGTACCATCTGCAGTATTATAACAATGCGCTCCGTTATGTCCGTCAGTGATTATAATCATTTTTGGTCCAAGCTTCGATATCTTTACTAATAAATTGAAAATATTATCAGTATTATCCGACGTAAGAGCTTGAGCCTCTTCTTTATTAAATATTAGTATCTCGGTGTTTGCTAATATGCTACGCAACTGTCTTGTGCCATTTTTAACTATGTATAAACTAGGATTGTAGGCTATCTTTATGCATTTTCTCTTTGCATAATCCGCTATTTTTTTTTGGGTATAAAAACTCTCCTTCATCATTGAAGAAAGATATACCCACTTTGAATCTATAATCTTAAAATCTATATCACCAACTCTGAAATCATCGTTACATCCCTTGTATGTGAATATCGTTCTATCGTCCACTACAGAATCAAGTATCATAGAATATCCAGAAATTTGACCGTATGTTCCTATAAAATCTACTTTTTCATTGAATAAGCAATCACATATAGTCTTTCCATTATCATCCTTGCCTATCTTTCCAAGAAACGCCACCTTGAGTCCTAATCTCGAGAAAGCAACAGCACTATTCGTGCCACCGCCACCGACGAAGAAATGTAATTCTTTAATTAATATTTTGGCGCCCAATGGATAAGCAATATCTTTGTGGTGGTGCAAATTCACAATTTCAGATTGCGTAGGATCAGTGTGTGCAAACGCATCCACCGTCGCAGAACCGACAGTTATTATGTCATACCTTGGAGTTCTAACATTAGACGTATTAAATAACAACTTCACACCTCTTAATATGTTAATATACATCAAACCATTTATAAATTTTTACCATGCGCAAAAACATGCGCAAAATGTAATAAGATAATAGAAAACACAAATAGAAAGATATAAATATTATAATATTAGAATATAATCATGTGGCCTTTAAAATCTCAAGAAGAAAAAAGAATCCATAGTGCAATAAATAATATATCTAAAGCTATAATTAATAAATTAAAAGATAAGGGACTAATAACACTATATTTAGCAGGAACGATTCTTGACAAAAAGGAGCGTGTCGCAACTAGCGACATAGATTTTTTTGCAATAGTCAATTCTGACTTCGATATGAATCTCGAGAAAGCAATAAATAATAAGCTAGCATCTGAACAACATGAATTATGTAATGACTTCGAATGCAGATTAAGAGTGTTCCCATTATGTTCTCTTCAGGGCGGAGAAATAAAAGGGATATTAACTATACTAAGACCCGAACGTATGGTTCAAAGACTACCTTTTTTCAAATTAATTTGGGGAAGAAAATGGAATTATAAAAAAGATTTTGTAAAACCTCTTGCTCTTCAAGATGAAGCCCAATTCTTGATAAATCAAATTGAAAGTATAATTGTCGATATAAAGAAAGGCAATGAAAAATTCCCGATTAAAGATTTCCCAAAATTTATAGTAGAACTTGTGCGTATAGAAGCCCAAATGTTTCATAAATATAAATACCATCCTTCAAGAACACTTCTAGTTAAACATTTGTCCAAAAATAAAGAGCATATAATACATAAAGCGATGGATTTAAGAAATAAAGACGCATCTAGAGGAGAAACATTAGTATTTGTTAAAGATGTTGAAAAATATTTAGAATCTTTTAAAAAATTAATATAAATTTATAATACAATTCTACTAATAACGAGCACATTTTCAGAATTTTATTTTATCAAGTATAGAATGTGCGTTTACACTATTGATATGCTTTGATAATTCGTTCCAATCTTTACCGAGTTTAACAGAAAGCCTTGTTTGCAGTAATCTTGATTCATCATCACTTACGCGAACATATTGATCAACATCGATTAGACCATAGGGATATCCTAAAAATATTGGATCGTTTGAATTTGAAGATAATAGAGAGAAAACTTCTTTAATATCTCCTGTAAATTTCTTCTGCACTTCAAATCTAAATACGTAGTTTGTTTTATTGTTCAGTTTAATAAAATACAATTCAGCATCATGTTTAGGATTGTTATTTGTAACAATAGGGTAATAATACCACATTCCTAAAGTGTTAACTGAAGAGTCTGAAAAAGAATCTGAACCCATATCTAGAAGTTTCTTAGTTATACTCAAACCATTTTTTGTCGTCAATGAGCATGTCTTACTTAAAGCGCAAGTTTTTCCAGATGAAAATAATTTAGTTAGGTATTTATCTTCAAAAGGATATCTCGCTTCAAGTGTACCATCCATTAATATATAATCTGCATCAGAAGAGTGTTCACTTGCATATTCTATTTCTGCAAATCTTCGAACTACAGAAACAATTCTGCTTGTACTACATTTCTCAAGACCAGTTCTTAAAGATTCATCTTCAGGATCGAACATCATAGAATTAAATGATGTTTCAGGATATGTTTTAACACGATATTTACCGTCATTCTCACTAACTAGCACATAGAACTCTTTAAGACTTCGTTTGATTCTTTTATCTCCAGAATAAATAATTCCGCCTACACGCACAAAACTTACACAAAAAGCAGCACTTTCGAATAGCAATGCATTTCCACCATCAACAAATAATATGTTAGGATTGGATTTGGATAGTTTGGATGTTATAGCGGAAACATTATGAAAATGTTTGGATTCAATACTAATTGGAACATACCTAGAATTCATAAGTAAGTAATCTTCTCGAGATTCTTTCTTTGAGACAAAATTTCTCAAGTCTTTAACTAATCCGTCCATAACTTCAAGAGTTTTATAGAATATAAAAAGTTGATGAAAAAATATTATTCGAATAATACTTGTTACATGTTATACGCATGTTATAGTTTGTTGTTTGTTACCTGTTTTATTTGAATACACTATTTTTAGAAGTTATACCGTAACGTTTCAGGATAAATCCAGTAAAATAATCTTTTTTTGAGTAACCTAATAATTTAGCTACTCTCTCTATATCTTTCTCATCTCCCTCAATCTCAAGAAAAATAGGAACGCCTGGAATATGACAAAATTCTACAGAACAACCATATATAGACCAATATTCTCTTTTTACTTCAGAAGCCCCAACCTTACATAAGCCCAGCAGTTCTACAATTTTTTTAGTAGTTTCATAATCTACGCGCATCTCATGTTCGGCTCTAATTACGTGGTTATTAACAATTCTCTTTTTTCCTTTAACAGTCAAGAATGCAATCTTTCCTTCACGTCTAATTCGCAAGTAAGCACCAATCCTCCTCGTGTGTTCATTTGCATAATACATATTTTTTTGAAATACTTTCTTAACAAATTTAGCCTTATTCTTTTTTAAGGTGGATCTTAATTTTTCAACGTTTATCTCTAATATTTTAATTTCTATCTCGTCCATGATGACACCTGATGACACTCATAATATTTTAAAAATAATTTAAAAATAATTTAAAAAGTATAAAATTAGTAAACCTCATACCTCATTAGTAAACTTATATTCCCTTCTCAGGATGGAATGGCTTGCACCTTTTACAAAAGCTGCACCAAAACAAAAAAGCCACTAAAGTGGCAACAACTATATTGTCTATATTCCCTTCTCAGGATGGAATGGCTTTGGCATCTCGTAAAGTGTTTTAAGTTTCAAGTATTGTTTGATTGTATTTTGTAATCTATAAGTCATCTTATACAAATCTACTTTGTATGATTCAACCTGTTCCTTATATATTCTGTTTCTAAATACTTTTTGAATAAATTTTCTATTCAAGAAAGGAGTTTTATCCCATTCATTTTTATAGTCTAATTGTAACCATGCTTCAAGGTTTATGATTACATCTCCTCTGTCTGTCTTCATCTTGTAACCTTGATGCATTACTTCTATAGATTTCATATTAATAGTAGTATAATCAATTTTTAAGAAATACCTATAATAAGTGCTGCCTTTAGGATTCATAAGACAACGCCATCGTATTCTATGCTCTTTGGCACCCGTACCTAAAATACGTTCCATATAGAATGTTTCAGGATTTCCGTCGCCTACAACGTCACCGTATATGTCTGTGAATCCCTCTTCCATAAGCCACTCATATATTAGCTTGTAAAGATTTTTCATATGAAAAGTTTCTTCGTTCTCTACATATATTTTTGCAACTAATATATCCTTCTCACCTTTAGACAAGTCACTCCTATTTTCGAATTTGAATTTAGCACACATTATAACTAATCCTACGAACTTATGGTTTAAAAATTTTTGTATTAAACTATATTTTATTTTACGTTTGTTTCATTTTACGTTTGTACGTTTATATAATAAGCTATTATACGCTTGTAAAACTGGATTACAATTGTGAAACTGGCACAATATAGGACAGCGTCAAGAATATGCTTAATAGCATTATAATTATACAAATCGCCCAAGTAATCACATTAAACGTAGTACTATTAGCATGTTCACCCATCAATTTTTTATTGCTACTCAATTTTAACATATATATCAAAATTATAGGCAACAATATACCGTTGAGAACCTGAGATACTAACATTATCTTAATTAAAGGCATATTAGGAATCAAAATTATGCCTGCACCAACAACAATCAAAAAAGTTATTAAAAAATAAAACTGTGGCGCCTCTTTGAACTTTTTATTAACGCCAGACTCCCAGCCAAGTCCTTCACATACAGAATATGCCGTCGATAAAGGAAGTATTGCGGCAGAAAATACGCCTGCATTAAAGAGTCCAAATGCAAATAACATTGCAGCATATGCTCCTGCTAATGGAAACAATGCTTTTGCAGCGTCTTCAGCAGTATTTACAGGAATATGATTCGCAAATAATGTGACAGCACACGCTACAATTATAAAAAATGCTACAATACCTGTTACAATACTTCCAGAGACAACATCTATTTTTGAATATTTTAATTCTGAAACTTTGGAGCCCTTTTCAACGATTGAACTTTGCAAATAAAACATCATCCATGGAGCAATAGTTGTTCCGATTAGACCCATAATTATAACAAAATAATCTACCTTCCAAACAACATGCGGTGTCACAATCTGGACTAGTACAGTCATCCAAGGAGGATGAGCCATTATTCCAGAAATTATATATGCAACATAAACGAGAGACGCAATTAAAAATACTCTCTCAATAATCTTATAGCTACCATATACTACAAGTAGCCATATTCCAATAGCGCATATCGGAATAACTAGATATTTCGTGATTCCAAATATTTCTCCAGCTGCAGCAATTCCAGCAAATTCCGACAATACATTTCCAAAATTTACTATAATCAATATCAACATGATATAGAATGTTGCTCTAAGACCGAAATTTTCTCTAATCATATCTGCAAGACCTTTACCCGTAACTATACCCATTCTTGCAGCCATTTCTTGTATAAGAACCAATGCTATAATTATAGGAATAATCGTCCATAATAACATGAAACCATAATGAGAACCGGCTACACTATAAGTTGTAATACCGCCAGGATCATTATCTACAGCCGCAGTAATTATTCCTGGACCTATTACACTTAAGAGTAAAATTATCTGCGTTCTATCTAACCTGTTTCTCAATTTGTCTTTTAATTTTTCAAACATATTATTCTCTCACTTAATTTCTGAAACTTTCCTAATCTCACTTATCAAATCTAACTTTTTAACTCTAACTTTCAAATCACACTCAATTATCTTCACTCAGTTATCTTTTTTATCTTTTTCATTTATCTTTTTTTAATATCATTTTTTTCATTTTTTTTAATGATATCGCTTGTTAAATTCTTTAGACTCATGTGCTCCACGTAGTCTTTTTTCTTAGGTTTCTTTGATTCTAAATCAGTCATAAACTTTCCCACATCTCGAACAATGTTAGCGTAATATTTCTTCAGACGTTTATTCTTATCTACTGTTTCTTTCTGTTCTTCAGTCAATTCCAAAGGTTCATCGTCTTTAGTTTCCTCAAGTACTATATCTAAAATTTCGGATATATCAATTACACCTTTCATTCTACCAGCAATATCTATAACAGGTAGAGAAATTAAATCGTGTTTGGTAATCAAGTCTTTAACGTAACTTATAGGATGACTCATATCTACAGTAACTAACTTCGTAATCATAATATCTTTCACAACGCTTGCAGGAGTCGCTAAAATAATATTTTTTAGAGATATAACCCCGAATAGTACCTCGTTCTCGTCTACTACATATACATAATTGAAATTATCGGGATATTTTTGTAAAGAACGGATATAACTCATTATTTCTTCAACAGTCATTGTTTGAGGCACAGTTACAAACATGTGATCCATATATCTTGCTACACTTCCAGGTTTATAAGACAACATTTCTTGTATCTTAGTAGCGCTCTGCACATTCATCTTCTTGAGCATTAAACTAATTTCATCCGTAGAATACTCTGCTAAAATGTATGCAGCATCACTTGGAGACATTTTATCAAGTATTGAAATAATTTTTCTCAATGTCATAGTCTTAAGTAAAGACCTGCGTATATCAGAATCACATTCTAACAACACTTTACCCACAATATCTGTATTCATAAATTTTAGAACAGTATTTCTTTCTCTCAAACTTAATTCATCAAATAAATCTGCAACATCAGCTGGATGCAAGTCGGAAACTCTAGGGCATGGAACTTTCAAATGTATTTTTTCCAAAGATCCTGTTAACGGCTCGACGCTATTCCAAGGAACTGGATGGTTTTTGACATCTAAATTCAAAAAATTCAATATCCACTCAAAGCCTAATCTTCTAAATATAGATCTAGTTCCTACATCAATACTAACTACAGCGAGTTTACCTTTAATATATGTTAACGCTATATCATTAACACGTATAACTTTAAGTCCATTTACATCAACAACTTGCTTATCTAGAATATTTTCGCCAAGCAAAACATCATCTTCGCGAACTTCTCTAGTAGGTAATTTTTCATATAATAAATTTAATTTTATATGTTCACCCCACTCGAAAACGTGATTCCATGGTACAAGAACATTTTCAGTGTGATGTTTATCGCGGTGCGCTAAAAGTATATGTGATATTTCAGGGAATCTTTCTCCTCCAGATATAGCCATATCCTTCAGTTTCCCTAAAAGAAGACCATTCTCGTCATACACTTTTCTGTTCTGAAAATAGCTAAAGTAAGTTATTTTTTGACTTTTTTTAGAATCTTCAAGTTCAGTTAATACTTTACTGATTTCTTTTACAATCATTACTTTTTTATTTACTTTTCCAATATTTGTTCTTATATCCTGGAAAGTCTTAATTTTAGTACGCTCTTCTTCAGTCACTGCCTGCTTTGTGTACTTATCCTCTGAAGCTCTAACTAAATTTATATTTTTTTTGTCAGCGTATTTCTTTAATTCGTCAAGTTCAGCGATTGTAAACTCTGCATCATCAAAACTAATATCCAAACCATCATACCCAAATTTTGCCGCCTTATTTACAAAATCCTTCGAGAATAGAAGTATAGCGTCTCTGCCGTTCTCTACGACATTAAGATGAAGTTTAGCTTTGAGTATTTTCATTTTCGATTAAATATCACATTATAGTATATCTTCAATCATTTAAAAGGTTTTTTAATTTGAATTATCCGAAGAAATAACAGCGGATTAATCCAGCCATTCCTTATTCTTAATCTTCTCAGGAAGATACTTTTCAGAAATAAAGGATATTCCTTTAGATGACAGGGACTGGATTTCGACTTTTGCATCGAAGTCTTTCATCATCTTGAATTGTCTCTGCCAATCTTTATGTTTTTCAAACCATTCATAATTTTGCATCTGTTTAATTCTTGATCTATCTTGATCTGTTAATTTAATGAAGTGTCTCTTTAGATCATATTTTACAATATCATCCATTGTTACACCTAAGAATTTTACGTCCGGAATTGCCATCTCATCTGCCATGTGCGCAAGTGCTATACTTCCAAACTTTACGACGCTGTAAATGTAGAATCCATATATATCTCCATCAGTTAATACCAATATTGGTAGATGATGTTCTTTGCTGAGTCGTTGTAATAATCGTCTTATTCCTCGAGTCGTTTGTCCTTGTGACGACATTATGATGCAATTCTGTTTTTCCCAAAATCTATCTTCATGTAAACGCTCCCAAACAGCAGCCTTCTCCATATAAATTACATATTTTGCATCTACTTTTTTGAATTTAATATTTTCAACATTTGAAGGAATCGACCAACCGCCTGAACCTAATTTTGACCAATCAATTGTATCTCCAGAATCTTCTATAACTACTTTTCCAGCAACTGATCCCATCTTATTTGCATTAACATTCAAATTCTCTCTAGAGAAACCTGTGATGAGTTCGAGGTCTTCAATTACTTTATCAGATTCTTTTTGTTCATCAACAATATTTATTTTAGTATTAGGAATAGTACGTTTAGCCATATAAAATACATCTCTCAGGCTTGCGTGTTTTTGTACATCAAGTAAATTTTTACAAATGGATGCAACTTCAATTGTTTGCAAGAATTTTTTTGAATGAGCAGCATTGAAGAAAAATCTTTGTGCAGTTTTATCTCCTAAACCTAGAGTTTTGGATTCTCTATCATAAACAACATTTGACAATCCTCTGACCGATAATTCTATTTTTGGATTGTCCCCTGCTTTTATATCTGCTACAACTGATTTTCCTAAATTTACTAATTCTTCTCTTGGAGTTCCGCTTCTTCCGGCAAGAGCTTTACGTTCAGCATTTGATGCATTAACTACAGAATTTGGACTATTAACTTTAATATCTTTCATCATACTCTTTTTATCTTTATCGCTGCTATTCATTTGTTTACTTGCATCTTTATTATATTCTTTAGAGGAGTCCTTACTTGCTTCTTTAGTATTCTCTTTAACAGTATTTGATTGTGAAAATGTCATCTGAACTTCCTTTACTTTATTTTCTTCGTCCGATTTTTTTGATTTAGGCACCATGTTTAATTTGTTTAATTTTCTTCTCTCACTTATTTTTCATTCCTTACCTATTCTTCTACCTCTGGATTTTCGTCGTCGTCAGACGAACCAGAACTCTTACCATTCTTATCGTTATCTTCATCAGCTTCGCCCTTCAATGATTCCATCTCAAATATTTGTTGCTTTATCTCTTCTTTATTTGTCATGGCTTTTAATTGATCGAGTAATAATTGTTTATTTTCTCCAGTTAATCTTGATAATGCGTCAGCAACTTCAGGCATATATCTCTCAAATAAATTTGCTCTTTCTAATTGATTTTGTACTCTATGTTTTTTTGCAACATATAATTGTAATCGTCTTCCTGCTTCCTGCAAAGCCCGTTTTAATTCATTAATTATTTCAGGATAATGTGCTAGTGCTTCTTTAGATTCTGATGTGAATGGAACCCATACTGATGATAAATGAACAAGTATTGTTAATGGACCTGTCGGAATTCCGCCATTACTTTGCTGAAGTCCGTAAGCTTTCCAATTCGTAGAAGTAATAGATTTAGTTATTGCACATGCACCTTGCTGATATAATAGTGGTACACGATTTGCAAATCGTAATATTTGAACTTGATCTTCTCTACTTTGTGAGCCGCCATATGCAAGACCAACTTCTACTTGGAAAGGATTTCCTCTATAAACAAATATTGGCCTTGTGACTGTAACATAGAACTCAGCATTTATTTCTTTCTTTAAACTCTTCTCGAGCAATTCCTCACCAATCGGACTTAAACAATCTGTTGTTGGAGACATAATTTTTGTATCCTTCATTGCCTTCAATAATTTCTCTGCATCTTGCATAGACATATCTTCAGGCTTTTTCTTAGGATCAATTAATGCATTCTCACATATTTCTTTTGCAGTTCCTGCTCCAACTCTTGATAAATCATTTAGTAAAAAACTATTTAATGAACGTGCTTCAGTATTTTTTAATAATTTCATTAACATTCCAAGTTCTAAACCATATGGATGAGGTTTTATTTCCTGAGGTTCTTTTGGAAGATTATCCGTCGCTCTTGCATAAATAAATTGTTCAGCTTTTGGATTAGTATAAATTATAGTTGCATGAGGATTAACTATTGCCGTCTCTTTTAGATATTGGTCAACAGATTGATCGCCTTTAATGTATGATGCTTCTAAATCCATCTCAATTCTTGTACCGTGTTCTTTTGCATCCCAAGGTTTTACTTCATCGACCATAATTTCTGGACTATTTGTCTGAGTATTAAGATGTAATTCCATATAATGTGCAGGTTTATCTTGACCTGTTTTAGAAAGAATTTTAGTAGGTCTTCCAGTTGTAAGTTGTGCAAACATTACTGCAGCACTTATTCCAATACCTTGTTGTCCTCTACTTTGACGTAATCTGTGGAATTTTGAACCATATAATAATTTTGCAAATATCTTCGGGATTTGTTCTTTAACAATTCCTGGACCATTATCTTCGACAATAATTCTATATCTGCTTTCAGCCATTTCAATTATTTCGACATTTATTTCTGGAAGAATTTTTGCTTCTTCACATGCATCTAATGCATTATCTACAGCTTCTTTAATAGTTGTTAATAAGGATTTTCTTGGATTATCAAAACCTAATAAATGTCTATTCTTCTCGAAGAATTCAGCTACAGAAATATCTCTTTGACCTTTTGCTAAATCTTCAGCAGTAGGTTTTCTAGATTTATCAGCACCTTTATCAGATTTATTGGTGCTTTTATCGACTTTAACTGCCTTCTCTTCTATTCTAACTTCACCTTTAACTTTATCAGCCATTAATTAGAGAGTTCAATGAGGGGTTAATAAATATTTCTATTGGAGAGAATATAATAGGAGAATAAAATACTTTGCAGAGTAAACTTGGTAGGATAATATTCGAATATATTAGAATAATTTCAGAATCCTGGTCCATCAATAACATTCTGCTTCATTAATTTTCTTTGTCTTTCAAGCCACTTATAGACATTAGCATGTGGACTTCCAGCAAGTAATGTTTCAACAGCTCTCTTACAATTGCCAATATTCTCAACACTTCCAATCATAGCAATAGTTTTACCATATACAGAAATAGAACAATCAGTCAAAGCTTCTAAAGTATTTCTAGATTTACCATCAGCGCCAATCACTCGACCTTTTAATCTTAATTGATGTGATTGTTCTTTAGAATAATCATTTAATGAAATAACTTCTAATGCATAATCTTGTTTTAATAATTGTTTAGCAATATCTGGATTAAATCCTCGACTTATGGCTTTGATTACTTCTCTTAGAACAAATAATTTTATAGCTTCTTTACCAGAGATTGTTACGTCTCCTTCTTTACTGTCAATTTTAATTTTACAATCTGTCTCTTTCTCTAAATCATTCTTCGTCTCGCCTTTTGCACCTATAAGTACAGCGATTCTATCTTTAGTGATTCTCAAATCATAACTATACTCTTCATCAGCCATAATAACACCATTAGCGCCAAGCGAGCAATCGATTCATCAACGATCACAAATAACAAAAATGCAAAGGCATTTTTGGAACAAAAAATTGTTATACAATTTCTTGTAAATCGGAATAACATCGAAACAACAACTATGCGAGCGCGCTAATGACAAAAGAAATAGAGGATGGTTTTTAAAGTAGATGGTTTAAAAAAGAGCATATTGAAGATTATCTTTTTTTAGCAATCTTCCATAATAAATCAAAATGTTTTTTATACATTTGCGCCACAAGTTTAGATCTTATAACAATAGCTACAAGATTTGGTTCCCAAATATTGATATTAATCTTATCACCATATATGAATGTGGCTACAGGCCCACTTAATTCTTTAGATACATAACGCACTTCAGTAATGTACATTGGAGGATTTCTCTCTGTATAAATACCATAATAAGGTATTTTATGTTCTTTCATATCACGAGACCACTGAATAGCAAATAGGGGAAGTTTCTCTCTTAACTGTCCTTTGACTCCAAAACCATAAACAGGTTTTGCATCTTTAATCATATCACGCCAGGCAGATTTCATCCCCTCATCGCCCTTGAATAATTCTACCTGAATTTCTTCAGCATTTGATTCTTTCAATTTTTCAATTTCTGGAAATATCGAATCCAAAAATTCTTTTTTCTCTCGTAAAAATTCATATAAATTGTTAGGATCCGCCGCACTATACTTAGCTACTTTGCCTTCTTTAAAACAAGTCACCAATCCTTTCTCTTTTAGTTGCTCTAGAATATCGTAGATATTAGTTCTATGAAAACCACACTCTTTAGAAATAAATTTTACAGTGCAAGTGCCCTTTTTTAAAATACTATAATATATAATAGACTCAGATTTTGTAAGCCCTAATTTAGCCAGTTGCTTTGAATCCATAGTACGAAATAGTTTGATGAATATATAAATCTGTCTGTTAGTTGTCTATTTTTAGACACACATTGTTTATATACTTATCATGTTATCACTATATCATGATAACAAACCATATTTCGACATACGAAACACGGAACACAGAATATAAAAAAATACATGCAGTCTCAGAAGAGTCATACACAAAAGTAATTGAAAGTCTAAAGTTATTTTCAGATGCCAAATTTGCAGACGTAATGGCAGGTCATGGAGAAATGAGCGATGCAGTAATAAAGTATTGTGCAGACAAAGGATTTTATGTACAAGGAATAATACTAGATGCATACGAAGCACAATTACCTAAAAATCACCCATTCAAAAAAATTGTTGGAGATATAAGAGAACCTATTCTTGAATCGAACTCTCTAGATAGACTGGTAATAAAACTAGGCCTTCATGAAATACCTAATGTAGACCAGGAAAAAGCCATATCTCAAATATATAATTCACTAAAACCAGGAGGGATAGGTGTATTCTGGGAGCTAGGCTTATCCGATGTACACGAACAAGAAATATTTCAACAAATAGTACGAAAGAAAGATGAATTGGCAGGATTTGACGACTTAGTCAAAAATAGATATTTTTGTATGGAATCAGAATTAAGAGCATATTTTCAAAAATGCAGATTTAGTAAAATAGAACTTATGTATCTAGAAAAATTTCACATAAATACTTCAAAATGGTTAGAGAATGACTTAGCAAAAGATTCAAATAAATTATATCAATTAAATGAATATATCATATCATTACCAGAGTTTCTAAGGAAACAATATAATTTCAAGAAAGAAAATAATAACATCAGCATGGATTTTGCTTGGCCTATATTTAGAGTTACTAAATAACATAATAACTAAATACCACTAATAGTTAAAGTATCTACTCGTACCTTAATACATACTCACTAGCGTGCATAGCTTTACGTTATTTGCTCTACTCGTATCTTAATGCGTCAACAGGTTTCAATTTCGATCCTTGATATGCAGGTATAATTCCTGCAACTATGCCAACAATTACAGAAACAGATAATGCCCATATCACTGAGCTTAATGTGACAAGAGTACTTCCTCGAGCAAACGGCGTTCCACCAAGAAGCGATTGCATAGATCCGGACAGCACCATTCCAAGAAGCACTCCTAAAATTCCTCCAATCAATCCAATAAGTGCTGCATTAAATAAAAATATTAAGAGAATATCTTTATTACGTGCACCTATCGCTTTCATTATTCCAATTTCTTTAGTTTTCTCAAGAACTGACGTAAACATAGTGTTAGCTACACCGACGGCACCAACAATTAAAGATACAGCAGCTATTGCAAGTAGAAACATACTCATCGTACTTAAAGTTGCAGATATTGTTGCCTGCGTTTGCTGATTTGAAGTTATAGAAAAATCTTGAGTTTTACCTGTAACATGTCTTGACATACTAAGTGAATTCGTCATAGCAGTCATCGTTTCATTCAATTGATTCTGATCTCTAATTTTAATAACAATTGAATCATAATCACCATTGGTTTTTGTAGAGAGTACTGCATACGCCATTTGTATAGGCATATATACACTGTTGCTTTGATCATTTAATACTCCGACGACTCTAAAAGCATTTCCTCCAATATTAATCATCTGATTTATCCCGACAGGTTGACTAAAATATGAACTAGCTAATCTTCCACCGATAACGACGACATTTTGATCTGCAGGATCGAGCATTCTACCTGAACTTAACGTTACTGTCGTAACTTGCGACCAAAATCTTTGATCTACACCTGTAATTGAAACGGATCCTGTTTTATCAAGATAAGTTATATTTGAATTTCCTCGAATTTCTGTATCCATTACCAAGACTCCAGACACTCCTCTTAATACTTGTGCATCAATTCTGTTTAGAACCACTGGCTTCGAAGTAGCTTGCGCTCCTCCACCACCTCTATCTCCACCTCCAAAACCTCCAAAACCTCCACCTCTAGAAAATCCTGGAGTCACAGTTACTATGTCAGCACCTAATCCTCCAAGACGAGAATTTAATTGCGATTGCAATCCCGTACCCAAAGACATTATTGCTATAACTGCAGCGACACCTATAACTATGCCAAGTATTGTAAGCCAGCTTCTTAATTTGCTGTGCAATACCATATTTAATGCATGTTTAAAACATTTGTATGCTTTCATGTGTTTATCGTATTTATTACATTAGTTTGTTATTTTAGTTTTTTATTTATTTTTTCTTGGCCTTGAAAACATCTTTAAGTTTTGCATCTTTATTCAAAAGTTTCTTTTTTCTATATTGCCAGAACACAATTCCTCCAGCTAATACTACGACTACAATTATGTACCACATATATTTTGCAAAGAAACTTTGTTGTCTAACGGATCCACGATTAAATCCAGAAGCGCCTGCACCTGCCGATGTAGAATTTTGCGACGATAATATTTGCACTGTCTTTTCAACTGTTTCTCTTACACCTAAAGTATCAGTATAAACTATTTGTAAAGTTAATGCATTAGATGATTGATTCATCGAACGTCCTGTAAAATTACGCCCATTGGAAAAATTTCTAGCAGCATTCGACCCAGAAGCGCCAGAAGTTCCTGGAGCAGTCGAAGGATTAAAAGATCCTATTGATGCACGCTGCAATTTAAAACTTGCAACAGTATAATCTCCCTTATTTAAATTTCCTATAATCATAGAATTTGTACCCGTAACACGCCAATTACTCTGATCAGGAACCACAACAGAAACTGAACTAGCAGGATTACTGCCAGTATTTGCTATTGTAAAAGATGTTGCTCCCGTGCTGGAATCAGAAAATGCTACATCAAAATCCGTTCCTCCACCAACATACACTCCTGCAATAGTATTTATTGTTTTTTCTGTATTGCTAAGTGGGTCAGTATAACTCAAATAAAGATTAAGTGTATATAATCCTGCAGTAGCAGTAGTGTCTGCAATAACGTCATAATTTATATCCGTACTTGCTCCAACATCCAAATATTTTATGTATTGAGTATTATCACTACCAACAGGCAGAATTATTTTATCAGGATTAACCCAATAAAAAGTCAAATCTCTCAATGGAGAACTTCCAACATTATTAACAGTAAAAGTTAATCCAGTCTGTTTTCCAGGAATAAGTAAAGTCTTATCAATATGTATTATCTCTGCATTACTCTTACTGTTTACACTTACACTTACAGTCTCACTCACACTATTACCTTCATTTCCTTGAGTATAATATTTTAGATTCAAAGTATATGTTCCAGCAGTAGCATCTTTATTTATACGTAAATTAAATTTGACGACTTGCGCATCAGAACCTGATTGATATCCTCCGACAGAACCTATATTTTGTATAAGCGGTTCTCCAGGAACTGCTTCGAATGGATATGATGGAACTACTTCAACTACCATGTTGTCAATAGCTGAACTTCCATAATTCTGTACACCCAATCTTACTTCTACAACATCTCCAGATGCTGCAGGATCAGGATTCTGATTTACTAAACCAATACTTAAAGCTTGACCTGTAGTATATGTTAAATTTCCAGATGAACTTGCCGCCAACGCATTTGTTGCAAATAATAAACCAAATAATATAGCCATCAAAGATATATTTACTAAAAATGTTTTTTTCATTATTCCACCTCAAGGGTCTGTTTTTTATTCTCTACAATTCTCAATACTCTCCCATCCTTTAATTCAATTATTGTATGGGCGTATTGCGCTAAATGTAAATCGTGAGTTACCATTATAATAGTCTTTCCTTGCTCTTTCCATAATTTTCTAAGAGTCTTCAAAACTTCTGTACCTGTCACACTATCTAAAGCTCCAGTTGGCTCATCTGCCAAAATTATTTCTGGATTACTTGCAAGACTTCTCGCAATAGATACTCGCTGTTGCTGACCTCCAGATAATTGTGAGGGTAGATTATCCATCTTATCACTCAATCCGACTAATTTCAATAATTCTATGACTCGTTCATGCGCAACTGCTTCGTCGTATTCTAAAAATTCTAGAGGCAATAACACATTTTCGAATGCAGAGATTGAAGGAACAAGATTATATTGCTGAAATATGAAACCTACTGTTCTTCCTCTAAGAGATGCCAAATTTGATTCGCTCATCTTACTTATATCTTGAGATTTAAGATAAATAGTTCCAGTAGAAGGAATATCAAGACATCCGATTAAATTCATCATCGTAGATTTACCGCTTCCAGAAGCACCGATTATTGCTACAAAATCTCCTTTTTTTATTTCTACAGTAATATCCCTTAATGCAGGTACTTCTACTTCACCCATCTTATATATCTTAGATACATTTTCTAGGTGCAATATTACATTTTCCGAAATTTGTTTTTTAGGAGACATCGTTAGTCGATTTAATACTATATCTAATAAATTTACATTCAATAAGTTTACATCCAATAAGTTCTATTCTTTAATATACGTATATAAAAATCATTTATAAATGCAATGGATTATAAGTCCATAAAACTCGAAGAAGCCAAAATGTACACTTCAAGTCCACATTTTTTATAAATATTTAAATAATACTTAGGCATTGGTGATTATAATGCCTCCTCAATTTATGTTTGATCCATTAAGATTTACGACTGAACTAGTATATACTATATCTTTGGTGTTAGTTTGTTTTCTAATATATTTCAAAACAAGAGAGAGTTATGAATTAACAAAATATAAAGGTATAATGTTTTTTCGAGATGCATTCCTATTTCTTGGATTATCTTACCTTATGAGATTCATACTTTTTGCCATGCGATTTACATTGATGGATATAGACGGCCCAGGAATGCCTAAAAGCAACATCTTTCCAATATTCTTGCTATTGACAGGATATCTTAGCACTATGGGAATAGCATATCTCATGTTCAGTTCTATGTGGAAAAAAATTGACAGTAAATATATAATTATAACTACACACATTGTGGCTGTAGTATTATCAGCAGTAACTTTCATCACAAGGTCTCAAGATGTACTTGCAATATTACAATTGATAATGCTCATAATAACAACAATAATGGTGTTCATATCCAAAAATCAACATAAGAAACTATCACAAACAAAAGTATTGTATGCATTAATACTTTTATTTTGGATAACAGATTTATGGATACTCGTTCCAAGAGGAATATTCTCTTTTGAAATAAAAATCATACTACAAATTATTTCTCTAATAGTTTTTGTTATAATGTATTTTAAAGTCACTAAATGGGCAAAATGAACAAAAAAAGAGACAGAATGGCGGTGATTTATGATATACTCAGCATAATAAGAGATAAACATAATTCTATAAAACCTACTCCATTACTTAGATATTCTAATCTTTCATCAAGCAGTTTTAATGAATATTATGATGAATTAATATCTAAAGAATTCATAAAAGAAATAACAGATTACGATGGGAAGAAATATATTACACTTACAGATAAAGGTTTTAAATTTCTTGAAAAATATAAATTAATTACTGGTTTCATCGAAGAATTCGAATTATAAAAAAATTAGAATCTTAGGTCGACGTTTAACAGTAAACAGACGCATGTGTGAGAAGTCCTCTCAACCATATATTATTATTCCTATAATTATTGCTAAATACAAAAAGAACCATAGACCATTTATAATTATTATTGGACGTTCCTTATGTATTATCCCATAAAATAACCAAATTATACCAATTAGCCAGTAAGAAATCCAAGAAGACAAAGATAATCCTGCAGCAGTTTTTCCAACATATATTAACCATATCTGTGGAAAAGTCATTAGTACACCAACAATTCCTGCAAGCATCACTAATTTATCTACAAAGTTCTTCAATTTATCAGAATGAGGATACTCCTCCATATTAACATATACGCGCTTACGCAAATGTTGATGATGTCTTCCAATATTTGTTGTTACCATAATACACCTTCTTTTGTAATACTGAAATATTTGATAATACTTAAATATTTTATGATGATTTTGCTACTTGCTTCTTCCCTACAATTTTATTGTACGTCTTTAATTCATCTTCCTCAGATATGGGGAAGAATTTTCTGAAATATATAGATATATTCTTGACGTCACGCATTATTAAATCTTTTGCATTATCTGCATTAGTCATTGTGCTCTGCGAAAAATCTATAAATATTGGTTCTTCATTGTGATTTAAAATATTGAATGGACTTAAATCCCCATGTATCAATCCTTTATCAAATAATTTTTTCATATTATCTAACACTTTTTTATAAAATTTTTTAGGATTTTTAGGGGGCAAATTTTTCAATTCTGGAGCGGGATCATTATCACCAATAAACTCCATCAATAAGATATTATCTTTGAATGCGATTGGTTTTGGAACTTTAATCACTTCACGTGCAAGCATTAAATTACGATATTCGCGCTGTGTCCATGCAAATATTATCAATCGCGTTTTCTTATTCAGAGAAGTATATCTAGGATCCTGATTTAGATAATCATACATCTTACTAAAATTGCAATTTTCAAGACGATATATCTTTACAATAATTCTATCGTCATGTTTTGTTTTAGCAGTAAATATGTTTGCTTCTTTCCCGACAGAAATTGTGCTCTCTAAATCTTCAAAATATCCTTGTGCAGACATGTGAAATAATAATTCTAAAGAATGCTTACTAAAAACATTTCCATAAACTTTCCATACTTCCCTATTCTTATTCACAGTAAAACAAAATACGAGGAAATATATAAAGGTGATTAAGCTGAGTGATGAAGTTTTTCAATAAAATATATAAACAAATAGAAAGACAGTTATCTTGTGATAATAAACCCTTTAAATCAACTCGGTGGTTTCATAAAGCAATCTACTATCGGAAATGCTCAAAGAGCAGGAATGAGCATCAATAGAGGACTAAGTGGCGCCATTGGAAGTATAAGCGGTTCACTTAATTATTCTAATCTAAGATCTCAAGTACAATCATTTGGTGCAAGAGAAATTATGGACGGGCAAATACAAAGAGAACAATTAAAAATAATGACCAAGTGCGCAAAAAGACTTAATTCTTTCGATCAAAAAGTATATGATAAAATATACCGAACATACTCAAGCAATCCGAGAAAATTAAAGGAAGTAGCAGGAGATATAATTCAGATATATGTAAACGATATAACTTCATTTCATAACGCATTTTCAAATTATATCACTGCATTAAGTGATTCTCTTGGCAGAGTAAATAGACTTGATGAAGAATTAATGAAGGATGTATTATATTTTCTTACAGGAGCAGAACAGTTGGCTGAAAAAGGTAAATTTAATTTGCCACCAAATGCCATAGCCACAGTGCAAAAGAAAGTCACAGAATTTGTAAGCAAACAAAGAATTAAACTTAGCAATTATGCTTCTGAAGAAATTAAAGAAGTAGAAAATGTACAGCGCAGTACCGTCGGTAAAGTAATACGAACTTCAATAGGATTAAATTGGATTGTGTTCAAATCTAAAAGAGTAATAGGTAAAATATCAGGCAATCAACTTAATGTGATATTAAGAGATATAGCTGAGTTAGATAGGCAAATAAAAGCAGAAAAACTTGAAATTGATTTTTTTCCAATGGTACAAGAATATTTAGGAAGTGTGGACGGTTGTGAAAATCTTATAAAAGATTTTAGGAAAGATATAAAATTATTATTTGATACAATGGAAAAAGATTATATCACCGTACAAGGATCTGTAGCAAAATTTGTCGCAGTTTTCGAAAATGAAGAAGGTGTAAAAGATCTAAAAAATATAATTGCGGAAATTCCACAAGTATTAGACGGAATAAAATCTTCTTTAATTACTGAAACAAAGGATATCACACAATTAAGAGTAGAACTAGAAGATTTAGCTGCAAAATCTAAAACACTTCTAAACCAGATAAGAGAACTTAGCGAAGCAAAGTTAAAGCAATTAAATAACGCTGGTGCCACAACTCAAATTCTAAAAGATTTTGCAACAAAGAAATAAGTATATTCAATAAAAAAAAAATTATTTCAAATAAGGAATTAATGCTGTGAAATATTTAGACGTAGAATCTTTACAAAATTCAGGCCAATCATTTTTCAATTTAGGATTGGTATCAAATATTAATTTAAATTCCTCACCAAAGTGTGTTAATATTTCTTCCATCCTGCTTTGGGAAAGATTAGGTAAAATAAGCTTTTCAAGAGATATTCTTATATCATCTGCGCAAGATTCACGTCTTTTAACAGTTGAATGATTCATATAACTCCAAGCTTCTCCGTCCAAAAATTCAATTGATTCTAAACTTGCGTCTAATCCAATTTTTTGAATTTGAAGAATACCTTCGTATTTCCGAACACCGTCTCCATGCTCGAGACCTATTCGCACTATCTTAACAACATCATTTTCATATCGATAAGCGACTTGATAAGAGTCAATTAAAGGGTCTAAAGGCGGAATGTCTACAGGATCAATCCAAGTCCGTTCTTGTAAGTTTATTAATTTAGGATTTGTCATAACTCAAGTAAAACTCTATTCTTTAAATATTTTACCATTAGAGAGTAGAAGCAATTTAATATCTTGATTAGAAGATGAAATTAGCCAAAAATTAACTAATAATAAAAAAACAAATTAAAAATAGTTAAAAAAATAAAAAATTCTGATAACTTTACAAGTCATCAGTTGTCAATACAGTTAATCTGTCTGACTTTATTTTTGCATCCATTGCAACTAGGAATTGTATGTTAGCACGTTCAGCTGCCATTAACAAATCTTTGTCTAATACATCATCTAATACTGCTGCATATATTCCACCATTCAAACTCTTAATTGTAGTTATCAATTCAGATACTGGAATTTTGCCAAGTATAGTTAATTTGTCGTCAAGCATAAACGCTGCTCGTGTTCCAATCAAGTCTTCAAGCATATCATTAAAGCTTTCAAGTTCATGTGCTGTCGCTTGCTTCTTACTTGCTGGAGCCTGTGGTCTTGGAGGCATTGAATGCTGTGGTATTGATTGTTGTACTGGTGTAGATGGCCTCTGTGGTTGTGACTGTTGCGAACCCTGTTGAGGAACAGAAGGTCGTGTTGCCTGTGGCTGTGATTGAAGTGGTCTTTGAGGCAGTGGAGATCTTTGCTGTTGTGTTGGTGTCTTTTTCATAACACTAAATGTATCTCCATTCATTACCTGCTCAACTTTTACTTGAGGATCTGCTTCAGGCGTTCCGTCCTTAACACCTATTTCAAGTTTTACTTGTTCAGCTGCAATTCTTGCTCTTAAGCACTTATGAATTTCTTTTTTAGTCAATTCTTCAAGTTCCTTACCATCAGGAGCTCTTGTTACGAAATCAATATCTGTAACAGATAATAATTCCTGAACAATCAAGTTTCCGCCTCTGTCTCCATCAACGAATACAGTAACTGTTTTTTGTTTACATAATTCGACAATAGTTGCAGGAACACTAGTTCCATTGATTGCAATTGCATTCTTGAAACCATTCTTTAATAAATTGATAACATCTGCTCTTCCTTCTACAACAATTATTTCAGATGAATCTGCAACATCTGGACCTGCTGGAAGTCTATCTCTTCCGTATTCAGTTATTTCCATAACTCTAACGGATGCTGCAACTTCTTCAGTTATTTCTTGTGAATTAGGTAGAACACTGTCTGTTAAAGTTTTTAATAATTCCTTTGCTCTTTCAATTACAAATTGTCTCTTACTAACTCTAACATCTTCAACATTTTCTACTCTAACTTTAGCATTACATGGACCTATTCTTTGAATAATTTCTAAAGCTGCTCCTACAATTGCAGTCTCTGCTTTATCCATTGAACTTGGTAGAATTATTTCTCCTTTTGTCTTTCCGCCTCTAGTATCCAAATTTACTTCTATTCTGCCAATTTTACCGGATCTTTGAAGCTCTCTTAATTCTAAATCTGCTCCTAATAATCCTTCTGTCTGACCGAATATTGCACCTATTACATCAGGTTTATCTACAACACCATCAATTGTTATGGATGTATGTACTATATATTTTGAACTTACTGGATTTATTTTTCCCATTTCAATCACTCTCGCAATTACTGTCGTTTTTGTTTTTATTGGTTATATTACTAACCGTAATCGTATCCAATCATTAATTTTAGAACAAGCTAATAATTATACCTATCAGGCTTACCATATACCATAAATAATTATCCTGATGTCACCCATTTTACCTCAAGTGAATAATATAATCGTGAACTTGTCTATAATCATTGATCGTAGCAAACCTAAAAAAAGGTTTGTTGCCCGCACCACTAACCCCTATGTTCAAAGCTTGGCGTTCGCCGTGAGCTCCCGTAGGTACTCTCTGTGTCGGGCTAACGTATAAGGTTGATTACTCCTAATACAAAGAAAGGTATAAGTGTAAGATATATAAATGTTGTGGAAAATGAAAAAGCATAGCAAACGGCTTTGTTCTAATGCAAATAACTGAGAAATGTACAGAAAAATATAAAAACAAGACTTGAATCCATTCCGTAATGAGTACAGAAATTAATGCTTTTGATTTTGGTAAGCACATTCTAAAGATAGACAAAGAAACAATACGAAAAAATCTTGGATCGAAAACGCTTAGAAAATTATTTAACGGCGCATTATTTAATGAAGAAAAATTTGAAAAGATGGTTACTGAAGAGTATAATCATATCAATTGGCCTTATAATAATATAAAAGAATTTTTTGATGAAATGAATGAACAAAGGTATTGCAACATTAAATACACAATAACAGATCATAACTCAGTTGTTAGAGGAGTAGAACATAAAGTAATAATCTCAGGTGCAGGTATAGAAACCTTCAATCTGAACGGCATAACAAATTTTCATATAGTACATGGTGAAAAAATTGCAGTAATCCCTGTAGAAAAAAATGAAAGTACAGCCGAAGACTCATTTGAATTAATAATTTTTAATCATCCTCAAGTTGAAATTCCTGCAGTGGGCACTATAAGCATAATGTATGATTTCAATACAGAATTTAGTGTCGGAGAAAAATATAGCGGTATGTTATCTATATCCAGAGATTCATCTACACGATTTACTAATAACATTTTGTCAGGAATAAATCGTGATACGTGGTATGGAAAACCTGGAGAAGTATATTATAGATGGGGCGACGGAATCTACGAAGAACTGAATAAGGCAATATTCGGAGGATTATTTGACAGGTATCCGAAGGAACGACGCTTAGATCAAGACAAATTAGAACGCATGCTAACGAAAGATACTAGCTTATTTTTTAGAGGAAGAGAAAAGTTCAAAATGCAAGGCACAATTCATTTTAACAGAAGCAACGAATTCATATATCAAGGAATCATCGAAAGTAGCGGAGCGTTTCCTTTCTTTTTATGGAAAGATGAAGACAAAGATGATAAAAAACAACACACTCTTAAACCCTCTCCAAGTTCAGTGATTGAACCTAAATATAATTAATATTCTAAAATGTAAAGATTAAATCACATCAATATAAATTGTGCTCCCAGAAATCAATAGAAATTGTTAGTCCCGCCCGGTTTTTTGTGCGATGAGATGAATCAATTGCGACAAAAGCGTGAGTTGGACGGAACCCCAACAATTCTAATATAAGTTATAGAAAACTTATTTATAAGTCTTGTTAAAGATAATTCTGGATTATATGTATAGATTAATACTTAGCAACCTATTAATAAATGCCTTACCATAAATAAATTATAAAAGTTAAAGTTGAGGTGATAAACATGACGACAAGACAAAAAATGGCTGAAGATCTTCTTTTGAAAGAAGAACGCATAAGTGCATGGGAAAGTTATGGTCTAAACTATGGGTTACTAGACAGAGAAACTACATATTGCGAAATCCCAAAAGTAGAATACTGGTATTTAGATGAGTGAGGTAAAAAGAATGATAAGTTTAGATGATTTATACTATTTCAACATGGGTCACGATGATGGCGGAAAAGATTCCGATTAAACATTAATTAATTTTTCTTACCACTGTTATGAACCCAGAATGTATGTTTGAAAGCGATTTTGGTCTTACGATTTGACCTTCAATTTTCCAATCCCTTTCAACAATTTCAACAGATTTCACGTGAATATATTCGTGCACTTTCGAAAGTTCATTTACGAACACCTGAGCCTGGGTTATCTGCGGACAATATGCCACTATGATACCCCCTATTTTTAGTGCCTTGTTCGCGGAATCAATGGCTCTCCACGGTTCTGGAAGATCTAGAACAATTAAGTCAACATTCTTTATAGGAATTGTTTCATATACATCTGCTTTTTTTACGATAACATTCTTCAAATCGAAATATTCTATATTTTTTCTGACTTGTTCTAGATGTAATTCATTAATATCAAATGTATGAACTTCTTTTACATGCGTAGCTAAAAAACATGCACATCCACCGCTTCCTGAACCTGTATCAACAACTATACTGTTCTTACCTATGCCTGTTTCAGCTAAAATGAATCCTAAATCTTTTAAGGGGATAGTTTGAGCAAGTTTTTTTATTCCCTTATATGAATCCATGAACGACGCATTAAAAATATAGAATTCTTTATCTTTATTAGATTTTATAATGCAGTTTTCTTTTTCCAATTCTGCTTTAGGAATTACACCTTCAGCACAATGAAAATCTCGTGTAATGTCTTCAATATAATATTTTTTACCTTCAGAAATCACAACAGATTTTTTCAAATCTTCAATGTACTCGCGCTTCTCTTTTCGAACTAAAACTTTTTTTATCATAAATATACACGTAAACATATGAATAGTTATTGGTTTTTAAAGTGTTCGAAAAGAAGTAAGAAAAAAATTAAAACAAAACTTATTTGGTCTTATTTTTAGTCTTTATGGATAAGAATGCAAATAGTCCCAAAAATATTCCAAGTAATACAAATGCCCATGCAATGCTTACTAGATATATCAATTGATTGCCTGCAAATATAAAGAACAACACCGCTATTATCATAAATATTCCTGCTAACGATGCTCCTATGCCAACAAATGGACCATTGTTCGGTTTATCACAACATTTTTCTATTTCTTTAGCCATAATTAACACCTCGGATGTTATATTTTTATTACTTTATTATTTCAACTATAAATATGATAGGCGGTATTCCGAACAGTTCTTTTTAATTGTTGGGGGTTTAAAAAGAATTATTTACCATTCGGAACCACCCCGCCTAAGCGTGATGCTCTGTGATTTAAGTTAGGTTTTCAAAATTTCCTTTCGACCTCTTTTTGTAGTTCTCGACACTTTTGTCGATGTTTTGTTTTTTTATGTCAATCCTGTCAGCATTAACTTCTATCTCTTTGACAATGTGACTGTGCTCAGCCAAATCTTTATTTGGTATCGTCTTTAGCAATATTCCCTCATTTTCTATTACGTATAAATAGAATCCTGCGCCATCATCAATATTCAACTCTCTGCGCACTTCCTTTGGGATGACTATTTGCCCGCGTTTATCGCTTTGGAGTATTTTGGCGTATTTCTTCATTCTATCCTTCTGATTGTCAGAATATTATACTGATTTAGATATAATATATTGCTTTTTCTGATTTACGAACTGTTAAGCTAAATATATTTCTGATTATCAGAAGAAGTTATATTTAAATATTTTGGTGATAGAGGCTGGCGTTAATACTTGTGAAAATACCTCCCGAGAATTTATATAATATTCAATAATGATTATACTGAGGTGGTTGACATGAATCCAGTCGTACATTTTGAGATAACAGCAAATGAATTATCTAGAGCAAAGGAATTTTATAAAAAAACGTTTGGTTGGAATTTGGACGATGTGCCTGACATGAATTACACTATAGTTCGGACAACAGAAGTAGATCAAAAGAGAATGCCAATACATCCAGGTGCTATAAATGGTGGAATGATGAAAAAAAATTCCAAAATAAAAAATCCAGTAATAACTATAAATGTATCAGATTTAGACGAATCCGTGAAGATGGTTAAAAAGAACGGTGGAAAAATAATTGAAGATAAACAAAAAGTAGGAGATATGGGTTATAGTGCATACTTTCAGGATACAGAAGGAAATGTAATGGGTCTATGGCAACCAGAAAGTATGAAATCTTAAAAAAAGTAAAAAATTAGGAGTAAATAAAGATTCAGCCGACGATTGCTTCTCTTGCTTTAACAATTCCTACAGCCACAACTCCGCCGATTAATGCGGTTACAAGTTGTAATACACCCATTGCCGTCAAAAACATCGGGGGAACAATTGCTAAACTTACAAGTATGAATGTTACTCCGAACAAGAATCCTGCTTTCAGAATTGATGCAATTCCAATTCCTAAAAAATTATTTTTTAACTTATGTTTTGTTGCATTAGCATACTTATACACATACACGTAAATAGCATTTCCAAGCCATATGAATGGAATTAAATATAACAAAAATACTGTGTATGTACCAAAAATTACGCCGGCAGTTAGCACACCAAGACTGGGAAGCAGTATTAAAGGAAGAATTTTATGTCCTTTCAGATATGTTGCTCCAACAATTAACATTGCATTTACAATTATTCCAACCAAAATTTGTGGATGCCCTAAAACGAATGGAAGAAAAAATCCAACCATACTCAAAACAACCATCTGAATATTTTCTTCAATATTTTTTACATTGTAAATACTTTCATAATATAATTTTTTTACATATTCATATTTCATAGAATTCACCTCAAGTGATAGTTAAAATATTTTATTTATACTCTTGCGGATAATAACTTGTATGTAACAATTTATGTGCTTGCTCACTACCGTATTCTCCAAGATATTCTTTATATAATTTTATTACTGCAGGATTTTTATGAGATTTTCTTAACTCCTTGTGTTCATCCTCTTTAATTAATGCACCTGTTCTTTTCTTTAAAGTTTCAGCGTCGCAAGGTCTTGGTTGTCCGCCTCCGCCTATACATCCACCATAACATGCCATTATTTCTATAAAATGATATTTACTCTTTCCTGCTTTTATTTCTTCCATTAATTTTCTTGCTTCTCCAAGTGTATGTGCTACAGCAATATTTACTTTGTGGCCCGCAATTTCTACAGTTGCTTCTTTTAATGTTTCCATTCCGCGAATTTTTTCATAATCTATACTCTTAAAATCTTTATGCCCCATCCAATCTGCAACTGTTCTTAGTGCCGCTTCCATTACTCCGCCTGTGTGTCCGAATATTACTCCAGCTCCAGTACTTTCTCCTAGAGGACTATCAAAATCAGAATTTTCAATATTCATGAAATCAATATTCATTTCTTTAACTAATTTTGCAAGTTCTACAGTTGTTAAAACAAAGTCAGCTTCATTCTTAAATTCTGGTCTTGATATTTCAAATTTCTTTGCAGTACATGGCATTATATCAACAAGAACTATATCCTTTGGATCTTTTTCAATCTGTTTTGCATAATATGTTTTTATTAATGATGCCATTATTGCTTGCGGACTTCTACATGTAGACATATGATTTAGTTCATTAAAATAGAATTGTTCTCCGAATTTTATCCATGCAGGACAACATGTTGTTATCATCGGCAAATTTTCTGCTTTTCCTGATTGTAATCTTTTGATAAATTCTGTTGCTTCTTCAACAATTGTTATATCTGCTCCTAAGTCTGTATCAAAGACTTTATGGAATCCAATCATTCGTAAAGCCTTGACCATTTTTCCTGTAACATTATGTCCTGGTGGCATTCCAAAACATTCTCCAAGTGTGGCTCTAATGCTTGGTGCTGTTTGTGCTATCAAAATTTTTCCTGGAGTATTAAGTGCATCTATGACATGCTGAATATCTGATTTTTCCGTCAAAGCTCCTGTTGGACATGCAATCACACACTGTCCACAATTTACACATGCACTTTCAGCCATGTTGTGTCCGAGTGGAGGAGTTACTACAGTATTAAATCCTCTAAAATTTTGTTGAATTGCATTTACTGTTTGTATATCATTACACATCTTGACACATCGTCCACATAATATACATCTATTATCATCTCTTCGTATAGATTTACTTGATTCATCTACTGGTGTAATTCGACGTGCACCATTAAATCTTGTTTCTTTAATCATGAAGTCTGATGAATATTTTTGTAAATCACAATGCAGATTTTTTGGACATACTGGGCAATTCAAATCATGATTCGCGAGCAATAATTCTAAATTTATTCTTCTTGCTTCTAGAACTTTAGGAGTATGTGTTAGTACAATCATTCCTTCAACTGCTTTTGTACTGCACGAAGTCATTATTCTTTTCTTGCCATTTAATTCAATTTCTACAACGCATAATCTGCAATTAGCAGTCCGCTCAAGCCTATCGTATAAACATAGACGAGGAATTTCTATATTATCTCTTTTTGCTATATCAATTATATATTCGTCCGAACTGCATTGCACTTCTTTACCATTAAGTATTATTTTTACATTATGTAGAGGTTGCTCCTTTTGTTCACTTAAAGTATGTTCGTGAACATGATGATGAGGCAGAACAGTACTATTGGAACTATGAGTATGTTCGTCTTCATGTGTATGCGCATCATGTATATGACTAGCGTGATTATGTTTTTCCTCTTCCTTGTGATGATGTTTTTCTTCCATTAGTATTTCTCGTCCTATTTTTTTCTAGTATAGTTACCTTTTATCTATCTTATCTTCTTTATCTTCTATCTATTGCGTCAAATGCGCATGCTTCAAAACATGCTCCACATCTTACACATAAATTTTGATTTATGACATGTTTCTCTTTTAATCTTCCTGTAATAGCATTTACTGGGCAATGTCTTACACAATTACCACATCCAATACATTTATCTGTAATATTGTAATGTAACAAATTCTTACATGCTTTTGTCGGACATTCTTTTCTTTCAATGTGAGCTAAATATTCGTCGGGGAATTTGGCTATTGTTGATAGAACTGGATTTGGAGCTGCTTGTCCTAGACCACATAAACTATTTTCTCTAACATATACTGCTAAAGTTTTTAATAAATCCATATCTTTTTTTGTTCCTAACCCTTTTGTGATTCTATCAAGCATTTCATATAATCGCGTAGTTCCTTCTCTACATGGTGTACATTTTCCGCAGCTTTCTGATTTGGTGAAACTCATAAAGAATTTTGCAAAATCAACAATACATGCTTTATCGTTTATTGCAACTAATCCTCCGCTTCCAATCATTGCGCCTACTGAATTAAATGATTCGTAATCTACTGGAATATCAATTTCTTTTTCGCTTATACATCCACCTGCTGGGCCTCCAGCTTGTACTGCTTTGAATTTTCCTTCTACAACTCCTCCGCCTATATCAAATATTACTTCACGTAAAGAAGTTCCCATCGGAATTTCAATAACTCCAGTTCTTTTTATTTTTCCAGTCAAACATAATAATGCTGTTCCTTTGCTTTTTTCTGAACCAATCATTGCAAATTCTCTTGCAGTCATACTTAATATATTTGTGACTAAAGAAAGCGTACTAACGTTATTTATATTCGTAGGATATCCATCAATTCCTTTTTCTGCAGGATATGGAGGTTTGAATGTAGGGTTTCCTCGTCTGCCCATTACAGAACTCATGAGCGCAGTTTCTTCTCCACATACGAATGCACCTGAACCTTTGACTATGCGAATATTAAAATTAAATCCCTCAATTCCAAAAATTTTTTCTCCTAACAATCCATGCTGCTGTGCAATTATAATTGCTTTATCTAATGTCTCTATTGCTAGAGGATACTCAGCTCTCGTGTATATTATTCCATTTTGACTTCCTATAGCGTACGCGGCTATTGTCATCCCTTCTATAAGTCTGAATGGATCTGATTCCATTGTAACTCTATTCATGAAAGCTCCAGGATCTCCTTCATCACCATTACATACTAAATATTTTTTTCCAACTTTCGGAGCGATTAACGACCATTTTGTTCCTGTTGAAAATCCTGCTCCCCCTCTTCCACGAAGGCCTGCTTTTGTTACTTCTTCAATTACTTCTTGAGGAGTCATCTTTAATGCATTTGTTAATCCACTATATCCTGAACTTGCAACATATTGATCTAAATTTAACGGATTGATTATTCCGCTATTCTGCATCAATAATCTTTTTTGTTTTTTATAATAATCAATATCTTCAAGCGAGTGCCCGACAAATAATTCTTGACAAATAGTATTATTTCTTATTGCATCAATTAATTTATCGACTTTATCTTCGGTAACTTTACAATATATAGAATTTACTCCATTCTGTTTTACCATGACAACAGGTTCAGCATGACACATTCCGACACAACCGACGGGATCAACAAATATTTGTAAATTTGCATCTTGCAATTTCTTTAATACTTTTCCGGCTCCTGCTGATAAACCGCATGTTCCAACACCAACGGTTATTCTATCATTATTTAATTCTGAAGAGCCCTTCTGTAAATCTGCTATTTGTGTCACGAATTTCATCTTGTTATTCTTGTTATTTTTTATTTCTTAATTCATCAAGTATTTGATCTATCTTCTTTTCAGTCAATTCACCATATACTTCTTCATTAATCATCATTGCTGGAGCTTTTGCACATGCGCCTATACAATTAACACATTCTAGACTGAATATTTTATCTTCTGTAAGTTCACCAGCATTTATCTTTAATTTCTTCTCTAAGAAATGTAGTAATGCTTCTGAATTATTTACATGACATGCAGTTCCCCTGCATATTGAAACATGATATTTTCCGACTGGCTTTAATTTGAACCAATTATAGAATGTTGCAACACCAGATATCTGTGATAATGGAACATCAATCTTTTTAGAAAGTAATATTAAATTTTCCTCTGATAAATAACCAAATTCTTTTTGTATTTCCTGCAATGCCTGCATCAAATCTTTCTTGTCAGAATACTTCTTAAGTACGTCAGATATATCTCGCATATACTAAACCTCTTTTTACACCACTATAAACCATTCTAATTAAATTCTAATAAAATGCCGAATGCAGAATATATAAAGTTTTCGCCATAAAGCTATATATTGGTTATTGGCGCATAAATATATAAATCGAAAGTAATAAATATTACTGTGACAATAGTTGTGCTTATGACAGGCATGTTTGAACGTCTAAAAGATATTGTTACGGGAAAACAAAAACGTTTAGAGTTAGTTGAGACCATAACAGAAAAAATCGACTCATTTCTTGCAAAGTATTTTCCAAAAAAAACAAACACTACCATACGCATAATGGAAGTCAGTGCTATTGCAAATGAATTTGAAATTATAAAAACGCTAGTTCTAGAAGTAAAATATCTGGATTATAACGAAGAAGAACATATAAAACAATTATTAGAAAATTTGTCTCACGTGTATTTTGAAAATATTCCGAAACTTCGTAAAGACTATCCTCTACCTGAAAGAGATGTTTCTGGATTAATAAATAGCCTAACTATGATTAAACACATCGTAGTTAACGAATTAGAAAATAAACATAAAGATATTTCTAGTGCCTATGAGAGTATAAGATTACAAGCAGTACACATTTTAGAAACATACTTCCATAAATCCAATGGAAATAAAATAGCGGCTATGATACTGACAGACTTAATTACGGATCTTGGTATTCTTCAAAAAAAGATTGTACATTTAAAAGAAATTACGAAAAAATCTCCACAAGAATACGAAAGAAAATTAACACAAATGAACAACATACTGCATGTTCTTAATGAATTGTTTACAGAAGGAAAAAGAGAAGGCGTTTATTATAAATTCGACGATAGAAGACAAATTGTTGATAAATTAGAGTTTCTTATAGAAATTGCAAAGATATAAAATACATTCTCAAAATTACAAACCTAAATATATCTATATTCTAGATTTAGCATAATTCAGTACATTTCGCACTAATCCACAAACTTTATATATTATTGTAAGGTGATTTAATTGTTCGAAAGAACTTATAGAAGATAAAGAGGGTAGAGGTCAATATTACATGGATGAATTCTATGAATTGGAGTTTATTGGAAGAGGCGGACAAGGTGCAAAGACTGCTGCTGAACTCGTCGCAAGAATACTTCTAGCCAAAGGTAAATTTATTCAATGCTTTCCAGATTATGGTCCAGAAAGAAAAGGTGCTCCAGTAAGAGCATTCACAAGAATTGCTGATTCAGAAATTAGAGGCTGCAGTTCTGAAGCCAATCCTAACGTCATAATTCTTATTGATCCGACATTATTAGCATTAAACGGAACATTATTTGATATTAAGGACAATCAAATTGTACTTGTCAACAGTCCTGAAGCGCCAGATGTGTTACGTAAGCAGTTTAATATTCATGCAAACATAAAATTTTATAGCGTTGATGCAACAAAAATTGCAATGGACATAATAAAAAATAATATTACAAATAGTACGATGCTTGGAGCATTATCAAAAGTTACTGGATTATATACTCTTGACGAGATTAAAGATGAATTCAAAACAGAATTTGAGAAGAAACTCGACAAGGAAAAAATCGAAAGCAATTATAAAGTAATAGAGATGGCATATAGTCAAGTGAGATAAATAACTATCAATAATTTAGCAGGCTCGAAAACAAAATGGCATTAATGAATAAGAATGAAATAAGCACCGGCGCAAGAGCTGTCGGAGGAAGTAGTGTTGAATTTAATACTGGAAGCTGGAGAGCAATAAGACCTAACATCGACACAAGTAAATGCATTAATTGTATGCTTTGCTTCTTATATTGTCCTGATAACGCTGTTAAAATTATTAAAGTTTCAGACAAACAAGGAGGAAATCCTGAAGTTATCGGAATAGATTTAAAACATTGCAAAGGATGTAGTATATGTTCAAGCGTGTGCCCAGTCAAATGCATCACGATGGAAAAAGAAACTGATGCATTGAAGAGAGACGCGAAGGAATAAATTATAAAATGGATACTAGCAAATATTCGAAAAATGCATTGAAAGCATCATGGTTAACTTTGACATCATTAATTTTAGTCCTTGTAGCAATAATCGTTGCTAAATTAAATGTGATATTAGCAATGATAATAATATGGATAGCTATTTTAGCAATAATTATCCTGAGCATAATAGCTATAACCTCGGGAATAAAAGCACTTTCAGAAATAAAAAAGGATACAAAATTAGAAGGAAAAGATTTAAGTGTAGTAGCTATAATCATGTCTGGTTTAATATTATTATCATTTGTTTTTATGATGATGTTAATAACACAAGTAAGTTAGATGATCAAAATGGAAAATAAACTAGCTAAAAATTATGAAGTAAAAGCATTGACGGGAGCGGAAGCTTCTGCTGAAGCTATGAGACAGATTGCTCCAGATGTCGTTCCATTATATCCTATTACTCCTCAAACTCAAATTGTTGAAGTATACTCGGAATTTGCAGCAAATGGAATTGTGGATTCTGAATTAGTAAGATGTGAATCTGAACATTCTGTAATGAGTGTTGCAATTGGTGCAGCCGCAGCAGGTGCTAGAGTTATGACTGCAACATCAAGTCAAGGTTTAGCATATATGTTTGAACCAATATTTATTGCATCAGCATTACGTTTACCAATTGTTATGAATCTCGTCAATAGATCCTTAGCCGGTCCAATTAATATTCATTGCGATCATGCGGATGGAATGGCAGTTCGAGACAGTGGATGGATTCAAATATATAATGAGACTGCACAAGAAGCTTACGAAAGTACTTTAATGGCTATGCGTATTGCTGAACATCCTGATATTCAATTACCAGTAATGGTTTGTCAAGACGGATTTATTACAAGTCATTCTGTCGTCAACGTAAATATATATAATGATGATGATGTGAAAGTATTCATCGGCAATCATAATCCTAAAGATACGTTATTAAATTCAGAAACACCAATAAGTTTTGGTACGCTTGATTTTTACGATTATTTCTTCGAACATAAAAAACAAAATTTTGATGCTATGGAAAATGCAAAGCGCGTTGTCAAGGAAATTCAAGAAGAATTCAGTTATATCAGTGGTAAAAAATATGGTGTCGTTGAAAAATATCATACGGACGATGCAGAACATATCGTTGTTGCAATGTCTTCCGCTTGTGGATTATTAAAAATTGCTGTCGACGAGTTAAGAAAACAAGGTAAAAAGGTAGGGCTATTAAAGATAATACTATTCAGACCTTTCCCAGAATTTGAAGTAGCGCAAGCATTAAAGAATGCAAAATCAGTAATTGTACTTGAACGTGTAAGTGGTAATGGAGCATACAGTCCATTATTTGTTGAAACATCAGCTGCACTTTATCATTATCAGAATAAACCAAAAATGGTTAATTATGTATTTGGTCTTGGCGGAAGAAATTTCGGACACAAGGATGCATTAAACATCTTTGCAGAATTCGATAAAATAGATACAGCATTCCTTGACCAGAATAATAAATTAAGATATTATGGAGTTAGAGAATAGATACAGAGAGCTAAAAATAAAATGGTCGATATCAAAAAATTTGCACAACGTGAAGTGAAGTTAATGGGCGGACATAGATTGTGCGCTGGATGCCCAGCACCAACTATTGCAAAGCTCGCAATGATGTGCTCTGATAAAGAAGTCGTTGTCAGTAATGCAACAGGATGTTTAGAAGTATCTACAACAATTTATCCATATAGTGCATGGAAAACTCCTTGGATTCATACTGCTTTCGAAAATACTGCTGCAAATATTGCAGGAGTAGAAGTTGCGTATCATGCATTAAAGAAAAAAGGATTAATCGATAAAGAATACAGATTTATGGCAATTGCAGGAGACGGTGGAACCTATGATATAGGGTTACAATCATTATCTGGAGCAATTGAAAGAGGACACAGATTTGTATACATATGTTACGACAATGAAGCATACATGAATACAGGAGTTCAAAGAAGTTCAGCAACTCCACTTTATGCACAAACTACAACAGATCCTATCGGTAGTGCAAGACAAGGTAAACAAGAATTAAGAAAAAATTTTACTGAAATCATGGTCGCACATAACATGAAATATATTGCACAAACAGCATTATCAAACTTGAATGATTTCACAATGAAAATGGAAAAGGCATTCAAAGCAACAGATTACACGGCAGCATTCGTCAATGTTTTTAGTCCATGTATTCCTGGATGGGGAATAAAGGATGATGATGCAATAAGATTGTCTAAAATCGCTGTAGACTCATGCTTCTGGCCACTATATGAAGTTGAAGATGGCGTCTATAAATTGAGTTATAATCCTGAAGAAAGTGGAAAGAAAGTTCCGATAAGTGAATTCTTAAAAGGTCAAGGAAGATTTAAACATTTCTTTAAACCAGGTAACGAGCATTTAATTGAACAATTCCAAAAAGATGTTGATACAAGATGGGAACAATTGAAGAAGAGATGTAATGTTAAGTAGAATTCTTAGAAATAACATTAATCGTGAATTCTTAGGGTATAGCATCGCTCAATTACACAGCTGACATGTGTCGTCGGTGGATTCAATCATTGTCTGTAAACTTACAGGGTTACTATATTTTTTAGCACCAAAACTGACAATAACCCAGACTGGACTAAAATATTAAAACTAAAGAAAAAAATTAAACTATTCTACGCTTATGTCAAAATCTACCGGCGGTTGATCCTTGTAATTCAGTAGACATTTTATCTGACTTGACATATCATATATAGTTTTTGAATTACCCCAGTGATCCACAGGTACAGGCCCGCGTCTAATACCATAACTATTGCCTTCCGCCGAATTCGAGTTATGATATCCAAGTTCTATATTCCTAATACCTGAAATCTGAACAAACACATCTAAATCAGAAGGTAGTTGTATTTCTTTGTCTAATTCTATATTACCCCAATTAGCACTACTTACGTTTATTGGCCCATAGAGTATCTCTTCACTATTTACCACGAATAAATCTTTTGTAGTAATGTTGTAAGCTTTGCCTTCTTTTCCAACATATACTTCACATAATAATTCATCTTTTAATGTAGGTCTCATAGTTAAATTAAATGCATATATTGTGACGGATGCTAAAGAATTACTATCTCCTACACCCGATATATGTATTTTTTTAATACTCTTTTGCGTTGAAGATATTTTAATTGCATAATCCGGATTTTGTCCAGCAACTATGGTTCCATTTGTTGGTTGAATATTATATTTTTTGTCCCACATTTCTGCAATTATTGGAACGAGATATCTTCCATCTTTAAGTTGACAATCGCAAAAAGTGTCGCAACCATTACAAGTTTGAGTAACAGTAGCCGTTTGTTGTCCTGAACAAGCCAAATCTTTTATTTGTTGTTCTGACCAATTTAATTCACGAAGGTTTCTACATACAGGTTTTTCAACTTGATTAAATAATGTTTTATCCTGCTTATATATTTCCATTGCTTTCGGATCTAATCCATTCATAGACGGATAACATGTAGATGCACACTTATTATTTTTGTATTCTGCCGGAACAGTTAGTCCACATCCAGAAATAAAAATCATAACCGCAAACAATAACAAAACAAAGAACACGTTAGTATATCTCATAGTAATCACCTTCAAGTAAATTGACCATATAGATATCCTTAAAGAAACTTATATATAAAGCAATTGTTTTGGTTTTTAGCAGAGTAAAATAGTCTTCTCTGGGTTATGTGTTTTTACTTCTAAAAATTTTATAGAAAGGTGTGATTATCGTCTGAGACTGCGGAAAATATCCGAAAATGTTGTCCGCAAAAAGCACAGTTAAGGCAGTAGCCCGCCCAAATCCGAACGTATACTATTTCTAAAATTCGCATTCTTTACAATCTTTAGATTTGCAGGATTTATTATTACCTGACTTCATGGACCAGTCTTTAATGTGCTTGATTATGTCTATAAATTCTTCTCCACGTTTTGTCAAAGAATATTCAGATTTTATAGGCATAACTGAAGAATCTACTTTTCTTTGAAGTATACCTGCTTTCTCTAATTCTTTTAATCTTGCGGATAACATCTTAGAAGTTATTTGTGGAAGTTTTGCTTTCAATTGATTAAATCTCTTCCATTTATTTTCGCCTTTATATAATTCTAGAACTATAAGTATAGTCCATCTTTTACCAATAAGACTTGATGCTGAATATACTGAACAGTTTTTATTCATGAGACTCACCCTTAATAATGTTACAATGCGAATAGTATTCTAATATCTATTAAGAAACAACTAAGTATTTATATAATTAGTGAATTTAGTATACTTAAGATACTCTGCCATACTTAAGACGATTTACATCAATAACAGTTATTGTTCTTATACAGTTGTTGTTCTTATTTCGAAACATATATAAACAAAGGTATATTTTCTATACTTAGTATAATTTAGAATATAGCTAGATTAGATGGTATACAGCAATATACAGATAAATTAAATAAGTGTGAGGTGTTATTATGAAAGGAGAAGGATTGTTAGGAAAATTCTTTATTAAAGGAGAAGAATACTGGTACACAGTATTTAGAGTAATAATAGGAATAGTGTTTTTACTACACGGACTATCAAAATTCGGCGTATTTGGAAAAGCTTCTAGTTCTATTATGAGTCTTATGGGAGTAGCAGGAATAATAGAAATTACAGGCGGAATATTAATAGCATTAGGATTATTGACGAGATTAGTTGCATTAATAGGTGCAATCGAAATGATTACAGCATGGTTTATAGTGCATGCACCACACGGTTGGAACCCCTTACTAAATTATGGAGAAGCAGCAGTATTATTCTTTGTAATATTCCTAGTATTATTAGTTCATGGTGGCGGAAAATACACTATTGAACACACAATACGCAAGAAGGAAATATTTTAAGAATAATAAAATATCAACTCGTAAAAAAAAATTTGAATACAAAAACGAGAATAATTTTTTATTTTTCTAATTTTTTTAGAATGCGTAGTTTAAAGACGCTAAAACAATACAAATAATACGTTTGATTAAAGAGGCACCACAATGAAAACACTAGTAATATATGCTCATCCCGACCATGAAAGTCATTCTAAATTTACTTTAGAACTAATAGAGGAGAAGTTAAAAAGTCAAAAAGCAGAATATGAAGTGTTGGATTTGTATCAAATGAACTTTGATCCAATTTTATCTAAAGACGATTTATATCACGCTAAAGAAAAAGGCCCAGCGCACGATGTAGAAAAATTACAAAAAAAGATTATTGAATCAGATAAATTAATATTTATTTATCCTCTATGGTGGAATGGAATGCCTGCAATATTAAAGGGATTTATAGACAGAGTATTTTCAAGTGGATTCGCATTCAAATACACAAATAGCAGACCAATAGGATTACTAGAAGGCAGAACAGCAAAAGTATTTATAAGTTCTGGATCATCTAAACTTATAACCAATCTATTTTTAGGTAATAGATTTAAGAAAAATGTAGCTACAGATATATTAGGATTTTGTGGAATAAAAACTAAGGTCTATCAAGTGGATTCAGCACGATTATTGGATGATACGCAAAAAGAAAAAATAAGAAAGAATGTTGAAAAAGCATTAAAGTAATTAATTTATTTTTCTAAAAAATAAAATTTATAAGCATACAGTATAAGATAAGTATATGGTAGTAAAAGTTTCAGGATTTGGTCAAGAGAGCAGTAGTTCTGAGAAAGAGACTAAACCGTCTTCTGATAAGACGTTATCCGAAATAGACAGTATGATGCAAAATATTTCTAAAGAAGCAGGTACATATCAAGATTTTGAAAACAAACTGGTAAAAGAACTGCAAACTGTAAGAGATATGGAAGATAATCTTCAAGTTATTAATAATCAAGTTAAAAATATGCGAAGATTAGCAATGGGTGGAGAAGAAATAATTCGGAATTTGATGAATGAATACAATAAAGGCAGTAAAAATGTAGACATAAACAAATGTCAAGCATTATTTGAAGCCATAAAAAAAATAAATCAAGAAATGACTTCTAACATCGAATTAGCTCGTACTGAACTTGCTAAATTATTTGTCACACAAAGACATCAATTATATGCAGAATCCGAAGAAAATAAGAGAATGATGACAATCATAAGTGAAGACGCTAAAAGACTAATTACAGAGATAGTTATAATATCAAACAATCATAATGGACACAGTCAAACGTTAGAAGAATTATACAACCATTTAATGCAGATTAGAGAACAAAAAAGTCGTCAAGAATCAAAATAACGCCAATAGTATATTATTTAAAAATATTGATTCTAAACAACACAATAACAAATAGAAGGAATATAAAAAAATAAAACAGCAAAGAAATAATTTATCTAAGTCGTCTGAATAACAGTAATTGCTGCAAGTTCTACAACATCTTCCACTGATGCTCCTCTTGATAAATCATTAACTGGTTTATTTAAACCCTGCATTATTGGTCCAATTGCTTTGAATCCTGCAAGTCTTTGTACTAATTTATATGCAATATTACCTGAATTTAAATCTGGAAATATTAATACATTAGCTTTTCCCTGCAATACTGAATCATGACATTTCTTCATTGCAACTTCTGGAACTATTGCGGCATCTGCTTGTAGCTCTCCATCTATTATTAATTCTGGAGCTTTTTCTTTTGCAAGTTGAGTCGCCTTCTTTACTTTATCTACAAGTTCATGTTTTGCACTATCTCTAGTTGAAAATGATAACATTGCAATCTTTGGTTCAACGCCTAACTTTAAAACGGTCGCTGCACTCGTCAATGCTATTGCTGCTAATTCCTCAGCATTTGGATTCATATTAAGTCCAATATCTGCAAAGAAAAATAATTCGTTTTCACGTTGCATAATCATAATTCCTGAAGCTTTTGGAACACCATCTTTTGCTTTAACTATTTGAAATGCAGGATAGTAAGGTTTAGTCTGACTATGAATTCCAGATATCATTCCATCAGCTACTCCTTTATGTACAAGCATTGCACCATAATAGTGAGGTTTGCACATCAAATCTCTTGCTTCTTCCATAGTCATATCTTTACCATCTTTTTTTCTCATTTCATAAAATTCTTTTGCATACGCATCGAGTTGAGTTTTATTCTTATCATCCAAATGATCTAAGATATGTTGGTCTTTGATGTTTGTGATTCCATTATGATTGAATAAAGCATTTAATTCTGCTTTCTCTCCAATTATTAAGGGTATTGCTATTCCTCGTTTAAGTATAATTGAACATGCCTTTAATATCGTCGTATCATTTTCTGGAAATACAATTACCTTTCTAGAATGTATATTTGCAGCTATTGCCTTCTCTATTAATTTATCTATATAAGTTTTTGGTCCCATCTGCTTTTTCAGATGATGAAAATGATCTTTTAATGACATACTAGCACCTCTAATTTTTACTTTTTTTCTTTGTAGGATTACCTGATTTATTAATTTTTTCAGATTTATAGACTTTTTGATTGTCATGTCTGTTATTATCAATCTTTTTGTATCCAATCCACATGATAACAAGTAACTCTACTAATATAACTAATGCTCTTAAAATTTTACTCATGTCGCTAAAGTATCTCATCGTCGCATAAAACATTATTATTAGACCTGCAAACATCAGACCTGCACCAAGATAATCTATCAATAAATATAATCCGAGTATTACAACAATCAAACCTACAGGCAATAATATGAAGAAGATATTTCTATTATATTTTTGTGTTGCATCATTAAAATATTTGTTGCAAAAATTACATGTGGTGTACACTTGACAACCTGAATCAGTATAATTGAATTCTGGTTGACCGCCATCACGATAGCATTTGTCTTGTTCTTGACCATAATTCATAGTGCAATTCACAGGAGTTGCTGGAATTACTTTTTGTGGATAAGAATTGAAGGAATTATTACAGTATTGATCATATTTTGGCTGTTGATATACTGCATCAGTAAATAATCCTACAAATAACGGCAAAAGAGCAGTAATAGCAAGAATCATTGCAATCTTCTTAACATCCATTGATAACACCTCAGGTAATTATTATAACAATCAGGTAATAGTCTAAATGTTATGTCGTGTATTTATAATTTTTGTGAATACGAGAAGGCATAGCTAAATTTATAAATTATTATCCTATTCTTGAATCATGTCACGTATAGCTGTTATAGATAAGCACAAATGTAATCCTGTGAAGTGCGGAAATTTTCTTTGCATTAGAGTGTGCCCTGTCAACAGGATGGGTGAAGAATGCATCACGGAGAGCAGAATCGATCATAAGGCACAGATAGATGAGAAACTATGTACTGGATGCGGCATATGTCCAAAAAAATGTCCATTCGGAGCTATTAGCATAATTAATCTTCCTGAAGAATTAAACAGCGAACCAATAAATCGTTACGGCATAAACGGATTTGCATTATATAATCTTCCGACGCCAATATTTGGAAAAGTCGTAGGAATTATTGGAAGAAATGGAATCGGTAAAAGTACTGCTGTTAAAATTTTATCAAGACAGATAATGCCTAATTTAGGAAAAGTTCAAAATCCTATAACTCCTGCTGTTCAAGGAACAAACGGAGCAAGTAAAGATTCAAATGATTCAAATTCAGAAAATTTCAAGCAAGTAATAGAATATTTCAAGGGAACTGAAGCACAATCATATTTCGAGAAATTAAGAGACAATCAAATAAAAATAAGTTACAAACCACAGCAAGTCGACCAGATTCCAAAACAGTATCAGGGAAAAGTCGAAGATTTATTAAAAAAAGTCGACGAGAAAGGGATATTCAATGAAATTATAGAATTACTTGAATTAACAAACATTTTACAAAGTAACGTTGCAGAACTTTCAGGCGGAGAATTACAAAGAGTAGCAATAGCTGCGACAGTTATGAAAGATGCTAACGTATATTTCTTTGATGAACCAACTTCATACTTAGATATTAAACAGAGAATGAAAATTGCAAAATTTATCAAGAATTTAGCGAATGAAAAAACAGCAGTAATGGTAATTGAACACGATTTAATAATTCTTGATTATATGACAGATATGGTTCACTTGATGTATGGTCATGAAGGAGCATATGGTGTAGTTTCTGGAGTTAAGACGACAAAAAATGGTATTAATGTATATTTATCAGGATTTTTAAAAGAAGAAAATGTAAGATTTAGGGATCATGCTATAAAATTCAATCCTTCAGCAACAGTTGAACAGAAAAAAGATTTTTTGCTGACAGAGTGGAATGCACTAGAATATAGTCAGGGGCGATTCAAATTAAAAGTTGATGAAGGTAAAGTTTATCGTGGAGATGTTGTAGGAATACTTGGACAAAATGGAATTGGTAAAACCACATTTGTAAAAATACTTGCAGGAGTAATTCAAACTAAAGAAGAGAATCAATTAAAATTAAAAGTTGCATATAAGCCGCAATATCTAGATACAAGCGACGAATTAGTTATGATGACTCTTCATCGTGCTATACAAAAATATGAAATACCATTAATTAGGCCATTACATCTAAAAGAATTATTTATGAGAAAATTAAACGAACTGTCAGGTGGAGAATTACAGCGAGTTGCAATAGCGCATTGCCTATCACAAGACGCAGACATTATCTTAATGGATGAACCATCAGCATATTTAGATGTTGAACAAAGATTAATTGTTTCAAAAGTCATTAAGGACATGATGTTTACAACAGGAAGAAGTGCAATAATCGTAGACCATGATTTATTATTCATAGATTATTTATCGGATAAATTGATAGTATTTGACGGTGTTCCTGCAATTCATGGACTTGCAAATCCTCCTCAAGGAATGGGTGAAGGTATGAATAAATTCTTATCAGAATTAAATATAACATTCCGAAGAGATGAAGAGAATCATCGTCCAAGAATAAATAAAGAAGATTCACAAAAAGATAAAGAACAAAAGTCTACTGGGAAATTATATTATCATTAATCATTTTAGCTATACTATTATCAGATAAGTTGTAAACAATTAAAGGTGAGTTGATGCGAAAGAAAATTTATAATCACAGCGAAGCAAAAGAAGAAAAATCAGACAAAAAAGTCAAAGAGACTATTCAAAAGAAAATAATAATCGCGACTCTGTCTATTATGATTCTAATAATTCTCATTTTTGGTTCACTAAATTTTATGATATTCAATAAAGATTTTTATCATAAAGAATACATAAAAAATGGTTCCTATACCAATTTATTGCAAGATAAAGGAATACAGAAGGCAACTGTCGATAATATTACAGATAACATCCTGAAATTTTTCCGCAGCAATACTGAATTGCAATATTTCACAAGTGCCGAAAAGAGCCACATGAATGATGTTAAAAAATTGATAAATTTAATGCAATATATATATTACGCTGCGGCTCTGCTAACAATTGCACTATTCTTCTATTGCTATAAAAAATATAAAGAAGATAAATACGAATTCGTCAGAGTCTTGAGTAAATCATTGCTATATTCATCGATAGCATCTATAATATTACTAGTGCTGATATTTTTAATGGCAGTATTCGATTTTAGTACATTATTCATAACATTCCATTACATATTTTTCCCACAGGGCAACTGGACATTTGAAAGTTCAACGCTTCTAATCAGCCTATTCCCAGAACAATTCTTCTTCGATATAAGCTTAAGAATATTTATTTATGCAATGTTCCAATCATTGATATTCTTTGGAATTGGATACTGGATGCATAAACAATTAAAGATTGTCGAGAAACATTATCACTAATTTTTCTTTGAGCAATCTTCGCACATTCCATAAACATCTATCTGAAAATGACAAATAGAACCTTTTATAGATTTTTTTAGACTATCAATATTTTTTATATCGACATGCTGTTTTTTACCGCATTTCTGACAAATGTAATGACAATGATTATTTTTACTATTAGAGTACACCGTTCTATTACCACAGGAATATGAATGTAATAGGCTGTTCTTTACCGATTCATTGAGAAAACGATATACAGTAGCTATTCCTATACCCGACATTTTCTTTAATATTATGTGATAAAAATCTTCAGCAGAAAAAAAACCAGTCATTTTCTGCAGCTCGTTCTGCAATAAATCTTTTTGTTTGGTATTTCTTGATTTCATATTCTAAATCTCCTTAATGATAATGAAAATCAATAAGATATATAAATATGTTATGATTCCTATATTCATGGACTTTCATATAATAATATATATAATCGTGAGCGTGATAATAGTTAGTGCAATATCTCTTATAGGTCTTGTGACATTTCTTATAAAGAACAAACATTTAGATAAGATATTATTATACATGGTCAGTTTCAGCGTCGGTGGATTGTTTGGAGATGTATTCATACATTTACTGCCTGATGTGTTTAGAGAATCAAAAACCATACTAATCGGAGTATACATCCTATCCGGAATATTATTCTCGTTTATCATGGAAAAATTTATTCATTGGAGACATTGCCATACACCTGAAAGCAGGCATCATCATCACAATCTAGCATACATGAATTTGATAGGCGATGGTATGCACAATTTTATAGACGGATTAGTAATTGCAGGATCATATTTCATAAGCGTTCCTGCTGGAGTCGCGACAACAATCGCAGTTGCATTCCACGAAATTCCTCACGAATTTGGAAATTTCGGTGTACTTGTATATGGAGGATTTTCAAAATTGAAGGCGCTACTATTCAACTTATTGACGGCATTGACATCAGTACTCGGAGCAGTATTAGGTATAGTTCTTGGCAATGCAGGTATCGCTACAACATTCCTCGTGCCATTCGCTGCAGGAAATCTTATATATATTGCAGGAACAGATTTAATTCCAGAATTACATAAAACAAGTTGTGATGATTTCAAACTTTCAGAAAGTGCAGGACAACTGTTATGTATAATACTCGGCATATTAGTTATGATGAGTATATTGTTATTAGAATAATACTAACTTAATAACAGAATTAATAATACTAATAATAGAATAACAAATCAGGTCTCATATTGATTTCTTAAATTCTACAACTTTTGGATCCATTACAACTAAATAGTCTTGTGCTTTCATCTGTATAGAATCATTATGTGTTCCTGCACTGAATACAATAAAATCTTTATCTAATATAGATTCATCAAGATAAACTTGAATATCAAATAGTTTTCCGAATGGCGGAACACTTCCAATTGTACAGCCTGTTTTTTCTAAAACTTCTTCTGGACTTGCAAGTGCAACATTTTTACTGTCAAGAATTATCTTTAATTTTTTCAAATCTAGTCTTTCATTTGCCGGGATTACTGCTTGAATAAAATCGTATGAACCATCACGAAGTTGTACTTTTAGAATCAGTGCCTTCGCTGCATCTTCAATATTTGTTCCTCTAATTTTTGCCGCATCCTCACTAGTTGTAACATAATCATGAATCAGATGCTTATAATCGACACGACTCTTGTCTAAGATGTCTTTTATTTTAAGAAATGTTTCGACGGTCATGTAATAAGCGCATGTGAAAGTATTATTAAATTTTTCTAAAATGTTATATCTTTTTCCCAGTTCTCCATAATATCTGAAAATATGATTCGAATGCTAAAGCAGTATTTTTGCTTTTGATAACAAAGAATGTTGACTCCTCAGCAAGATTAATTATTACAGTATCGTTATAAATCAAGAATATCGCTGGTGTAAAAATTTTCTCCGGCATGAATCTAATCTCTACAGGTTTATACTTAGCATATTCTTTAGCAATATCTTTTGCATTACTATTTATTAAGAATTTGGCTTTGATACCTTTTTCAGACCTCATTCTCTGAAATTGTAATGCCTGTGGCAATAACGTCTTCCTAAAATCGTAAACACCCATTATATGAATTTCTTCTCCTTTTTTCAATTCATCAACTATATTTGTAAATACTGCCTTAAAGCCTTTCTGCCCCGAGTATACTGATGCTTGTTGAGAGGGAGCTTTGTCTTTTTGTATCTGCAATAGCGCCGGCAGTATCTTATCTAAATCTTTTTCCTGAGAATCAATAATTTTTCTCTTTTCCGATAAATAATCTTTAATCATCTTAGGGGACGATGCAGAATAATATTTTGTACTCTCCTTATCAAAACACCCTACTAATCCTTTGTCCATAAGTTTTTCCAATACTTCATAAATCTTAGAGTTTGCAGTCTTTGATCCTATTGCTATTTTTCCTGCTGAAGAAGGCCCACTTTTCAATAATGCTAAATAAACTTTGACTTCAGACTTATTTAATCCCAAATTCTCCAATTCTTTGAAATCCATATGCTAAGAAATAGAATAAGAGTATATAAACTTTTTCATCCCTACCTAAGGAGGGGATAGGTTTTAAATAGGATATAAGCATCCTCTTTTAAGGAGTGAAATTATGTTATTAACAAGTCTTGAAAAACTAACGAATGAATATGCCTTTATGCGCACAGCTAAAAAAAACATTGTAAGTCAAACGGATAGATTACAGAAAGAACTCCATGATATCGAGCAATTAATTGAAGATATGCCTAAATATGCTGAGAAACTTAGGAGAGTTGACGAACAAATAAAAATAAAGCAACATCAAAGAAAACAAAAATTCAATTTAGAAGAATATCTATCCACGCAAGACATTCAATACATCAATAAAATATTGAATGCTACACGTCTTGATTATGAAACTGTTGACGAATTGATAATTAAAGGAACATCACGCGTAAAAAATGGAGAAGTAAACATAATAGATCATCCATGGACCAGGAAAACTACTTTTGAAAAAATAACAGGCGTTATAGGATATGCACTTGCTGGATATTGGATTGAACTTATATCACTATCAACTATAATGATGTCTGTAGCATTAATGGCGAATCAAGATAGCATAATCTACAAATATTGCAACGCCGTTAGTACGATAAAAACAGACAAGGATATCATAACTTTTATAGGAATGACTGCCACTATCGGCGCAACTACAGGCGTAGCATATATTACCATGAAACAAAACAAATTCAAAAATCCCTATTTAAAAAAAGCAGAGCGTATAACAGAAAAATATAATCAAATAAAGTTATACAAAGAAAAATTAGATAACTACGCAGAAAAAAATAAAAGTGAACCACAATAAACAAAATCGAAACACTATCACTTCTCAAACTTCAATTTCAATTCGCGTTTGACTTTCTCATCGACTTCTGTCGGACATCCATCCATTGGACATTCTCCCTGCTTATTTTTTGGGAATGCCATTACTTCACGAATATCATTTGTTCCGCATATCAATGCTACTGTTCTATCAAGTCCTGGAGCAAATCCTCCGTGCGGTGGTGCGCCATACTTGAATGCTTCGAGTAGAAATCCGAATTTCTTTTCAGCATCTTCGATTGTAAGACCGATTACATTCATGACGCGCTCTTGTACATCACGACGATTTATTCTTATGCTTCCTGATGCAAGTTCGACACCATTTAATACAAGATCGTAACATTGTGCTCTTACTTGTCCTGGGTCAGTCTCTAGATATTGTAAATGTTCCTCTTTTGGCATTGTGAATATGTGATGTGCCGCATCCCATTTCTGATCGTCTGAATTCCATTCAAATGAAGGAAAATCATATATCCAACAGAATGCAAAATCTTTTTCATCAAATAATTTTAATCTTTTAGCAATGTCTTTTCTTATATTTCCTAGAGCATCGTTGCATGTCTTGAACTGATCAGCCACAATAAATATTGTCGACTTATCTTTTGCATCTAATTCTCTTATAAGATTCATTTGAATCTCTGTTGATATGTGTTTTGCTGCACTTCCGTCAAGTCTCAGATGATTTGATTCTGCATCTGTAATAACTTTTAAGACAACAAGTCCTTTTGCTTTGTAAATTTTTGCAAGTTCCGTTAATTCATCGACATCTTTTCGTGTAAATTCTCCGTCAACGCACAATGCTTTTACTATTCCATTATCAATAATAGTATTTTTGACAACTCCGAATTCAGAATCCTTAACTATGCTTGTTACATCTTTCAAAAATAATTCGAATCTTATATCTGGCTTGTCGCTGCCATATTTTAGCATTGCTTCATCAAAAGTTATTTTTGGGAATGGCACTGGAATATTATAATTGATGGTTTTGCTGAAGATATTTTTCATCAGTCCTTCTCCAACTTTAAATATATCTTCTTGGTGTGGGAACGACATTTCAACATCTATCTGTGTGAATTCAGGTTGCCTGTCAGCTCGCAAATCCTCGTCTCTTAAACATCTTGCTATCTGATAATATTTGTCAAATCCTGATACCATTAATAGTTGTTTATAGATTTGTGGACTCTGCGGTAGCGAGTATGCTGTTCCTGGCTTTACCCTTGACGGCACAATATAATCTCTTGCACCCTCGGGCGTCGATCTGATTAATAATGGAGTTTCAATCTCTAAAAATCCTTGAGAATTCAAGAATTCACGTGTAGCCTGCATCGCAAGGTGCTTCATTAAAATATTATATTGCATTTGTGGTCTACGTAAATCTAGATAACGATATTTCAATCGAGTATCATCAGTATTGTTTAATGGATTATCTAAATCGAGTGGAATCATTTCACAGGTATTCAATATATTTAATTCCTCGACAAATAATTCTATTGCTCCAGTCTCGAGCTTTTTATTGGCTTCCGGTTTTTTTCTAACCACACCTTTTACTTGAATTACAAATTCTCGACGTAAATTTTTGACTTCCGGAATATCTTCAGTGTTGACAGTTAACTGTGTTATTCCATATCTATCTCTTAAATCTAAAAATGCAAGACTTCCATGTAGTCTTATAGAATGTACCCAACCAGCTAATGTGACTGATTTAGTAGAATCGTGTTCTCTTAATTCACCACAAGTATGTGTTCTATACATTAAAAATCACCCGTCATAAACTATTTTACAAATGTAGACAATAATTTGAATACATTAGCTTGAATATGTGGAGAATTTTTAAAGTTTCTGACTTTGGAAAATAAATCTCAATGAAAAAACAAAGATGTTATAGCTATTATAGATGTAACTATTATATGATAGTCAATATGATTAAATTTATATTGATAGCGCCATTATAATTATCATGAGTAATAGAGTTAATACTGCAGGTAATGTTTTTTTAAGTGCACACCATAACATATCCAAATTGGTTATAGGATTATCGATTGTAAGCTATGGCACATTAATGAATGTAGCGAATGTCGACGCTCAAAACAATACTCAAAATGTTAACGCTCAAAAAAGCAATTGCATCAATCGGACATACGTTCCAGAATACAATCAAAGTCTGGAAAAAGTAATTATGCATGCAACTTCGAAAATAAACTTAGAGTTAGAAACAATCAACAATTTTCCGGATTATACCAATATCATAATCTTAACACCAAAAAACTATGAGCCAATAGTTAAACTAAAAATAAATTATGCACATATGAAAAATTCTCAAAATATACAGATAATATCCTACGATAAAAAATATGTTATGTTCGATAAATGGGCTCAAGACTTATTCAAAGTATTACAAACTAAAAAAAATAACAAAGATGACGCCAGCGAAAGTACAATAATGCTGCCTATGTTACCTGAAGATATGTATGACATGACATGCCTAAATCCGGATTCTACGATGCAGTTATTGAATCGCCATAAATTCCAAACGCAAAATGCGGACGTATATTTTGAAGGAGGCAACATTGTTTATGACAGATTTGACGGTAAGAACATATTGTTTGTTGGCTATTCTGATTTTATGAAAACTATGAAATCTATATACCACACATCCCTAGCGAAAGATTCGTCGATGATATTAAAATTATTCAAAGAACAATTTAATGCAGATACAGTAATTGTATTAGGCAAAAATCAGAATTATACACCGATGTTTCATCTAGACCAAGCGTTCAAAATAATTGATTCGGGGGAAGTCTTCCTAATAAATGCAGATAATATAAAATGTAAAGATATAGATGAAGTAGTCGATAAATTACGACATGAAAGTTATATCATGGAACAAGATTATTTGAAAATCAATTTAGAAGAAACAGAATTTTTGAAGAGAAATTATCCAGATACAAAATTCTTAGATTCAAAAGTGAGAGAGAGCATATTTCAAACCAAAGAGCTACTACGTGAAATGGAAAAAACATTTGAGGGGTTAGGATACAAGATAGACAAATATCCTATAAACTTATGGCAAGCTATGCACTATCAATCATATCCAAATGCAGTATTATTTAAAGATAAAAACACGAATCAAAAAAATATAATCATGCCGATATTTCCAGATGACAAAGGAGAATACAACAGTGAGTACAAATATAACAAAGATGCTATAACTCATTTTAAGAATAAGGGGTTGAAAGTTATACCTATACCTGATCATACATGGAAACTCAAAGGAAATAGACACTGTGTAATGAATGTGTATAACTAAGAATAAATATCAAGAATAAATTTTCTAATGTGTACATCAAAATCAATCTTTCTTATGCAAATCGTGCAGAACTTCTTCAATCTTATTTAAATTCCATTTTATAGAATCGCCTTTCTTTCTAAGTTCTCCATTTCTTAAATCTAAATGCGCAAATACGCCATAAATATCGTCGACTAATTCTCTTATTGCATGGACTTCTTCTTTATTTTTTGCAATTGCTTCAAGAACAGATCTTCTTCCTAATTCTCCAGTTAAATCGCTTAATCCACCAAGATAAGTATATGGTTCTAGACCTAAGTCTTTGTACGATGGAATCTTTCTATCTTTTATGAAACCATAGAAACAATACGCTTCGCAATATTCTTCAAGCGCATTTTCCATGCTCTGTTTCAAGTGTGGATGTTCTGCTGTTATCTTGTAAAGTTGTGATATTAATTTCTTTGATTCTTCAATCAATTCAAAAGCGTGTTCAATTTCTTTTCGATGCAATGAATATATTGCAGATTTGCTATTCTTTAAAATAACTCTAGAAGTATTTATTATCTCTTCACGTCGAGAATCTTCTTCTTTCAAATATAATTCTATTTCTTTAAATGATTCTTTGTCTAACATACTGGTATAAAATTAGTCCAATATTTAAAGTTATTTAGTAATATAAAACTTGTTATGAAAGGCGCCTAGCGAGCCATAAGAATTATTGCGTAACTTCAGCACCCGGAGAACTTTCTGAAGGAGTAGAAGTAACAACAGGAACTATTGGATTAAAGTAAGAACATCCTGTAACACATGAAACGTCGCCTGTTAGTCCATCAATCTTTAACAAAACTTTATTTATGTCTCCACTTGCTGAATCTGTAAATAATACGTTAGCATACCAACTTGCATTCTGATTATACATATTCACACGAGTGTAACCTTGATGTTTTGCCTGTGCTACAGCAAATCCGTAATTATCTACATATTTTCCAGCATCAGTATCAGCTACTTGGGATACCTTAAGTATAGGACAATCTTTAATATTTTTTTTAACCGTACCATCATAACATACATACTTACTGCATCCTGTCAATAGAATTGATAATGCTAAAACCGATACAAGCAATACTGTTGTATATTTCTTCATGAATTATATCCAAACAAACGTTTTTATAAATTTATTGAAATTAAAATTTCAGCCCACAAATTTTATTTTTCTTTTTGTGCTTACAGTATATCTGCTGTCTATCTGCTGTCCCTCAACGATAACTAAAATTTGCTAGTACATATGAATCAAAAAATTAGCAAATTTTAGGAATTAAAAATTTAGACAAGGACCATTATTATTTTCGACCCTGTCAAATTTTTAATAATCAAAAGATTTATATAGTGATTATTTTATAAAATGAGTACTATGACCGTATTTGGCGATAGTATAAACTTTTTGGTGAAGTTAGGAGTATACGACATTATATTGCCGTTTTTATTAGTATTCGTGTTAGTTTTTGCGCTATTAGAAAAAACAAAGATTCTAGGGACTGATACTTTAAAGGACACTAGTGGTGAAAAGGCCGAATACACAAAGAAAAGTCTTAACGCAATGGTTGCATTTGTAACTGGATTCTTCGTCGTGGCTTCAACTCAACTTGTTGCTGTTATCAATAAAAGTTTATCTCAGATATTCTTATTGTTATTATTAGTGATTTGCTTTATGTTAGTTTGGGGATCATTCCATGAACAAACCAAAAATGGATTCTTCCTTGATGCTAAGAAACACAAATTTTATTATAATGCATTAATGGGAATTGTTTTTGTTGCAATAGCCGCAATATTTTTGAATGCACTTGGATGGCTTCAATTAGTCTATGATTTTTTGAAAGATAATTGGAATACAGATTATGTTGCAGCAGTTATATTCATAGCAATAATATTAGGATTTATGATGTGGATTACAGGCGATCCAAAACATGAAACCGAGGAGAAAAAGGAATAAAAGGTGATTTGAAATGGCATATTATAATACAGGTGTAAATTATGGTTCTGGAAGCGGTGGAGTACTCGCTCAAGGAATATTTAAATTACAAGAAATAGGAGTAATGGATGTAATATTACCATTCATACTCGTATTCACAATAGTATTTGCAGTATTGCAAAAAACTAAAATTCTTGGTCATGATGATACAGCTGAAAAGAGACCTAGAAAAAATTTTAATGCAGTATTGTCATTAGTAATGGCTCTTGCTGTCGTAGTCCCGCATATTACAGGATCATATCCAACTCCAGAATCAGATGTTGTTAATATAATAAATTCAGCATTGCCTAACATTTCTGTAGTATTGATTGCTGTTGTTATGATGCTTTTAATGATTGGAGTATTCGGTGGCGACGTAAACATTTTCAAATCTGGCCTCGGCGGATGGGCAGTCGCATTTGCAGTTGTCGCTACAGTATTTATATTTGGAACTGCTGCATACTGGTGGGAATTACCAATGTGGATGGGCTTCTTGTATGACTCAGATACTCAAGCATTGATTGTAATATTACTTGTATTTGGTGCATTGATTGCATTCATCACAGCTGATGATTCCGCAAAAGACAAGTACAGCTTCATAGAAGAATTAGGAAAGGTTGGCGGATACAAAAGGGATAAATAAATAAAATGGCAACGTTTATTGACATAAGCATTTTACAGAATTTCAGCTCGGTGTTTACTTTCATACTGATATTCGTAATAATGTATGCTACACTAGAAACGACTAAGATGCTCGGGCCTGACAAGAAAAGCCTGAATGCTCTTATCGCAATGATTATAGGTTTCTTAGTGTCTATGTCTTCAGGCGTTGTCTCTGTAATCCAAAACTTTACACCATGGTTTACTATGCTTGTAATAATTATTTTCTTTATACTTTTTGCAGTCAAACTTTTTGGCGTAAGCGATGCTAGAATAACAGCTGAATTCGAAAAGAAAAGTTCTATTATGACTTGGATTTTAATATTGACTGCAGTAATACTCTTATTCTCTTTGGGTTCGGGTTTTGGTCAAAAAACTTTAGAGCAAGGTCAGAGCGGTGGAACGACTGTAAGTGTAGCTACAGGAAATACTACTACTCCGACTAACACTGGTGATTTTAGTCAGAACCTATATAACACATTATATCATCCAAAGGTTCTAGGATTGTTATTAATAATGCTCACCGTCGTAATAGCGATGATGTTCTTGACAGATTCGGATAGGTTATAAGTAACTAAATTTTTTATTATATTTCTTATGATATTGA
>Ga0265322_10000024_pt1 | contig 96639 bp, 73 predicted proteins | sample 41222metaG_FD_193584 | JGI IMG/M metagenome (GOLD analysis project Ga0265322, IMG submission 193584) | Rhizosphere microbial communities from Carex aquatilis grown in University of Washington, Seatle, WA, United States - 4-12-22 metaG | ecosystem: Host-associated > Plants > Roots > Rhizosphere...
CGGCCACGTAACGATAAAGATATTCGATGCCATCGGCCGGGAAGTAACCACTCTGGTGGATGAATTCAAACCATCGGGCCGGTATTCGGTAAAATTCGACGCGTCGCGTTTTTCGTCCGGAATCTATTTTTACTCGATCAGGTCAGGCAGTTACAATGCTGTGAAGAAGATGTCGTTGATCAAGTAACTCGGTTATTCGGTTGTCAAAACGATCCCCGGAGCAGATAATGTTTCGGGGATTATTATTAACAAGACACATGTGAATTAGTTATGTTTCAGAAGACACCGCCACTTCGTTTTTCTTTCCCTTGATTCTTTTCCCAACTTTCAGCTAATTACAAGCGTTCTTCATCCATCCCATTAAACGAAAGTGCCGAACAGAGTGGCGACTATTTCACCGGTTAAAAAAATTGACGACGTCGAGGCCGCGAGAGAGTTGACTGCGGCGTATGATTCGATCAAAAAAGAAATTGCGAAAGTCATCATCGGGCAGGATGCCATTGTCGAGCAGCTGATCGTCTCCTTCCTCGCGCGCGGGCATTGTCTGCTGATCGGCGTTCCCGGACTGGCGAAAACGCTCCTCATCAAAACGCTTGCCGACGTCCTCGACCTGAAATTCAGCCGCATCCAATTCACGCCGGACTTGATGCCGAGCGACATCAGCGGCACGGAGATCATCGAAGAAAATGTTTCTACCGGGCAAAAGGCGTTCAAATTTGTCCGGGGCCCGATCTTCGGCAACATCATTCTCGCGGATGAAATCAACCGGACGCCGCCGAAAACGCAGGCGGCGCTGCTGGAAGCGATGCAGGAACACCGTGTGACTGCCGCCGGCCAGACGTACACGCTCGATGAACCCTTCTTCGTCCTGGCAACACAGAACCCGATCGAGCAGGAAGGGACATATCCGCTCCCGGAAGCGCAGCTCGACCGCTTCATGTTCAATCTCTGGCTCGAGTATCCATCCTTCCGGGAAGAAATTGATATTGTCAAATCTACGACAAGCCCCTATGCACCGGAGCTTCGCCGCGTGCTCGGAGCGCAAGAGATTATCAAGTTTCAGGAATTGATACGGCGCGTTCCGGCCGCGGATGCGGTGGTGCAGTACGCCGTAAAGCTCGTTGCGCAAACGCGCCCGAAGGACGAGCACTCGCCGCAATTTATAAAAGATTGGCTCACGTGGGGTGCCGGCCCGAGAGCTTCCCAGTATTTAATTTTGGGGGCGAAGACGCGCGCAATCCTTTCAGGGCGATACAATCCGGACATTGACGACGTTCGCGCGATGGCTGTCCCGGTGCTGCGGCACCGCATTATTCCGAATTTCAACGCAGAGGCGGACGGCGTGGCAGCCGTTTCGATCGTGGAAAAATTGCTCGCGAACGGATAGCATGTTCTTATTGTTTTGATGACGGGCCGGTTGCTGCGGCAACGTTGCCGAATTTCCGGCACCAAATGATGCGCAAAAAAGAGTCTAATGATTTTCAAAAAGCAAAAAATTATTGCCCTCCTTTTTTTAATCGTTTCGATTGCCTATCCGCAAGAGCCGTCGCGCAAGTGCTGGATTTACTTCCGCGATAAAGACGAGACGGTTCTCCACACCCTCGCAAAAATCGGCACGGTGCATGAAATTTCCGGGGCGACCGGGATCACCGAACGCGCTTTGAAGCGCCGGGCAAAGGTGCTTCCCTCAACTCAGCTTGTTTCGACGGAAGATCTTCCTGTCTCTCAAACGTACATCGATCAGCTCGGACTCATGGGCATTTCGGTTATCAACACGTCGCGGTGGTTCAACGCCGCAACGGCAATGTTGACGGCTGCTCAGAGCGGACGCGTTGCGGCGCTGCCGTTTGTGGATCACGTCGAACGTGTCAGAACATTTGTCCGAAAAGAATTGCCTCCGGTCGCCGTTCCTCTTAAAAAAGCCTCTGCAGCCGGAACACAAAACCTTCACGATTACGGCCATTCGTTTAATCAAGTGAATCAAATCAACGTTATACCCGTGCATAATCTGCGAATTACCGGCCGTGGAATCCTTATCGGAATGCTGGATTCCGGGTTCGATTGGAAGGTCCCCGAATCGGAAAAGAATATGAACGTGATCAAAGAATATGATTTCGTTCAACACGACTCAGTCACCGCAAACGAGACGGGCAAGACGCCGATTGACGAGGCCGATCAGGATGAGCACGGGACGTTGACCCTGTCGCTTGTAGGAGGATATAAAGAAGGGGAATTGGTAAGCCCGGCTTTCGGTTCGAGTTTCATTCTTGCAAAAACGGAATATGTCCCGACGGAAACGAATATCGAAGAAGATAATTGGGTTGCCGGTATTGAGTGGGAGGAGCAAAACGGCGTTGACGTTGTCAGCAGCTCGCTTGGATACAGCGTATTCGACGGCACCAATGCTGTTGGAATTCCTCAGCATAGTTATACTCCTGCCGATATGAACGGACACACTGCAACAACCACGAAGGCTGCTGCGCTTGCTGCACGACGGGGTGTCGTGGTGTGCAACTCAATGGGGAATGAAGGAGGAACAACCTGGAACATCCTGACATCTCCCGCCGATGCAGACAGCATTGTTTCGGTTGGCGCGGTAGATATTTCAGGAACATACGCGAGCTTCAGTTCGGTCGGCCCGACTGCCGACGGGCGGACAAAACCCGATGTCGTTGCCGACGGTGTGGGGGCATATTGCGCTTTGCGCGTTGTTTCAGGATATGCCGGATATTTCCAGGGAACCTCGCTGTCAACACCGCTTGTCGCCGGTGCGGCAGCGCTCATATTGTCCGCACATCCTGAGCTGACGCCCATTCAGGTGCGTGACGCATTGCGTAATACCGCAAGCAGAGCATTGTCGCCAAACGATTCAACCGGCTGGGGGATTATTGACACATACAAAGCGCTGCTGTACAACGGCCTCTCGCTCAGCACCGACCCCGAGATCGTGATCACGGGAGACGGAAGCACGAGTGTCGTTGTCGGCGCCGCATCGAACGCGCCGATCAAAAAAGACATGGTCAGGTTATTGTACTCCGCGGACGGAGGAGCGACATTTACAGCGGTCCCGATGACGCTCACCGACGTTGTTGATTCGGCAAAAAATTCCGGCAGCTATACCGGTATCATTCCGCAACAGCTCTCGGGGATGAAAATAAAATTCTACGTCTCCGCGGTCGACACCACCAATATTCCGTATACAACGCCGTACGATGCACCGCAAAATCTATTCTATTTTGATTCCGGATTATCAATTGTAAAAATAGCCGCTCAGCCTTCAACGTTCGAGTTGTACCAAAATTATCCGAATCCGTTCAACACATCGACATCGATCCAATATAATTTAGAGCATTCAAACTACACGACATTGAAGGTGTACGACGTGTTAGGCCGTGAAGTCGTCACATTGGTAAACGAATACCAGACAGCCGGCCTGAAACCGCCGGTAAAATTCGACGGCGCGGGCCTCGCAAGCGGTGTGTATATTTATCGTTTGAAATCGGGAGATTTCAGTGCAGTGAAAAAACTCGTATTGTTGAAATAGCCCTACACCCCTTGTCCCTCTCCTTTCAAATTCCATGGTACATTTTTCTTGCCGCAGCCGCTTTCGGTGCTGCGATTTCGTTTTTTGTCTACCGCAGTACGGTTCCGCCGGTTTCCCCTTCCAAACGCTATCTGCTGAGCATTCTTCGCGGCCTTGCCGTTACACTCCTGATTTTTGCGTTGTGCGAGCCGCTCTTCAAACTCACGCGCCGGTCTGTGCTGCAGCCTGCGGTCGCAGTGCTTGTAGACAACTCCCTCAGCATGTCGCTCACGGACGGCGCAGGAAATCGAGAGCAATTGCTTCGGTCGATGATCTCCGGCAAAACATTAGGACAGCTTTCGTCAGCGGCAAGCGTTGAAGTATTCACATTCTCGCCGTCGCTTCGCACGATCAATAAAGACTCTCTTCGCCTCGACGGAACAATGACGGACATCGCGTCAGCGCTTCGCTCCCTTAAAAACAAATCGCTTCCTCATTTGAAAGCTGTCCTCCTGTTAAGCGACGGCGATTACAATATGGGAGAGAATCCATTAGATGAAGCGAAAAATTTTTCAGCTCCAATTTTTTGTGCGGGAGTCGGCGACTCGCTGGAACAAAAAGATGTCGTCGTTCAGAAACTGCTCACAAATTCCATCGCATACGTCCAATCCACGGTGCCGGTTGACGCGACGGTCAAAGTATCCGGGTTTGAGAACAAAAAACTTTCGGTCAATTTACTGGAAGACGGAAGACAGGTCGACCAGCGCTTTATCATGCTTCCGTCTTCGATTGCGGGCCGCACTGCAGAATACCCCGTTCACTTCACTTTTACACCGGCAACGGACGGGATAAAGAAGTATACCGTCAGCGTTTCGGCGTTGGAGGGGGAAGTAACAAAAAAAAATAATTCAAAATCGGTGTTTGTCAAAATCCTGAAAAATAAAATGCGCGTTGCCGTCATCGCCGGTGCTCCGGGTGCCGACGTCTCCGCCGTCGTGCAGGGCTTGCATGCCGACCCCAACATTGAATCCTCCATTGCCGTCCAGCAGCCCGACGGTCAATTCGCCAACCGGCAGCTCTCACAATTCGCAGGTTTAACTTCTGCGGAGTGCATCATTCTTATCGGCTTTCCCACGGAGACGTCAAACCCGTCTGCGATACAATATATCTCAACGACCGTTGCCGCTCGTGGATTGCCGCTGATGTTCATTGCCAGCCGGACTTTGGATATCCATAAGTTGAGAGAACTTGGTCCGGTGCTGCCGTTCACCATGGTGTCCGATAGAATAGATGAGCAATCGGTTTTTCCAAACATTCCACCGGAGCAGCAATACCACGTCCTGATTCAGGCGGCTGAAAATTCTTCTTTCGATTGGAGCAAACTTCCGCCGATCTATTCCTCGCTTGCAGCATTTAGGGCAAAACCCGAAGCGCTTGTTCTCGCAACGACAAAAATTCAGGGCGTTGTGATCGACAACCCATTGATCGTGGCACGAAACGTTCTGCGAATGAAATCATTTGCAATCCTGGGATATGGCGTATGGCGGTGGAAATTGCTTGCCGGTGCAAGCGCTGAGACGGAAAAATTTTTCGACCCGTGGCTTTCAAATGCAGTCCGATGGCTCGTCACGCGGGATGATAACAAGCAATTGCGGGTCGATCCTTCAAAAGAAATTTTCTCGCAAGGCGAAGCAGTTGACTTTCTTGGGCAAGCTTATAACGCCAACTATCAACCGATTGATGATGCCGACATCCACGTTGAGGTAACAGGGTTGTCATCACAACTGCGTTTTGAAACAATCCTGCGTCCCTTTGAGAACGGCAGGTACGAGGGACAGATTGAAGCGCTGCCGGAAGGCGATTTCTCTTTCACGGCAACGGCAAAAGCCGGCGGCGCAGATCTTGGAAAATCCGAAGGCCGGTTTTCTGTCGGAGAGCAATCTATTGAGTTTGCGGACACAAAAATGAACAAAGCGCTACTCCAACAACTGGCCGCTGTCTCAGGCGGGGAATACGCCGACGGCACGCAGTTTGACCGGTTAGTTCATGATCTTGCCGCTCGCCCGTTCATGACACCTGAGGAACAAATCACGACGAGCGAGTTCGAAGTCTGGAACCTCCCGTTGCTTCTTTCAGTTATTGTTGCCTTATTTGGGCTCGAATGGTTCATACGAAAACGAAGCGGAATGCTTTGACCGGTGAGATGGATGAGGCATGAAATCTAACATGACTTCTTACCACTCTCTCCTTACTACTGATTGCTGATCCCTGTTTAATGATCGTTATCGTGCAATGACGGCAAAAACATTTTTTTTTCTCGGTTGTGTGTTTTCATTTCTCAGTGTCGCGATAGGAGCATTCGGCGCTCATGCCTTGAAGCAAAAGCTTTCGCCCGAGTCATTGCAAATATTCGAGGTTGGTGTACGGTACCAAATGTACCATGCGTTTGCGCTTTTCGTTGTTGCTTGGGCGCTGCATTCGTGGAATATTGCCGGCGCTGCAGCTTCCGGCTGGTGGTTTGTCTCCGGCATCGCCCTTTTCTCCGGAAGCCTTTATGCTCTTGCGCTTACTGATATAAAATGGTTCGGCGCCGTTACGCCTTTGGGCGGACTTTCGTTTCTGATCGGCTGGCTGTGGTTGACGTGGAGCGTTTGGAAAGAATTTTGATACGTCTCAAATTCAAACACGATAATTCCGGTAATTATCCTATCACACAAGCAAGGAGCTTTGCAATGAAAAGAACAAGAATAATTTTTGCCGTAGCGGTAGCACTCGCAACGATATGTATCGTTGGTGTTGTCAGCGCACAACAGAAAACGTACCAGCTCAGCCCGGCGGCTTCTGTCTCGCAAACGGTCGGCTTGACTGATATAACGGTAACCTATCATCGGCCCGGCGTTAAAGGAAGAAAAATCTGGGGAGAACTTGTCCCGTACGATAAAGTGTGGCGGGCTGGAGCCAACGAAGCGACGGCGGTAGCCTTTAGCACCGACGTCACCATCGGCGGCAAACCTGTCAAAGCGGGTTCATACAGCTTTTTTGTGATCCCAAGAAAGGGAGAATGGAGCGTGATCCTTAATTCGCAGCCGCAATGGGGAGCATACAGCTACGATTCCACAAAGAACGTCTTGCAGTATTCACTAAAACCTGAAGTCGCGCCGAATGAAGAAAGGCTTTCCTACACTTTCACCGACCCCACGGGAAATTCAGTGAAGCTTGTACTGCGATGGGAAAAAATTGCCCTACCGGTTGAAATCGAGGCTGGAACCGATGTGAACTTCACAAAAGCATCGAAAGCAGCGGAGGCAATGCCAGCGCAGGTATACAACAACTACGCCCTCTACTGCCTCGATACAAAAACAAACTTGGACAAGGGAATGGAAGCTGTTGAGCGGTCTATCGCCATCAATGAAAACCCTTCAAACCTCCGCATGAAAGCCGAGCTTCTTGCTGAGAGTGGAAAGATAAACGAAGCGATCGCCGCTGCTGAAAAGGCGATAACAGTCGGAAAGGCTTCAAACCCGAACTTTAATTCGGGCGAAATAGATGAACTCCTCAGCCAGTGGAAGAAAAAATAGAGATATTGGTGTGCGGCTTATATTTTGAATATAAGCCGCACATTTTTTTACGCCGCTCCAATAACCGCGTTAATTGCCACAACGTTCACAATATCGTCAACACTGCATCCGCGTGAAAGGTCAAAGGCGGGCCGCTTCAATCCCTGCACGATAGGCCCGACTGCTTCGGCGCCGCCAAGACGCTGGGCAAGTTTGTATCCGATGTTGCCCGCGTTCAGGTCCGGAAAAATAAGAACGTTGGCGGTCCCGGCAACTTCGCTCTCCGGAGCTTTTTGTTTCCCTACCGATGCAATAATTGCCGCGTCAAGCTGAAGTTCGCCGTCGAGCTTTAAACCCGGATTCTTCTTTTTTGCCAGCTCGGTTGCACGCTGTACTTTTTCTACCAGTGGATGCGAAGCGCTCCCTTTTGTTGAGAAGGACAGCATCGCGACACGGGGTTCTTCTCCGGTCAGTTTGCGATGGTTCTCAGCCGTTGTGATTGCGATGTCGGCAAGCTGCTCGGCTGTCGGGTCGGGGACAACTGCACAATCGGCAAACGTATAGATGTGCAGCGGAAATACCATCACGAAAAAACTCGAGACAACACTGATCCCCTGCTGCACTCCGATAATCTGCAGCCCGGCTCTGAGCACATCGCCCGTTGTCGAAAGAGAGCCCGCAACGCTGCCATCGGCCATCCCTTCTTTGACCATCATCGCTCCAAAAAAGAGGGGCTTCTTCATTACTTCCTGCGCTTCTGTGAACTGAATTCCTTTTTCCTTCCGCAGATTGAAAAACATATGAGAGAAGTCCGAAAGCCTCTCCGATTTCACCGGGTCGACAATCCGCACTCCTTGTAATGACACGGTCTCGGACTCTGCCTTAGACCGTATCTGCCCTTCATCGCCGATGAGAATCGGCACTGCCAGGTCTTGATCTACAATAATTCTCGCTGCCTTGAGGGCTCGGGGGTCGAGCGCATCGGGCAAAACAATTGTTTTGCGTAACAGTTTCGATTTTTGATGAATATCCGAAATAAAATTTTTGGGGTTCATTTTCTCTAAGGGATGGTTTAAAAAGATGACATCGTGGTTAATGCGAATCACTTACTTTCGCCTTTGATTTCTAAATATAGGGGAACATTGGTTGAGATTCAATGGCTGCTTTGGATGTGTGACGAATTGTCAAGAAAAATTCGATGAAATTCGATAAAAAACCACTGATTTTTATTAATTTTCATTAATGAACTTTGAATCCGTTGACTATCTGTCAGGTAATGGATATATTCCGTGGCGAAAAATGCAATCAATGCAAAAAAAACAAGTCTACATAGAGACATACGGCTGCCAGATGAATGTCGCCGATACCGAAGTCGTTCTCAGTATTATGAGCGACACCGGGTTTGGCATAACCAAAAACCCCGGTAATGCAGACGTTATTTTTGTCAACACCTGCAGCGTCCGGGACAACGCGGAACAACGTGTTCGTCAGCGGATCAGCACTCTTAAGAACTACAAACGTGAGAATCCGGGCGTTCTTATAGGCGTTTTAGGGTGCATGGCTGAGCGATTGCGCACGGAGCTGATCGACAAAAGCAACATCGTCGATATGGTTGTCGGGCCTGATGAATACCGAAGGCTGCCGGAGTTGGTAGAAAGCGCTTTCAATGGACAAAGAGGGATCGCGGTAAAACTTTCGCGCGTTGAAAATTACGACGACATCATGCCGTTGCGAACAGAAGGGATTACCGCCTGGATTTCCGTGATGCGTGGCTGCGATAAGTTTTGCACTTTCTGCGTCGTACCGTTCACACGGGGCAGAGAACGCAGCCGAAGACTGCGGAATATTGTAGAAGAAGTTGAACGGCTGAGCGACATCGGATTCAAAGAAATTACTCTCCTCGGTCAAAACGTAAACTCGTACCACGACGGGGAATTTGATTTTGCGGATTTGATCCGGCGTGTCAGCGCGGTAGACCGGACGGTTCGCATCCGATTCATGACGCCGCATCCTCAGGACATGTCCGAGAAACTGATCCGTGCGATTGCCGAAAATGAAAATGCCTGCAAGTCTATTCATCTGCCGATCCAATCAGGGTCCAACCGAATATTGCAGTTAATGAACAGGACCTACACCGTTGAGGAATACTTCAGCCTTGTGGAGAAAATACGGTCCGCGATTCCGGGAGCAACCCTTTCTACGGACATTATTGCCGGTTTCCCCACGGAAACGAAGGACGATCACAAGCAGACCCTCGACGTTATTCAAGAAATCGGCTATGACGGAGCATTCACATTCATTTATTCCCCGCGAGAACATACCAAGGCATGGGAGATGAGCGACGATGTTCCCGACGAGGTAAAGGCCGAACGACTAAACGAAATTATTGAGCTTCAGCAGAATATTTCTCTTGGAATAAACAAGCGGCTTGTCGGATCAACAGTTGAAATTCTTGTCGAACGGGAAAGTGCAAAGTCGAACGATGAGTGGATGGGGCGAACTGATACCAACAAGGTAGCGGTATTCCCGAAAGACGGCTCGCGCATCGGCGATCTCGTTACGATCACCGTTGACCGATGCAACTCGGCAACGCTCTTTGGAGCAGTAACCAAAGATCTGAAAACAATAAACAACTATCGCATCGCGGTTAACAGTTGACGTCGTGGACCATTATGACTCCATCATTAATGAAATTTAGAACCTTGTCTTTTTCCCTCCTGCTCCATGTTTTTGCCGCCGCAATTGCGCTGGCGCAAATGCCGGAGGCTGAAGTACGGAAGCGTTTGGATTTTATCTACAGCGGACAGGCGGAACGGGTCCGGATAGAACTGCCGAGTCTTGAAAAACAATATCCGAACGACGCCGGGGTAGGCTACCTTGATGCCGTTCTCACAACAGACGGCGCATCGGCTGTAAAAAAGTTTCAAGCGATCGTCGACCAGTTTCCGCAAAACGAATGGGCGGACGATGCACTCTATAAAGTCTACCAGTATTATTATTCCATCGGACTGTACAAAACTGCAGACCAGAAATTCGAGCAGCTGAAGCAGCAGTATCCGAACTCGCTGTATGTCGCAGGAGCAGTGAAAGAGCAGAAACCCGCTCCGGTCCAGCAACAACCGGCGCCTGAGATCAAACAAGCGGATACGACCGTGCAAAAGCAGGAAGAACGGCCGGTCATCGCTGAGCCGGCCAAAAAGGAGACCCCCGATTCAACCATCGCCGTTTCGTCCGCCCGCAAATTTGCCGTGCAAGCCGGGGCATTTTCGACGGAAAAAAAGGCGCAGAAGCAGGTCGATTTTTTTTCGACAATTAATAGAAAAGCGATGATCACAACGAAAGCGGGCGGCGGGAAAACTTTGTATGTGGTTTCCATCGAAAATTTTTCGAACGAGCAGGAAGCCCGCGATTTTATCACCGAACTGAAATTAAAGTACAGCATTGAATCAATTATTGTCGCGAGATAACGTGAGAGACGGAGACGAAAGCGTGGAGAGAGCGTCGTTTCAAGAGGAACACAACATCATCGGCACTTCGCTGGAGATGCAGGAAATCGTTGAAGTGATTCAGCAAGTCGCTCCAACAGATATCACTGTTCTCATTACCGGCGAAAGCGGCGTCGGGAAAGAAGTTATCGGAAAGGCAATACACGCGGCGAGCAGGCGCGCGCAGAAGCCGGTCGTTACGGTGAATTGCGGCGCGATCCCTGAAGGGATTATTGAAAGCGAATTGTTCGGGCACGAAAAAGGGTCGTTCACGGGAGCCAGTGATTTACGGAAGGGATATTTCGAGATTGCTGACGGCGGAACAATCTTCCTCGACGAAATCGGGGAGCTGCCTCTGGCGACACAAGTAAAATTTCTCCGCGTCCTGGAGAACGGAGAATTCATGCGCGTGGGTTCTTCGTCCGCAAAACGCGTCGACGTCCGTGTTATTGCGGCAACGAACAAGGACCTGCAGCGCGAGGTGAACAACAAGAATTTCCGCCCGGACCTCTTTTACAGGCTGCGGTCGGTGAACATTCGCATCCCCCCGCTGAGAGACCGGAGGGAAGACATCCCCGTCTTCTTCAACAAGTTTGCAAAAGACTTCTCCGAGAAAAATAAAATTACGTTCCTCGGAATTACCGGCGACGCGATGGAACTGCTGACGCAGTACTATTGGCCCGGAAACGTTCGCGAACTTCGCAACGTCGTCGAAAGCATGCTTGTCATTGAAAACGGAAGGCGCCTCACCGAGGACGACGTCCGGAAATATCTGAAGGGCTCTCACACCAACGGTGAAGAACGTAATTTACCGGTGTACGTTCCGAAAGCGGCCGAATTCGCCGAGCGTGAACTTATCTACCGTGCGCTCGTCGATCTCAAAACTGATATTCTCGACATGAAAAATTTACTGGTCAGCGCCGCAAGCGGTTCGACAGCGTTGATGCGGCGCGATGCCGCTTCCATTACCGGCTCGGAAGTTCACGACAAAGCGATCGTTCATCCCCGCGCGCCCGGAGAGGAAAATATTTCATTGGAGGAAATGGAGCGGAGGATGATTGTCGGTTCGCTGCAGAAGTACGAGGGCAATCGCCGGCTGGCGGCGCAAGCGTTGAAAATCAGCGAACGGACCTTGTACAGAAAAATCAAAGAGTACGGACTGCAGTAAGCAATGCAAAATTCAGAACGGAAAATCGGGAATTGTAACGAAGGCGTTGTTTCAGCGCTTTTAATCTTTAATTTTTCATTCTTAATTTTCTTATCCGGCTGCGCCTATTCTTTTTCAGGCTCGTCGGTTCCGAAACATTTGAAAACAATAGCTATCCCGCTGTTTGAAGACCAGAGCGGATTTGGCGAACCGGGGTTGAAAGAAAACTTTACAACGACATTGATTACCCTCTTTGTCAACGACAACAGTTTGCAGATCGCAGAACGAAATACGGCGGATTCAATTCTGGAGGGATCGATCGTTACCGTGGAGGATGCGCCGTCGATTATTGCACCGGGAGAACAAGTGAGCAAAAGGCGCGTGACGATTACCGTGCGCGTCTCGTATCAAGATCTAAAGCTGCGGAAAAAAGTGTGGGAAAAGGATTTTTCAAACTGGGGAGAGTATAGCACCAGCGGTGAAACGCGGACAGTCGCGCTCACCCAGGCTGTCAATAAAGTAACAGACGACATCCTCATCGAAACTGTTTCAGGATGGTAAAAGAACATCGAACAATTCTACGAGGTTGAAAAACAACAACAATGAATGATATAATTCTGGCGATATATTTTATTTCTCTTCTTATTCTCTTCGCGTTTGGTTCGCACGGGTTTGTGATGATATTCCATTATTTCAAACACCGTGATACGGAGGAACCGGAAACTCCGCCGCTTCAGGATTTTCCCGTCGTCACCATCCAGCTCCCTATTTTTAACGAGCTCTATGTTGTACGGCGTTTGATCGAAGCATCCTGTGCAATCAAGTACCCTGCAGACAAACTGGAAATTCAAGTCCTCGACGATTCGACCGATGAGACGGTGAATCTTGTCGAATCCATTGTCAACGAAATGAAGGAGCGCGGGCATAACATCCACCATGTTCAACGCAGCTCGCGCAAAGGATTTAAAGCCGGCGCGCTGAAGGACGGACTGGAAAGCGCCGCGGGCGAGTTTATCGCCATCTTCGACGCCGATTTCGTCCCGCGGGAAGAATTTCTTCTCAAAACGCTTCCGTATTTTTATGCGGACAAAAAAATCGGCATGGTGCAAACACGCTGGGAACATTTGAACAGCGAGTACTCGCTACTGACGCGGACACAGGCAATGGCGCTTGACGGACATTTTGTCATTGAACAGTCGATCCGCAACAAGGCAGGATTTTTCATTAATTTTAACGGCACGGGCGGTATATGGAGAAAGTCGTGCATCGAAGACGCCGGAAATTGGCACTCGGATACATTGACGGAGGATCTCGACTTAAGTTATCGTGCTCAGCTTCGTGGATGGAAGTTCAAGTTCCTGAAGAACGTCACGTCACCGGCCGAACTGCCGTCGGAGATCAACGCGCTGAAAACACAGCAATTCCGGTGGACAAAGGGTGCAATCGAAACTGCCCGAAAAATGCTTCCGGCGGTATGGAAATCGGACCTGCCGTTCAAAATCAAGTGGCATTCTACGTTTCATCTTACCAATAATATTGTGTTTCCGTTCATCCTTATTGCCGGCATCCTCAACATCCCGTTGATGTTCATCAAGCACTCCGGCGGCTATGAAGCATATTTCGATGTCATGTCGATCTTTGTTTTTGCGTTCATCAGCTCGTTCCTGTTCTACATGTATTCTCAAAAGGACGTGTATACGGATTGGCGGCGCAGGCTCTTTCTCTTCCCTCTCTTCATGGCCGGAAGCATGGGATTTGCCGTCAACAACAGCAGGGCGGTTATTGAAGGCTTGTTCAAACGGAAAAGCGATTTTGTACGCACGCCGAAGTACAGCATTAAAGTGAAGGGAGATTCCTGGCTGGACAAGAAATATGTCCCGATAAAATTTAACTGGACGGTGCTTATAGAAATTGCGCTGGCCTTTTATTGCCTCTTCGGTGTTGTCTCGTCATTATACTACCTTGAGATTGCGGCTGTGCCGTTCCAACTATTGTTTCTGATCGGGTTCGGATTCGTCTCTTATCTCTCCATCCAGCAGGCTTTGCAGGCTCGCCGGTTGAAAGCCGAACGCCTGCTTCATCCCGAATCGGCCGCCGCACACGCTTGATTTTGACACGTTCTTCGCTTATTATAAAGCCGGTACTGTAAGGCCGGCTTTTTTAATATTTGCACACCAATGGATTTATCTGAATTCGATATAGATTTTCTTTCTCAAAAACTCTCGGACAACCCGCGCTCCCCTCTTTTCGCCCGTCTGGCAGATCTGTATCTCTCTAAGCATCAATCAGCGGAAGCGTTGAAATTGTGCGAGGCGGGAGTACAAACATATGGATCCTACGCCACGGGCTTTGTTATTCTGGGGAAATGTTACTCTGCAATGAACCAAAAATCCAAGGCTCGTCTTGCGTATGCGCAAGCGCTGTATCTCGCTCCATTCAATCAAGTCGCACGTAAACTCCTGGATGAAATTCCTGTCTCCTCTAAAGAACCGCCGCAGGCAGCAGAGATTGAACCAATCCCCATAACTCCTCCTGTTCTCGAAACAAAATCCATTCCGGCCCCGCCGGCCGCAGCGACTGTCGTTCAGGAAGAATCACCGTTTGTACAACCGGTGGAAGAACCGCAGCCGGTAGACGAAAATGTCCCGTCACCGCCGGCGCCCGAAGCAACAACGATGGATATCCCTTTGCTCGAGGAGAACAACATCGTTGAAACGCCGCCGGTTGAAACTTCGCAACTTCCGGGTCTCGACGACTATATTCAGCAGCAGTCGATTAATGCTGGGGGCGAAAAATTCGAGTCGTTGGATGAATATTTGGATCAGGATGACACGCCTGCAACACCGGAACCGACCGGATTGGATTCTCTTGCAGCACAACTTGAAAATGCGGGACACATCGTGCCGCAGGAACCAGAACCGAGCGAGTCTCCCGAAGAGAGTGCGCCGCTTGATTCGATCGTGATCACGCCGACGCTCGCCGAAATTTATGCTTCACAGGGAGAATACGGCGCCGCAATTCAAGCGTATGAAATTCTCATATACTCGAAACCGGACGAACGCGAACGTTTTGAGAAGCGCATTGGCGAATTGCAGGCAAAATTAAATGAGGGGGGATAAAGGCGGGTTCTACTTTATCGTATTCACCAATTTCGTGAGTTTGGATTTTTGATTTGATGCTTTGTTGGGATGGATAATCCTCTTCCCTGCCAACCTGTCGAGGAGAGAAACTGCTTCTTTCAGCGCAACTTCTGCCTTCGTTTTGTCTTTTTCCTGCCGAACTTTTTTGATCACCGTCTTCATAGCAGATTCTTGTGCTGTGTTAATTTTGTTCTTGTGCGCTGAAGAACGAATCCGTTTGATTGCAGATTTATGTTGTGCCATTTTTTCCCTTGTTGTCCTTAATGGTGCTGTTGTAGTGGACTAATATACGCAAAAGTCAGTTGAGCCGCAAGAAATGCTGGACGGCTATATTTTCTTTTCCCAGTAGATGTTTTTTCTCATTTCGGCTACCCATCGCTGAAAATCCTCATCTGTTTTGAATTGGAGTGCAAGGCGTTCAAGTCTATGGTAGTCTTGGTCCATGTTCATCGTATGCTCGGGCGTTATAGAGCGGACCCATACAATATGGTAGCCGTAGGAAGTCCCCAGCGGAACTTTCACCGGAGCGCTGATTTCTCCCGGCTTCATCGGTTTTAGGACATCCAAAAACGTCGGTTCAATCTGATCGACTCCGATTTTTCCGAGGTCGCCGCCGACATCTTTCGACTCCTGGTCTTCGGAGTACTTGCCGGCCAGAACTGCAAAGCCTTCACCCGCCGAAACGCGGCCGCGAAGGCGGTTCAGTTCTGCAATCGTAGAATCATCATCCGCCGATGATTGCTGGATAGAAAAGAGAATGTGCCGGGTGTGGACGGATTCCCCGCGCCGTTCGATCAATTGAATGATGTGATACCCGTATGACGTCTTAATCGGCTTGGTAATCTCGCTGTCTTTCAACGCGAACGCTGCTTCCTCAAATTCTTTTTCGAACACGCCTCGCCGGAACCAGCCAAGGTCGCCGCCACCGCGAGCCGATCCGGGATCCGATGAATAACGCTTTGCGAAGTCGGCAAAGTCGCCGCCGGCTTTAATGCTGTCAAGAATCGCGAGGGATTTTTTATACACCGCTTGAACTACCGACGAGTCCGGTTTTGGCTTAATAAATATGTGGCTGAGTTCGTACTCTTTTGGAATTGTTGGAAGGCTGTCTTTATGTGCATCGAAAAATTCTTCCACCTCACGGCGAGTGACGGTAATAGACGTCTGCCGCGTCTGGCGGATCTTCTCTACCATAAGTTGATTGCGAATCAGATCGCGGAAATCTCTTTTCATCCTGCTGATCGGCATATTGTACAATTCTTCCAGCCGCTGTTCGGAACCAGCTTGCTGCGAGAGCATTTTTATCTGACGGTCGAGCCTGTCGGTCACCTCATCATTTGTTACAATAACGCTGTCTTCAATCGCCTGCGCGAGGATCAGTTTCTCGTTGATCATGCCGTCGAGTACCCGGTTACGCAGTTCGGGCGAATCGGGGTCGAGCTTGTTTTGCATGGCCATTGATTGAATGGTCAAATTCAGATCGGACAGCGTGATGACTTCTTTTCCAACGATCGCCGCGATACGATCAATAACCGTTTGACTGTACGCGGAACCGCAATACAACAACAACATTGTGAAGAGTGCGGCCATTTGATTCGTTCTTGCTTTCATAGTGTTCATGTGCCTTATGCGCGCCTCTCTTTTAATCGCCCGTTTGCGTCAGACTATCGTGGTCTACCGAAGTGCCGGAAAGGTCTATTTGCACAATGTGCTTCTTCCTCACGGTTTCCAAATACTCCGTAAAACGTTCCTGGCGATGCTGCATTACAAGCCTGCCTCGAATAGCATCTTGGACATATTCTACCGGAGGAGTTGACCCTCGCTGGTAACTCCCCAGCAGCAAAATAACAAAGTACCCTGCGCTTGTTTTTACCGGAAAAGAAACTTCGCCCGCGCCAAGAGCCGATGAAACTTTCCAGAGTTTGGCCGGGAATAGCGTCGATTGGCTGTAAAATGCCGAGTCGGTTTTTGTAATGAGGGGGGACTGGCCGTTTTTCGCATTCTGAGATTCGGCAACAGCCGCCGCCCATCCACTTCCTTCAAGCGCTGTTTCACGAAATGCTGCCGCCGGATCGCGTTCGGAAAAAACCGCCAATGAAATCTCTACAACGTCGTCGTGGAGAGCAAACTCTTCAGCATGATTCTTGAAGTAGCGTGTAATCTCCTCTTTGGAAATAGACTGCGGCGTGTCGTTGAATACGTCTTTTTCAAGGAGCGCATTGATGGCAAGCTGTCGTCTTGCGTTTTCAAGATTCCTCATCACCCCTTCGGAATGGTCAAGTCCTTGTTTTTTCGCTTCCTGGTAGAGCAACTCGGAATTTACCCACTGCCGGGCAAACATCCGCACCTGCATCTCAGATATGCCGCTGCTGGTGTCAAGTTGCTGATGAATCATGTCCGGTGTTAATGCTTGATCGTCGACCCGGGCAACTTCTTGCGTCCGCTCGGGCTGGCGCGTGCATGCCGAAAACAGAAGACAGCTCCCGACAGTTAGCACGACAAAAAACTGCTTCGGTATTGATGTTACTTCTTTGACGTTTGCTCCGGCGAAATCATAACCGCTTCTTTATAAACGGTCACTGGATATTTTTTCAGCAGTGATTCGTACCACTCATTTTCTAATCGCTTCGATTCGGCCTCTTGAAAGGCACTTGAAAGCTCCGATCCTGCTTCGGTAAATGTTTTTTCTCCCGCAGGAATTTTTTCGAGAACCTTGAGAATCGAAAACCATGACTGGAACGGGAAAAATTCAGACACCTCCCCTACATTCATCGTCCACGCCCGCTGCGATAACGCATTACTTGTCGCCGGCATCAATCCCCATTCTCCGTTCTTTTGTTTTGTCGCTTCCCGCTTATTGTACTGAGCGGCAACGGAATCGAACGGGAGCTTTTGTTTTTTCAAGAGAAACGTGACGACTTTTGAAGCGCTGTCGTTCGGAACAAAAATTTCTTGGAAGTTCACCCTGTCCGGCCACATAAATTTTGAACGATTCGCGTCAAAATAGACGTGCATTGCCGAATCGTTAATCGATATTTTATTCCACACCTCGTTTTGCTCGGCCTTAAAAAGCATGCTCCCCTCTTTGTATTCTTTTATGGTGCGTTCAAAGTCGGGAAAGGTCGATTCCACGCTTTGCGCTTTGTATTCCATAACGAGGTTTTTCGATATTTTATCAAAGATCTTTCCCGATGTTGCGGGATTGGAGAACGGCAGCCCTCCAAGTTCCTGTTCTGCCTTTGTAAGGCGAATGACCGAGTCGATTGTTATTCTCTGACCTGCAAAGGTAAACAATTCCTTCGCTCTGGTCATTGTGCTGAACAAACTATCCCAAGTTTCGCTGGAAGTCGTTTTTGCAGTATCGATCGATGAATTCCACGCAGAAACCGCTTCCGCCGATTGGACAAAGTTATACTCTTTCTTTAACGCATTAGCATACAAATCGTATTTTTTTTGGAAACCATGCTGTTGGAAAAAACTCCTGAGTTCCTGTTCCATGCTTGCAAAGGAGGCAACCGGCTCCACTTCCGTTACTTGCGCGATATGGAGTCCATACGGTGTCTTAATTATGCCGGATGTTTCGCCAGCCTTCAGCCTGAATACAACGTCTTCAAACGACTTCACGGTTCTTCCCCGGTCGATAAATCCAATATCCCCTCCGCGGTCCTTGAGGCGTTGATCGTCGGAAAGAGATTTGGCAAGGTCTGCGAATTTTGCGCCGTGCTTCAGCGAATCTAGCGCTGCTTCCAGAGCTTTCACTGCTTTCGCGGTATCTTGTGCGGTTGATTGCGGCGTGAGTCGCTTTATGATGTGGCTGACACGAATCGAACCGGGATTCGGCTGACGGTCCGTAATTTTAATAATATGGTAGCCATATTGTGTCCGAACGGGATACGGCAGCACCGCGCCGGCCGGCGCGGAAAAAACCGCGTCCTCAAACTCGGGCACCATCTTTCCCGATGTAAAATAGTTCAAATCGCCTTTATTATAGGTAACTGCAGGATCTTGGGAGTTGTTTAACGCAAGCTCTTCAAAGGATCGGCCGGCTTTCAGCGAGTCGATAATTTGCATCGCTCTCATGTAAGCTTTCGCGGTATCCGGCGGAATCGCATTCGGGGATAGTTGCAGCAGAATATGGCTGGCCCGCACTTCGACAAGCCTGTCGTCATACATCCGATGAATTGCCGGTTCGTTAATTTCACGCTCCATCAACAACGTTACGGCGAGATTCCGAGTGTATTCATGGAGCTCGGCCTGTAAGCCGGGATCGTTTTGATACCCATGGTCGTACGCATCTTTTATTTTCAATTTGAATTGTACATACAGGTCCAAAAATTTTTCGCGGTCTTCCGTAGTTGCCTTCTGAGCAGTGTCCTTTCCGCCGTTACTTTTTGTAAATACTGTATTAAACTCATCAAGCGATATTTTGTCGCCCCCTACGGTAGCTACGACGGCATTTTGCTGCGAAGCACAACCGCCGATCACCAAGACGAAAGCAAGTCCTGCTAAAAGGACATAGGACTGAAAACGATAACACATATTGCGATTCTCCTATAATAACAAGAATTGGTGGAAATGTTCTCCTACAATCGTGAAAAATAGCAATAAATACTTTTAGAATCAACGGAGATCTGCATGGAGATCTGGATGGTGGATCATAACCTTCGATGCCGCAAATTTCTTTGCTGTGTCTTGAACGATTTCATGGCGGGCAATTCCAAAACAGCAAAACGATGGCATCATTCATCTTTGAGGAGGGTGATAAGTTGTTTCACAAAAAATGCCGTTGCGCCCCACACCGGTTCTTCCCATACGTCATAAGAAAAGACTTCTACTTTTATTCCATCTCGTTCCTTTATGAAAGAATGCCGCAGGGTATCGTCGAAAAAAATTGTGAGGGGGATATATATCACTTGGGCTACTTCTTCAGTATTAATACGAAGGGGAGGGGGGTGTTCAATAAACCCTACAATGGGAGTAACAACAAACCCGCTCGGTGTTTGTATGTCGTCCATCACTCCGACAATAGAAATGGCGGAACGCGTTAAACCTATTTCTTCAAACGATTCCCGCAGCGCGGTGTCCGTTAAAGAGATGTCGGATTCATCCGCTGCACCGCCTGGAAATGAGATTTGCCCTTTATGATGCTCAACGGTTTCGCTCCGCTTTGTGAACAGCAACTGAAGTCCGTTTTCCGTTTTCACGATAGGAATGAGAACTGCCGATTTCGTGAGCGTACCGCTGTTAATGCTCCTGCGATTGTGGCGAGCAAGTTTTTCCTCTATAAGCAATGGTGTAATAATCGGCATACACGTTTTCCGCGTCAACAATAGAATCGGCATTGTTCCCCGCCGGGTAAAGATACAACTTCTGATCCAGATCACCAAATGCGCTACCGGGCAAACGCATCTTCTTTTACATTAAACCTATTACACCGGATATTGTCATATAGTTCACCACCCTGTTGTGAACAAGATGCTATAAAGAAAACGCCGGCATGAATCTCGGATCGAAATATTTCACCAACCTACCATTAATTGAGGAGAAGCGAATGGATATCCATCATTCTGTGAGCAAGAGAATTCTTACTGTTTTCTTTATTGCGATATTTCTTGTGGCCGCAGCATTTATTGCGGGATGCAAAAAAAATGACAGTAACCCGGCGAGCACTTCTACGACAGCCACACTTTCCGACGAAGCTACCGACGCAGCGGACGCTGTTTCCGATGCTCTTGCAAGTAACAATGGCGGGGCTATGGATCAGGTTAATGATGTTTTTGAAATTGCCGGCGGTGTCGGCGTTGGCGGAGGCGTGTTAGGAAAAACGTCCTCTGATAGTTTATCCGTAGGCAAACTGTACGACACCACTTCGATGGCATGGATCATATCCGTCTTCAAACAGAAAAACACACCGCTTCAGCCGTACTACGGAATCTGGACCCGGGAATTTTGGCTTCAATTCCGCGCGAACGGACAGCCGCAAAAATTTCGGAAGACGAACGGCGCCTTCGCTGACACCATTATCCATCAGCTAAAAGGCGGTACCGGGTATTTTTGGACTCCGCGTTTGGTGCATCATCTGGACTCCATCAGCAGCCAATGGACCGCTTCGAACACCAACACGGATACGGTGACAATCAACGGAAGGTACTTTTGGTCCGGAATAGATACAATAAAAGCTGCTGCTCGCCTCGGCAGGGTGTTGCATCACTCAATTTCTATGACGTTTGTCGATGTCAAGGGACCCAGCGGCCCAAGACTTGTCCGCTCCGAAAAAACAAGCGGAACGATTAACGTTGACTATACCGCAACAGTCACTCTTGCCGGAAAGGAACTGTATAGCATTACGAAATCATTTACCATTGTTCTCGGCGGAGGTGACGCAACATTCTCAATCAATGGACTGCGGTTTGTTGCAGACTTAGCGACGGGCGACCACTAGTGCTGCTTCTAAAAAATAATCTTGTATTTTTGTAAACGTGTTCATACTGAGCAAAGCCGCATCCCTCTATTATTGAAAAGGACGAAGATCGTTTTCTCTTCGTCCTTTTTTTATTTCTGAAATTCCGTTTTCCTGTGGACCATTGTCGTTGACGACTGGTCGGTCGGCATGAGAACAATTTGCTGGATGTTCACGTGAAGAGGGCGTGTAGCGCAGTAGATGACGGCATCGGCAATGTCGTCAGGGGTAAGCGGGGCCATCCCTTCATATGTTTTATCGGCCCGTCCTTTATCGCCGTGAAACCGCACGACACTGAATTCAGTTTCCACCAATCCCGGGTCGATTGTGCTGACGCGAAGTCCTGTGCCGTGTAAATCTAAACGCATTGTGTTTGTCAATGCGTTCACTGCCGCTTTGGTTGCGCAGTACACATTTCCTTTCGGGTAGAATTGGTACGCAGCAATCGAGCCGATATTGATAATATGTCCCTCCCCCCGTTTGATCATCCCCTGAACAATCGCGCGGGTAACATACAGCAGTCCTTTTATGTTTGTGTCGACCATTTTCTCCCAGTCATCAACATCTCCGTCCTGAATTGCCGACAGGCCGCTGGCAAGCCCGGCATTATTCACGAGCACAGAAAAATTTTTCCATACTTCAGGAAGGGCGTTCAACACTGATTCGACCTCTCCCCGTTTTCGTACATCGAGCTGGAGGGTGTAAATGTCGGCGGAATATTTTTTCCGCAGCTCTTTTGCCAGTGTGTTCAGCCGCTCAATCCTTCGCGCAGCCAGCAGCAATTTCGCTCCCTGCCGGGCAAACTGCTCAGCACACGAAGACCCAATTCCGCTGCTCGCGCCGGTAATGAAAACGATTTTATTTTTTAATGAATGCATGAATTTGTTCCATCTGTTGTCACGCAGGCCTCACCATTTCATTTGTTCTCTCAGCGCTGTAATGTGTGCAACATGATGACGGCCGTGCCACGCATACAACTGGAGCAGCCAGTCGAGGTTTCTTACGCCATTTTCCGGGTGACGAAACGTTCTTGAGAAATCGGCCGGAGTCAATGAACGAAGAAGCATCACCCATCGTTCATGGAGCGCTTCGAGCAAACTCAGCGAAAGAGCGATGGGCGCTGTACGCGCGTCGAACAACTCGGCCCACAACTGTTCTTCATACGGCTTGATCGTCGGCTCGTTTTCGGTGAGTGTAAGCCTCAACCGAACATACGAGTTCATGTGGCTGTCCGACAGATGATGCACAACCTGCCTCACCGACCAGCCTCCCTCACGGTACGGCGTATCCAGTTGCGTGTCCGTCAATCCTTGCACGGCCGCCTTCAATGCCGACGGGGTATCGGCAATTTGTTGAATGAACTCGGTTCGCTGTTTGCCGTCGATTTGCGCTGACGGTTGAAATTTTCCTATCGGATAACGAGGGTCTGGCATACTATACCTTCAATAAAGATCGAAAAAAATATGAGAATTAAACTATAGTTGCGATTTCCCCGAAAGGTCCACTATCTCTGCGTCGGAATTTTTTAGATATGGTTTCATTTGCGGGTTGTCTAAGCTTGAGAGTTTCTTTACGATTTCTGCAATCCGGCTCCCGTTCTCCGTGACCGTCCTCAGCTCTTTACGGATATCGGCGATAGTGTCGGCGTCATTTCTCTTCTGGAGCACTTGCAGGACAAGCATCATGATCCCCAGGGGATTGTTGATTTCGTGTCCGAGCGTCATCGCCAGCTCGGTAATTGCTTTCTGATGCTGAAGCTCCACAATTTCTTTCTGGAGCGCGGTCATACGTAACCCGGCCTTGACACGGGTGAGGAGTTCGCGGTCGTTGAACGGTTTGGTCACAAAATCGTCCGCGCCCGTCTCGATTCCTTCTACTTTATCGTCTTGGGTTCCTCGGGCGGTGAGAATAATAAAGTAAGTAAACCGCAATTTTTCGTCCTGTTTCGCCAGCCGGCAAAATTCGAGTCCGTCCATCCTCGGCATCATCCAATCCGAGACGATCAAATCCGGAATCTCTTTCTTTGCAAGCTCCAGTCCGCTCTCGCCGTCATTCGCCACGAAAACAGTATATCCGCTGGACAAAAATTTTTTCTGAAGAATCATCCGAATGTAGCGATCGTCGTCAACGATGAGAATTTTTTCCGCCATAGGAGTCGTTATTGTTAAGAAGAAAACGGGAGTTTGGGTTCTACGAAAATAACTTTTTCTCTTTCGAGAATTACCGTGCCTGCGGGCGCGCCTTTCGGTTTACGGACAAATTTTTTCTCCGTCATAGCAACCGGGACGGACGATGCGTTTTTCATTTTACTATAGTACGCGGCGATAGAGGCCGCCTGATGGATCGCCGTTTTCGACGGCTCGCCGTGGGCGCTTTTTACCTTCAACACAACATGCGAACCGCTGGATCCCCGGCAATGGAACCACAAGTCGTCCGGCTTCGCATATTTTGTCGTGAGCATGTCATTGTTTTCACTGCTCTTTCCGGCAAGTACTTGGAATCCGCCTTCGACGGTGAAAATGCGAAACGGCGGAAGATTTTCTTTTTCCTCCACGGTCGCATACCCGAGGCTCCGCAGTTGTGTTTTGTATGCTTGATGAAATTCCTTCAGTGCATCGTCTGAGGAGATATCGGCAAGTTCGCCGATCAACATCCGGAGGATCGATAGACGCGTGTCGAGACTCTTCACCCGTTCAAGAGATTCCTCTTTTGCTCCTTTTGCTCTTTTTGCTTTCTCAAAATATTTCTCTGCGTTCCCGGCAGGAGTAAGAGACGGGTCCAGCGGGATTGTGATGCTGGGTTGTTGCAAATCGAACGACAGCGTATTTTCAAGTGTCACGGTTTTTAACCCTTTGCGGAGTTCGTGAAGATGCGCCATAATCACCTTCCCGAATAACTCGTAGTCAGCCTTCCGATCTTGATCTGCAAGCTCGGCGGCGATCTTTTCCCGCGTTTGCGCCGATTTTTTCTCATCTTTTTCAAGCCAAGCAGAAATTTCTTCCTTCGCGCTCACGAATGCCGACGAAGCACGTACGGTGCTTACAAATCGCTGAATCGCCGCTGCAACGTTCGGAAAAGACTCATATTTATGCTCGGCATAACCCCGGAGCGGTATCAGCGACAGGCACACCGGCGCTTCGTCTTCGTAATAAATTCTTGTTTGCCCGCTTGCGACGGGTGCGGTTGCTTGGGCAATAATTTTTGATGCCTCGGCAAATACTTTTTTTAAATCACGGTCGGCTAAAAGAGACATCGAATGAGATGGGTGGATATCCGCTCTGAGCAAAATTTCTTTTGCGAGAGTTGACCCAAGCGCCGGGATCACTTTTTTCAGCGATTGAAAAACTCCCTCTCCGCCGTTGGTGCGCATGGCCTCAAGAAAATGGCGCTCGCTTTCCAGTGCCGCGCGGTAGGCCGGAAGCACCGAGAGATCTTTGCGCGCATGGCGGGCTGCCAGCAATTCCTTTTTCCTTAAGAAGGCGTCGACAACAACGTCCGAGGAAACGGGAATAGTGTTTTCTTCCTTCAACAAAAGAACATTCGCCCGAGATCCGAACATCTCGCACTCAACTCGCATGTGTTCTTCCAGCGTTATTGTAACAATCCGGTCGTTAGCATCGCACGCAACTCCGAGAATTTTTTTCCCAGCCGCTGCCGGAAAAAGGTCGACTGAATTTCTTCGCGCCCGGAAACTTCCATCGCGAAGATAAATATAATTTTCCGAAGGTAGGCAGGACACAAGAATTGTTTGCACCGGATTCGACTCAACGGTAATGCACAATTGCTGCTTGTGCTGTGAATACAATTCGGAAATCGTATGGCCGGTACACTGCTGGTGGATGAAACGCGAGACGTGAACAAGGGTAAAGTAGTTACCGAGCATTTTCAGTTATCCACACATTCTGCAAAAATATATCAAAAAACGACGCAAAAGCAAACTTAGGCTGAATAACTTGTGGATAAGTCGGTGCTTAACCTGTCGAGAACTTTCCCTTGCCTACCGCACCGAATTTTCGTATTTTTAGTATCAATTCACAACTTTCTTTACTGAGGCACTCATGATCCAAAGCATGACAGGATACGGCAGGGGCGAGTGTTCCAAAGAAGGCATATCCGCTGTTGTGGAACTCAGGAGTGTCAACAGCCGTTTTTTTGAATTGGGTTCGCGGCTTCCCCGCTCATTATCCTTGCGAGAAAATGAAATCAAGGAAATTGTCCGGGCAAAAGTTGTACGCGGAAAAATTTCTCTCGCGGCGACGCTTCAAAGCGACACAAACGGCAAGCTGCCGCTCAAGGTCAACGTCGCTGCGGCAAAATCGTACTACAAGCTCTTAGGTCAACTTCGAAAATCGCTCAAGCTCAAAGAAAAAGTTAGCCTTGACCATGTTTTAAGATTCTCCGAAGTGTTCGAGGGAGGTGTCGATGAAGAAGGAGTGAGTGCGGAGTGGACGGTCTTCGTAGAGGCACTGCACCTTGCGGTGAAAGAGCTTCTGACCATGCGGGGCAATGAGGGGCGGGAAATTTCAAAGGATATGATCGGCCGCGTGGAGCATATTCAAGAACGGCTCGAGAATATTGGAACGATCTCCAAGCAGCGAATCCCGGAAGAGCGGACGCGTTTACAGGAACGCATCGCCCAGCTTCTCGGTGATAAGAACGTCATTGACGGACAGCGGCTCGAACTCGAAATCGCTCTCCTCGCGGATAAGCTTGACGTTACGGAAGAGTGCGTCCGTTTTCGGTCGCACAACAAATTCTTCCTCGAAGCGCTGCAAAACGACGATGCTGCCGGGCGCAAGCTCAACTTCCTGATCCAGGAAATGAACCGGGAGGCAAATACGATCGGCTCCAAATCGAACGATACCGAAATCGCACATCACATCGTTGCGATTAAAGAAGACCTGGAAAAGATACGCGAGCAATTGCAGAATATTGAATAATGGTTGCGGGCTGCCGCACAGTGAATGAACAATCCGAAACTTTTTGTCATCTCGGCTCCGAGCGGCGGCGGCAAAACGACGATCGTGAAAGCGGTGCTGAAGCGCCATCCGGATTTTGAGTTTTCGGTTTCGGCGACAACGAGAACAAAACGTGCAAACGAGGAAAACGGAAAAGATTATTTTTTCCTCAGCACGCGAGAATTTGAGGAATTGCTTCGCGATAACGCGCTGGTCGAGCATGAACAAATTTACGGAAATTATTACGGCACGTTAAAAAGCGAGGTCGACCGCACGCTTCGCGACGGCCGCTGTATGGTTTTTGACGTTGACGTGAACGGCGGCCTTTCAATAAAAAGATTATACCAAGCAAAAGCGGTGCTGCTGTTCATCGAGCCGCCCAGCATTCCTGTGCTGGAAGAACGCTTGAGGAACAGAAAAACGGAAGACGAGAAAACGTTCCAGAAAAGAATGGCCCGCGCCGCATCGGAGTTGGAAATCGGCAAGCAGTTTGACCACAGAATTATCAACGACTCGCTGGCACGGGCGATTGACGAGGTCGACGAAATTATAGTAAAGGAACTTTCACCATCACAATAAGAGGATTTCATGGCAATTAAACCGCTGGAAATACACACACTCGAGTCCAAGGCGGCAAACGTTTACGAGGCAATCGTTGTCCTCTCCAAACGGGCGCGTCAGATCAACGAGGAAACGAAGATCGAGTTCAATCAACGCATTGAGACGATCGCTGCGCTTCCGACAATGACAAACGGCGATGAAGAAGAGGTCGACGCAAACCCGGATCAGCTGAAAATCAGTCTCGAGTTTGAAAAACGTGCGAAGTCGACGGAGCAGGCCATCGGCGAGTTGATGTCGGATAAACTCGAATTCAGATATAAAGAAGAAGAGGAAAAGAAAGACCCCGTCGCCTGATCGCAAAAAAAAATCCGTGCTGAAAAACAAAAAAATATTGCTCGGCGTTACCGGCGGAATTTCCGCGTACAAAATGTGCACCGTTGTCCGCTTGATAAAAAAAGCCGGTGCTCATGTCCGTGTGCTGATGACACAATCCGCAACACAGTTTGTCACGCCGCTCACGTTTTCTACACTGTCCCAAGAAGAAGTAATAACTTCGTTGTGGCCCGAGAACAGCCGGACGTCAACGCACGCCGGCGTTGAACACATCAAGCTTGGTCTATGGGCAGACGTGATGCTCGTTGCGCCGGCAACCGCAAACATGGTTGCAAAGATCGCTCACGGAATTGCGGACGACGTCGTCTCCTCTACCGTGCTCGCGCTGCGCTGCCCGCTCCTCATCGCACCGGCAATGGATGTTGACATGTTTCTCAATGAAGCGACGCAGACGAATCTCAGCCTTTTGCGCGAACGCGGACATCATATCCTGCTCCCGGCAGAAGGCGAACTGGCCAGCGGCCTTGTTGGTCCCGGGCGATTACCCGAGCCCGATGAAATTTTGGCGTTCGTTGAATCAATCATAGAAAAGACGCCATGCGACCTTAAGGGAAAGAAAATTCTCGTCACTGCAGGACCAACGCACGAACCGATTGACCCGGTTCGGTTCATCGGAAACAGGTCTTCGGGCAAGATGGGCTTTGCGATCGCAAACGCAGCGGCACAACGAGGCGCGGAGGTAACGCTTATCAGCGGACCCGTTGCTCTTGGAACGCCGAAAAACGTTTCCCGCATCGATGTCGAGACCGCAGAACAAATGCACCAAGCGGTGACAGAGCACGCTGCGAAATGCGATGCAATAATCATGTCCGCCGCCGTTGCCGACTACGCTCCGAAGAAACCAGCGGCGAACAAGATCAAGAAAAATGAATCGGCAAAAGGCTTGACGTTGGAACTGCAGCCGACTTCGGACATTCTAGGCGGCCTTGGCGCAAAGAAAAACGGTACCGTGCTCGTCGGGTTCGCCCTGGAAACACAGGACGAGCTGAAAAATGCAAAGGATAAACTCCGAAAGAAGAACCTTGATTTCATCGTCCTGAACAGCACGCGCGACGAAGGCTCCGCATTCGGCTCAGATACAAACGTTGTCACTATCATTAGTAAAAACGGAAAGACCGAGAAGCTTTTGAAAATGCCCAAGTTCGATGTTGCAGTTGAAATCCTCAACCGGGCAGCAAAGCTGTTGTAGGTGTTTCTCATCCAGAGACACTTACATTGTTTGTAAATGTCTCTTGCATTAATTCCCATCATGTCCGATCTTCAAATCTCATCTCCGCCTGAAGCGGATGAACCTTTAGAGCAGCAATTTTCTCAGATCATTTCCGGCGTTCAACGATATCTTATGCAAGAACGGGATCTTTTCGGGAATATAATTTATCCTTCGGCTGAAAAGGGCATGCAGACGAAGGAACTGAAGGAAAAAACTATGGGTGATTATCCTGCGGAACCGTGGGCGGGAACGTCATCGCTGGGGGAATTGAACTCGCTGATTTGTGAATGCCAGAAATGTTCGCTCGGCGCAACCCGCATAAAGTTTGTTTTTGGCGTCGGCAATCCGAAAGCAGAAATTGTCCTCATCGGCGAAGCGCCGGGGGCCGATGAAGATGCAAAGGGGGAGCCGTTTGTCGGCCGCGCCGGACAGCTGTTAAACAAAATTTTAGAGGCAATTCATTTCAAGCGGGAAGACGTCTATATTTGCAACATCCTCAAGTGCCGGCCGCCGAACAATCGCGACCCGCGACCCGAGGAAGTCCAGCAGTGCGAACCGTATTTATGGAAGCAGCTTGAGATCATCAAACCGAAAATAATTTTATGTCTTGGCCGCATCTCTGCACAAGTGCTGCTGAAAACAAATGACACGCTCACAAATCTTCGCGAAAACGTACACGACTACCGCGGCATACCGTTATTGGTAACATACCATCCTGCAGCATTGCTGCGCAACCCAAATTGGAAGCGTCCAACCTGGGAGGATGTGCAGAAACTGCGAAAGATGTACGATGAGATGAAGAACAATTAAGAATTAATAATTATGAATTAGGAGTTTTGACTGAAGTTGTCAAAGTTCTCTAAAACATAATAATCGGCGTTAATTCTTAATTCATAATTATTAATTTATAATTGCTTTCCATGGAGATTCTCCGACATACGGTTTCCCCGAGCGACGGGCCTTCCGAAGGCAGGGTGCCGCCCCAGGCGATGGATATTGAGATGGCCGTGCTGGGAGCGATGCTTCTGGAGAAGGAAGCAATTTCAAAGACGGTCGAAATTCTCGACGACTCCGCGTTCTACAAACCGGCCCATCAAAACATCTTCAAGGCAATGATAGGGTTGTTCGAGAAGAACGAAGCGGTCGATTCAATTACGATTGTCGAAGAGCTCCGCCGGCGCGGGCAGCTCGACGAAATCGGGGGGCCGGTATACATTTCCGAGTTAACGATGCGTGTTACGTCCGCGGCGAACGTCGAATATCACGCAAAAATCGTTTTGGAAAAAGCTCTCCTCCGCAACCTTATTTCCGCAAGCTCCGAAGTGACGAGCCGTGCATTCAACGAAACAGAAGACGCACTCGACCTGCTCGACGAAGCGGAGCAGAAAATTTTTCAGATTTCCGAAAAAAGGATGAAGAAAAGTTTTCTCTCCATGCGAGATGCTGTGTACAGCACCATGGAAATGCTGGAAAGTATTCACGGCAAACACAGCGGCGTAACCGGTGTGTCGTCTGGATTTTCGATGCTCGATAATCTCACCGGAGGGTTTCAGCCGTCGGATCTTGTTATTGTTGCCGGCCGCCCGAGCATGGGAAAAACGGCGTTTGTCCTTTCCGCGTCGCGCAATGCCGCGATCGACCGCGGAGTTCCGGTCGGTTTTTTCAGCCTTGAAATGTCCGCGCAGCAGCTCGTGCTCCGGCTTATCTGTGCCGAAGCCCGCGTCGACGCACACAGAGTGCGAACGGGGCAATTACCGGACGACCAATGGCGCAAACTCAGCACTCAGATCGGCAAGCTTCACGCCGCAAAAATTTTTATCGACGATACACCAGCGCTTGGAATTCTTGAGCTTCGCGCAAAAGCGCGCAGGCTCAAAGTCGAGCATAACATCGGCATGGTGGTCGTGGATTATCTTCAGTTGATGCAGGGACCTAAAACAGCGCAGAGCCGGGAACAGGAAATCTCGATGATCTCACGCTCGCTCAAAGCGCTCGCGAAGGAACTGAACATCCCCGTTCTTGCACTCTCGCAGTTGAACCGCGCAGTAGAAGCGCGAAGCGATAAACGCCCCGTCCTCGCCGATCTGCGAGAATCTGGCGCTATCGAGCAGGATGCCGACGTCGTGTTGTTCGTTCATCGCCCGGAAATGTACGGGATCAAAATCGAGGGGGATAAATCGGTCGAGAACATCGCGGATATCATTATCGGGAAGCAACGAAACGGCCCGACTGGCGACGTGCAGCTTTCCTTTATTAAACAGTACGCACGTTTCGAAAATCTCGCATTGACAACGTTCGATGACTATGCCCCGCCAGCTGGTACCGGCGACACGCCATTTTAAGTGAAACGCCCTGAAATCCGTTTCCGTTTTCCTTTCGCTGCACCCATTAACTTCGCTACAGACTGAATCGTCTCATACGATAGACTATGGCACTAATGAACCGTCGTGAATTCATCAGCCACACAACGCTTTCTGCATTTGTTTCTTTGCTTCCATTCGTTTTCAATAAATCTTACGCAGCGACGATTCTTTCCATTCTTGAGGAGACGGACGAGGCCATTTGCAAGAAAATATTTGACCTTGCTCTTTCCAGCAACCTTGCCCACAAACCGATCAATGAAGTGATTGTTGAAATAGGTAAATCGTTTATCGGAACAGAGTATGCCGCACATTCCCTTGAGGAGGAAGGAGCCGAACACCTCGTCGTCAATTTGCGTCTTCTCGATTGCGTCTCATTCTACGAGAATTCGCTAGCGCTTGCGCGATGCATTAAGATGAAAAGGATTTCTTTCGGCGACTACAAGGCTCAGCTCCAGTTTATCCGATATCGCAGCGGCATCATTAACGGATACCCGAGCCGATTGCACTATACAACCGATTACTGGTTTGACAACGAGAAGAAAGGTGTGATGAAGGTCGTCACCGAGGAATTGTTCGGCGAAAAGAATTTGCAGGCGATTCCAACACCGGTCAATTTCATGACCACCCACCGGAATGCGTACAAACAACTTGCGAACGATAATTTTTTCAAAGAGCTTGGGAATCAAGAAATAGAGATCGGAAAACGCAGGACGCTATTCCTCCCCAAGGAGCAGGTGTCTTTGTTTGAGGACAAAATAAAAACGGGGTCGTTCATCGGCATTACGACGAATACGCCCGGGCTGGACATTTCACATACGGGAATTGCGGTGCGGATGGAAACCCGCGCCCTTCATCTCATGCATGCCCCCGACATCGGCTACAAGGTTCAGATTACCGAGTCGCCGCTCCATACTTATCTTGCCCGGCACTCGAAACAAACAGGAATTATTGTTGCGGAGGCAGTTGAGCCGAAATAGAAAATTCGTATGTAGAAAATAAGTAGGCAGTGAGCAGTAAAAACAAATCTGTTCCTAATTCCTAATTCATAATTTTCAATTTTTAATTTTTAATTTTTTACTAGTCCCTTCAGCACTTTCATATTTTCCACGTCTTCGTGAAGGTCTTTGCTCTTTGGCGTCTCCAAAATTTTAGGGATGCCCGAGAGCCGTGTATCGTTTATTAAATAAGAAAATCCCTTTACTCCGATCATTCCTTTGCCAATATGCTCGTGCCGGTCTGTGTGTGATCCGAGTCCCTTTTTCGAATCGTTGCAGTGAAAGGCCGCAAGCCGACTCAATCCCACGATGCTCTCAAACTCGTTCATCGTTTTTGCATATTCTTCTTCTGTTCGAATGTCATAACCCGCGGCAAAGATATGGCATGTATCGATGCACGCTGCCATGCGATTTGGTTTATCAACGCCGTTGATGATTTTTTCGAGATGTTCAAATTTATAGCCGACTGCCGTCCCCTGTCCCGCGCTTGTTTCAACAATACTGAGCACGTTGAATCCTTTTGTCCTCTCATGAGCAATGTTGAGGCTTTCGATGATTTTTTTGATGCCTTCTTCTTCACCGGCGCCGCCGTGCGCACCCGGATGAAAATTCAACAATTGGATCCCAAGCTGTTCACACCGGATTAATTCGTCGACAAACGCCGAGCGCGATTTTTCAAGGATTTCGGGGTTTCTCGCGCACATGTTAATGAGGTATGAATCGTGTGCCATAACCGGTGTGATGGTTGCTTCCGCAATTTTCCTTTTGTAGTTTTCAATGTCGTCTTCCGTTAACGGCTTTGCATTCCATTGGTTATTGTTCTTCGTAAAAACCTGAAGCGCGGTGCAGCCGATGGACATTGCACGTTCGACAGCGGTATAGACCCCGCCGCTGATCGACATATGAGCGCCCAGCAAAATATGTTTGTTGTTGAGACTCACCGTGAGGTTGAAATTAAGAGTGAATAGTTAAAAGTAAAATTACTTGTGAAATGTAAAAATTTTTAAAGTTGAATGACAGTCTTAATTTTACTTATTAATTTATCCTTTTAACTCTTCACTTTTCACCATTAACTTTTAACTGATTACTCATGCCCATCCGCGTTCGCCGTGCCACACTTGCCGATGCAAAAATAATCGCGGATTTCAACTTTGCGATGGCAAAAGAGACGGAGCATCTCGACCTCGACCGCAGACGATTGCTCCGCGGCGTATCTGCGCTGCTCAAAGACAATTCAAAGGGGTTTTATATTCTTGGAGAGGTTAAGGGGCGAATTGCGGGGCAGCTAATGATAACCTACGAATGGAGCGATTGGCGCGCCGCAACGTTCTGGTGGATTCAAAGTGTTTACGTTTTGCCGGAGTTTCGCAGCACCGGCGTCTTCACTCAGCTTTTTCGCTATATAGAAAAAAGAGCGACGAAAAATAAATCGGTTTGCGGAATGCGTTTGTATGTTGAACATACCAACGTTCGAGCCAAGCAAACGTATGAACATCTTGGGATGAAGAAAGCGCATTACGAAATGTACGAAATTGATTTTCTGATAAAGTCAGCCACAATCTTAAGGTCTTAAAAATCTCTTGATGCATGCTATGGTACGAATCGTTGATTCGTAGAGTAAGATCGGTTGAGCAATAAAAAACCCCTGTATCCACAGGGGCTTTTGCATTTGGTGCGGGCACGTGTAATCAAAATGTAACCAGGTTCTTTTGGATTCCCGTAATGCTTCCTTGACATTCCAGACAAAAAAATAGAACATGAAGAAATCATCAACGGCTGCTTCCAGCCTGTCCCGACATATCACAGTCGGGATCAGCTTGAGCGACTGGTTAGGACACAAGCGGTAAAATATTGAATGAAGAAATAGAGCCACTGATCGTTATTTCAGCAGCGAAGTTCCTGCGTCTCGCCATATGTTCCTGCCTGTAAGCGATAAAAATATACACCTCTTGCCATGTTCCCCCACTCCATTGCCGCGTATACGTTCCGGCAGGTAATTCTTTATTGACAAGCGCTGCCCCGTGCAATCGAAGAGCAATACCGCAGCGGCTATGAAAAAGACAAGCCAATGATAAGCTGTTACACTTTCGAAAACACGGGCATTTTTCGGTGAGCTCGCGTAGTTTCCATGGAACCGTCCTTTGTGCTTTCAGACACTGTAAGCATTCTGGAGTTAGACGTGAGGTTAGAAATTACTCAACAAGAACGGCCCGTTGTTCTTTTGCGGAACGATAGATCGCTGAAATAATCGCGACTGCCGCCCGGCCTTCGGCACCGTTGATACTGGGCGGACGGTTCTCGCGGATGGCGGAAACAAAATCTGCAAACTGGCGTCGGTGCCCTTCACTGTTGATCGCGCCCGGGGATGAAGCACCGCCGTCTGCAGCATCGCTCCGTTTTCCGAAACGAAATCGTATATGTTCGTCATCCGGAACATCATGGCGGAATTGCCACGACTGAAAGATTTCGTCTTCCATAACAACGAATCCGTCAGTGCCGGAGATTTCGATGCGCAGCGTTGTTCCCGGCCAGGAGCCTGTAGTGCCTTCAACTACACCCAAGGCGCCCGAGTTGAAAAGAAGCGAGGCGACGGCCACATCTTCGACTTCAATTCCGGTGTGAGCCCTGGTAGCCGAAAACGCTGTTACTTTCTCTACTCCGCCCATAAGCCATTGGAGAAGATCGATGCCGTGGATTCCCTGATTCATCAAGGCGCCTCCGCCATCGTAACGATACGTACCCCGCCACCCGCCCGGTACATAGTACTCCTGGGTACGATACCACTTGATATAAACGTCCGCGAGGACGATAGTTCCGAAACGACCCGCGCTGATCGCGTTCTTCAGAACCTGGCTTGAATCCGAGAACCTGCGGGGAAAAATTGCACCGAGTGTGACTCCATTTTCCAGACAGGCGGCAATAATCTGGTCGATTCGGTCTGTCGTGACCTCGAGAGGTTTCTCGATGATGAGATGTTTCTTAGCCCTGGCGGCAGCAAGAGCGACTTCCAAATGAAGTCCGGAGGGAGTGCAGACTGAAACCACATCGATTTCGGGATTCTTCAGGAAGTCGTCGAAATCCGAATATGCTCTGCCCCCAAACTGAGAAACCCGCTTTTCTGCTGCGGCAAGCTTGCGGTCACAGAAAGCCGTGATCTCCGCTCCAGGCACTTTTGTCAGGGCATCGGCTTGAAATTCACTGATCATTCCACAGCCGACGATTCCGAATTTAACTATCCGTTCCTTTGTCATTTGATCCTAGAACAGACGATGGCCCATGCTTTTGAGGTCCATCCGTTTCGCTGAATAATAATTTGAAGAAGCACTAATCTAAGAGATTAAATTTCCGAAGAAAACCATCGGCAACCTTGAGGATTTCATCATCAAAGTAGCGTGAGTACTTTGGATTTCCCTCTCCAAGATAGTGCCTCATTCCCTTATAGGTATGCATTTCAAAATAATTGCCTTCTTTATTCATTGCGCTCTCAAAAAATTGCACCGTCCAGATAGGAACCTGTTCATCATACTCGCCATGGAACTCTATCATCGGAGGCATTCCTCTCTTTATATTATGGGCTGGAGAGATACTCCATATTTTATTCCGACGATCAGCCAGCAAACGGTCGCACCAGCCTTCTACTGCATTCACGCATGCTGAAAACAACAGAATTGCATCCGGGCGGCAGCTTATACTGCGGTGATCTGATTTTTCATTGTACTCATCAATCATCGCTGTGCATAATGCCAGGTGACCTCCCGCAGACTGGCCGGCAGCAACTATCTTATTCTTGCCGATATGGAGTTTCCCGGCGTTTTCCCGAACCCATCTGATGGCTGATTTAGCATCCATTATAGATTCGATCGGACTAATTAATTTACTCGGTACTACCCCATTTTCAATTGACAAGCGATATTCTACAGAATACGTCACAATCCCCATTCTCGCATATCGTTCACAGGTTGTAAAGAATTCGCTTGGGGTGCCAAAGGCCCAACCGCCGCCATGAAAGAAGACAATAGCTGTATTATTCTCTCTTTCAAACGATTGAGATGTATAAAAAATATCAATCTTAAGTTTGGTCGTGTCGACTGTTTTGTAAACTTCCTGCACATGGATAACCTGGTCGTCGTTCTCAGCCTGATCAGCCAGGGTCTGCTCTTTGTTGGTGACGGCGTGTGGTAAAAAAGAAAAATAGAGGAAAATGAGAGTGATTAGATTTTTCATAGAGGATGAGGTTTTGAGTCTTCTGAAAGATTAGTGTTCAATTGTCATTTTGATCCCGCCGCCTTCTGGCGGGAGAATTCCGAAGGCATCTCCCAAAGGGATCGCTTCGCGACCTTCGGGAGAATCCATGACTCGGAACTCCCGTGGCTAGCACCGCCGCATCGAAGCAACCTACAGCCGAATCTCCTCCCATTCCGGATTGACCGATTCGATCAGCGCGATTTTCTTTTCCCTTACCCAGCCCTTAATTTGTTTTTCGCGCGCTATCGCATCGCGAACATCGCCGTATTCTTCGAAGTACACAAATCTCCAAATTCGGTATTGATTGGTGAATCCGGGAATATTCTTTTCTTTATGCTGAAAGATTCTCTTTCAAAGATTATTTGTCATGCCTGCGTATAAGGTTCCCCGCTTTTGGCTGGCGAGTAAATAGAAATAATATTTTCTCATTGGATCCCCCCATGTTTTTCCCTTTCTTTCTGCCAACTGAAAGGCCGACGGGTTACGATTCTGCATCGACATGGATTCTTCTCCCGCCAGAAGGCGGCGGGATCAGAATGACATCGCTGGGCGACGTTCCGGTAGCCTCGTTTTATTTGCACAAGTCAAACACGTGGTTCCCACCCTTTTTCATACTCGCGCCCCCACATTTCCATTGCCTTGGCGTCATTCAGAATATGCCCCGTCTGCACGTCGAGGGTTATCGCCCGGTTCAGTTTCCAAGCGATGTTCGAGAGCAGCAATGTCGTGACACTGATGTTCGCCTCTTCAATGGGCGAATGCAATTTCTCGCCGGTTCGAATGCCGTTGATAAAATTCTGAAAATGAGCATCGGTCATGTCGTCCGCACTCGTGAGATCCTGGGTCGTGCTCTTGTTCTCGACTTTGAATTCGTCACTCTTCTTGTCATCCAGATCGAAGACTTCGTATCCACCCCTGTCAATGATCACAGTACCTTCCGTTCCTTCAATGGCTGCTCCGCGATCCCTGCCGTAGGACCGCTTCCCTTGACAACTGAGACCTTCCCACGTAATCATCTTTTCATCATATTCAAAACTGGTGACCAGCGTGTCGTAGAATTCCCAGTCATCGTTGAAGTGATACCGTCCTCCCGATGAAGTCACTGTCTTCGGAAAGCCAACGCCGAGCGCCCATCGGCAGATGTCGACTTCGTGCGTACCATTGTTGAGAGCTTCACCCGTCCCCCAATTCCAGAACCAATGCCAGTTGTACGGATGGATATTATCCTTGTACGGCCTTCGGGGCGCCGGACCCTGCCACAATTGCCAGTCCAGCTCATGCGGGATAGGAACGATTTTTCCAACACCGATGGACTTCCGCGTGTTGCAGTACCATGCCTTTCCAAAATATGGTCGTCCGATAAGACCGTTCTTGATGCGGCTTATGATTTCAATGGTGTGCGGCGATGAACGCTGTTGGCTTCCCATCTGCACAAGCAGCCCATACTTCTTCTGCGCCTGGACCAATAGCTCTCCTTCGTGCGGATTGTGACTGCTCGGCTTTTCGACGTAAACGTGTTTCCCCGCCTGCAAAGCCATAATCGCCATAGGTGTATGCCAGTGTTCCGGCGTCGCAATCGAGACCGCATCGACATCGCTGGATTCAAGAAGCCTTCTGAAATCTTTCACCCGGGTTGGGACACGACCAGTTTTGTTTTGTACGGCGATGGAGAATTTGTCGAGCTCCCTGCCGTCGACATCGCAGATGTGGCTGATGTTTGCATTGCGGCTCGCTTTGAGAGACTCAAGGTGCGCATATCCCCGGCCGTGCAAACCGATGATGGCAAAATTCACCCGATCATTCGCGCCTATGATCCGGGAATAACTTTTCGCATTCAGGCCGGACGCCAATCCCACAGCGACAATGGCCGTGTCTCGAAGAAACTCGCGTCGCGTTCTCATCTATGCTCTCCTTCTTGAAGTTTGATTACATCGCTGCAATAACGCCACGCACGTAACCGACTGACTCTGCAAGACCCGGGAGAGGATCTTTTTCATCCTTCTCATATTCAAAGTGAATCGTTTTCGAATACTTGACTCTGGCAAGCGTATGCAGAAGTTTTGGGATGTCAATCACCCCCCGGCCGATTTCTACTGTTGTCCCGCCGGCATCTGCGGAACTGACATCTTTCATATGGACATCGAGGAGACGATCGAAAAACCTCTCGACCTCATGAGCTGGATCCAGTCCTAGTCGCCGCGTATGCCCGACATCGATGCAGAGACCCATCCTTTTGTCCATTCCCTCGATAAGCCTGTATGCGCTCTCCGGACTTGAATACCGATTGTCCGTCGGACCGTGGTTATGGATTGCGAGGGCAATGTCAGTCTGCTTCACCATGCGCTCGACGAATTTCAGTAGAGGTTCATCCGGAGCTCCCACCAGGAACGAGAGCCCTGCGGCTTTCGCATACCGGAAGGCATTGTTGACTTCATCCTCGTTGGTCATGTAGACCACCCCGCACGACGAGAGCTCGATGCCTTCCGCTTTCAACTTGTCGACTGTGCCCCGAATTTCCTCGTCGCTGCTCTTCAAAGGCATGTGTACATCCTTAAGAGCGAGCTTCTTGATCCCGAGCCTTTTTGTCATTGCGATAGCCTGGTCAAGCGGAAATGCGCGGAAAGTGTACGAAGCAATTCCGAGGGTGAATGCGGGCGGAGAAGAATGGCTGTCTCCGACATTCTTCCCGCGAGGTAATGCTGCATCCTGGAGAAATCCGGCCAGTGCGCCGGCGCCGGCGAGCGCTAAGAATTCGCGTCGTGATTCTTTCGCCATGTCAGAATCTCAGATTATGAATTAATCGTTTATTGCAGAATCCGGATCTTCACATTGCGGAAGAACACCTGATTCCCGTGATCTTGAAGCAGGATGTGCCCCTTCTCGGCGACGCCGAAATCCGGCATATCCTTGAATTTGCTTTCCGCTTTATGAGCCAAGAATTCCTTTCCACCGCGCTCATAATCGAGAACCTTTACCCCATTGAGCCAATGCTCCACATGCATTCCCTTGACCACGATTCGTGCGGTGTTCCAGGCGCCTATGGGGTTGGGATGTTTATCGTTGGCGGGGAAGAGGTCGTACAATGACGCGAGTGTCCGATTGCCGTTGATACCGAGTTTTGCGTCCGGATGCCTGGCATCATCGAGGAGCTGGTATTCGAGGCCGATAGCGGAACCAGGGCTCTTCTTCTGTCTTTCGGTAACGAAGTACTTGATTCCGCTATTGGCGCCTTCGGTGAGTTTGAAATCAACAATCAATTCAAAACTGCTGTATTCATCCACAGTCACGATATCGCCGCCGTTCGCTGCCTCGCCTCCTCCTGAGGCCTCGACAATCAGCATGCCCTCGCGCACCGTCCACCCTTTCTCAGGAAACGTATCGCGATATGCACCACGCCAGCCATTGGTGGATTTTCCGTCAAACAAAAGCTTCCATCCTTCTTTCAGTTCCTTTTCGGTGAGCGTATTCGGAGCATTGACCTCGTGTGCCGCTTGTTGACCCAAAGAGAGAAATGTGAGGAAGAGGAACATGGCAGACACTTTTACTAAGGACCTGATGACACGCATATGTGTTTCTCCTCGGAACGGTGGGTGGAATGGTGGGGCGAATTGAAACAGTCAGCCTGCCAGTGGACAGACTCCGCGAATCGTAAATTGCTTTTCCGATTCTATTCTCCCTGTCAATGTACAATTCAACGATAACTGGAGCAACTGATCGTCAAATCCGGCAGCCGTCCAAATTAAAAAATCTGGTCACAGCTTTTCCGTTCATTTCGACGCGAGTTCCCAAAATGTGATCACTCCAAGGCGTTGATTGGCAGTCATAATGGCGTTAATATCAATTGCTCTTTTTCCCTTTTCGACAATGGCTGCTGCAAGCAAGAATAATCGTCCGGCCATTGTAGAAACACAAAGACCTCCATCATTTTGCTAATCCAGAGGTCCAGTTTCCTCACAACTATTCCTGCACTGCCCGGAATTTTGGTGGTTAATTGGCAAGAATGTAGGCGTAATCGAAAAGAGAATCAAGAGCCTCAACCCAATACACAGCTACCATCTAAACAAAGGAAATCCACTAAACGAGCTCCACCCCGAGCCGGACCCTGACATTTCTATTAAGCAATAACACTCGGCTTCCTCATAGTGTTTCGATCCAATCAGGGTCTTGACCGTTGACAATTGAGCCTCTCAGCTTTATCTTCCATTATTAATCACGATTTATCCACTGAGGCTAGTGGTTGCTCTGTGTGCCCAAAATCGATGCAGTGCGACCAGAAATTTTTGGATCATTCTTTTATCTGGCTTTGAGCACTAATCAATCTGCTGCCAAGATCAATTGCGTTCTTTAACCGTATTGATCCTGAGATGTCAGATCTGGTGTCATAATAAAAATACCCCAAGTTTCTCGGACGTTGCATCTTTCACAATTTATGTCTCACCGATTTCTTCCGCCGCGAGCGCTAACCACTCAGCGATCTTTTCGAGTGAACGCAATCTACTCTTCCCATCTTTTCACAATCGTCATATTCTGATGGTTGCAGATGGTTTGCCCTTCCGGTGTAAAGAGAAAATCCAATCTGTTTTTATAGAACTCGGTAATACGGCCGCGGACCATCTTAAGCGTGCTGTTCATAAATCCGTTCTGCTCCGTGAATCCGTCACCCAGCACCGCAATCGCCGACGGCAGCCATCGCGGCGGAAACATGCCGGCATAAGTTCCCCCCTCGCGATACGCATCTATTTCTGAATCAAGCATTCGCAAGACCGCCTCCTGTCCTTCCGGCGTACGGCAAGAAAAGCTTTTCTCTTTCAACCATTGCAGCGTGAGTTCACGATTGGGAACAAGCAGCGCAACGGTGTAAGGGGATTGATTGTTGTACAGCATGATTTGCTCGATAAAGCGCGAGTGCCCCGTAATAGTTTCTTCGATGCCTTCGGGGCTGTATTTTTCGCCGTCGTTCGCGATGAGCAGGCTTTTATTTCTTCCCAGGACAAACAAGAAACCGTCTTCGTCCGTATATCCGAGGTCGCCGGTGTAGAGCCATCCGTTCCGGATTGTCTCTTGTGTTGCTTTTTCGTTTTTCCAGTACCCGGCCATAACATTTTCCCCTTTGACAACAATTTCCCCATGCTGCCCCGTTGTGAGCGCATTTCCTTTATCATCGCAGATTTTTACTTCAAGATTTGGGACGATGGTTCCCGACGACCCGAGTTTATGTTTCCGAGGAACGTTCGCTGAAATAACCGGAGAGGACTCGGAAAGTCCGTAGCCCTGGTACATCGGTATTCCGATGGCGTAGAAAAATCGCTGCAGCTCGATGTCGAGCAGCGCTCCGCCTCCGATAAAGAACTCAAGCCTTCCCCCGAAATTCTCGCGTATTTTCTCAAAAAGGATCTTATCGAAGAGTATCATCAGCGGCTTCTTCAGGTTGCGAAGACCTTTTCCCCGGTTCCAGCCGTCTCTATTGTAGTCGTACGCAAGTTCGAGGGCCTTCTTAAAAAGGTTCTCAATGATCGGCCCTTTTTGTTTGATGCCGTTCTCGATATTCTTTCGAAAATTCTTTGCAAGCGTCGGCACGCTTAAAAGGAAGGTCGGCCTCGATTCTTTAATGTTGACTGGAATATTCTTCAGGGTTTCCATCGGCGTCTTGCCAACCTGCACGGACGCCATGCTCGCCCCGTTTTTCATCAATGTATAAATGCCGGCCGTATGGGCGAAACAATGGTCCCACGGCAAAATTAGAAGGGAACACCACCGTTCCGGCATTTGTAAAAGCGCAGATGCCTGTTCAACGTTAGCAGTGTAATTCCGATGTGTTAGAACCACTCCTTTCGGGTCGGCGGTCGTACCGGAAGTGTAGCAGATATTTGCCGGGTCGTTTTCATGTACTGATTGCCATGACTGACGGAAAGAAGCAGAATTTTCTCTCAGATATTTTTTTCCCGTTTCGTACAATTGTTGCAGCGGTATTTCATCCTCGCGATGCGTTTCTGCAGAATCGAGCAGGATAATTTTTTCAAGGTCGGGAAGGTCTTCTTTAAGCCGTTGGACTTTTGGAGCCTGGGTCCCGGAAACGATCGCCATTCGGCAGCCGGAATGCGCGAGCCGGAATTTCAATTCCGATTGCTCGTTCAGTTTCACAGACAGCGGCACGTTAATGGCTCCGGCATAGAGAATTCCAAGTTCACCGATCACCCAGTCATTGCGTCCTTCCGCGATTAACGCGACCCGATCTCCTTTCTGAATCCCGATGGCCAGCAATCCTGCGGCGAATTGATACACCATGTCGCGGCAGACTCGGTATGTTGTTCCTTCGTATGTATTGTTGCGCTTTTCCCATAGGAGAATGTTATTGCCGTATTGCTCAACGCTTGTTTCAAGCAATTGAGGAAGTGTTCTTTGGGTCATCGACGGTACCTCGGGGATGTTTATTATTTTATTGCAGCAATGCGGTTTATACGTGAAGAAGAACTTGTGATGTTAGTCAAAAAAATATTGGGATGTTTATTCCGTTGTAGAGTAGACGGAGGTTTATTTCAAGAGTGCTGTAGATAAATCACCGGCGGTAAGAGAAGATTGAAAACACTTTTTTGCATCCCGGCAGATACATCGAAGGCGCTGCGAGAATTACCCGGCCTCGCGAGGAATTCGCCCGGCCTTCTAGCTCGTTTCCGAGGCAAAATGTTGCACCTCTTCGATCCCCGCTTGAAGCCGTAGATTTTCTCCCTTCCACAACAAAGCCGCTGCAACCAGTCAGCTTTATCGTAAAGTGCTGTGAAAAAAAACGCCTCTTCAAGCGGTCAACACGGTCAAGCTCGATTAAAAAAGCGAGGCTCGCTATGGAAAGATATCTTTTCTCGGGCGTAATGCCGCAAAGTTGGCATTCGCCCGTAGAAAAAATCTTCCATGCATCATGTACACGTCAACAACAACGCAAGGCTCTGATGTAAACGCCTGTTTCAGTTACCAGGACCGTCGACCGCCGCCACCACCGCCTTTGTTCCCTCCGTAACCTCCGCTCTTCTTTCCGCCAAAACCGCCGCCGCGTTCTTCCCGGGGACGGGCTTCATTGACAGTCAACGCCCTCCCTTTCAATTCTTTGCCGTTCAAACCGGCAATAGCAGCCTCTGCTTCAGTTTTTGCCGGCATCTCGACAAACCCAAAGCCCTTCGGCTCGCGGGTAAATTTGTCCATGATGATATTCACCGTTGCTACTTGTCCAAACGCTTGAAACGCCTGCCGCACATCATCCTCGCTGGCATCACGAGACAGATTACCTACAAATATATTCACGGTGTTCTCCTTTATGTTGGTTTATTGGTTTGCAGCACCTGAATTTCATCTCGCGTAGCCTGAAGAAACTCTAGGTTCGGTTGTTCCGAATTCGTTGTACGTTGTCGCTCGTTAAAACACGCTGACTTTGACATACTTGCCGGGATTTTCGCGCAAGTCTTTCACCAGTAAGTTCAAGTTTGATGCAAGGCTGTCGATGTCGTTGTATAATTTTTCTTCCTGCACCAGCTTTCCAATCGTGCCCTGTCCTTTTTCAATTTTATTGAGGACAACATCGAGCGATTGCGTTGTTGATTTGAGATTCTCAGACGCTTGCTGAAGATTGTATGTCACAGACCGAATCGCCGCCATACTGGTATCAAGATTCGACCGCTGAGCCATGGCGATAGTGTCCAAATTCAGGGCGAAGCGGGACAAGTTCGTTGAGAATATGCCAAAATTTCCTATAGCAAAATCTAGACGCTGTCCTTCGTCATGAATAATATGTTCAAGCTCGGCGGAAGAATGGTTTACGTCCGCCAGGATATTTTGTATGTTGCCGCGTGTTTTCTCATCAAATGTTGTGTTCACCCGTTCAAGAATTCCAAGCACGTTCGATGAAATTGGGGCGAGTGTGGAGGTTAATTCAGTCAGGTCGGCTTCGTATGAACCGGTGAGCGTATCGCCGTTATGGAGCATTGTGGATTCGGTGCCGGGCGTAATTGCTATTAACTTCCCCCCCATCAAGCTGGAGCTTTTGATATAGGCTTTTGAATCAACGGGAAACTGCACTTTGTTCTGTACCTGTACTTTCACGGCAATAGCATTGCCCACAAGTTTCATGTCTTCAACTTTGCCCACGGCAAGGCCGGCGACGGTTATCGGATTGCCCTCCTGCAAACCGTTCACGTTGTTATAAAAAATTATAAGAGTGTATTCACGTTTCTGGAAATCGACGCCGCGAAGATAAATCACTCCCCCGACAAAGACAATCACCGCAGCAAAAATAGCCATTCCAAGTTTTATTTCATTGCTGAGTTTCATGAACGATGTCCCTCTGCCATTGGCAAAGAACTGTTAATGTATTTCCGAACTTCTTCATTCTTGCTGTTTTGAATTTCGTCGCGAGTTCCGGTCATCAGCGCTGCACCATTCTCGAGGACGGTGAAACGGTCGCCGACGATAAACGCACTGTGAATGTCGTGCGTTACGACGATCGACGTTATCCCGAGTTGCGTCCTCATTTCTTTGATGAGAAGGTTGATTCCATCGGCCGTTTCCATGTCGAGGCCGGTCGTCGGTTCATCATAGAGCACGTAGCGCGGGGTCAGGGCAATCGCGCGCGCCAACCCGACACGTTTCTTCATGCCTCCGCTGAGTGACGATGGCATGATATGTTCCGCGTTATCGAGTCCGACAACGTGTAACGCATATTGAAGGCCCTCGGTAATTTCTCTTTCGGTCCAGCCGGTATGGCGGCGAAGAGAGAGCGCGATGTTCTCGCCGACGGTCATTGAATCGAACAGCGCTGCGCCTTGAAATAAGAACCCGAATTTGAACCTGAGCGCGCGCAGCTCTTTATAGTTCATCGTCCCGACATCCTTGCCGTCGACTTCAATCGAACCGGAATCCGGCTTTACCAAACCGATAATCATTTTCAACAACACGCTTTTTCCTCCCCCGCTGCGCCCGAGCACGACGGTGGTTTCCTTGTTCGGCACATCGAACGAAACGCCGCGAAGCACTTGCTTGTCGCCAAATTTTTTCCACACATTACGGATACGGATCATCCGGCCGAAGTTCAGGGTTAGGTTGAAATCAAGGCTGCGAGTGCCTCAGCCGTTTGGTTCGCGTAAAACGCTGCTTCGTCATACTTCACGGCAGGCTCCGTCGTTCTCTTCACAACAGCACCGACGCAAGAATAAAATCCATCACCACAACGGCCAGGCACGTCAGCACGACGGTACTCATCGTTGCTTTGCCGACACCTTCCGAACCTCCTTCAACATAGTAGCCTTGATAGCAAGCGACCGAGGTAATGGTGAAACCGAAAAAATTCGCCTTAATGATGCCGAACACTGCATCCCAGGTTTCAAACGAGCTTTTCATTCCCTTGATGAATGCTTCCGCCGGAATGTTTGCGACGGCGACCGAGCCGATTAACCCGCCGAGGATTGCAACGAGGTCGCCGAAGATGATGAGAACGGGAAACATCAGCATGCCGGCCATAACGCGCGGGGTTATGAGATAGGAAATTGAATCGAACGCAAGGGCTTCAAGCGCGTCGATTTGTTCCGTGACGCGCATTGTGCCAAGCTCGGCAGTAATTGTCGCGCCGATTTTTCCGGCAAGTACAAGCGCCGTCATGAGAGGCGTTAATTCAAGGAGAACAGATTTCACGACGAGGCTTCCGACAACCGCACGGGGAATCCAATCATACAATTGATAAGCAGATTGCACGGCAGTGACCATTCCGACAAACGCACTGACGAATACGACGATCGGAATGGAGTTGTTCCCGATGGCCACCATCTGCTGGTAAATATTTCTGGAATATTCCTTTGCGTTATGAATATTTCGAAGCGTCCACCACATCAAAGAGCAGTACCGGCCGAGATGGCCGAAAAAATTGCTGCTTCGTTCCCCTATGGTCGCAAAGAAAGAAAAGCGGCGGTCTTGAACAATTCCGGTATATGTTTCCGCCATGCGCGGGGCTATCGAAAATGACACTGTGTGGGTGGAAGGTCTCTGATGCTGCGGTTAATATTAAAAAATGCGCTGTGAAAATCAAGACGGCGAAGCGGCGGTTGTGTCGAACAACCACCGCTTCGTTTCATCCCGATGCTGAATTAAGCCTCTTCCTGAAAAGTGTAGGAACTGACTCGGATATCGAACGTTTGTCCCGGCTTATAGTTGTGCTCGTGCGGACCGGGAAGGGGCCGGACGACTTCAACTGTTGCCCAGCATCCCATCACATTCTGAATGCGGGCTTCGTACAGGGGTGTGCCGTCCAACAAACAGTCATATTGTTTGCCTGGAGTCGGAGCATCCGCAGCCTTATGTGTAGCTGTCCTGCCTTCTCTCATAATTTCCAAAAATGAACTCTCCACGAAGGACACGAAGTCATTTATATATCAACACTCTTCAGCATTCTTCGTGTCTCTTCCTGTCCCTCGCGGATATTTTTACGTCACCGGCGACTTTGGCGGCTTCGGCGTTTTTTTCATTCTCCGGTACAACAGGAGGAGAACAACAAGAACAACGAGCGCAATGACGATATACAGCATCGTGTGTCCGGGTTCGACGGACGATCGCCAGCTGTCCACTTTTGCTTTAATCTGACCGAACTGCGTTTCTGTGACGATGGAGTTGTTCTGCAAGATCGGAACCCACGTCGCCGTAAGCTCGCCGTTCCAGACACTATCAACAAACACAGAATACACTTGGAAGCGAACGGCTTCCGTGCGCTGGTTAGCGTTTTGAATTTCATCGTCGATAAAGCCGATAATATTTGCAACGAATTCGTTGCCGGTGTTGAACGGTTTCACCGTCAAATTATGCTTTGTGAAAAGCTGGTTAAGCGACTTCCACAGAGCCGCATCAACCTTGGTGCCCCACGCGGTGATCATCGTGTCGATGGTATTTATTTCCTTGGCGCGGTCTTTCTGCGCCACATAAATAGCCGCGAGTTTTGGACCAAGCCCTTTCCATTCCGTCGCGAATTTCTTCTGTTCGCCGACAAGCGAGGCAAGGTCTTTTCCGGTCAACGATGTCGACTCCAGGAACATCACGTTATCAACAATTGATTTCTTAATGTTGCCGATGACGCTGTTGCGTTCGATGTGTGATGCCACTTTTTGTTTCTCGACGTCTTTTAAAGCGTCGACATTTTTGTCGTATTGCATGAAGATGCTGTCGACCATCGCAAAAATCATCTTGTCCCTGTCGCTGATGTTCGACCGGAGTTTTGTTACAAGAGCGTTCAGAGAGTCGACAATTTTTTGGTCCTGCGTGTTCGACGCCCTGAGTGCCTGAATCTCTTTCAGCAGGTCGCCGTTTTCGTTGCTCAACTTTTCCACTTGTGAAGAAAGTTCTTTCACTTGTACTTCAAGTGCGGCAATCCTTGTCACCGCCTCCTGGATGATGCCGAGCTTGGTTTGTGCATAGGCGAGCTGGCCGTGCACTATGTCAAGCTTCTTTTGAAAATCATCCGGATACAATGTTTTATCGAGCAGCGCTTTGTACGGAGTGTATTCTTTTTCCAGCGCATCGATATTCACGCTGATTTCCGCACATTCCTGGACCGTTTGCGCAGTTTCAATGGCTTTCGAAAGTTCTTTGTAGGATTTGTTGAAATTCTGAGCGATCTCGTAATCGGTTAGCTCCTGCGCAAACGAGACTGCACATACCATCATTATCGCTGCCGCAAGTATTAACTGTCGTCCTATGGTGTTCATTTTTGTCCTCCTTGCTGGATGCCGCTCTTCGAAAGAAGTATCGGTTTCTCTTTACCGTTGGAAAGTTTAATGAACGGCGGGCGCTGTTCGAAGATTGGTGAGGCTATCCCCGTCTCAGAAATCAATATTTTCTTCTCTAGCTTCAGTTTGCCTTCGTCCGATGCAAACACGTAGACGTTCTTAAATTTCGGTGCCGTCATAAAGTAGTAACCGTCCATATCGCGGATAATGGAAAGTTCAACACCGCTCACGTGCACGGAGTCCTTTGTCTCTTCAAACAGCAACGGCTTGACATTGAATGCGATGAATGTGCGTTTCTCTTCGACGTCACCCTTACTGTCAACAGGGAGGACGCTTTGGATCGCCCACTTGTAATCCACCGGTGAAAGCGTCAGGGAAGAACAGCCGAACGCTATCATGGAAAGGATGGAGCAAGACAAAACGAAAAAAGTTTTCATGCTGACTCCTTACGGGTTGATAAATGTTAGTGAAGTTTGGCGTAGGGGTGATGACTAAATCCACGTCAATGTAGCGAAGCGCTGTCTGAGAAGCAAGACAGCCGTTTTTCCGCTGTGATTCACGATAAATGGTTCTTATTTTTTCTTTTTTGCCGGTTTTTCCTTTGCCTCGGATTGGCTTTTTTTTGTCTCCGGTTTTTTCTTTTCTTTGAATGATGTTTCCTGCTTTATATTTCCTCCTTTACCGTCGGAGCCGGGTGAAGCGGGTTTATCTCCTTTTTCCGGTGAGCTGTTTTCCTCTTCATCCTCCGGGGTTACCACGGCGATATCGGCAATGCGGTCACCTTCGTCCAGCCGGATCAGCCGTACTCCCTGCGTGTTTCTTCCGCTCAAACGAACTTCGGTTGCATCCTGACGAATCACCATTCCCTGCAATGTCACGACAACAATGTCGTCGGTTTCCAGCACTTCCTTTATGGCAATCATTTTCCCCGTCTTCTCCGTCGCGTTGACGGTGTAAATCCCTTTCCCGCCGCGATGGCTCACGCGGTATTCGGAGACTTCGGAGCGTTTACCGTAACCGTTTTCCGTTGCAATAAGAATGGTCGTGGTGGTCCGCTTGAGTGCGACAGCGCCGACAACATGGTCTCCCTTTTCAAGGCGGATTGCCCGCACACCGGCCGCGGTGCGCCCCATCTCCCGGACCTCGTCTTCGTGGAACCGGATTGCCAACCCCTCGTGCGTTCCGATGATGACGTCGCTCGTCCCGTCGGTGAGCTTTACGTCCTTGAGTAAATCTTTTTTCTTCAGCGAGATTGCCGCGATTCCGTTCTTGCGGGGATTGCTGAATTCGGCAAGCGAGGTTTTCTTCACCAGGCCTTGCTCGGTCACCATCAAGACAAAATTTTTCTCGCTGAAATCTTTGACGCCCACAAAGGCTGTAATGTTTTCGGCCGGGTCTTTGGAGATCAGGTTGACGATCGATTTTCCTTTTGCAACTCGTCCTCCTTCGGGAATTTCAAACACTTTCAGCCAGTAACATTGTCCCTGGTCGGTGAAGAAAAGAATATAATTGTGCGTGCTGGCTATGAACATGTGCTCTATGAAATCGTCTTCCCGGGAAGCAGCGCCGGTGACTCCTTTTCCGCCGCGCGATTGGCGTCTGTAGCCGCTCACCGGAAACCGCTTGATAAACCCTCCGTGGCTGATCGTGATGACCACTTCCTCCTGCGCGATCATGTCTTCGATGCGAAATTCTTCGAAGTCATACACGATTTCCGTGCGGCGCGGGTCGGCATATTTCTCTCTGATGGCGAGCAGCTCGTCTTTTATAATTTGAAGCTGGAGCTGTTTGCTGGCGAGGATCGCTTTCAGTTTTGTAATGAGTTTGATGATTTCGCGGTATTCGTCTTCGACTTTTTTCCGCTCCAAGCCTGTCAACTTCTGCAGGCGCATATCAAGAATTGCTTTTGCCTGGATTTCCGACAGCTTGAATTTTTTCATCAAGCCGGTCTTTGCCGTCTCGACATCCTTCGATGCTTTGATCAGTTTGATGATCGCATCGATGTTGTCGAGGGCAATAATGTAGCCTTCGAGAATATGTGCTCGTGCTTCGGCTGCATCAAGGTCAAACTTTGTGCGGCGGACAATGACTTCGTTGCGGTGTTCAATATATTTTTGAATCATTTCCCGCAGCGTCAAAACGCGCGGGCGCCCGTCGACCAGCGCAAGCATGATGACGCCGAAGGTCGTCTGCATCTGCGTGTGCTTGTAGAGATTGTTGAGGATCACTGCGGCGTTTGCATCGCGCTTCAGGTCCACGACAACGCGCATACCGTCACGGTCGGATTCATCGCGGATGTCGGCAATATCTTCAAGTTTTTTCTCTCGCATTAACTCGGCAATTTTTTCAATCAGGCTGGCCTTGTTGACCTGGTACGGAATTTCCGAAATGATAATGCTCTGCCGGTCGTTCTTGCCGGTTTCAATATTCGCTTTTGCCCGGACAATGATTCTTCCCCGGCCTGTAGTGTACGCTTCTCTCACTCCGTCGTAGCCGTAGATGATTCCGCCGGTCGGGAAATCCGGCGCTTTCACAATCTTCATCAGCTTCTGGTTGTCGATATCGGGGTCTTTGATGTAGGCAATGCAGCCGTCGATCACTTCGCCGAGATTGTGCGGCGGGATATTTGTCGCCATGCCGACGGCAATTCCGCTCGAGCCGTTGACAAGAAGGTTGGGTATTTGTGCGGGGAGAACAGACGGTTCTTTCAGTGTATCGTCAAAATTCGGAGTGAACTCGACGGTGTTCTTCTCCAGATCGCGCAGCATTTCTTCGGAAATGCGGGAAAGGCGTACCTCGGTGTAACGCATTGCCGCCGGAGAATCGCCGTCGACAGAACCGAAATTTCCTTGTCCGTCCACAAGCATATAGCGCATCGAAAAATCCTGCGCCATGCGGACGATGGTGTCGTACACAGCCGAATCGCCGTGCGGATGGTACTTGCCGAGCACTTCTCCGACAACACGAGCGCTCTTTTTGTACGACCGGTTCGCCGCGAGGCCGAGTTCATTCATGCCGAACAACACGCGGCGATGTACCGGTTTTAACCCGTCGCGCACATCGGGGAGAGCTCGCGCGACGATGACCGACATCGAATAGTCGATGTATGAACCGCGCATTTCATCTTCAATATCAACAGGAACAATTTTTTCGTTCTGTGTCGCCATGTATTATGATCTCAGGGTTTTATTATTCTCAGACATCCAAATTTCTGACGTACTTTGCATTCTTTTCAATAAACGCGCGCCGTGGTTCGACTTCATCCCCCATCAAAATAGAAAATGTCCGGTCCGCATCGGCGGCATTTTCAATGCTCACTTGCAGAATCGTCCGCGTATCCGGATTCATAGTTGTTGACCACAGCTGTTCGGGGTTCATTTCTCCCAAGCCTTTGAAGCGGGAAATGACCGAGCCGTTTTTCGCAACCACGCCTTCCTCCAAAATTTCATCGGTTTCTTCCACCTCTTCTACATTTTTCTTCTCGCTTTTTTCGCTCTTAATCCGCTTCAAAATTTCATCGCGCTCGTCTTCATCATACGCATAAAATTCTTGTTTTCCTTTTTTGATCTTGTAAAGAGGCGGCTGGGCGATATAGACGTGACCGAGGTCGATAAGCTGTTTCATGTAGCGGAAGAAGAGCGTCAGCAGCAGAGTGCGAATGTGTGAACCGTCGACGTCCGCGTCGCACATGAGGATGATTTTGCCGTAGCGGATTTTTGCCGGGTCAAAATCGTCGCCGACGCCGGCGCCGATCGCCGTAAAAATATTCCGGATTTCTTCGTTCTCCAAAATTTTATGGAGGCGTGCCTTCTCGACGTTCAAAATTTTTCCTTTTAAGGGAAGGATCGCCTGAAAACGCCTGTCGCGCCCCTGCTTCGCGCTGCCGCCGGCAGAATCTCCTTCGACGAGATACAGTTCACAATGCTCCGGGTCGTCAATAGAACAGTCGGCAAGTTTTCCGGGAAGGCCGCCTCCGTCGAGCGCGTTTTTCCGGCGGGTAAGGTCGCGTGCTTTCCGCGCGGCCTCGCGCGCCTCGGCAGCACGCAGGCTCTTCTCGATAATTCTCTTTGCATCCCCGGGATTTTGGTCCAGCCAGTTTGCAAGCTCCTGCCCGACAACGGATTCGACGATGCTTTTCACTTCGCTGTTGCCAAGCTTCGTTTTCGTCTGACCTTCGAACTGCGGCTCGGGAACTTTCACGCTGACAACGGCTGTGAGCCCTTCCCGGAAATCGTCTCCGGTAAGAGTAATCTTGTCTTCTTTTACAAGATTATTTTTGTACCCGTAGTTGTTAAGCGTACGGGTCAGCGCAGTGCGAAATCCGACAAGATGTGTTCCTCCTTCGTGCGTGTTGATGTTGTTGACGTACGAAAAAACATTTTCGGAATACTGCTCGTTGTACTGGAGCGATACTTCAACCTCAACTATGCGTCCGTTCTCATCTTTGCCCTCCCCTTTTGCATAGACCGGTTTCTTCATCACGGACGGGCGCGTTGCATCGATGTATTGCACAAATTCAACAATGCCGCCTTCAAAGTGGAAACGTTCGGTCTGCTCCTGTTTCGAGCGAAGGTCGGTGATCTCAAGTGACACATCACTGTTGAGAAAAGCGAGCTCACGCAGGCGTTCTGCAAGGGTCTCAAATTTGAACGTGCGGTTTTTGAATATCGTGCCGTCCGGCATGAAGGTCGTTTTTGTTCCGGTCTTTCCCTTCTCCGCCTTGCCGATCACTTTCACGGCGTCAACGGGGTCCCCTTTTTTATATTTTTGATAGAAGAGTTTTCCGTCGCGGCGGACTTCAACTTCAAGCCATTCGCTCAATGCGTTGACGACCGAAACGCCGACGCCGTGCAATCCGCCCGATACTTTGTAGGTGTTCTTGTCGAACTTGCCGCCGGCATGAAGCATGGTCATAACAACTTCGAGGGCGGAACGTTTTTCCTGTGCGTGAATATCCGTCGGTATCCCGCGCCCGTCGTCGATGACCGTGACGCTGCCATCTTTGTTAATCTTGACATCGATATTTTTGCAGTACCCGGCGAGCGCCTCGTCGATGGAGTTGTCCACGACCTCGTATACAAGATGATGAAGCCCGCGTGCACTGACGTCGCCGATGTACATCGCCGGGCGCATGCGAACAGCTTCTAACCCTTTCAGTACGGTAATGTCTTCGGCTGTATATTCGCCGTTGGATTTTTTTACTTTTGATTTTGATGTTGATGTTGCTTCTGCCACGTCATGTACCAATTAATTGTTTATCGAAACCGGATATCTTTGATTAAGTCTGAATTCATTGCTGAATGTACTTTTTCCAAAATCTCTTTCTTTCTGAACGTCAATTCCGTGCGCCATGGTGCCGCCGTTACTTTGACGACAAGAACGTTCTTTTCAATTTTGTCGACACTCGTCATGCTTGCGATCTGCTCACCGACAATCGACGGCCACAGGGAGACAATATCGTATTGTTTCAGCTTTGTCTGCAGTCCAAGCTGCTGCATGAGGCTGTCGATGACATTGCCGAGCGATTCGGGCGAACTCTGTGTCATGCTGCCGCCTCGTGCTGCTGGGGCGCCACCGCACCGTTGAGGATCGAAAATTTTCTTCGCGCGTCGTCCCAGTGAATCGTATTGTGGAACACCTGCTCGTTCGTTGTCGTGATAAACGACTGTCCGAGGGAATCGATGAGGGCGAGAAGCTTCCGTGCGCGGGTATCGTCCAGTTCCGTGAACACATCGTCGAGGAGGATAACGGGCGTTTCGGCGCATCGTTCGCTGAGGTAGAAAAATTCGGCGATTTTCAGGGCAATTAAGAAGGTCTTATGCTGGCCCTGCGAAGCGTACGCGCGCAACTGAAGGCCGTTCAACGAGAACGCCGCTTCGTCCCTATGCGGACCGACAAGCGTCGAACCGATCCTCAATTCGTCCCGTCGTCTCTCCTCAAGCTTTTCGCGCAATCGCCCGTATACTGTTTCGGGCGGGTCGTGCGGCGCGGCTGCAACCTGCGGTATGTACTCGGCGGAAGGTGTTTCCGTCTCCTGCGCTACCGCTCCGTAGGCGCGGGTAATGAACGGCGCAAATTCCTCGAAAAAGAGGGCGCGTTTCAACAGTACTTTTGCACCGTGAACACTCAACGTCTCGTCCCACGGCTCGAGCAATGAAGCGTTTCCCATTCCTCTGCTTGCATCCGACAGAATTTTGTTCCGCTGACGAAGCGCCCGCCGGTACTCCAGCATGTCTTCCATATAGACCCGGCTCGATTGCGAGATAACCAAATCCATAAACCGCCGCCTGTCCGACGGCGTGCCGAAGGTGATGTTGTTATTCTCCGGCGACAGAACGACGATCGGAAATTGGCCGATGACGGATGAGAATGTTTCGGGCTCGTTTCCGTCAATAAATATTTTTTTTTGATTCGTGCGGGAATCGTAGGCAACGCGAACGTCGTGCTCAATGCCGACGTCGGACAGCAGTGTTCCCCTCACTTCGAAAAAATCTTTTCCCTGCTGCAGTGCGGTAGTGTCGGAACTTGCGTAAAAACTTTTTGTCAGGCAAAGAAACGAAAGAGCTTCCAGCACATTGGTCTTGCCCTGTCCGTTGTCCCCTAAGAATGCGTTCGTTGTCTTCCCAAAATCAAACTCAGTGCAGTCGTGGTTGCGAAACTGACGGAGTTGTGCGCGCACTATTTTCATACGGTATGTGCGGCCCTGTTAATTGTTCAACCTCACCGGCATGATGAGCATCAGCACGTCTTCTTTCTCCCGCTGGGGCCGCGGGGATACGATGCCTGCCCGCGTCGGCGAGCTGAATTTGAAAACTGCTTCATCGGATTCAAGATGCGCCAAGACGTCGACAACGTAGCCCGAGTTGAAACCTATTTCCATTTCATCGGATGAATACTCGCACGGAATTGTTTCCCGCGCTTCGCTCCCGAAGTCTACATCCTCCGCGGCAATCGTCAATTCATTCTTTGCGAGCGACAGACGGATCTGGTGCGTTGTCGAACTTGAATAGAGCGACACGCGCCGGACAGACGACAACATCTGGTCTTTGCTGACAACGAGCGTCTTCTCGTTGTCGAGCGGGATAACCGTTTCGTAATTCGGATAGCTTTCTTCGATCAAGCGGGAGATCAGCGTCGTGCCGTCGAACTGAAACATGATATGCGATTCGTTCACAAGAATTTTACTTTTTCCCTCCTCGGCAAGTTTTGCAACAAGCGCCAGGGCTTTCGACGGGATGACGATTTCCTTCTTGAATTTCGGGGATGCAAACGACCTGTTGATAGTGCGAACCAGCCTGTGACCGTCGGTAGCAACCGCGCGAATTTCTGCCTCCTTGAGCTGGAAGAGAACGCCCATCATCGCCGGCCGCAGCTCATCGGTGCTTACGGCAAACGATGTTTTACCGATAAGATACCGCAGCATTTCCGCATCGATGCCGATTTCATTGTCTCCCTTAAACTGCGGCACTGTTGGAAATTCTTCGCTCGATTCGCCGGTCAGCGAATATTCTCCGTTTTCCGTCGCCATTTTAATTTTATTGTTCTCGGTATCTATCGAAAACACCACCTGAACGTCCGGTAACGCACGTATCGTATCGACTATCCTTTTCGCGGGTATTGCAATAACTCCGTCTTCCGTGCCTTTTACATTCACGGCAACGGTCATCGAAATTTCAAGGTCGGTAGCGGTGATCTTCAAAACATTTTTGGCGGTTTCAAACAGGAGATTTTCAAGGATGGGGAGGGTTGATCTGGTGGGCACGACACCGATAGTTTTCGATAACGCTTTCTGCAATTCGCTGCTGGTGACGGAAAATTTCATGAAGATCTCCTTGCTTGAAAGGCTTCTGCTGGATTGTGAATTTCTATCTAAAAATATACCTATTTTTTGTACGAAATTCAAGAATAGAGCGTCGTTATGATCCGCTTTTTGCTGGGAAAATTACAGAAATTGGAATACCCCCGTGGCTTTAGATGAAGCGGGAAAAGCGTGTCTCGCGCGAAGCCGCCAAGGCGCAAAATATTCTAAAAAACTTCTGCGCTTCGCGTCTGGCGAAGCATCTTCCAAAGGAATCCCTTTGGGACCTTCGGGATTCGCGTGATACTGTTTTTTTCAGATTACTTCTTTCCCGTCAGCCAGCTGTTATCCGTCAGCCAATCCGCCATGCGCTGAGGCCATGTCTTGATTGAATTCAGCTGCGAACGGTCGCCCATGTTGAATGCATGTTTTCCCTGGGCGTAAAGATGCGCTTCCATCGGTACTTTCGCGGCTCTGTATTTTTGAATCAGCTTCACGACAGGCTCCGAACAGCATTCGTCGTCGTTCGCTGCGAGCAAGAATGCTGGGGGCGCATCCGCCGGAACGACATCCGGAACTCCCAACGGTCCGGGATACACGAGCATCTGGAAATTCGGCTTGCCATTCAAACGGTCGATGGGGTCGGCTGCGTTCGGATCGCCGGCGCCATCTGCATACGCAACAAGCGCGACAACTTCTCCTCCGGCAGAAAACCCAAGCATGCCGATGCGCGATGTGTCAATATTCCATTCCTTCGCATGGCTGCGCACCAGGCGCATCGCGCGGTATGCATCCTGCTTTACGTTATCCATTGAGTAAGGAGAATTCTGTTCGCGTATCAGCCTGTACTTCAGAACAATGGCCGTCACGCCGAGACCGGTCAGGAACAGCGCCGGGTCGCGCCCTTCGGGATTGATCACAAGCTGGCTGTGTCCGCCTCCGGGGCAAACGACCACTGCCGCACCGGTGGCTTTTTCCTTTTCCGGCATATACACCATGAGGGATGGATTATGAATATTCCGCACCCACCAGTCTTTTGAGATTTCCGGTTCGTTGCGGCGGTCTTCAAAACCGGGCGCGCCGTTTTGCCAGAGGGGAACAACGAAGTATTTTACCTGCGTAAATGCTCCGTCGTGAAACAGAAAGATGAGGCCGAGAAACGTAAACAGGGTCCGGGTAAATTTGGATTGAGTCATGTTCAAATTCAAAAATCTGTTTATAAGTGATGTGAATTATTTCTCCGAAAAAATTTCGGGGATGAATTACGAGATGGTTGCAAAATATTGCATTGATCGCCGCCCCCCGTGTCCTTTTGTGTCTTTCGTGGAATCTTTACGATTTCTTCAATCTGAATAAGGTTTCTTTGAGAAATCTCCCCCGGGAAGAAAAGTCGTTCATAGGTGTTGAATCGTTCTTACGATGAATAGATTGGCAATAACAAGGTTGATTCCGTGTGCCGTGTAACAAAGCGGACAATGTGTTTTCAACCGGAAAACGAGCGAGTGCACTAAATACATTCCCAATCCGACCGAAAAGATCGACGCCACGAGAAACAGCGGTTCTAATCTGTCAATCGGAAGTAAAAGAATCGCTCCATAATAGAGCAGGCCGAGAACACTGTTCGGGATGCTCAGCACCTTCGCTTCCTGCACATCTAAAATTTTCATGCACGCCCCCTTTTCCATCCTACAGAACGCCGGAATCCACTTATTGTCCGCTTCAACGATTCGATAATAGACCAGCGAAAAATACAACGCAATGCAGAAACCGGAAAACGCACAAGACGCTAGCAGCAACTCAAGCATGGTTGAAAGTATGAATCATTCAATAGAGAATCAACTTATGCAGTCTTTTAGCAGGATGTCGGTCATCTCGTCGATCATATTCGGTGAATACCTCTAAATAACAGTGATACCTCTGGGGAAGATGTTCGACATCTTCTTGCATGGATAAACTTTTTGTGCATTGCTTCGTCTATATCTATCCAGGGAGGGCAAAACTTTACGGCATGATTTTGTGTTGTAACTGTAGGTTTACAACAGAAAAAAAATTACATTTCAAGTACAATTCTATACTAAAAAGGATGATTGCATGAGAAAGAATGTCGGGTTGTGGCTTTTTGTTGGAATTATCGCCGGACTTGGCGTCGGTTTCTTTGTTAACGACAACATCTATCTTAAAATCAACAAGAACATGGATGTTTTCGGACAGGTGTACAAGGAAATCACAACAAGCTATGTTGACGAGGTAGACCCTGAAAAATTCATGCATGCGGGCATCGACGGCATGCTTGAGACGCTCGACCCGTATACTGTTTTCTACGGCGAGAAAGAGGGGGAAGAGATGGACCTTATTACGCACGGAGAATACGGCGGTGTCGGCGTTTCAATCGGTATGCGCGACGGTTATATTATTGTCATCGCTCCGATGGACGGCTATTCTGCCCAGAAACAGGGCATCCGTGCCGGGGATAAGATTATTGAAATCGACGGAAAGAAAATTTTCAACACAAACCCAGATTCAGTCCGAAGCTTGGTTCGCGGAGAGCCCGGGACAGAGGTGAAAATGAAAATTGAGCGCGAGGGAGAAAAGCAGCCCCTCGACTTCGTGCTCGTGCGGGAAGAAATTCAAGTGAACAATGTCACGTACTCGGGTTATCTTGACAACGGCGTAGGATATATCCGCCTCGAACGATTCTCGCGGCGCGCCGGCGATGAAGTCCGCCAGGCGTTGAGAGAATTAAAAGCGAAGGGCGACCTGCGTGGAGTGATCCTCGACCTCCGCAACAACCCCGGCGGTTTGCTCGAAGCCGCCGTTGATATCGTCAGCAAGTTTAATCCTAAAGGAAGTACGATCGTGACGACGCGCGGACGAAGAAGCGAAGATGAAAGAGTGTATTCGGTGACCGAAGACCCCATCGCGGGCGACATTCCTCTTGCCGTTCTCGTCAACAAGAACAGCGCAAGCGCCAGTGAAATTGTTGCCGGTGCAATTCAGGATTTGGACCGCGGCATTATTGTCGGCACGCGCTCGTTCGGCAAGGGATTGGTGCAAACAATCACTCAACTCGGTTACAACTCGTCGTTGAAGATTACCACGGCTCGCTATTACACACCGAGCGGCCGCAGCATTCAGGAAATTGATTACAAACACAAGAGCAACGACGGGGTGTTTCTTGTTACGCCCGACAGTTTGCGTCATGAATTCACAACCGAGCACGGGCGAAAATTTTTGGATGCCGGGGGCATCGCTCCGGATTCTACGGTATCTGAAAACGAACACAGCGCCCTTTCACAAGAACTGATTCAGAAGGCGATGTTTTTTATGTTCGCGACGCATTATGTTTCTCAACATCCGGCAGGAGACGGAGGCTTTACCGTCGACGATGCCCTCCTGAGGGAATTCGAAGACTATGTAAAAGAGAGGAAGTTTGACTTCAAGGACGAGGCGGAGGGGAAACTTTCAGAACTGAAGGGTGTTGTGCAAAAAGAAAAATACGGCAGCGCGTTGACCGCGTCTCTCGAGGATATCGGGACGCAGCTTGAAAAAGAAAAGGCGAGTGCATTCACGCGTCACGCAGATGAACTGCGTGAAGAACTTCGAGAGGAGATTGTCGAGCGGTATGCCGGCGACAAGGGGCGTATCAAGGCATCACTTGAACACGATATGCAGGTACTGGCGGCGGAAAAATTGCTCGGTTCGAAGAGAGTCTACGTTGCACTGCTGAAGGCGGGAAAATAGATTTTATCCACCTATCGGAGTGCTTAAAGCCATCCGATAGGTGGAACGTTGTCTCACGCCCTGATTCGGCTGTTCACCGTCTCGAGGTACTTTTCCATCCGTCCCAAGAAAACAAGGTAGGCATTCATCCAGTCCGCCGGGGTAACGGGCTTTCTTCCGATACAATCATTGAAAATTTTCTGGATACCTTGCGCAAGCTTCTGTTTTCCCACTTCCACGACGAGTTCAAGGTCGGAATGGTAGTACATGTAAATATCCTGAATGTCGTTTGAAATCTTCGCATCCACCTTGGCTTTTGTTGCAAGCGGATGGTCGATCTTTTCCGCGCTGGAGGTTTCATAGATCAACAGGTTCCACATGTTCATTACATTCTTAAAATCATTTTCGTTTTCGCAGTCGAGATCGCGCAAGGATAAAGAGCATTTCACAGTTTCAGCGGTAGTTCTGTACAGCGGAAATCCCTCAAGATATTGTGCAACGATGTTAATGACCTCGCGTTTTGCGAGAACACGCTGAATTACAGAGCGAATGTCATTTTTTAATTTTCTTTCAGCCAGGGCGATTGATTGCTGTGCGCCCGATTTCGACGCATCCAATGCCGACAGTTTTGCCCGCTCAAGTTTTGTTTTGTAGTCTGCCGATTGTTTTTCTTCTGCCGTCGAATTCAGAACCACCTTGCGAAATTCCGGGGACAAATCATCAAACCGGCGGGCGCCGTTGAGAATATTTCCGACGTTTTCCGACCGGCTCTTAAAAATTCCAAGCAGTGTTGTGATACAACGATCCTTGTACCGCGTACTGAAGTGCGACAGGTCGGCAATCACATAAAGATCTTCCCGAACGGTTGAAAGAAGTGTATTGAGCGTGTCCGCAACGCGAACAGTGCCCGATTTCTTGTCGTCAAGGGACCGCAGTGTAAAATCGATGCCGGCGAGGGTTGTGTCAAAGATGACAGAGCGTTTCGTACACAATCGTATTGCCCCGAGCGCGGCAATTTCGATTTCATTCATTTGATGGGCTTTCAGCACTTCACGCAGGTACGTGGTCTGGCCGCTGGGCGGCGTGACAATCAAAATATCAGATTGCGCCGTAGATCCATTTACAAGGGCATGCTTTACGCATTCGACTACACGTTTTGCATTTGCTTCGTTGTACGGGAGGATCTTTTTCTTGCCGAGATATTGTGCCGAAACGGGATGCTGATCTTCCGTGTTGATGAAAAATATTTTCCCTTTCGCCCCCTCCGGAACAGCTGTATGATGCAAAGCAGACGCAAGACATGATTCGAACAACGACTGCGGGAGTTCCGGGTTTACCAATTCGCTGGCCACGGTATCCGGAAGCGACTGTATCGTAAATTGATGCTGATCACTCTCTTCCTGTTGATAGAAGGTGAAATAATTTTTTTGCAGCCATTGTCGTGCGGATGCAAGCTGAGAAACCGACTGCGGCGGCTGTTCGGCACTATCGGTTAGGATAAAGCATTGTTCGCGGGCGTACGATGCACACCAGAAGAACTCGGCGAGATTCAATGCGTGCGCATCGTCAATGCAGACAACGTCAAACTCTCCGAGATGCGCCTCCTCTGTCTTCAACGCTTCATGAATCGTCGTTGCGATACAGCGCGCCCCGGCAAGCGGTGAAGGAAACACTGTCTGAAACGATACCTGTAGGGATGCGAGCTTCTCGATTTCTTTCTTTTCCTTCAACGGAACGGGGAGATGCGCTTCTTTTTTGAACTGCTCTTTCAAAATGGTTGTGGCATGCTGTTTAAGGCGTTCGACAACGGAGAGTTTATCTTGAAGCTGAAATTGAACGGAATCGACGTCGGCCTTACTGATGCTCTGCTTCATGCGTTCGAGCATCGACGCACTTTGCAACCGCTGCAGCCGTACTTTCACCTCCTCCGCTTCTGACGATGCGTTCTCTATCTGACGCAGTTTTTCATCCCGCCTATTTATCAAAGCGTCAACCCGGTCGTAATCATACTCGGCGGCAATCATTCTTATGAGTTTCTTTAGTCCTTCACTCTGGACGCCCTGATCGCTTCCCTTAATTGTATACGACGGCATCGGCAGCGGAGACAGCAAACGAATTCCCGGAGCAACCGCAGCGATGGACTCTTCTGCAACAACGGGATTCAGCGATACAACTTCCTGCATACAATCGTGCAAACCGGCCGACGATGGTGTGATATAGAGAACCCTTTTCCCCTCTCTGAGAGCAGTCAACAACAACGAGGCCGCAACTCCCGTTTTACCGCGTTTTCGTTCACCAATAATGATCGAAATCCTCCGCCCAATAGATTTTTTGACTGCGACGCGTTGTGATTCCGTAAAGGTCGAGGGGAAGATCGGCTCTTTTGATGTCGAGCGGGTATTGTCCGAGAAGTCGCGGTTGAAGAGCCGGGCAACAATATCGTTTTGCTGCAGGGCATCATACCGTGCGGAGAGAAGTTCCGTCTCCTCTGAAGGATTCCACTCACACGTCATCTCTGCAACCGTTTCGCCTATGTCGAGAGGGAGGAGAAAAAAAACAAATTGGTGGTGCACCTCGGCAATCACGCCGGGAAATGAAAACCGGAGTTTTGAGCCAATAGCGCATTGAACCGTCAACGACGGATCGAAGAGAAAGTTCTCCGGGACTTCAAATCGATACACGGCGCTCCCGTCAGAAGCAGCGACCCTGATGCCGTTTGCCAGAATTGACTTTTTCGGAAAGACGCTGCGTGCTGTAACTTCGTCTGAGAGAGCCCGGTTGATCTGCGTTATGTTATCGCCGGTGGATTCCACTCAAGAACTACCAATTGTTGTACAAAAGATACCGAAAAATTCCATGCAATCATTCTTTACAACCGAATGAACATTCAGACAATTTTTGAGAGGGCGTTTCATTGCCCCGCGAGCTTCTCCTGAACTAATTGTTCCACATACTGAAAATCCTTTTCATTGTGGACAAAATCAAGATTGTCGCTTTCGACGACAAGCAGCGGTCCGAGAGTGTAGCGGCCGATCCATGATTCGTAGTGCCGGTTAAGCTGTTCCAAATACTCGCTCTTAATGCTCTGTTCGTACGATCTTCCCCTTTTTGAAATCTGCTTTTTCAGCGTGTCCACGGATGCGCGGAGGTAGATCATCAGATCCGGCGCACGCAAGTATTCCGTCATAACCTGGTAGAGCGCAACGTAGTTCTCGTAGTCCCGTTTATCCATGTTTCCTATTTCGTGAAGATTCCGCGCAAAGATTTCAGCGTCCTCATAAATAGAACGGTCTTGAATCACCGATTCCGGCGACTCGACAATCTGTTTGTGGTTGGTGAACCGGTGCGAGAGAAAATAAATCTGCAGATGAAACGACCATCGCTTCATGTCTCCATAGAAGTCGGCGAGGTACGGGTTGTCTTCAACCGATTCGAAGTACGGCTTCCAGTTAAAATGTTTTCCAAGCATTGTTGTGAGAGACGACTTGCCGGAGCCGATGTTTCCGGCAACGGCAACAAAGGTTTTCTTCTTTGGACTTGTCATGGAATGCACTTTCTGGTAATTTCTTGTGAAGTTCACACGCGCCCGCTTGAACGCCGGCCGGCATAGTGCTCATCGTGAAACTTTTTCTAATTCTGCTGCCGCTGAATCGATCAACAACGCTTCGCCTTCAATGACGTGGGCAACTTTTACAATCTGCTCGTCCGCAAGTTTCCACTGCTTCTGTTCGATTGCTTCGCGGACCGCGGGAATTGTCTTGACGCCGTATCCCGTATAAAACCCGGGCGCATAAATCTGATGCCTGAACCACGGGCGCCCCGGCAATCCGCCTGTTGTCGTAAGTTTTCGCTCGCTTTGGATAAGTTTTGCGTTTACCGCTGCGAAAGACGTTGTTTTTTTCCCCCTTATGTTCACCGCGGCGGAGTCGTACCGCTCGGCGCATCGGAGTAACGAATCGACAGCGTTCTGTAACGGTGCAAAATTCAAAAACGGCGGAAGTTCTTCCGTTGACGGAGGCACCGATTTTACTTTCGGATCGGACGTTGCCGAAAAAACTCCTTCTTCAATCTCTTTATTGCGCTCGCGGATGTCGTCTTGTTTGCTTTTCGCAAGCTTCTGCAATTCATCCAAATATTTCTTTACCGTTTCAGAAAAATTTGTGAATCCGATCGGAAGCAAATCTGCATCCGCAAGGCGGATAACGGCGGTACCGACTGTTTGGGCAAGCGTGCGCCCATAGGCAAAGTCGGTGTCAGAAAAGTGAGTGTAGTAATAAAAATCATCATAGACAGAGTGATAGGTCCCCCCTTCGTCTTCACCGCCGTAGCCGATATTCAGCGATGCAATACCAGCATGGTCAAGAAACGCACCGTAATCGGAGCCGGAGCCGAGCGCGCCTATTTTCAAGTCCGCGCGCTGTCTGATTTCGCGCCGGTCGTCAGGAGATGGGGCGTGGGAGATTTGTGAAAGGTGCAAACGCTTCCAGACGGAAATATTTTTTTCCGGATCATTGATATCCCGCGCAACGCCGTTGATGAATTTTTCCAGCGTATGCGACCCTCCAACAAACAAGTAACCCCTGCCGTTTGCATCGGAGTTAATGTACACGGCTCCTTTCTGTTGGAGTTCTTCGGCGTGAGCTTCCACCCATTCGGTCGAACCGAGCAGCCCTGCCTCCTCTCCATCCCACGCACAATACACGATTGTCCGCTTTGGTTTCCAGCCTTGCGCAATAAGTTCTCCAAGCGAACGGGCTTCTTCCAACAACGAAACCTGTCCTGATATCGGGTCTTCCGCACCGTTTACCCAGGCGTCGTAGTGATTGCCCCGAATGATCCATTCATCGGGAAAATCGGATCCGGGAATTTTTGCTATTACATCGTAAATCTTTTTTTGATCCCAATTGAATTGTGCTTTAAGATGAACCGTTGCATCGCCCGGACCGACATGGTACGTTATCGGAAGCGCGCCGCGCCATTCGGCCGGAGCGACGGGTCCGTTCAACGCGGCAAGAAGCGGCTGCGCATCTGCATACGAAAGCGGCAGAACGGGAATTTTAGTAAAAACCTGGACATCTTTCATCGTGAGACGTTTGGCACCGGGAGTAGCGCCTACTCCCGGCGTGAGCGGGTCGCCCGGATAGAGCACCATGTCCATCACGCTTCCGCGCTGCACACCGTCCGGCGGACGATACGCTCCTTTTGGAAAGGTATCTCCGTCGGCGTAGCCGTCGCCGGCCGGATCGGAATAAATGAGACAACCGACTGCGCCATGTTCTGCCGCGACCTTTGGTTTGATGCCGCGCCATGAAGCGCCGTAGCGCGTAATAACGATACAACCTTTCACGGAAATTCCCATCCGGTCCAATTTCTCATAATCTTCCGGAACGCCGTAGTTCACATAAACCAGCGGTGCGGTGACATCGCCGTCGATGGAGTACGCGTTGTACGTCGGAAGCTGCTCATCCGTTTGGTTTGATGTTGGATCCTCCGGAATCCCCGGCTCCTGCAGTTTTGCGGCAAATCTTGTCGGGGCAACGAGTTCAACCGCTCGTTCTTTCGGAGTCGGGAATAAAACATCGAAGGTTTCAATGTGCGCATTGAGTCCCCACTCCGTAAACCTGGAGAGAATCCATTCCGCGTTTTCTTTGTCGTACGCAGATCCGACATGGTGCGGACGGGCGGAGAGTTTTTTCATATACTCCCGCATGTACTCCGGCTTCGGAATTGCACACAGCTTTTCCTCCCACTCACGCTGTGTTTGAGAAAACAGCATGCAGGTACAGAAGCACAACAGAAAAACGGCAGAGACCCGCTTCATTCCTTCCTCCAAATACGACATACCTCGGATGGCGGATGTGCCACCCGCGCCATTGTCCTAATTTCGAAAGAGAATATCAGCTTTCTTGTTTTAACATTCAAGATGCGGGAAAAAAAAAGAAGGCGAGATAAAATTCCGTCTCGCCTTCTTTTTGTAGAATGGTAGTTTACAGGTTAATGTCTATCATCCCAGCCGTCATCATTATTCCCGCAGCGGAATTTTCTATCTTGCGGAACGGTTACTATTACGGATGCCTGCGCAGTTCCCGCCGAGTTTACTGCCGTAATTGTGAATGTGTATTGCCGTCCATCTTTGTCAAACCATAAACTTCTGTCTTTTAATTTCAATTTAACCGAGTATGGTCCGGCAGGAACGGTTCCTGTGTAATGGATTTTGTTGTACTCATCTTTTAGCACATAATTCGCGCCGCCTGCGGAATTCACAACGATTCCGCTGAATGTTACTGTCACCCATTCTCCGTTTCGAAAACAGGATGGAATAGATGATGCAGTTACCGTTACGGTCGGTGCAACAACATTACTCAGTGTAAATGAAAGGGGTACTGATGCCGTCCCCTCCGGCCAGCCCGTGAGAATTCCTGCCACGGTCACAGTATAACTTCCACCTGGTACACTCGTCAAAACAAGCTGCCGTGCAATCAATATCGTATCAATATAAGGATTGCCGTTTGCCTGTACGACAACGTGATAGTCTATGGCAAGTGCCAATGAATCCCACGTGATAGTAACCGTGTGTCCATTTACAACTGCAAGCACATTTGTCGGTGCTGCGATAGCTTTATGCAGGGCTTTCAAACTCCCTCCTCCTGCAGAAGTAGTAACACTTGAAACGGGGTCCTGTGATTCAGAACTGCATCCCCAGAGCATAAAACTAACTGCAGCTGCAATCAACAGCATAAAAGAGTATCGGTACTTCATTTGGGCATCCTTTCAAATAAGAGATTGGTAACAAAATCAATCCTAAGATTTAGAGAATCATCCCAAAAATCAAGGGAGTTCTTCAGTAATTGTAAAAACAATCTCCATACTTGGGTGAATGGCTCAGAATGCGGGTGCTGGGGGCGGGTGAAACGCTTACATTTACACGCGGACGACTACAATTGTTGCATCGTCGGCGAATTCTTTATTAACTGTGAACGTCCGGACAGACGCCAAGATGGAATTACTTACTGCTTCCGATGAAGCCCGTTCGGTATCGCTGATCAATTCTTTTAACCGGTCCGCGCCGAATTGTTCCCCTTTATCGTTCGTCGCCTCGGTAATCCCGTCGGTATAGAGAATCAGAACGTCTCCACGGTTAAACCTTACCGCCTGTTCGGTGTATTGTGTAGACGGTTGTACTGCAAGCGCAAGGTTTGGCGTGCGGATTTCAACAATTGCGCCGTCCGATTCTTGAACGAGAAAAATCGGCGGATGGCCTGCCGTTGCGACGTGTGCCGTCATCGTTCGTTTATCAAGAAGGAGGTACGCAAAGGAGACGAACATTTTTTTATCGGTTATTTGATACACGGCGTTATTTAAATTGAACAATAATTCAGCGGTCGCCGTGTTGTGGTGGAGTTCGGTATGGAGTGCACTCTTCGTCATTGCGGAAAGTATGCCGGCGCCAACTCCGTGCCCCGAAACGTCGGCGATAACAATCACTATTTCATCATCGGAAATTTTTATCATGTCGAAATAATCCCCTCCGACTTCGGTTGCGGGAACGGTAACTCCTGCCGCTTCACACCAATCGGTTTTGAATGCCGTCGACGGCTGCAGCGATTGCTGGATTGACCTGGCAACGGCGACTTCGGTTTCAAGCCGGGCGCGCTTTTTGATTTCCTCGCCGACAACTCTTAAGAAGAGACTGTACCCTGTCGCAAGGAGAAAGATTGCGATGACTCCAAACAAAGGGCGCCGGACGTCGATCCGGTCGATCTCCTGCTGGGTAAACGTGAAAAGATGGTTCGCGGATAATATTCTTATTTCCTCAACCCGGCCAAAAAGAAATTGTTCTACAGGATACTCCGCCACCATAGCGCCCACAATTATTATCATGGAGGCAACAAAGAACACGGGTTTTCTTATGAACAAAATGATGCACGCCGAAAGGGCTCCGCTGAGCACGGTAAAATACGTAAACATAAACCAGGAACCGGGCAAGACGCTCGAGTTCATCAGCATGGTCAACGGCCCAATCGTACCGAACAAAAAGAAAACCGCGAGCGCGAGACGGCGAAGGTCTTTTTGCTCCATCGACTTCCAAAAATTTATCGGAGATTTTTTCTGTGGCATGGGTTTATCCGTTATTAGGTTCTTCTATTACGGAAGGAGAGATTATTCTGTTGCGGGAATATAGCGGAATGCTAAACGAATCGCAAATGGCGGTACTGACTCGGTTTGATAAATTTTCTGGGTGGGACAGGCATTCATGCCTGTCAGATAGGTCAGACAAGTTCCGAAGAAATGGCTTCGCCAAATATCTGACCTACAGATACATTGAAATTGGGTAGTGTCCTAATTTGGGTATGAGCTATCTCAAAAATGCTTTGTATTGTCATCCTGATCCCGACGAAGTCGGGAGAATGCCGAAGGCATCACTTCGTGAGGATCCACGACACTGAAGCTTTGTGGATGTACGGGGACACATTGACATGGATTCTTCCCCCGCCACAAAACGGCGGGGTCAGAATGACATGACTCAGAGATTATGACATGTACACTCAAATTAGGACACTACCTGAAATTGAGTCACTACCCAAATGTCGGAACGTGGTTTCTGCAGCGTATCTTAATAAATAAACAATCCCCGAAACAGAAATTGCTTCGGGGATCGTTTCGAAAACGAATGAAAGAGTAAGTTACTTAATTAAAGACATCTTCTTCACAGCATTGTAATCTGCCGACCTGATAGAGTAGAAATAGATTCCGGACGAAAGACGCGACGCATCGAATTTTACCGAATACCGGCCCGATGGTTTGAATTCATCGACCAGCGTCGTGACTTCCCGGCCGATGGCATCGAATATCTTTATTGTTACGTGGCCGTCTTTCGGGATCTGATACGAGATAGTAGTTGCCGGGTTGAAGGGATTCGGATAATTCTGGTCAAGACCATATTGAGTAACCACACTTGGTCCTTGAAGCGTTAACTGTTGCACGGTTGTTTTCCCCAGTGCATTTACATTGACACCCTGATATTGTTCAACCAGCGCAAAATGGAGACCGGCGACGTTTGTTCCGACAGTTACTTTTAATTGTCCCGTTTTACCTCCAAGCCCGGTTGTCGGGAGAGTATACGCAGTTACTTTATATGCCTGGAGATTGGAAGCGCCGAGGTTTAACTGCCTTGCAGTTCCGATCACGCTGCCTGATATAGCATCCACCAGTTGGATGGTAAATGAGAGATTTCCTTTCGCGCCTAATGCCTTGCCCGCCGCCGATGTATCTGAGGCTCCCGAGCTTTCACTGAAGGTCAGAACCGAATTGTTCGTGAGCGTGAACGGTTGTGAGAGGATCACGGTATTGATTGCCCCCAGGCTGTCATAATTCGTTTTCTTGTTTGCCCCAACAAAGTCCAGCGGATTGCCGTCGAGAGTAAGATCGCCAATCGAGTAATAAAAGCCGGCATCGCCTTTCTCAACAGCCACGCCTCTGCCTCTGCCGCCGGAATTGGCGTCTGTCTTTTGAAGGTTGCCGATACTATTCGATGTTTGAAAATAGTACGGCAAGGCAGAATTATAGAACGACGAAACAACCATTTTGGAGTTTACACGGCCATTGCAGAGCTGAACAGCCTGGCCCGACGTATTGAGAGAATTTACCGGCACATTCCCCCAAACACGATTGGACCAGTTACCATTATTGATATTCTGGCTCCAGGCGACATAATAATTAGAAGCGTTGTCTGTATTCATTGAAACCGATTGCACACCTGCGCTATTTCTCTGGATAGTCGTTGAGCCTATGGTAAGTTCCAGGGCGCTCACATTCATCCACGTACCGGAACCGTCTACATCTCCAATCCAGGCACATTGGACACTATTCCCGTCGGGCGGATCAACGATGGAAGGCTTATAATTTTTATTAAATGAGCTGTTTGAAAGTGTCTGTACGACACTTTGAGTAAACGGTTTGCCATTATTAATGGAATCGAGTGAGGCATATTTGATAGAGCTTCTTGTGCTGTTGACATCCTGTTCCCATGCAATATCAAAGTACTGAGAACCGCCAGGATAATGGTAACTGGAAATTGTGGCATTGACAGAATTTCTGTCTGTCGTATGGATCGTTGAGTCAACGTACCTCCAATCGTGAAGCCCGTACCGGTCCAGCTGGCCGATCAGGTAGTTGATGCCGGGAGTGTAATTTCCAGCGCTGCTTTTTCTTTCCCAGGTCAAGAGGCCGTGACCGTCGCCTCCCCAGGCGATGTTAGGATTTGCATTGGTCGTTGCGTACGGGTCTCCTCCTGCCGGCTCTGTCACTACCGGAGTAGGATAGTACTCCCGAATCCACTGGCCATTATCGGGATTAATGATGTAGGTCGTGAGCATGATCGTATAGGTAGTTCCCGAGACCTGCTGAAAGACGATTGCAATAGAGCTTGAGTCGTAATTATGGCCGTAGTCAATCGAAGGACATTTACCGCCGCCGATATCGAGAGGTCCGGGAGATCCGCCGGGGATCAGGCCCTGTAATGTCCATGTCGTACCGCCGTCCGTGCTCATCTCGTACCATACATGGCCCATCGATTCATAGACCTGATGCAGCCAGCCATTGTATGTTCGCACGAGTTTACGCTGACTATTGTTGGAAAAGGCGGAGGCGTTGTTGGAAATGTGTACGCCTTTGTAGTTGGCAGTAACAGCAGCACTGGAGTTTGTGAACACCACCGGACTTGTCGTGTTCGTGGGATTTGACACGGACGCATTGGCATTGGATGTCCAATTATAAAAATACGATGAATAGCCGCCTAACGCTTTGGTGGATGGCACTTGAACGGAGTAGTATGCAGGTGCATTGCGACTGGGATCTTGTCCGGTGATCACTCCTTTATAGTTAGTACCTGTTCCGATCGGATTTCCGCCCGTTGCCACCAGCTTAAACGGTGCGGACATTCCTCTGTTTTGCAGTCCGTATGTGCCTGAACTGTCTATCAGCCACGGATCTTGAAACCGGACGGAATCAGAATAGTTTGTCGTTGCCTCCAAATTTACCTGAAACGATGTGCCATCTACGGTTTGGTTAAGCTGAGAAATGAGCGGTGAGGAATTTGTTTGAATGGTAAAACTATGGGGGTTGGTAACATCGGTTACAATAGTGTTCTGACCTCCAGTAGTCCAATAGTTATATTTTTGGCCAGAAACAATTTTCTGAGTACCGGAAAGGGTATTCGGATTCGACGATGCGGAAAATGTTTTCGTGACCGGTGCATGATATTCTGTGAAATGGGTTCCGTTTTCCCATACCCCGATTGAATCGGCTGAAACAGTAGTAAAAAGTTTTTGGTCAATTGTTGTTGAGACATAACCGGGTCCAAAATACGCCGTGTAGGTTGATGTGAGGGCCGAGACATGGACCGGATTTTGTCGGATCGTATCTGCTGAATTTGTTACGGTCCATTTTCCCAAGAACGGATAGATATAGCCGTTGATTGTCTGATCGTATGCATACAAAGTGTGCGAGCTTAAGGAATCCCACGTAAAAGTGTGTGGAGATGTGTATTTTTGCCCGTCGACAGTATCGGTGCTTGGGCTTGCGCCTATTGAATTCTGGACAATAACTTTCGCTTGCAGGGTATAGTAAATGTCCATCGTTATGATCACCCACGCATAGCTCAGATTATTTCCCTCGTTGTTGCTCATTGCGCCCAATGTTATCGTGTGAGATGAAAGCGCACTCTGAACATCTGCAATTAGCTGAGCGTTCGTAATTTGGTTGTAAACTCCTGAATATGAGAGGCTGCTCCAGTACGTTGTATTCGATTTGTCAAAGTACCCCCACCCTGTGCTATTCGCCGGAACGCTGTTCGGAAGCTTTACAATGCTGGCGCTGTAACTACTGTTCTGCCACCCGCCAATGCTGACGGTAACCGTAACGTTGTTGATCTTTGCAGTCGTTGGAATACCGTTGAGGCTGAAACCGAGGGGTGTTCTCCACGTATTTTGCAATGTATCGGCATCATTTCTTCCAATGCTATAGGTATTGTCAATGTTCCATGTAGTGGAGTGAGTAAATGTAGTGTTTATTGCGGTCTGTTCTATTGACGATCCGCCTCCGACAGACTGAACGTGGATTTGTTGAGCATGGAGTGAACCGGAACTCAAACACAATAATAGAGCTATTATCGTAAACGCTAAAAAATCCTTTTTTAACGCATTCATGGCAATTCTCCTGTAAAAAAATTTGTTTAGAAAATGTGAATAGCTTATATTTCTTTTGCAAAGAAAAAGGTGCATAGCACCGCGCAAGCAGGGCAATGCGCAAGGTCTCAAGCCTTATCCTCAATCTTTGCGTTCGATTGCGGCGGGGTGGTCTAAACACCCTGCCGCATTTTTTAAGAAGAGATATTCTCCTTCCTTTTCTTACCGCTTCCCCATTAAGAGTACTGCCTCCTGGTCAACTAACCCTACTGCGACCATTGTATTGCCACGGAGCGCTACCATCGAATATGAGCCGTAAGCGCTTGGAATCTCGTTCATATAGTTATACCATGTTAAGCCGTTAAAATGGACGACTTCGAGATAGCTTCCCGTGGCAAAAATATCATTCAACCCAGTCCCGCGAATCCGGCCGATTCCGTAACGTGTTATTGTACCGACGGGATAATCGGTCCAGGCAGAATCATCTAAAGAATTCTTCCACATGATTCCATCTCCCGCTAAATAATATTTTTCCCCGGGGACGAACCAGAGACTAAAGTACACTTTTGAGAAAGTAGAAATCAAAGATACTGCCGTTCCTTGAATCCGCAGTAGCTGTGTTTGTGAGGGCAGTGAATCAATTTGTGTAGCAAGAGCTAAAATTTCTAATTCACCCGTTCTTGGATTTGTCGCCCCGTAAATGTCTGTAATATCAAGTTGTGTCCCGCTCGAAAGCTTCTGCCAGCTTGTACCGTTAAAATATGCCAGACCTCCCTTTCTTCCCACTACATATAAATTATTGTCCGATGTGCCCCACACTTTTTCGGCATTCTGTCCTTCATCTAAAATACCTGGATTACCTGGAAATTTATTGATCCAATAAGATTGTGTTACCACTTGACTATTAAATTTATGAACACCGCCATTAGCAAACCAAATATCGTTAGGTGTAAAAGCGATAATACCTGTAGGGGTGAGATATGATGTGTAGCTAAGTCCGTAGCTTGTTGGCAGCTTTAATAATTCCCAGCTAACTCCGTCCCAATGCGCTGCCCCGTATGGAGTATAAATTCTTTGCCCGGTTGAATCGTATTGCACTGGCTGTATTTCCCCGACCGCCCAGATGTTTGTGTCGCTAAGGATGGCTACGTCGCTCAAGAATGACGCACCACCCCCACCCCAAGAGAATTGTTGAAACGTAAACGTGTGGCTTGTGGTGTCGGGTAGACTATTGCCCGGCCCAGTCGGCGAGTGGGCGCAATCGACGCCAAGAAAATAAAAAAGGCTAATTGGGGCTAGAAATAAAAGGCCCTTCATTGTCAACCTTCCCATCTTGATTGAATTGAAAAGTGAGAACAAACAAGCTGTGGCTTAACTGCTTATATACTTTTTGGGGTACAGATCAAGCAGGCCGCCAATGTTATTGTGGCTATGGCCGAGTCATTCCGTTTGAGCGTAACGGCTTTCTGCGCCTCGTTAGAAGCAAGGGAGAGTTTGAAATACGCTTCGGTACATGTCACATCTTCCACGGTCAGTTGCAGCGGATTTGGCGGCGGAGCAACCGGGTTTTTCTTGCAGCTCATACCAGCAAACATGCAAAGAAACGACAACGCAAGAAAAATGTGTTTCGTCATACAATCTTTCCTAAAAATTACTTTTCATGAGAAATCGTAAAGACTGATTTTGATAGAGCGTTCAATCTTAAATGTTTGGGGTAGAGTAGAGTAGAGTAGAGTAGAGTAGAGTAGAGTTTCCCTGACTGCCCCATAGAGGCAATTTTCGGGAACATTTTATTTAATGTCAATAGGCGTATTCAAAATTTTTTGTGCAATCGGAGGGCTTACAGGGGTTTTCGCTTTTCTATTCTGCGGATTCGACCTTTTTCTTTGAAGCGCGGTTCCGTTCGTTGGCACCGAGAATTTTCTTCCGGAGGCGGATTGATTTCGGCGTCACTTCAACATATTCATCGTCGCCGATCCATTCGATGGCCTGCTCGAGCGTCAAAAGATGGGCGGGTTCCAGGCGCACGGCTTCATCGGAACCGGATGCGCGCATGTTGCTCAGCTGTTTTGATTTGCAGACATTAACCGTCATATCATGTTCGCGCGAGTTCTCGCCAACGATCATCCCCGGATAAACGCGAGCGCCCGGTTCGACAAAAAAGGTCGACCGCTCCTGCAATTTCCACATCCCGTACGCAACCGCTTCGCCGGCCTCCATTGCAATGAGCGCACCTTTCGTGCGGTGTTCAAGCTCGCCTTTAAACGGTTCGTAGCCGTGGAAGTTGTGGTGGAGGATTCCCGTTCCTTTTGTTTGCGTCATAAACTCGTTGCGGAAACCGATCAATCCTCGCGACGGGACAAAAAATTCGAGCCGCGTGTTTCCGTTCGACGAAATCATATTCTTCATTTCACCCTTGCGCCGTCCCAGGTTCTCGATCACCGTGCCGACAAATTCATCGGGCACATCGATGATAACATGTTCCATCGGCTCGGAGAGAACATCGGCAATGTTTTTATAGATCACTTCGGGGCGGGAGACCTGCAATTCAAATCCTTCGCGCCGCATATTCTCAATCAACACGGAAAGATGAAGTTCGCCGCGGCCGCTCACGCGGAAAACATCGGGCGAATCGGTCAACTCAACCCGCAAGCTGACATTCGAGCGCAGTTCGCGGGCAAGCCGTTCGCCGAGATTCCGCGTTGTGACATATTTCCCTTCCTGTCCGGCAAAGGGGGAATTGTTCACGACAAAGTTCATCGAGATTGTCGGCTCTTCAATGGCGACAAACGGCATCGGTGTCGGGTCGGCCGCATCCGCGATCGTTTCGCCGATGTCGACATCTTCCATTCCGGCAATGGCGATGATGTCGCCGGCGCTCGCTTTTTGCGTTTCAACCCGCTTCAATCCTTCAAATGTATAAATTTTTGTTACGCGTGCGTCTTCCGCCGAGCCGTCGCGATGGATAATTTTCATTGCGGAACCGAAGCTGATTGTGCCGCGGGAAATTTTTCCGATGCCGAGCCTGCCGAGATAGTCGTTATAGTCAATGGTCGTTACCAGCATTTGAAACGGCTCTTCGCTGTTTCCTTCCGGCGCGGGGACTTTGTTAATGATCGCCTCAAAAAGCGGTTCAAGGCTGGTGCTTTCCTGATCAAGCTCGGTTTTCGCTATCCCTTGTTTCGAAATGGCATAGATCGTCGGAAAATCCAGCTGCTTATCGGTAGCGCCGAGCGACAGGAACAGTTCGAAGACTTCGTCCAGCACTTCATGAGGACGCGCATCTTTCCGGTCGATTTTGTTAATGACAACGATCGGCTGGAGATGGAGGTCGAGGGATTTTTTCAAGACAAATTTGGTTCCCGGCAGAGGACCTTCGGCGGCATCGACAAGCAAAAGAACACCATCCACCATTTTCAGCGTTCGTTCAACCTCGCCGCTGAAGTCGGAGTGGCCCGGCGTATCGACGATGTTTATCTTAATTTTCGTTTTCGATTTTTTCGGCTGGTAGAACACCGATGTGTTCTTGGCGAGAATCGTGATGCCGCGTTCCTTCTCAAGGTCGTTCGAATCCATCACGCGCGTTACCATCACTTGATTGTCGCGGAATGTTCCGGTTTGGCGCAAAAGTTGGTCGACGAGCGTCGTTTTCCCGTGATCAACGTGGGCGATAATTGCGATATTGCGAATGTCTTCTCTTCGAATCATGAAGTCTCTACCGGTAGTTAAAAACCGCAGGGGCGACCTACTGTCGCCCCTGCAAGCTTCCGCAGCGATTAATTATACTAATATACCAAAAAAATACATTGAATCCAAGGCGGCCGGCGGAAGGGAAGTGTTACCTTTTGCCTCTCGCACAAGTAGATACCGGACACCTTATCGAGAAAATCAAAACATGCCGAAACATACGGTGAGGTACTCCAACAAGGTGCCCGATATTTCTCCAAACAAGACTGACTATGCATTCGCCGTCGTCAAAGCCCGCGAAAAACTTCGGAGTGTTTCTACCTCAATTGTTCGGGGCGCCGTTAAGAATCCATTGGCGTATTGCGTCAATGTTGCCCTGCGTGAGTTTATCCGCTCCCTTTGGCATTATTTCCCCCTGGCTCGTATCCGGTGCGGTAATTTTAATGAAGAGAAGGCTGGAGTCCGGGCTTCCCGGTTTCACGCGAATGAATGGGGGGAGATTTTTCCTGTCTGCTGCACTCCGAATACCGACCAATTGAGCGAACGATTTACCTGCAACAAGACTGAGATCACCTTTCTTTCCGCTTCCATGGCATGACGGCGCATCGCAATTTACGTCAAAAATCTCCTTTTGTATGGAAGATAATTTTGGTTCTACCGTCAGGCCCGATGAGTTTGGTTTGCTGTTTGAGCCGCACGAAAAGGCCGCCATACTAAAAAGGAAAACAGGCAATAAAACTGATATTCGGATCAAACTAAAACACCGAGGTTTATGTCTAAGATATTTGTGAAACGGCAAAGTAAAGATTTCCCCAGCGAGTTTCAAGGTAAGATCGGGCATTTGCAGATAGTGTTACGGTTTCACGATTTTTTCTTGTTCCCAATCTCCGATTGTGAACGAAGTGTGTCGGGTGATCAATATTTTCAGACGAAAAAACAAGTTAAGCAGCTCGTTTTCAAACTCAGTTTGGGAACGAGAGTAAATTTTCTCAAATTGTAACACTAGTTATTTGCCCGGTTGCTTCAAAAATACGTTTTGAGTATTTTGAATACGAAAGTTGAGTCGACCATACCTTCGGAATGCTTGAAGCTTCATGCCTCTCGATTGCAGCTGTCTTCTTGGGACTCACCGGCCTGGAATTCATAACGACAATGGTCAACACGGTTTAAAAAATTTGAAAAGAAAGAACGTTCAATGAAGAAGTATAAGACCTATCTTGTTATTGCGATCGTCGTTGCAGTTCTTGGCGGCATTGTGACAATTAAAATCCTCTCGGGCAATGCGGCGATCGACACCCGGCGTCAAAGCGTTCCGCTTGTGAAAGTAGAACAGCCGCTCCGCCAGACAATAGCATACCAGTTGGATTTCAACGGAGATGTTATCGCCATCCAGCAAGCGGATATTTTTTCCAAGGTTACCGGAAACTTAGAGCGGATCTACACCGATATGGGAAACAGTGTGAAGCGTAATCAGCTGCTTGCCGTCATCGATTCAACGGAACTATACCAGCAGGTTCAACAAACGGCTGCGACATACTTCAACGCCCGGATCAATTATACCCGCAATAAGAAGCTGTACGAACAAAAGCTTGTCGCGAAACAGGACCTTGACAACGCCGAAGCGCTGATGAAAGTGGCGCAGGCTAATTACGAAACCGCAAGAACGCGCTTGAGTTATGCGCGCATCACTGCGCCGTTCGCCGGCGTTATCACAAAGCGGTTCCTCGACGAAGGCGCACTTGTGGCGACAAGCAACGCCACCCTCTACACGTTGATGGATCTCGACAGCGTGAAAGTGATCGTCAGCGTGCTGGAAAAAGACGTTCCCCAAATAACGAAGGGAAAAACGGCAAAGATTATCGTTGATGCGTTTCCGGGAAAAGAATACGAGGGGGTGATTACACGCATGAGTCAGGCGATCGACCTTTCAACACGAACAATGGCGATCGAAGTCGGCGTGCCGAACAAGGATCACAATTTGAAACCGGGAATGTACGCTACGGTAACCCTTACAATTTCTGAACACCGCGATGCCGTCACCGTGCCAACGGAAGTTATCCTCCACGACAACAATGGAACGTTTGTCTATACCTTGCAAAATAACACCGCCAAAAGAACTCCGGTTCAACTCGGCATCGAACGGAACGCCCGCACTGAAATTCTTGCAGGGCTGAGCGGCAGTGAAAGCGTTATCGTTGTTGGGCAGCAGCTCGTGCGTGACGGCGGAGCGGTCACGCTTCAACGATAATTGAAGCCGGTATTGCACAACGCTTCGATGATTTTTATTCTCGGAACCTTGCTTAGAAAGTATGTAGGCCTATGTGGCTAACCCGACTCGCTCTTCGATATCCCATTTCCACGTTCCTCTTCGCACTGACGATTATGGTGCTGGGGTTGGTTTCCGTTCAGCAGCTTCCTATTGATTTGCTTCCGAACATCACCATTCCGGTGGTAACAACAGTTACGTACTACTCGGGTGCCGGACCGCTCGACATGGAACAGGCGGTTACCGCGATCATCGAGAGGGGTGTCAGCTCGGTCAACGACGTCGACTATGTCCAATCATCAACGCGGGAAGGTATCTCGCAAGTGCGCATTAATTTCACCTGGGATGCGAATACCGACGTGGGCCTCGTCGACGTTATCCAGCGGGTGAACCGCATTCTTACTCTGCTGCCGACCGGCGTCTCTCAACCGATTGCGCTCCGGTTCGACATCACCAACCTCCCCGTGTGCAACCTTGTAGTTTATGGCGACATTGATGGACGCGATCTGTACGATTTGGCGTACAATGTCATCGAGCCGCAAATCGAGCATGTCGGGGGCGTCGCATCGGCGCAAGTGCTCGGCGGACGCATCCGGGAAATTCATGTTACCCTCGACCGCAACCGGATGCAGGCGCTGCAACTTCCCGTCCAAAACGTCCTCACTGCTGTTGCGAATGCGAATCTCATTCTTCCCTCCGGCGATTTGAAAACCGGACAGTTCGATTACTCCTTGAAAACGGAAAGCCAGTTTAACGTTGTCAAGCCGATGGAAGACATAGTCGTTAAAAATATCGGCGGCGTTGCGATCCGCATACGAGATATCGGCTCGGTAGAAGACAGCTACCAGGAAGAAACCGAAATTATCCGTGTCAACGGAAAGCCGGGAGTGACATTGCGCGTGCAGAAACTGGCAAGCGCAAACACCGTCACCGTTGTTGACAACGTCCTTAAAACCCTCCCGAAACTCACCGGCGTTCCCAGCAACGTTCAGACCTCGCTTTCGTTCGACCAATCACTGTATATTCGTCAGACGATTGCCGGGCTGGAGCAGGAGGCAATGCTCGGCGCACTTCTCGCCATGCTCGTTATCATGATCTTCCTTCGGAACATTCGCGGAACGCTCATCATTATTGTCGCAATTCCGCTTTCTATTTTGATCACGTTCATCATGTTCCGCTTCGGCAACATCACCTTGAACATCATGACCTTCGGAGGATTGGCGCTTGCGGTCGGCAGGCTGGTTGATGATTCGATCGTCGAATTAGAAGCGATTTCGCGCCATTACAACGAACGAAAAGAGGGGCAATCGAAAATCCAGGCGACACTGGCAGCGGCAAGCGAGGTTGCCTCGCCGATTTTTGTTTCAACGCTGACAACCGTCATCGTTTTTCTTCCCATTGTGTTCTTGAGCGGCGTCGCAAAGCTGATGTTCATTCCCCTGACCATTACGATCGCCGTTGCGCTCTTCGGGTCGTTTTTTGTCTCGCGCACGGTAACACCATTGATGTGTCTGAATTATCTCCCGCCGGAAAAACACCTCGACCGCTCGTCGAAAAAGTTTTCCGACCGCGTGCGTGTGAGAGCGCACGATATGGTCAACGTGCTCGATGATTGGTACGAGAAAAGGCTGCGGTGGGCCCTTGCCAACCGGAGACCTATTATTATCGGGATCATTGTTGTATCGGTTCTCTCTGTTGGATTGGTAAAATTTATTGGAACGGAATTTTTTCCGGATCAGGATGAAGGACAGTTTGCACTGACGATCAAGCTCCCGGTGGGCACGCGTGTGGAAGAAACAAGTGCCATTGTGAGGCAGATGGAACAGATCCTCCAGGCCAATGTACCGGAAATTCAGGCGATGATAGCCGACGTCGGTGTGCCGCTGGCGCGAAGCGGGAATACTATCGGCAGAAACTCAGGCAGCCACGCTGCAAATATTCAAATTGCTCTTGTTTCTCCGGAAAAGCGAAAGCGGTCGGTGTTTGAAATAATCAAAGCGGTTCGTCCGAAACTGAATTCTATTCCGGGCACGACGGTCTATATTACTCCCAGCGGGTTCCTCCGCTTCTTGTTGAATTTCGGTTCGTCCGCACCAATCGATGTAGAGATCAGGGGATACGACCTCGACACCGGGTCAAAACTCGCCAAAGAAATTGCAGCGATTGTCCGCTCAACTCCGGGGGCAACGGATGTGCAAGTATCGCGCGAAGACAACCTCCCAGAACTGCGCGTCAAGATCGACCGGGACAAAGCGGGCGCTCTTGGCATCAACGTTGCAGCAATTTCCAACACCATCACAACCTGCATCAACGGCTCCGTGGCTTCGCTCTATACCGACCCGGTTTCCGGAAACATCTACAATATTCTGGTCCGGCTAAGCGAAGATTATCGCTCGAATATTGACGACTTAAAAAATATCGTCATCCCGACTGCAAACGGAGACCAGGTTCTGCTCGGCAACATTGCAACAATTGAAAAAGCGGCGTCGCCGGTTCAAATCGACCGAAAATATCAGCAGCGGCTGATTGAAGTAACTGCCAACGTCACCGGCCGCGACCTTGGCAGCGTTGCTGCCGATATTGATGCGGGTGTCTCCAAGATCTCAATCCCACCCGGATTTGAAGTGAAGCAAACCGGCAACGTCGAGCAGCAGAAAAAAACGTTTACCGATCTTGCTCTTGCGTTCGCCCTCGCAATATTGCTCGTCTATGTTGTCATGGCATCGCAATTTCAATCGCTCATTGATCCGTTCATCATTATGTTCACCGTGCCGCTGGGCATCGTCGGAGTATTCTGGATGCTCTTCCTGACGAACACGACGCTTTCGGTAACATCGTTTCAGGGAGTGATCGTCATGGTAGGGATCGTGGTCAGCAACGGGATCCTTCTTGTGGATTATACAAACCATCTGCGCATGAAGGGTGTGCCTCTTCATGACGCCGTAATCCAGGGAGGCCGAACACGATTGAAGCCGATTCTCATGACATCGCTTGCAACTGTGCTCGGCTTGATCCCGATGGCGCTCGGTATCGGCGGTGAATCGACGCAGGCGCCGCTTGCAATCGCAGTCATCGGTGGGCTGACGGTTTCCACGACGCTCACGCTCTTCTTCGTTCCCACGCTCTACACGGTATTTGAGGAACGATTCAAGCGCGAATTGAAGTCGGAAGAAGAGGCGATGAAATGATGAAATACTCCTTTTTCTTTCGCCAGGCGATCTTATTCTTCTCTCTCGTTATTCCCCTTCATGGGCAAATGACCGGTGCATTTCCCGAGTCATTGACGCAGGAGCAGGCGGTAACGCTGGCATTAACGCACCATCCGTCGCTCCGGGGTGCAGAAGCGGCAACGCACTCGGCATCGGCGGGTGTAACGCTTGCACAGTCGAATTATTTTCCCGCGCTCAGTGTTTCCGCCGGCGGGACACGAACCGGAGGCGCTTCCCCGATCAACCCATCGTTCCCCGTGCGGATACTGACATACAATAATTATATCACAGCATTGTCTCTCCAGCAAACGCTGTACGATTTCGGTAAAACAAGTGGACGGGTTTCGGCGAGCGAAGAATTGATGGATGCATCGTTTACCGATTTTCAGGCGACACGGGACAGCGTTATTGCAAATGTCCGGCTTGCATATATTAATTTTGTTCAAGCGATACGATTGGTTAAGGTCGACTCAGAATCGGTCGCCCAGGCAGAAGAACATCTGAAACAATCACAAGCATTCTACTCGGTCGGCACGCGCCCGCAATACGACGTGACAACTGCCGAGGTCAATCTTGCTAATGCCAACGTAGCCTTAATTACCGGACGGAATCAGGTGCGCATCGCAAAGCTGCAATTGGAAAACTCGATCGGAATGTATTCAACGACCCGCTACACTGTCCGCGATTCCCTGGGAACGCCGGCTTTTGCCATTACTCTGGATTCAGCGAAAACTATCGCGAGAGAGTCCCGCCCGGAACTCCGTTCTGCCCAAGCGCGGTACGTTTCGGCACAGTCATCGGTTTCCGCCGCACGGAGCCAGCATTTGCCGACGGTGTCGCTCAACGGAGGTTGGACGTGGAGCAGTTTTGATTTTCCGCTGCAAAGCAAATGGAATGCCGGGCTTACCCTCAGCATGCCGATCTTTGAAGGGTTCGCGATTTCCGCACAGGTCGAACAGGCAGAAGCGGTTGTCGACGAAGTGCATGCCGGGGTTGACATGCTTAACGAAGTTGTGGTGCTTCAAGTTGAACAAAACTATCTTTCTTTAAAGGAAGCGCAGGAACGCATCGATGCGTCGAAGAAGCTTGTAACTCAGGCAAAAGAGAATCTCAAACTCGCCGAAGGAAGATACAATTCCGGCGTCGGCTCCCCGATCGAAATCACCGACGCACAAGTAACTCTTTCGAACGCGCAAATTACGAACATTCAAGCGCTGGCAGATTATAATTCATCGCTTATCCGTTTGCGCCAGGCGATGGGGGTGATAGCTCAGAATTGAGTAGATAGCGCGCGGATTTTTACAGAGTTGTCGCACATCTTTTTTATTTGCCCTGCCAAATATTTCAACATGTCGCGATTTCTTGGATAAGGTATCCGGCAACCGTCCAGCCGGCGGTTGTAGTAGACTATTTTGACTTGGATGAAGAGAGACTTCAGATATTCATCCTTCGATGCGCTCTCCCGCTCTTTGAGCGGGATCACTTACTCAGGATGAACATAGTCTGTTCACCTTGAGCAAGTCCCGATGATTTTTATCGGGACGCGTCGAAAAGGCGGTGCCATGCAAAGTCGCCCACTACCCGGCGGTTTCTTTTGTTTGCATCCTTTGCCGACTTTCGCTACTTTTCTTTCACGGTACCCGACAACTCCAACAACACTCTTCCGATCGTCAACCATGAACAGACGCTTCCTCATCGTTCTATTTCTTATCGGTTTCTATTCGTTGCTTTGCTCACAAACAACTGATTCGCCACACTCCGGGGATCTTTCGAGCTTCCATGCGCGGCATTCTGAAAATTGGGTCCACAAAGGCGTTATCTATGAAATTAATACTCGTTCGTTTTCTCCTGCGGGGAATTTTGCCGGAATCGAAAAGCGGCTTCCCGAACTGAAGAAACTCGGCGTGACAATTTTGTGGATTATGCCTATTCATCCCGTCGGAGTGCTGCACCGTAAAGGAACACTCGGCAGCCAGTACTCTGTTCGGGATTACTACGGAATCAATCCCGAGTTCGGAACACTTGACGATTTCCAACACCTGGTCAACAGCGCACACAAACTCGGCTTTCATTTCATCATCGATCTCGTTGCAAACCATACTGCCTGGGACAGCAAGCTTATCCATGAACATCCGGATTGGTTTACAAAAGACAGCACCGGCAACATTGTGCCGCCGAATCCCGATTGGACAGACGTCGCCGATCTGGATTATTTGAAGCCGGGTTTGCGCCAGTACATGATTACGATGATGAAATATTGGGTACATGACATCGGTATTGACGGATTTCGTTGCGACGTTGCAGAGATGGTACCCACAGATTTCTGGGAGGCCGCCCGTGCTGCGTTGGACAGCATTAAACCCGTGATGATGCTTGCGGAGGGGGCGTATCCTGAACACCATCTCAAAGCATTCGACGCCACATACGGTTGGAATACGTATCAGGCGCTTGCTCCGATTATTCAGGGAAAAAAATCTGTTGTCTCCCTCGATACGGTTTTGAACATTGAGAGATTGACATATCCACAAGGCTCGCTCCGTATGCGATTCAGCTCGAACCATGACGAAAATGCGTGGGACGCTCCGGACGTAAAAAAATTCGGAGCCAAAGGAGCGAAACTTGCCGCTGTTGTTGTCAACACGCTACCGGGAATTCCATTGTTGTATAATGGACAGGAGGCCGGCAACAAGAAAAAGCTAAAACTGTTTGAAAAAATTCCTATCGACTGGAAGCGCGGTGCCGGGTTCAAAAAATTATACGCCGCGCTCTTCAACCTCCGGAAAAATCAACCCGCATTTTCCGAAGGGGATATGGTGCGCATTTCCGCGTCAAATGATCGCCGGGTGTTTGCTTTCGCGCGTATCTCCCGAACAAACAAATTTGTTGTCGTGCTTAATTTTGATCAAAAAGCATTTAACGGTTCACTACGTCTTTCGTCTCCTCTGTTGGAAACGGGAAATAAAATTACTCTCGTCGATGTTTTCACGAAGAAGAAATTTGCAGTTGTTGTGCCTTCGTCGAAATTGATTCCCGTCAACGTTCCTGCGATCGGTTTTCGTATACTTCAAATAGAATAGAAACTTCACCGCGCGACCGCACTATGATAACAATGCACCGGCACAACTCTCTGGATTCTATGAAAAGGCAAACGGTTTTCAGAAGTATAGCGTGGGGTGCGGACGATTTTGGTAGTGTCCTAATTTGGGTATGAGTATCTCAAAGACCTACAGTACGGTCATCCTGATCCCGACAAAGTCGGGAGAATGCCGAAGGCATCACTTCGTGAGGATCCACGACACTGAAGCTTTGTGGATGTACGGAGACGCATTGACATGGATTCTTCGTCTCCCGACAAAAAGCGTCGGGATCCTCAGAATGACATGACTCAAAGATTATGACATGTACACTCAAATTAGGACACTACCACGATTTTCATCGCCTTGACTTTAAAATTTAAAATCAACAACTTTTCAAAAATGCTTGATGTTTTTTTCCATCCGACAATAACCTGGAGTTAAGGAGGCATGTATGGCAATAGAATCCAAGGAAAGTATCGGCTTGCAATGGAAGTGGATCGGTATCGGCACGGTCGTCGGCGTTGTGCTGACCACGGTGCTGTTCCAAATCATGTCCGACACATTTAACTCATTCTACATTCCTCTTTTTATCGGCCTTCTATCATATGTCATCATGGGAATTATTATCGGCTATAAATCCCCCGGATATACGTTGAAAGAACCGGCTATCGGCGGATTGTTTGCGGTGATTATTACGATGGCGATTCTTCATTATGTTTTCGATTACAACCCGCCCGAAGGGCAGATGATTGCCGCTCCGTTTCTTGCGTTCTTTCTGGCGCTCCTCGGAGGCTGGGTCGGTGAAGAATTGCAGGGTTCTCAGCAGCGAGCAGCAGAAAGCAAGACAATCGCCGGTCTGGAGTGGGCATGGGTTATCACCGGCACCGTAATAGGGTTTATTCTCAACAACATTTTTGTGTACGGATTGTTTGCGTTGTTACGGTTTGGCGTTGCCGGTATTTTAATTTCGCTCGGCGCAAGCTTTATTATCGCCGGGATTATCGTCGGCTATAAATCTCCGGGTGTAACGATTAAAGAAGCTGCGCTTGCGGGAGTGCTTGGCGTTATTTTAAATTTCCTCTTTATTTATTTCGGCTTTGGCGCGATGCTCGATATGCAGTACCTTATTATCGGTCTTGCCGGAGGGTTTATTCTCTCGTTTGTCGGGGGATGGATCGGGGAGGAAATGCAAAAACGGAAGGAAAGCAAAGCCGGGGCAACGAGCTAAAAAGGAATTATTGCTTACACTAAAAAGAGGGCTCATATTTTTTATGAACCCTCTTTTTCATTTCATAGACGAGGAATCGCGCAATTGCGGTGCTCACCGTTTCGGCGGCTTCGGCAGATTTTTTGCAAGCGCATTCATTATTCCACCGGACCTCTTTTTTTCCGAGACTTTCTGAAGCGGCGTGTTGTCGTGCTGCTTGTTCACAAACACCTGTTGTCCTATTGCAAGCAAATTGAACACGAAATAATACAGGTTTAGTCCGGACGGAAGGTTGTTGAAAAGAAGCGTCATCATCACCGGCATCATCCACACCATCGCTTTTTGCCGCGGATCGTTTACCGTCATTTTTTGTTGAATGAACATGGTGATGCCCATCATCAACGCGAGGCCGCTGATATTATGGACGCCGACAAGCGGGAGCGTGAACGGCAGGTCAACGATCACATCGGGCACCGAAAGATCTTTTATCCACCAGACAAAATTAGCTTGCCGCAATTGGATCGAGTTTGAAAAAAGCGCATAGAGTGCATAAAGAATCGGCAGCTGCAGAAGCATCGGCAAGCACCCGCCGGCGGGATTGACGCCGTAGTCTTTGTAGAGCTTCATGATTTGCATATTCATCTGATTCGGATCGTCCTTGAACTTCGTCCGAATTTCCTCCATCATCGGCTGCAGCGCCTGCATCTTCTTCATCGATTTCATGCTGCTTCGTGTCAACGGATGAAGCGCAACTTTGACGATAATGGAGAAGAGAATGATGATGATGCCGTAATTCGAAATGAAAATGCGTAAAAAATTGAAGAGCGGGATGAATAAGTAAACGGTAATCGGCCGGATCCATGACCAGCCTAAGCTCATGATGTGGTCGAGTCCGTGTCCGTAGCTTTTGATGATGCCGAAATCCAGCGGACCAATAAAGAGAGTAAAGCGGGATGCTTCTTCATCCGTGTTTTTAAATGGGACTTTTAATCCGATAGAGTAATGTTCAACGATGCCGTGGTCCGGTGCCGCTTCGCAGCGCCCTTCGAGATATGCCCCGTCTGCTTTCTTGTCGTCCGAGAGGAGCACGACGGCGAAATACTTGTTGCGTGTGGCGACCCACTCCGTTGAACCGTTTGTATTCGAGATCGGAGTTTCGCCCGGCTTGGCGGCGTCTACGGATGCAACTTCGCCCCCTGCGTATGAAAATGCTTCCGCCTGGCGCGACTCGTCGACACTGTTGTGCTCAACATACCGGATCCCGTTTTCCCAAATTACTTGGTACTCATAATTAGCGATGATGTCCTGCATGCCGGCGAACTTCACGCCGACATCCAGCCCGTACGAATCATTCCTGAAATGAAGCGTTTTCACAACGCGGCCCGGTCCGGCGTTGAGTGTGAAATCAATGGAATAGTCTTCGGTTCCAGTCAACCGAACGATCCCGGCAGGCGGGAAGGCGGCATTAAAAAACAGGCTCTTCGTGTTGATAAGTTTGCCGTCCGTCGAAGTAAAAAGAAGGCTGAAGTCTCCGCCTGTCGCATTTTCAATAAGCTGAACCGGGTGCTGGTCCCATGTTTTATAGTTCTTCAGCTCAAAACTTCTGAGGACCGCGCCCTTCGTCGAAACCACCGCCGTGTACAGGTCCGTTTCAATTGTTATGATTTGCTCGTTTCCAACGGCAGCATTTGAAAAGAATTTACCGAGTGAATCCTTCGGCGAAAACTGTCGCGCCTCCGTTTTGACTTCAGCCTGTTTTTTTTCGACTTCCGGCTTGGCTGCCAACGAAGAATCTTTTCGCAATTCGTACACCTGTTTTCCGTTTTGCAGCTGCTGCGAAGGACGCGGAGAGCTCCACCACATCCACACCATCAGGACGATGGCAATAAGAATGAAACCGAGCGTTGTCTGTTTATCCATTTACATTGCACTCCAATTCAAAATTAACGGCTGTTTCTCTCAGTTCACCGGATCGTATCCGCCTTCGTGCCACGGATGACACTTCCCGATTCGCAGAATCGTCAACCATGCACCCTTCCACGGACCGTACTTTTCAAGAGCATCGATTGAATAGTGCGAACACGAAGGATAAAATCTGCATGAGTTGGGTGGAAGAAGGGGAGACACAAGCAGTTGATAAAGACGGACAGCGCCGATAATGATGCGCGTCATTGTTGCCTCGCCATCATAGAAATGATTTGTACCATTACGTTCTTCAAATCGCTTTCGATGCTTGCATAACGAATTCGTCGCACATTGCCGCGTCCTGCATTCCTAAAAACAAAGATGAGAGCGACCTGAAAATCTGTTGTGTTTGCCGCTTCGCACAATTGCGCCTTATTTTTTCGGTAGGCTTCGCGCATAAACCGCTTCAGTTTGTTTCGATCAACGGCAAGTACAATAGCTCTTCGAGGAACTGCAAACCCCGCACGAACAGACGGCAAGTTATTATCTTTTTTCAGTTTTTTAAAATAGCAACGGAGCACCGAGCCGTGGACAGACTCTCCATTTTTCAGAATGTCGGAGAAAACGGAATAACCGCGAAGGATTTCTGATTTGCGAAGTGTGTGATGCACACATTCAACCTTTGTCGCTTGTCCTCGACGCTTCGGAAAGCGTCAAAGTTTATTTCTCGTCGCTGACGGTAAGCTTATGACGGCCTTTTGCCCGGCGGCGCGAAAGAACTTTGCGGCCGTTTTTTGTCGACATTCGTTCCCGAAAGCCGTGTGTATTTTTACGTTTGCGCTGGTGGGGCTGGTATGTGCGTTTCATCAATGATCTCCAAGTACTTTCCAAACAAAAAAGGGTTGCCTCGATTCAAGACAATCCTTTTTATACAACTTTAGAACTCAATATGCTTTTAAAATATAAAAAATGCGACAGATAAACAAGAACTATTTCCTAATGAAAAATATTGCTTGACAAGGCTAATCTTTGTATTGTATAATTCATGGTGCGGGGAGGCGGCTTTTGTGTGTGAATAAGATGTTGATAACTTTTGCCCGGAGTGTATCTCCTTGCGGGTGTGATTTTATTATAGAAAACTGTGTGGTGTGAAGTTGTTGATAAGTAGTAGACAAGTTTCTCGAACTGTTGCAATTCAATGTCTTGCCATTGATTGTCTCATGTGTATAATTTTCTAAATTATATAAACGATTATTTATGAATTGTACGCAATGTTGACAACTTTGTTAATAACCTGGTCGTTTGTGTTGATAATTGCTTAACCGTGTGAGTTCTTTATGGAAAACCAACTTGAAATTGTTGAAACCGCCGTTGCAAATCATGATGCTATCAACGTTTGGTCGTCTTGCCTATCATCTATTCAGAGTCAGGTTCCAAATCAGAGTTTTAAAACCTGGTTTGAACCGATCAAGGCCGCAAAGCTTGAGAATGGTGAGTTGACAGTACAGGTTCCGAGTCAATTTTTTTACGAATGGCTCGAAGAGCATTACTATACTCTCATCAAAAAAACGATTTCAGCCTTTTTAGGGGAAAGCGCGAAGCTTACGTACGTCGTTGTTCCTCCCGATGAGTCCGGAAACAGCCTTGACGTTCACCCGGCGGCGGCAATAAGACCTGAAACTGTCCCGGTCCCATCGGCGCGGGGAGGGCACCTATTCTCGCCCGCGGAAAGCGAGGAGATTCTTCCTCCTGCAAAAACTTTTCTAAACCCTCGGTATACATTCAACAATTTTATAAAGGGGGACAGCAACCAGCTTGCAAGGGCTGCCGCATCGGCCGTTTCAAACAATCCCGGTGGAACCTCATTTAACCCTTTAGTGCTCTATGGGGGAACCGGTCTCGGCAAAACGCATTTGATTCAAGCAATCGGCAATTATGCATTCGAAGCCGGAAAGGCCAGACGTGTTTGCTATGTCTCAAGCGAAAAATTCACCATCGAATTTGTCGACGCCATTCAATCGGACAAAACACGGGAATTTTCAAGTTATTACCGGAGCATGGATTTACTGATCGTCGACGATATCCAATTCTTCTCCGGAAAAGAAAAGACGCAAGACAGCTTTTTCCATACGTTTAATACCCTGCATCAAATGGGAAAACAAATTGTGCTCTCTTCTGATAAGCCGCCGAAAGACCTGAAGGGTCTCGATGAGCGATTGATTTCACGCTTCCAGTGGGGATTGACCGCCGATATTCAGCCTCCCGACCTTGAAACGAGAACAGCCATCTTGCGCAAGAAATGTGAAGATGACAGCATTGAAATTCCTCCCGAGGTCTTAGACTTTATTGCGACAAATGTAACATCCAATATTCGAGAGCTTGAAGGGTGCTATATTAGCTTGTTGGCCAAGGCGTCGCTTGAGAACCGCGATATTAACCTCGAGTTAGCGAGAGATGTCCTGCGGCTTGTTGTCAGCGATGTCCGTTCTCCTGTCACTGTTGAAGAAATCCAGCGTCTCGTAGCAGAATTTTTTGACATGCCGCCGGATCTTCTCCGTGCAAAGACGCGCAAGCAGGAAATTGTAAACGCCCGCCAAATTGCGATGTATCTGGCGAAAGAAATGACAAATTGTTCGTTAAAAACGATAGGCCTTCATTTCGGCGGACGAGACCACAGCACGGTTATTCATGCGTACCAATCCGTTGAAGATCAAATAAAGTTAGACTCGAAGTACCGTGAAACTCTTCAGGTCGTCAAAAAAAGGATTGAAACCTCTTCCCGCTAATTTTCAATCTTGTATTACAAAAACAAAAAGTCTCACAATTGTGGGACTTTTTTTATTCACAGCATATTGTTTAGAAGTTGTGGGATGGTGTTGGATTATTGTTAATACTTTCAATCTTAAGTCTATAAAGGCAATTTTTTTCCCCGCTCGGTTGAGAACTTTGTAAATGTCCACACTTCGTTCACGAAAAATTTTTGGTTACTTGAAATTACAGCCAGTCCTGCATTGCGTTTTTCGTTTTATTCCATTGTTATGAACATATAAACACCCTTTATAACGTTTATTAATTTATTAAAACTTATATTTAATATAGAGTAAAGAACTGGTTGATTGATTATTTTCAGTTTTTGTTCTACTTTTAGGCTATTATTTTTTTAGGCCTGTCACTACCTCATTTTTGTTAAAGAGATCGTAAGAATAAATGCGACAATATTTCCGGTATGGTATAGTTACTTTTCTGTTAATAATATTGCAAACAACTATTATACCATTTGTTTCCATTGCCAATATTGTTCCGGATATTTTGATTATATGGATAGTGTATGTTGCCATCAAAATTGGGCAGATCCCGGCTACTGTTACCGGTTTCATAATAGGAATAGCTATTGATTTGGTTAGCGGACATTTTCTTGGTTTGTCGGCGCTATCAAAGACAATTGCAGGTTTTTTTGCGGGATATTTCTACAACGAAAACAAAGTAGATTATACAATAGGCAATTATCAATTTCTTATTATTGTAGGTTTTTCGTCTCTCTTTCACAATATCGTTTATTTTGTCATTTTTGTTCAGGGGAGTGAAATAGGGTTTTGGACGGCAATTTTCCGGTTTGGATTGTTTTCTACAATTTATACTGTTGCGTTTGCTTTACTTCCGATGTTTGTAATTTCCAGGAAAATTGCGCAAGGATCACGAATATAATGATAAGCGAAGAATTCGGTTCGGTCCGAAGAAAAAACATTTTGCTCACTCTGGTCAGCATTGGATTGATAATTATTGTCGGCCGGCTGTACCAGCTGCAGTATGTGTACCGCGATGAATACGGAAAAAAATCTGAAGAAAACAGTATTCGTACGATTGTAAAAGTCCCCGTTCGCGGATACGTGTATGATCGCAAAGGGAATCTGCTGGTAGACAACAGGCCTTCCTACATTGTAATGTTAACCCCGATTGATTTTGATGCAAAGAACATCCCGCTTCTCGCGTCCATTCTTCAAATGGACGAAGAATCCATTAAGGAAAGAGTGAAAAAAGGGCGCCAGTATTCATTATTTAATCCTGTCCGCATCAAACGCGATATTGATTTTGCCACGCTGTCCGTTCTCGAAGAGAACAAAGGCCTATTACCAGGAGTTGAAGTGCAGATAGAGTCGAAGCGATATTACGGTACACCGGCGCATGCATCGCACATGCTGGGATATGCAAAAGAAATTTCGGATTGGCAGCTTGAGAAATTGGGAGAGTACTACCAGCAAGGAGATGTTGTCGGGTCTGCAGGATTGGAAGCAAAATACGAGAAGTATTTGCGCGGGGAAAAGGGGTTTGAATTTATTTCCCAGAATTCAAAAGGACAAGTCATCGGTAATTTCAACAACGGCAAATACGACATCCCCCCGAAAGACGGCCTTGACCTGCATCTCGCTATCGACACTGATGTTCAGGCGCTGGCAGAATCCCTTTTAACCGACCGTCGCGGTGCGGTAGTGGCAATCGATCCGGACAACGGCGGCGTGATCGCGTTGGTGAGCAAACCCGATTACGACCTCACGGATTTCAGCGGCGTTACTTCTCCGGAAGCATGGAATAAGTTGAACGACAACGAGGAGAAGCCGTTGTTCAACCGTGCGACGCTGACGCGCTATCCTCCCGGCTCAACCTTTAAAATGATCTTGGCTGTTGCAGCGCTCGAAAATCATATTATCGATGAAAACTGGCGCGTTCAATGTCGTGGGGCATTTGTTTACGGAAGAAAAGTTTTCAAGGACGAGCATGTTCACGGGTCAACGAACGTTGTTGAAGCGATCCAGCGGTCGTGCAATGTTTTTTTCTACCAGCTGATGTTGAAGGTCGGGCTTGATACGTGGAGCGAGTATGGAAAGGAATTCGGGTTCGGGCAGCCGACAAAAATTGACATCCTCGAAGAAAATTCCGGGCTCCTCCCCTCGACGGAGTACTACAATCGAGTTTACGGAAAGGGAAAATGGACGCAAGGGTACCTGGTTAGCCTGGGAATCGGGCAAGGCGAAGTCGGAGTAACACCTCTCCAAATGGCAAACTACGCCTCGATGCTCGGAAACAAAGGACATTATTTTCAACCGCATATCGTGCAAACGATATACAACAAATGGACAAACACAACCGATACCGTTATAGCAGACCACCACGACATCCAGGTATCGGAGCGGACATGGCAGCTTGTGCGTGAAGGAATGCGGAGGGCTGTGATGGAACCAGGCGGGACGGGAGGCGCAGCCCGCATCCCAGGTCTTGCTGTTGCCGGAAAAACAGGAACAGCGGAAAACCCGCACGGTAAAGCTCACTCATGGTTTATCGGCTTTGCTCCGTTCGACCATCCGAAAATTGCAATTTGCGTTCTAGTAGAAAATGTCGGCTACGGCGGGTCCTTCGCAGCGCCGATAGCGGGACGCTGCATGGAAAAATATCTCTACGGTGAAATTGTCCCGAGCCAAAAAGCAGAAACCACTCCAAAACAAAAGCCGCCCGAAGAACCGCAGCGTTCGGCAGCCACGGCGGTACGCTAGATATTTGGTTTTTGGCTGCCAGTAAGAAAACTTATGAGCCCATTTTTTAAAGAATATTTCGACCGAACGACGTTTTTGGCGTGTCTTGCGCTGATAGCAATCGGCCTTCTCTCAATTTATAGTGCAACTTTCGATACCAATGCCGCGAGCAGCTTCCACAAACAAATTATGTGGGCGTCTCTCGGTTTTGTATTGATGATAGCGGTAATGCTCGTTCCGCTGCGGGTCATTCAGCGTTCGTCGATGGTCGTTTTTGCAGTGTCGCTTATTGCCCTTGCCGCCGTTCTTGCTGTCGGCCATCGGGCGTATGGCTCGCAAAGTTGGTTCGGTTTCGCGGGGATGGGCGGTCAGCCGTCGGAGTTTGTGAAAATAACGACGATTCTTGCACTCGCTTCGTTTTTCAGCCGGAGCGAAACGAGTATGGGGAGTATAAAGGATGTTGGAATAGCATTTGCCATACTTCTCCTTCCGATTTCCCTCATCATGATGCAGCCCGATTTAGGAACTTCGCTGACGTTTATTGCAATGTTTATTCCGGTGTTGTATTGGGCGGGGGCCTCAAACTTCCTCATCGTAGCAATTCTTGCACCGGGGGTTGTAGCGCTCGCTGCGATTATCGGAACGACGACATTTCTTGTTGTGCTTACCGCAGTCGGCGCCGCGCTCTATTTTTTCCGCGAGGACAGATTTTTCAGCGCCGTCATGTTCGGAGTGAATGCAATGGTTGGAATTTTTGTGCAGGTGGTATACGAGAAACTTCCGATGTATCAGCAAAAACGAATAGCGACCTTCCTTGATCCGAACAACGACCCGCTTGGCGCGGGTTACAATGTCATTCAAGCAAAGGTCGCCATTGGGTCGGGAGGTTTCTGGGGTAAAGGGTACCTTCAAGGAACGCAGACTCAACTCAACTTCATTCCAAAACAATGGACGGACTTCATTTTTTGCGTCCCCGGCGAGGAGTTCGGTTTCCTGGGCGCCATGGTTGTCGTCGGGTTGTTTGCCGTTATTCTTATACACGGGATCAGGGTCGGCTATGTGGTGAAGAACAGGTTTGGAAGCGTCGTTGCCATCGGGATTTCGTCGCTCTTCGCCGTACATGTTTTTGTCAATATCGGCATGTCGGTTGGACTGATGCCGGTGATCGGCATTCCGCTGCCATTTTTGAGTTACGGCGGCTCGTCGCTTTGTTCGTACATGATCATGATGGGGTTATTGATGAATGTGTACGCTAACAGAAAAGAATACTGAGACACACGCCACACACGAAAATTCCAGGACACTCCCTTTGAATACTGCAGGCCCTCGGAGAGCGTTCTATTGTTGCGCACTCTTCGCAATGTGTTTTTACCCGCCGGCATTCTCTCAAAACCAGCCACTCCTTTTTGAACATCGAACTGTCGACGACGGCCTGTCGCAAAATTCCGTAAATGCAATTTTGGAAGACCACGAAGGATTCCTGTGGTTTGGCACCGCAGACGGCCTGAACATGTACGACGGATACCAATTCAAAACATATAAATCATATTCCCGCGATTCGATGACGCTATCCAGCGTTACCGTCCGCACACTGTACGAAGACCGGAGCGGCACGCTGTGGATCGGGACGGCAAAAGGCTTGAACAGGTTTAACAGAAAAACAGAAACGATCACCCGGTATTCATCGAATGAAAATGTTCCCGATAACGTCAAAGCCGGCAGCATTGAAATGCTTCGGGGGGACTCGCGCGGCAATTTGTGGATTGTTACAGGAGGAGAGTTGATCTGTTGTGACAGTTCACGAAGCGGTTTTCGTTTTTATGCGGAGACCGGTCCATTCGTTTCGCACCGCAAAGCCAACATCTTCACTAACATCCTTGAAGACAGCAGAGGAATCCTATGGGTTGGCACCAATGAGGGCTTGAAGCGGTGTAATCGGATCGACGGACACCTCGAGCACGTTGACGGGCCATGGAACGTTCCGTTGGAAAATGGCAGCCTGAAAGTGTTTCCAGTGTTAGAGGACAAGGACAGTGTGCTGTGGCTCTGTGCCGAGCGGATCGGCATTATCCGCTATGATCCGCGCACCGGTACATCCACAACGCTTTCCTACCAGGAAACAAATGTTCAAGGACTTGCAAACAGGGCAATCGTAACAACGGTCGGCGAAAAATCCGGCAGAATTTGGATTGGAACGGCTGACAGCGGGCTGTATATCTACGACCCGGCAACACATCTGTTTGCTCACTATGCCAACGACATGCGCGATCCTTACTCGCTCAGCTTTAATATTGTCCACGCGATCGTCATCGATCAGGCAGGAACATTTTGGATCGGAACCGACGGGGCGGGCGTTAACATCATGAACCCGCACAAAAACCATTTTACTCACGTCAAGCACGATTTGAACAACCAGAACAGTCTGGCAGGGAATTTTTTAAAGGCTCTTTATGAAGACTCACACGGCATTCTCTGGGTAGGAACGGTGGGACACGGATTAAACGCCTACAATCCAAAAACCGGAAGGTGGAAAAAATATCTTCACAACGGAAGAGATAAGTCTTCCATCGCCAGCAACGTCGTCCTTGCAATTTGTGAAGATCGCTACGGATTTCTGTGGATAGGGACCGACAGTTGCCTGATGAAATTTGACAGGAAAAAAGAAAAATTTAAACGGTTCGCGTTGCATGCCGCAGACATCGCACCGGTATTTCAAAATCATATTAATAGAATCTACATGGACCGCGAAGGAATGGTCTGGGTGGGAACACAGGCCCACATCAGGCTTATTGACCCCAAAACCGACGTCGTCAAGCCTGCAGGTTATCAATCGGAAAAACCGGGCGACACGTACGGTTGGGATGCAGTGTCAATGTGTGAAGACAACGAAAACAACATGTGGATAGCAACGCTTGGCAGCGGAGTGTGCAAATTTGAGCGTAAAAAGAAACTCTTCACACGATATTGTAAAAACAACACCAGTGCGAATTCTTTAAGCAATGATTTTGTGCGCGCCATCTATTGCGACCCATCGGGTATATTGTGGCTTGGCACCGAAGAAGGCTTGAACAGGTTTGATCCGTCAACCGAAACATTCGCGGTGTATACGGAACGCGACGGGCTTCCAAGCAATCTTATTTACGGCATTCTTTCCGACAGCCAGAGCAATTTGTGGATCAGCACAAATAACGGCATTTCTAAATTCACCGAGCACGGCCAACGGGGAACACAATTCCGTAACTACGGAATCGCGGATGGATTGCAGGCGAAGGAATTTAACACAGGCGCCTATTGGAAAAACATGCGCGGTGAAATGTACTTCGGCGGTGTGAACGGGTTCAACAAGTTCCAGCCGGACTCCGTATGGATTAACCGCCGCCCTCCCCCCGTCGTCATTACAAACCTCAGCGTGTATGGCCGGAACATTTTGAGTGAGGGGGCAATAGAGGAAAACAAAGCGGTCCAGCTCTCCTACAAGGACAACGAGATCAGCATTAATTTCGTGGCACTCGATTACACTCAGCCGGAAGAAAACAGATATGCATACAAACTCAACGGGGTGGACCATGAGTGGGTGCAGGCGGGCAATCAGCGGTTTGCCCGTTACACGAATCTTGAGCCGGGAGAGTATGTCTTCGTTGTAAAAGCCTGTAATAGCGACGGCGTGTGGAACGAACTCGGCGCCTCCATGAAAATTACCGTCGTCCCGCCGTTCTGGATGACGTCGTGGTTTCTGTCGCTGGCTTTCATCTCAGCAGTATCAGCCGTCGGAGGCGGGGTGCGGTATCTTGAGATGAGAAAAATTAGACGCCGTATGCAAAATCTTGAAGCTGAACACACTCTCGACCGCGAACGCACGCGTATTTCGCAGGACATGCACGATGAAGTTGGGTCAACCCTGACAAGAATTGCCATCCTCGGCGAACTGGCGCAGAGGAGTATTGGCAGTCAAGAGGAAACAAAAGCGCAGTTTCAAAAAATTTCCGAAATGTCGCGCCACGTCATTGACAACCTTGGAGAAATAGTTTGGGCTTTAAACCCAAAGAATGATACGCTGGACAATCTGCTTGCGTATACCCGTCAGTACGTCGCCGAATACACCGAAATAACAACACTCCACTGCGCATTCGATTTTCCCGATACAGTTCCCCCCATTCCACTCTCAGCGGAAACGAGGCGCAACATCTTCTTAACGGTAAAGGAAGCTGTTCATAATATTGTCAAACACGCCGGCGCATCCGAAATCTGCATTCAATGTCAACTTGCAGATTCC
>Ga0265322_10000028_pt1 | contig 85065 bp, 68 predicted proteins | sample 41222metaG_FD_193584 | JGI IMG/M metagenome (GOLD analysis project Ga0265322, IMG submission 193584) | Rhizosphere microbial communities from Carex aquatilis grown in University of Washington, Seatle, WA, United States - 4-12-22 metaG | ecosystem: Host-associated > Plants > Roots > Rhizosphere...
CATGAAAGATTTCTTTGTACGCCAGGGAGAACGCTCCGCCGATAATTTTCGACGAGCGGATAATGCCGATAATTCCCGCCATCGCAATACCGCCGATGCCGATCTGCCTGACATAATTGCGGAAGATTTCTTCCGCCGACATGTCCGCAATGAGTTTGGTGGCCGTTGCGCCCAACGGAATGGTCAGCGCATGCCCGACCTCGTACACCAGGGGTACAAGGACAAACCATGAAAGGAACGAGCCGGCAGCAATAATCGCCGAGTACTTCAGGCCGACGATGTAACCGAGCCCAAAGACCATCGCCGACACATCGATCTTCGCCACCATCTTCACCTTATTTGCCAGCACTTCACCGTAGTGAATCATCCTCGATGAGACTACTTCGGACCACCATCCGAATGCGCTGAACGTGAAATCGAAAATGCCGCCGATCAATCCGCTCACCACCAGCACCGTTGCCTGCGATCCCCCCTTTTCACCCGCGACAAGGATTTCTGTCGTTGCCGTCGCTTCGGGAAAAGGAAGTATTCCGTGCATGTCCTTCACAAAATATTTTCTAAAGGGGATCAGGAACAGAATTCCGAGGAAGCCGCCTGCGGCCGAGGCAAAGAACACTTGGAAGAAATTTGCCGGAAGGTCGAGAATGTACAAGGCGGGGATCGTAAAAATTGCGCCCGCGACAATGACGCCCGAGCTTGCGCCGATCGACTGGATGATAACGTTCTGTCCGAGCGAGCCTTTTCGTTTGAAAGCCGCCGAAAGTCCAACTGCGAGAATTGCGATAGGAATCGCAGCTTCAAAGACCTGGCCGATTTTCAACCCTGAGTATGCCGCAGCCGCAGAAAAGAGGACTGCCATTACCAAGCCCCAGCCGACCGACCATGGAGTTACTTCCTCATACGATTTGTTTGGATCCATGATCGGGCGGTACTCTTCGCCCTCTTTTAATTCTTTGTATGCATTGTTCGGAAGAGTGTTGGAGGGAGTGGCGGGTGTTTCCATGCGAGCGTTCCTTCAAGATGAGTTTATCAACCGCCAGGGGAAAAACTCTTTGCGCCCTGGCGGTTAGAAAAAGTTAGCTTCGTTCAGCCCAGAGTTGCACAAGGTTGACGACCGTTTCGACAGCTTTTTCCATTCCGTAGACAGATGCCCATTCATTCTTGCAATGATAATTCTGTCCGCCGGTAAAAATATTCGGCGTCGGCAAACCATTTTCTGTTAACCGCGAACCGTCGGTGCCGCCGCGAATCGGCTGCCATTTCGGTTGGAGGCCGGATCGTTTCGTGGCTTCTTCAAGGCAATCGAGAAGCCGCGGATCGTTGCCGAGACCGTCTTTCATATTTCGGTACTGCTCGATGATCTTCAATTCAATTTTTGCTTTCGGATGGAGCGGCCCCACTTCCGCGATGATCTTTTCCAGTTTCTGTTTGAGCACCTTCAATCCCGGGGTATTGAAATCGCGGAGGAGAATTTTCAGCGTCGATTTTGATTCTTCCCCTTCCACGGTGTGCGGATGAATGTACGGCTCGTAGCCTTCAGTCGTTTCCGGCGCGGTGTCTTTCGGCATACGCGCGATGATATCTGCCATCGTGCGGATGGAGTTTACCATGATTCCTTTTGCCGATCCGGGGTGAATGTTTCTCCCATGCACGGTAATGACTGCCTGGTCCGCGCTGAATGTCTCTTTGTTCAACTCACCAGGAGTATCGCCGTCGACCGTGTAGGCAAATTTAGCGCCGAATTTTCTTATGTCGAAATATTTTGTCCCCGCGCCGATCTCTTCATCGGGAGTAAAACCGATGCGGATGTCGCCATGAAGAAATGCCGGGTCGTTCAGGAGCGTCTGTGCCGCCGTCATGATGATTGCGAGACCTGCTTTATCGTCCGCACCGAGAAGCGTTGTGCCGTCGCTGGTGACGACTTTTTTCCCGACGTTATGACGCAATTCCGGATTCTCCGAATCCTTGATGACAACCGACTTGTCACCCGGCAGCACAATGTCGCCGCCCTTATAGTCGATGACCTGCGGCTTCACGTTCGCGCCGCTTTCCGATGGGGACGTGTCGACATGTGAGATCAGTCCGACAACAGGGACTTTGCCGTATGCTTTATGAGACGGCGGGAGGTTTGACGGAACCGTTGCCATCACGTACCCATACTTGTCAATAGCGGCGTCTTCTATTCCCAGATCTTTCAATTCTTTTACGAGCAGGTTTAAAAGGTCGAGTTGCTTTGCTGTGCTTGGGTATGAATCGGCGTCTTCTTTCGACTGCGTGTCGATTTTCACATAGCGGAGAAGACGATCCAGAACACTTTCATTCATCATGCGATCCTCGGGGAAAATGTTTTTGTTGAACTCAACTGTCGGAAGGTTCATGACACCTATCGAGATTGAGCTTTTCTTTGTTTCAAGCCTTCCGATGGTTCGTTATATGCGAAGGTTGTTCAATGCGAGAAGATAGCAAGTTTGCATGAAAAAAGCAGGTGAAATATTTTCTCCCAATAAAAGTTCCCGCGATAAAGGAAGTTCTCAATTCTTTTTGAATGCGAAAGAAAGATTAAAAAAAGTAAACGAGGATTTTGACATAATCCAAAGTTAATATTTTTGTTTTCTTTGATTGCAATTTTAAGAAAAGCCAGCCTCGGCACTTTACAAACCGGGGTTTAAACATCAAAACCGTAACTTTATACAGCGGCATAGTTTTTGCACCTTTTGCCGCTATAAAGATACTGTTCACATCACGACGTTTACCGCTACACCCCACATCAAAAGTTTGAATCAGCAGCACCATTCTTCAAAATTTTTTCGAATAAATTTATTCCCCCGGAGGTTTGTATGTCAGAGTATGTAAAGGCCTTAATGGCTGATGTAAAAGCAAAAAATCCCAGCGAGCCGGAATTCCATCAGGCAGTCCAAGAAGTTCTTGACTCTCTCAGCATCGTATTGGACAAGCATCCAGAATATCGCAATGCAAAGATTCTCGAGAGAATTATTGAACCCGAACGAGTCATTATGTTCCGTGTCCCATGGACGGACGACCGTGGAACAATTCACGTGAACCGTGGATACCGCATTGAGATGAACAGCGCGATCGGCCCGTACAAAGGCGGGCTCCGTTTCCATCCGTCCGTGACGCTCGGCATTTTGAAGTTCCTTGCATTTGAGCAAGTATTCAAAAACAGTTTGACGACCCTGCCGATGGGCGGAGGTAAGGGCGGATCGGATTTCGACCCGAAAGGGAAGAGCGACAACGAAGTGATGCATTTTTGCCAGAGCTTCATGACCGAGTTGTCCCGCCACATCGGGCCCGACACGGACGTGCCGGCAGGCGATATCGGCGTCGGCGGACGGGAAATTGGTTTTCTCTTCGGCCAGTACAAAAGATTACGGAACGAATTTACCGGCGTGTTGACGGGGAAAGGCCTGAACTGGGGAGGCTCTCTTATACGCCCCGAAGCTACGGGCTACGGCGCTGTCTACTTCGCGTCGGAAATGTTGTCGACAAAAGGACAAACCCTCGAAGGGAAGAAATGTCTTGTCTCCGGCAGCGGAAACGTCGCTCAATATACCGTCGAGAAGATAAATCAACTCGGCGGCAGAGCATTGACCTTGTCCGATTCCAACGGCTATATTTATGACGAAGAAGGGATTTCGAAAGAGAAACTATCCTTCGTGATGGAACTGAAAAACGTGCGCCGCGGAAGGATCAAAGAATTCGCGGATAAGTATAAAAGCGCAGTGTTCATTCCAATCGACCCAAAGGCAAACCATAATCCGCTGTGGAACCACAAAGCCGATTGCGCTTTTCCAAGTGCGACGCAAAATGAGATCAATGCCGACGATGCGCAGAACCTTCTCAAGAATAAGGTCTATGTCGTTGCCGAAGGTGCAAACATGCCGACAACGCTCGACGGTGTAAAGTTGTTCCTCGATGCCGGAATTTTATTCGGTCCTGCAAAGGCAGCGAATGCCGGCGGAGTCGCCGTTTCCGGTTTAGAGATGGCACAAAACAGTATGCGCGTGCCGTGGACCCGTGAAGAAGTTGACAATCGCCTCCATCTTATTATGAAGAGTATTCATAAGACGTGCGTTGAGATGGCCAACCGGTTCGGGACGCCGGGAAATTATGTTAACGGCGCAAACATCGGCGGATTCCTTAAAGTCGCCGATTCGATGATCGACCAGGGATTAGTATAACAATCTCCGAAGAAAAAAACGCAGGCGAGTAAATTCCTTCTCGCCTGCTTTTATTTTTGCTTTTTCTTTATTACCATTCCTCAATGCAAACCATCGATCCCCTCTGGGTTGAACACGGTTACGGTGCCCGCGTCCAGGGTTTTCAAAACCTGGCCCGCTTCCGCGTTCGCGACATTCTTCTTGTCTCCAGCCTTTACGATTCATACCTGTTTGAAGAAGACGGAAGGCTGTACGAGTTAATCCGAAACGAATATCAAGGATTGAACTTAAGCCATTCGCCGGAACTCACCCGGGTGTCGAGCGGGAAAGATGCACTCGTGCTGGCGAAAGAAGAGAATCGCTTCGATATGATCATCACAACGCTGCATATCGAAGACATGCATGCTGCGACGTTCGCGCGGATGGTGCATGAAGCCGGATTGAATGTCCCAATCGTGGTGCTGGCGTATGATAACCGTGAATTGACTGAATTGTTCGCGCACCACGATACGTCGGTGTTTGACAGGGTATTTATCTGGCAGGGAGATTTTCGTATCATCATCGCCATCATCAAGTACGTTGAAGACCGGTTAAACGTCGAAAACGATACCCGCGCTGCGGGCGTCCAATCGATCATTCTTATTGAAGACAATGTCCGCTTTTATTCGTCCTATCTTCCGCTCATCTACACCGAGACGCTGAAACAATCGCTGCGGCTGATCTCCGAAGGAATTAATCTTTCAGATAAATTCCTGAGGATGCGTGCGCGGCCGAAAATTCTTCTCTGCACGACATACGAAGAAGCGTGGGAGTATTACCGGAAATACCAGGACTATATTCTCGGAGTGATCTCGGATATTGATTTTTTCCGTGAAGGGGTTCAAAACCCTCAGGCCGGCATCGAATTTGCAAAGAATGTAAAAATTGAACATCCCGACATTCCGATTTTGCTTCAATCGAATATGCGGGAGAACGAGAAACAGGCGCGGTTAGTCGGCGCCTCGTTCCTGCTCAAGGATTCTCCGACGCTGCTGGAAGATTTGCGGCAGTTCATGGTACAGTATTTCAGCTTTGGCGACTTTGTATTCCGCACACAGGATGGGGTTGAGGTGGGCCGGGCACACGATTTAAAGACACTCGAAGAACAACTCCATCTGGTGCCCGAAGAAAGCATTCGCTACCACGGCGAACGGAATCACTTTTCGAATTGGCTCAAGGCGCGCACGGAATTCTGGCTCGCCCACCGCCTGCGCCCGCGCAAGGTGTCGGATTACCCGTCCGTGACGGCTCTCCGTGCCGACCTTATCGCCTCTTTGCGCGACTACCGCCAGCTTCGCCAGCGGGGGAGTATTACAGATTTTACGAAAGAAACGTTCGACGCGTCGAATAGTTTTGCGCGTATCGGCAGCGGTTCGTTGGGCGGGAAAGCTCGCGGCCTGGGGTTTGTCAACCTTCTTATCAACAGTCACGATGTGCGCGACAGGTTTGACGGTGTGAAAATTTTTGTCCCATCGTCAGTGGTAATCGGAACGGATGTTTTCGATCAATTTTTGGACGACAACCGGCTTCGGAGTTACGCTCTTAACGCCGACGACGATACCGAACTTACCCGGCGATTCCTCGAGGCGAAAAAATTTCCGGACGAGATACTGAATGACCTGGCGGCATTTCTCGAGCTCGTGAATGAGCCGCTCGCTGTTCGCTCGTCGAGCCTGCTGGAGGACTCCCAATACCATCCGTTCGCCGGTGTGTACGAAACATATATGATTCCGAATAATGACCCCGACCGGCGAAGCAGGCTGAAAGAACTCGTGAAAACGATTAAGCGTGTCTATGCTTCAACGTTTTACCGGTCCGCAAAAGATTATATTCGCGTGACATCGTACCGGCTTGAAGAAGAAAAAATGGCGGTGATCATCCAGAAGATGGTTGGTGTGCCGCACAACAATAAATTTTATCCGGATTTTTCCGGTGTCGGGAAATCGTACAATTTCTATCCTCTCCAGCCGCAAACGCCGCAGGACGGCATTGCGTCGGTCGCGTTGGGCCTCGGAAAAATCATCGCCGACGGCGGAAATGTTCTCCGTTTCTGCCCGAAACATCCCCTTCAGCTCCAACAATTGATGTCGATCGACGACGTTATCCGAAACAATCAGAATGAATTCTTCGGACTTGTCCTTAATGAGCGTGAGGACGCGATTGTTGTTACCCGCGACATGCTGGTGAAAAAATTCGACCTGCATATCGCCGAATACGATGGTACATTGAATGCAATCGGCTCGACGTACTCCCACGAAAACAATTCTATTTCCGACGGCATATCGAGACAGGGAACTCGTTTGGTCACCTTCGCGCCGGTATTGAAGGGACAGCTATTTCCCCTCCCCAAAATTCTTGAACTACTTCTCGACATGGGAAGCTGGGGGATGGGCTCGGCTGTGGAAATAGAATTCGCCGTTAATCTCTCCGTGCCGAACGGAAAACCGAAAGAATTCGGCCTGCTCCAGATGCGCCCGCTGGTCATCAGCCGGGAGTTGGAAGAATTGAACGTTGAAGAGATCGACCCGGCAGGACTGGTGTGCCAGAGTTTGCAGGTTTTGGGGAACGGCGTCATCAAAGATATTCACGATATCGTCGTTGTGGACATCAACCGGTTCGACCGGGCGAAAACCCGCGAAGTCGGCTGGGAGGTGAGCCGGCTCAACATGAAACTGGTTTCGGAGAACACGCCGTACCTTCTCATCGGCGTCGGACGATGGGGGACGCTCGACCCGTGGCTTGGAATTCCCGTCACGTGGGATCAAATCTCCGGAGCCCGCGCAATCGTCGAAGCGAACATGAAAGATTTCAATGTCGCTCCGTCGCAAGGGTCGCACTTTTTCCAGAACCTCACGTCATTTATGGTCGGATATTTCACGGTCAACGCTCAGGCGAATCAAGGGTTTATTGATTGGGACTGGCTTGGCGCGCAGCATGCCGTAGAAGAAATGACTTACACGCGCCACATCCGCTGCGAAAAACCAATCACGGTCAAAATGAACGGGCACAAGAACAAAGGAATTATTTTGAAACCGGGGGTGTAACTGACGCGGAGTGTTTTTCCCTCCACTAGAAGGGGAGGGTCAGTTCCAAAAGGACTCCCTCGGGGGTGGGGTTAGCAGTTCAGAATTTCTTCTGCAGTTCATCCAGCCTTTTTAAATTCTCGGTCGCCGTTTGGTTCTCGGGATCGATTTGAATTGCCCGCGTGTAGTATTCGCGAGCCTTGACATACGATTTCATGTTCTGGTATGCAATCCCGGCTTGAATGTTCGCGTCGGTGCTTCGTGCGTTCAATTCCAGCGCGCGTTCGTACTGTTTGATTGCATCCTCGAACAACGCTGCGCCGTTGTAGGCAATGCCAAGATAATAATGGATGTCGTAAAAATCGTTTCCGCGTGCAAGCGCCTGTGTCAGCAAATCGATCATCGGCTTGAAATTTGAATTCTTGAAGTAATTGGTATACAAGAATCGGTAGGCGGAATAATACAGCGTGTCGGTAGAAACGGCTTTCTGGAAAAAGTTGTTCGCCTTATAGCTGTCTCCGATGCGGTCATACAGCTTTCCAAGGGCGAAGGCGGCCGGGGCGTAGTCTTCGGCAATGAGCATCGCGTCTTTATAGTGTTCTGCCGCTCCGTCTGTGTTTCCCTTTTCTTCCGCCGCTTCGCCGTCGCGCATATGTGCGAGCACTTCGCTCGGAATCTTCTTCTCCCGCGTGTCGATGAGAATACGCAGGCCATCCATCCTGTTCGTCAATTCATGGTCGTAGGATGTCTTCATCACCTGAAAGATTTCTTTCCGCGCGTCCGTAAAATTTAAGAAATAGAAATCGTTCACCGCTGTCAGTACCGAATAAAAGGGGAGCGGAAACTGTGCCGAGTCTCTGCTGAGATTGGCAAGGAACCCTGCAGGGAACAGCTCTAATCTGTTCTTCCAGCGCTCGTTTGCAATGCGGGTGAACGTTTCGTACGATTCTTCGATATTATATTTTTTTAACCGGGCGGAAAGTTCTTCAGGAATCGTAAAAGTCATTTCTCTTGCCGCCGAATCCGCGAAGTTGACGGATGCAAAGGCATACGCAAGTGCTTCAACAATGTACTTGTACTTGAAGTCTATTCTCCCTCCCGACGACCCTGCAATAATCCATCGCACGTTGAAATCGTCGAGCGCTTGATGAAGCGAGTCGAGGGCAGTATGCGAGCGTTGGATTGCGCTTCGCGCTTTTTCCATCAACGGTGCAACGGTTTCATCCGCGGCAGAAATGCCGAGCGACTGGTCGGCAAGCGAATCTTCGACGAACTGAAATTTCGGAACAGCTTCTCTGTTTGCCGCGATCTTCTGCTTTATGCCAGCGCCGCTCGCCATCGTTTTCGAAAGGCTGTCGAACTTCTCTTCAAAGTATTTTGTGAATCCCTCTAACCGTTTTTCCTTGGCGGTAGAGTATGTAGGAAAAATTGCAAGCCCCTGGTCGCCGAGGATCGTGTTAAAGTTCGCGATCGCTTCTTTATAGCACAAGGCGTTCAACGCCTTGTCCGCAGCATCGAAATACCGCGTTACCTTTGAATAGCCGGCCCAGTATTCCTGCGGCACTTTCACTTCAATTCTTGCCACTCCGTTGTTGAGCGGATACTCGAATGCGAACGGTTTGTTGAGCGCGAATGTTTTTCGAAATCCGATCAGCACGATCGTGCTGTCGCCGTTGGCAATTATATTGTCCGCAAAATCCGGATGAAGCCGTAACGAATCCTGCGTCAACGAAAACTGCGGGAGGTTCTCTTTAAGGAAATCTGGGTCGATAGTCCAGCTTCCTTCATTTTGAAGGAGAAAATAATAATACGTCCCGCTATTCACATTTTCACAATTAAGCTTCGTCTCGCTTTTCTGGGTTGAGAGGGTAAGCCTGACAAATCTGGGTCCGCCCATATTGAACAGGCCGGATTTTTCGGCAATTTTTAGTTTTATTGAAACGGGATTTTGCTGAGCGTTTGCCCCGGAAAACAGGAAAAAAAACGGCAGGAAAACGGAAAGGAAGAAGTTTTTCATGGAATTCTTAAAACCGCAGTAAGAACCGTCAATAGCCAAAAACACTCAAAAAGTCGAATTGAATATATAAAACGGTGGGGCGAGAGTCAATTGCTTTTCTCTTCGGCCGGCTTTCTTCGGTGTGATAAGGAGCCTTGACAAAGAGATGACTTTTTCCCATACTTGTGAACATTCTGCGTTCTTCTCGCCGATCCCCAACCGATGAGCGATCGACTATACTCCCAATAATTGTCGTTTGAAAAAAGGGAATATATGATTTCAAGGGTCTCACTGCTCGCATTCTTTTCCGCGGTATTCCTCTGTTTAGTGGAATTGTCTGCGCAGGAATTATACGTTGAACCCATTCAACACGCCACGGTTGCGAGAAACACGATTTACACCGCAAAAATCGCCTCGGGGGGAGGGCTTCTTGCTTTAGCCGGATTAGACAAATCAATAAAGATTATTGATCCCGTAACTCTGCGGGAAAAGTGTACTCTAACCGGGCGCAGTTCGAGGATATTGACCCTTGCAATTACTGCAGACGGAAAGTATCTCGTTTCAGGAGGGGCGAACGGACTTCTTTCTTTTTGGAGCGTTGCCGATAGTACACTGTTAAAAGAGTTTCCGGCACACGGAAAAGGTCTTGGAGTTCGCTCGCTCGACATTGATGCGGGGGGAAGAATTGTCAGCGGCGGAGGCGACGGAGAAATAAAACTTTGGACAATGGCATCGGACGACGTTCTTGGTATGCTTCCCAATGGAACGGATGAGAGCGAAGTGCTCGGTGTTAGTTTCAACCCGGCTGGGAACCGGGTTGCCGTTGCAAACGCCGACGGCGCCGTCAGAATTTTTGACCCGCAAAAGTATGTTCTTCTCAATACTCTAACGGAGGTTAAAAACAAAGCGACCGTCGTAACGTTCAGTCCGAACGGCAAGTATCTTGCCGCCGGGGGAGCAGACTCAACGATCAGAGTCTGGGATGCTCAAAATTTTTCTCTCCTCCATACAATGCGCGGAAATTCAAGCGCCATTACATCGCTCGCTTTCAACCCGAACAACTCATGGCTTGCTGCAACGGGGAACGGAATAGCGGTCTGGGATGTCACGACGGGGGTCCTGCGGAAAAGCATCGCGGATACCGGCATCGTCTACGCCGCTGCGTTGTTTCTGCCGGATAGTTCCACTCTTGTCGGGGTAACAGTATCCGGCGCCGTGCAGACATTTTCTGTTCTAACCCGAAAGCCGGACAGAGAACCGCCGACGATTGTTCTTCAACAGCCGGTTCTGAAAGACGGGGAAACCTGCAAAGTGTTCGCAAACGAAATTGAACTTACGGGCATTGCTTCTGATGAAAGCGGCGTTAAAGAAGCGACGGTTGCAGGGCAATCGGTTGCGTTGATGGAATTGACCGCTGATGAAAGATCGCAGTTCGGTACAAAGATTCCGTCAAAAGCATTTTCCGGTCTCGTGCAGCTCCCGCTTGTCGGTGCGAACGATATTTCTCTTACTGCAACGGATACACGGGGGAATGTTGCGACCAAAAATATCCGCATTCAGCGGCTGACAAAGGAATCCGCCGTAGAGATTGTCAACCCAAAAGAAAACGCGGAGACGGACCAGGCGTCGGAAAATCTGGAATTCAAAATATGGTTCGATTACTCGCGGTATACTATTTCACTCAATACCATTGAAATTGCCGGCAAGGAAAATATTCCCCGGAAGCTGTCGGGCATTCTTCAATCTGAAACGATTCCTCTTTCGTCGGGGTTCAACCAGGTTCAGTTCGCTGTCTACGGCAAGAACGGCGAAAAGATTTCAAAAGTCATTAATATTAACCGCCGCATTTTGGCGAACGCGGCTTCTGTCGAGGCCGACAAACCGCGGCGGAACCCTTCAGGCCAGCCGCAGCAATGGGCGGTCGTGATCGGGATTTCAGAGTACTCGAATCCGTTGATCAAAAACCTCAGCTATGCGGAACGTGATGCCCGCGACTTTGCGGAGTTTTTGAAGAGCCCGGCCGGCGGCGGTTTCGAGCCGGACCACATGAAAATTCTTCTAAACAAAGATGCAACGCGGCAAAACGTTGAACAGGCGCTCTATAATTTTCTCCGACAGACCATCGACAAAGATTTGGTGATCATCTACTTCGCCGGACATGGCGCTTCGGAGCCGGCGAACCCGAACAACAACTATTTATTGACGTACGACAGCGACCCGAATTCCCTTGAAACGTCCGCCTTTCCTATGTGGGATGTCAACACGGCACTGACGCGATACATTCCTTCGAAGCGCGTCATCGTATTTTCCGATGCATGTCATAGCGGAGGAATCAGCTCCGACGTGGCGACGCGCGGGGTCTCGCTCACCGAAACGAATCTCATCAATCAATATCTTTCCGATTTGTCGAGATCGAAGGAAGGAACAATAGTTTTCACCGCAAGCCAGGCCGGAGAGGTGTCGCAAGAGCTTGATAAATTCGGGCACGGGGTTTTCACGTATTTTTTGCTGAAGGGGATGAAAGGCGAAGCCGACATCAACAACGATTACACGGTTACGATCGGAGAATTGATGGACTACGTCGAAGAAAATGTCAAACGTCAAACCAAAGGAAACCAGCATCCGACCCGCAATCAAGGGAACTACGACAAGGATATGACCATTTCGCTCGTTCCCCATTGAAATCGCCCGGTCGCTATCTCCATTCATGAAAGGATAATACGTAATGGCTGTAAGACTATGGTCCAGAATCTTCCTGATGATCTTTTTGTCGGGAGTATTGTCAATCGTCTATGCGCAAGACGCATCCCCCGACAATAATATCCAGTACAACTGGGCGTTTGTCGCGCGGGGCGGAAATCCGGGAAATCGGCGAATCGGAGTTGTCACCAAGGATACGTCGTTAAAAACCGGAGATGAATTCAAATTGTTTGTCAACCTGGTCAAGCCGGCGTTCATTTACGTGATCCATAAGAGCTCCGCTAACGAGCTGTCGCTGCTGTTCCCCTACGACAGCGCGATGTTCGAGAAAGACTACAAGCTCGACAAGAATTACTACATCCCGAAAGGCCGTGAATGGTACAGGCTAGATAAGAATACGGGGACGGAAACATTTTACGTGCTCGCCTCATCCGAGCGGCTGACAGACCTTGAGAACGATTTGCACGCCTACTTTAAATCGGCAACGGATAAAAAACCCGATGCAGCCTTATTCGTCGTAAACGAAATTAAAGACATTAAAAAGCGGTTCCGGACTTTTGCGACGATTGCCGAGCGGCCGATCAGCATTGCCGGCAATGTCCGCGGGGAAAAGCAGCCCGCGGTTGACCCCGAGCGCGTTGACATTGCACAGTTTGCTTCCGAGATTTTGGCGAACAATTTTTTCAGCAAGACGATTTCCATTGACCACAAGTAAAAAGCGCAGAGTTACCGGCGCCGGATTGTTAATCGCCGCATCGTTTTGTTTGTCGCATTTCCTTTTTTGGATTTTTCCCGGCGTATTCGAATCCTGGAATCGCCAAACGGTCGACCGGCTCTTCCTTGCACGAGCCGCATTCCACCCACCGGCGTACGACTCTTCGATCCTTCATGTCGATATTGCAAATTCCACCATTAAGAAGCTGAGCTACTATTTTCCGCGCCGGTACTACGGCGACGCTGTCAATGTATTGAGGAGAATGAATTGCGCCGCCGTCGCCTTCGACATTATTTTTGCCCAAAGGATACAATCGTTCGACGACAGCATCTTAATCGCTTCAACAAAGACATTCGGGCGGGCGTATTTTCCCGTAGCTTTTGGTTTGGACGATACGACCGTCAACAAGGGAACGGTCTCCCCCGACGTTGTTCATTTTCTGGACTCGACATCGTGGGTTCTCGATGCGCAAGATGCCGGCGAATTTTACAAAGCCGGTGCGACGCTCCTGACGTGGAATGAGCTGGCAACGGTTGCCCGCGGCATCGGCTTTATCAGCGTTGAGCCCGATGCCGACGGTGTCTTCCGGCGGGTTCCGCTGCTGATTCGCTACGGGGAAAAATTCTACCCGAGCATGGCGATGCGGCTGGTTTGCGACTATCTTCAAGTTACGCCGGATCGCATCGTAGTACGGGGCGGAAGGTCGATAACGCTCAGAAATGCCCGGACACAGGATGGAACAAACCACGATATCGTCATTCCTATTGATTCGCGCGGCAATATGCTGATCAATTGGATCGGCGATTGGTCTGCTATGAGGCATTTGAGTTTTTCGCAAGTGCTGAGCATCGCCGATGACAACGACGAGGTCGAGGCGTTCGGTGAGCGGTACGGCGGGTCCATCGCCATTATCGGCGACGTCTCTACCGGTGTATCCGACATCGGACCGACTCCTTTCGAGCAGAACTTCCCCCTTGTTGGACTCCATGCGAATACGCTCAACACGATCCTCACGCAAAATTTCTTATTCGAGTTGCCTGCTGTACCGATGCTCTGTGTGGAACTAGTTTTTGCTGCGCTTTTCTTTTTCTTTTCGAGCCGATTGAGATCGGTACGGTTTGCGCTTGCAGTATTCGGCCTTCTTGCGGCGTACGTTGCTGCCGCTTCAACGCTCTTCATATACGCGAATGTGGTCATGGCGATCATTCGTCCATTGATGAGCGGCGCCTTTTCAGCAGCGTCGGTCATAGTGTACTGGTACGTTACAGAAGAGAAAGAGAAACAAAAGCTTCGTTCAAAGTTTGAACAATATTTTCCCCCCTCGGTTGTACGCCAACTGGTGGATACTCCGGACATGCTGACAACGATGCCGAAAAGAAAAGAAGTCACCATCATGTTCAGCGACATCAAAAGCTTCACGACATATTCGTCGACGATGACGCCGGAAGAGATCAGCACCACGTTGAACGAATATTTCGAGGCGATGACCGACATCGTTTTCAAGTACGGGGGAACGGTGGACAAATTTATCGGGGACGGCCTGATGGTTTTTTACGGTGCGCCGGAACCGCAGCCGGACCACGCGCTCCGCTGCGTACGGGCTGCGATTGAAATGCAACATAAGTGCCGCGAACTGAAACGCCGTTGGGAACCGGCAGGGAGGCTTCCGCTTCGGATCCGGATCGGTATTAACACCGGCGAGGTTGTCGTGGGAGATCTGGGTTCGGCCCGGAGGATGGAGTACACCGTTCTCGGCTCGGATGTCAACCTTGCTCAGCGGCTTGAATCCAACGCACCGGTTGAAGGCATCATGATTTCAGAAGCAACATACCGGCACGTCAAAGGTGAAGTTCCCATTCGTCCGCTCGACCCGATAAAAGTGAAAGGGCTCGAAACGCCGGTGGTGGTGTATGAAGTTCTGGTGGAGGGGGAATAAAAAATTTTCTCGCGGATCAATTTGAGACATCTGAAAAATCGTCTCACGCAAAGCCGACAAGGCGCAAGGAGTCTCTTTCTAATTCATTTTGCGACGTAGCATCCGGCGAAGCATCTTCCAACGGAATCCCTTTGGGACCTTCGGGGCTTGGGCGAGCCATACGTTTGGAATTATTCAGAAGTCTCAATTTAGAAATACAGTCCGTACCAAATGGCGGACTGGCTGATCCGGACCGCAGGCATCGGGAGGTGAATGTAATTCAGCATCTCCCACAGCGACTTAAGGAATTGTGAATCGCCGGGGAGTTTCCGTAAATCAAGGTCGAGTGCAATAATCGTCTCATGGTAAGAGTGAGGCGTGTTTAAACCGCGGACAGTATAACCGGCTGCAAGTCCGACGATCGACGGCCAATACTCCTGAAAATTTTTCGGCAGCAGATCGTGCACGGTAATTCCCATCCAAAATCTTTGTCCCTCGTGGTCTTCAAGAAAACCCGGCAGAGTTTGCCCTGCATCGACAACGGCATTCTTGGATGCAACGTACGAAGCTTTCGGCGTGAAACTCTTCAGCCACGGGACGTAGTACTGCGCCAGCGGATATCCTGCGCCGAATAGATTCGCAAGCTCATCGACACGGTCGAATCCAAGGTAGTCAATGTGGCCGTCTTCTATCTTCATGAAAGTGAGGAATGTGAAAGAAGTTGCCGCTCCGCAGAGAACAGCATCCTGTTCATCATAGCCTGCCCATGAAAGTGCCTTTGTAGAAATGACGCTTCCCACCGCGCTTCCGTAAAAATGGAGAAGCTTATCCTGATTTCGGGCATAGGAAAAATCTTCATGAAATCGAAACGAAGAATAGTGGCTCTTCCACAGCGGTTCATACCGGGTAAAATGAACTGCGACTCCGCTTGCGACAACAGCACCTCCAACGATAGCGAGCCGTGGTCCGCTGATTTGGGATGAATCAAGCGGCTGGGGATTTTTTTTTTCGGATTGAGGGAGGACGATACCGGCAGACAAAAAGCAGAAAACTAACAAGAATCGGGTTCCGAAATAACGAGTTCGGCAGTCGCATGCGATGAGCATTCTCCCCAGAATCTTCATCCTATAATAAACATAAAATAACAGAAAGGGTCAAACAAAACCTGTATACGGGGGTGTCCTAATTTGAGTCTTTATGTCACAATTTCTGAGTTATGCATTCTAAAGACATGGATCCTTCTCCTTGGTTTTTCCTTCAGTGAATCATGTCTGGAGAGGTTTTTGCTGGCAACCGACGGGAAACTTTGATAATATTGTTAGATAATGTATATTTGAGCCATTACTGTTGCCGTGTAGGGGCTCGGGATAGTTAACAGTTATATTTTTGGAGCCTGCGTGTTGCTTTGTTGCATGTATCATCGCATCGATGGAGATAAATTATCCAATTCCCGTGCAATTTTTGAAAAACATTTCGAGTATATCAAAGAGCACTTCCAAGTTGTTTTGCCGGGCGATGTTTTGGCAAAAGACCTCGTAAATCTCTGCATGGTTTTTGATGATGCTAGTTATAGTTTCTACCGTTATGTCTTTCCGTTAGTACAAAGATTTGGAATGCGCGTAGTTCTTGCAGTTTCCCCAAAGTTCATTCTAGATTCAGGCGATCACATTCCTCAAGATGTCCGTTTGGGCGTGCCGACTGATGAAATGATGGGGGGAGACAGATATGTACAATCGGCCCCATTTTGTTCGTGGCGCGAGCTGTCTGAGATTAGTTCCGGCGGTTTGGTGAAAATTGCGTCGCACTCGTATTCACATCCCAATCTGCTTCAATGCCGAAACATTGAGGATGAACTCTTCAAATCAAAACAAGTCCTCGAACAAAAATTACACCACCATGTCGATACTTTCGTCTACCCGTATGGACAGTTTAACGCGTCGATTGTGAAGTATGTACAAAAATACTACAAATACAATTTTGCCGTTGGTGCGGGAGACAATAGAACATGGGAAGGAGTCGGCGGCGTGTTGTTCAGGATTTATGCCGATGATTTACGCGACCCCGTTTCTATTTTCAGTCAGACGAATTTGACAAAGTACAAAACATTGCGCGCCGGGCTATTTGTCAAAAAATGGTTTATGGACCGTACACCATCGGCGCAATAATCTTTGATCATTCTTACAGGCTGTGAAAATTCTTCTCGTTCACAATTTTTATGGATCGACTGCGCCAAGCGGGGAGAACACTGCATATCGTGCCGAAGCTGGACTTCTTCGGAACCGCGGGCATTCCGTTACAGAATTTAACCGGCACAGTGATGAAATACTTCGAGAAGGTTTCATCGGGTCGCTGAGGGGAGCGGCCGGCGCCGTATGGAATCCGTTCAGTTTGAATGCGCTGAAGCGCAAATTGCGGGAAGTGAAACCCGACATCGTCCACATTCACAACACATTTCCGCTTCTATCGCCTTCTGTTTTTTACGCTTCTCGGGAACATAATACTCCGACGGTGATGACGATGCATAACTATCGGATCGGTTGTTCGGCGGCAACTGCTCTCCGAAAAGACAAGCCATGCACGCTCTGTCTGGACAGAAAGAGCGTCATCCCGGCGCTGCGGTACGGCTGTTACCGTGACAGCAGAATAGCGACACTTCCCGTTTCTGCAATGATTGCTTTTCACAACGCAATAAATACATGGCGAACGAACGTCGACGCATTCATCACGTTAACGGATTTTCAAAGAGAAAAGATGATTCAATTCGGAATTCCGACTGAATCGCTTTTTGTTAAACCTCAATTTCTCGAACTTCCCCCTCAACCGATTCCATGGAAAGAGAGGGACAATAAAACGGTTTTTGTCGGCAGGTTGTATGCGGCGAAAGGAATACACGTTCTGGTGGAGGCGTGGCAGCAAATGGGAAAGGATGCGCCGCAATTGGAGGTCATCGGGGACGGGCCGATGAGAGAGCAGCTTGTTCGTTCGGTCCGGGAGAGCGGGGCGTCCGATTCGGTTTCATTTCTTGGAAACGTTTCCCGCGAGGAAGCGATGAAACATATCTCGACCGCAAAATTGCTGGTTATTCCCTCACTGTGCTACGAGGGATTTCCTATGGTTGTCCAGGAAGCCTTTGCCCTCGGCGTTCCGGTTGCCGCGTCGAATATCGGCTCCTTGCCGTACCTTATCACCGAAAATAACAACGGCAGACTGTTCATTCCGGGAGACGCCGGAGATATTATTGCGTGTGTGAAGGGGTTGCTTGCCGACGATGCAAGATTGCGTGTTTTGGGTGAAGGTGCACGTCACGACTTTGATGAAAAGTATACCGCGGAGAAAAATTACAGCCGTTTGATGGCTATTTACGGTGCTGCGGGCGAACATCGGAAAACGAAAGTGCATGAACAATGACGGATTTTCAGCGTGAGATGATTTGGAATGTTCAGGTTCAGACGGCACAATTGCCCGAAATTCTTGATGCGATTGACGACGGAATTTCCCGGGGAATGAAGGGCAAAACTCTGTTCTGCGCGAACCCGCATTCACTCGTTGTTGCAAAAGACGACCGTCAATTCCTGAACGCCCTTGGTGCCGCCGACTATCTCATTCCCGACGGCGCCGGGATTGTGCTGGCGTCGAAAATATTGGGGGGCACAATTACCCGCCGGATTACAGGTTACGATTTTTTCGCAGGAATGGCCGAGCGATGGAACAAAACGCGCGGGAAGTCTTTTTTCTTCCTCGGCTCATCAGAAGAAGTCCTGGAAAGAATCAGAGCGCGGATGTCGGCCGAGTTTCCTCATATCTCGGTGTGCGGTACCTATGCGCCCCCTTTTAGAGAGAAATTTTCCGACGCTGATAATGAAAGAATCATTGAAGCTGTCAACCTCGCGGCGCCGACTGCGCTGTGGGTTGGAATGACGGCGCCAAAACAGGAAAAATGGAGCCAGGAACATCGCAGCCGTCTCAACGTTCCGTTCATTGCTGCGATAGGCGCCGCGTTCGACTTCTTTGCCGGAACAAAACAAAGAGCGTCGACATCTCTCCAAGACGCCGGCCTGGAATGGCTGCCGCGGCTTCTTCGGGAACCCCGAAGAGTATGGAAACGCACCCTTGTTTCAACTCCGGTTTTTCTCTATTATATTTTTTGTCAAAGAGCAGGACTGCTCCGAAACACTGCTTCACACGATTCGATGTAAGCGTTATATCTTATGCTAAGGTCAAAGAAAATATTTAGATTGACGTTGATGCTGACGGATGGAGTGACGCTCTTTGGAATATTTTTTATCCTGAGCCTTCTGCGCACCGACGTCGATTTTGTCACCGAATATTGGTACCGGGCGATTTTGCCGGTTCTTCTTACGTGGATGGTGCTGGAAGCGGTCGGCGCGTACAGCCCCGATACTGATATGCGCAGCCTTCCGTTCACCAGCCGGTATATTTTAGCGATGATTATCAGCGTCGTGTTGACAATTGTCGTTGTATATATCTTCAGCTATAAACCATCGCTCCAATTCAGCCGCAGCGTGTTGCCGGCAACGTTTCTGACGTTCCTGATTATTTCGCTTTCCGTACGGAGAGCAATCAATTCCCGTCTTGCCGAGATTCGGCGGAAAAGGTTCTATTTTGTTCTCGGAACCGACGAAACTGCGCAGGAGTTGTACCGGATGTACGCCGAAACGCCAAAAGATCAAGAGGTGCGGTTTGCCGACTTGAGCGGGAAAAAAGTCGGCTCGCCGATTTATGGAAACGGGTCGCCCGTTATCGAAGGAGATGTTCTCAATAAACTTCGGTCGATGAATGATACATGCGATGGTATTATTCTGACCGAAGACAGGTCGTCCCTGAGCAACGAAGTGTTCAGGCAACTGGTCGCACTCCATTTTCACAACGTTCCGTTAATTCCCAGCAGACTGTTCCTCGAGGAGAATTTTCGTAAAGTCCCTCTTTTTGTCCTGAACAAATGGTGGTTGTTCGAAGGCGACCTGCTGCTCGTCCGGAATCCCTGGAACACCCGTTTGAAACAGCTGCTTGACATTGCAATTGCATCGGTAGGCTTTATTTTGTTTTTCCCGGTGATGGTGATTATCGGAATATCGATCCGGATCGAGAGTCGCGGCCCGATTATTTTCAAGCAAACACGCATCGGCAGAAACGAACAACCGTTCACGATGTATAAATTCCGGACAATGATTCATGGGTTCGCTTCCGGAGATAGGTATGTCCGGGAACACGACTCACGCGTTACCAGGGTGGGAAAAATACTCCGATTGACCAGAATAGACGAATTACCGCAGTTATGGAATGTCTTAAAGGGGGAAATGAGCATGATTGGCCCGCGGGCTGAATGGTTTGAAGTTGCACGTGAATATGAGCAGAAAATTGAGTATTATCATTTCCGGCATCTCGTGAAGCCCGGCATAACGGGCTGGGCGCAGGTGAATTATTCGTACGGCGAAAATATTGACGATACTATTACGAAGCTTCAATACGACCTTTACTATATTTCTCATTATTCTTTATTGCTAGATATTGACATTATGCTGAAAACAATTCACATCATGCTGTTTGGTAAAGGGAGGTAATGAAAGCAATGCTCCTCCTTGAATCATCAGTAGTAAAACGGGTTTTCGTGTAATCAATTTCTTACTTATGCCAGCAAAAACAGTAGATCGTCGTACGGGGACATCACAGCCGGCTCTTGAATTGAGCCTTCGTGATTATATTGAAATCCTTGAACGGTGGAAATATGTCATCATCGGGATAACGCTCGCCTTTTTTATCGGTGCCGTCCTTTATACATACCTCGGCGCGTTTATTTATCAAGGAGTTGCAATCGTTCAAGTGAGCAGCAAGGCAAAAAGCGATATGGCGATAGGTTCGCTTGATTTGTCGGACATTGGAGGAAGCACGCGCAACTTGATGAAAGAAATCGGCATTCTTAAATCCCGCGTTATTGCCGAGGATGTGTTGGCCTTGCTGAAGAAAAACCCCGTCGCGACATTGGGCGGCTACGACACGCTTGAGGTGCTCAAGCGTTTGGACGACGAACCTTCGTTTGGACCGTTTGCCCACAACGAAGAGATCTTCGGCCGCCTTGATGATGCGGTGTCGTTTGACCCTGATAAGGCGTCCGACGTTATTTTCATCAGCGCGCTAAGCACGAGCCCGAAGGAAGCCGCGATTATCGCAAACGTGTACGCAGAAGCATATTACCAGAACAATCTCAATAACAGCCGGAAGCAGTTGCGCACGACGCGGGAATTTTTGGAGCGCACCCTGCAGGCCAAGAAAACGGCGCTCGACACCGTTGAGGACGCGCTTCGCCGGTATATCGAGAAACACGGTTCTATCGACGAAGAAAATCAGACCGTGGTAAAAACTATTTCCGACCTGGAAGCGCAGCGCGACGAAGTTGAGATCGAAATCGAAACGGCGAGAAGTACGGTGCTGACGTACGAGAAAAGACTGGCGGACGTCAAGGCAACGCTCCCCAAGAACGAGGAAGATGAGATTGATGCCGACAGCAAGCGGATCATGGATATGGTTGCCAGCATTGAGATACAAAAAATATTGGAACAGATTAACGCGCTTGAACAGGAACGCGACCTTATCAAAGAACAGAACTCAGAGATGCAAGACCAGGCGCTGGTGTCGAATCGGATTGCAGATATCAACAGCCAGATCGAAGCGCTCCACAAGAAAATAAACGACAAGATGGGAACCGGTCTAAACAAACCGCGAAGAACTGCTGAGAGACGCGAACTGGCCAAAGACCTTGCCGAGAAGCTCACTGACGCCCAGATGCATCTTCAATCATTGGAAGTCCGTCACAAGGCATTGGTGAACGGTATCAACCAAGGTGAAGCGCGTTTTCAGAACATCCCTAAAATCAATATTGATTACGCCCGGCTTCAACGGTCAAAAATGACGCTCGAAAAAGTCTATGTTGCCGTGGAAGAAAAATACCAGTCCGCACTTATCGCCGAGCAATCGGAATTCGGATACGTCGACGTCCTTCAGCACGCCCTTCCTCCGCAGACTCATCTTTATCCTAACATTCCCAAGAACCTCGGGTTTGGATTCTTTATCGGCCTGGTGATGGGAATCAGCTCGGCATTTTTCATCAACTATTTTGACGACCGGATTCACAAACCCGAAGATATCAAACGCCGGGGACTGAGTGTGTTGACGGTGATTCCGGCCATGGATGAAAAGGCTCTGAATCTCGTTACTCGCGTGGATCCCGTGAGCGGGACGGTGGACGGGGAACGGGGAACAGTTCGGAGAGTGGTTGGCGATGATGGGAAAGAAGCTGCGTCCGACGGTTTGATTATCGACCCGCATTTAGTTACGGCGATTAATCCTTATTCAAGAATTGCGGATTCGTACAGACGGTTGAGGACCAGCATCCAGTATTGGAAAAAAGAGACGCCGGTAAAGAGTATTCTCTTATCGAGCGGCGCACCTCAGGAAGGCAAGTCGCTGACGGCTGCAAACCTTGCGGTGGTGTTCGCGCAAACTCGAAAAAAAGTGCTGCTGGTCGACGTCGACTTGCGCCGTCCGACGGTTCACGAGCTTTTTAATTTGAACCTTGAACCCGGTCTCACGGAGGTGCTGTTCGGTGAGGTCGATATTTCTGCAGCGATACGCCACACCTTCATTGAAAACCTGGACATTCTGACTTGCGGCGCGATCCCGCTGAATCCGACCGAACTCATCGGCTCGTCGACAATGAAGAATTTGAAATTAGAACTCGACAAGATGTATGATGTTATCTTGTACGATTCGCCGCCGATCCTTCTCTTTACAGATTCAGAATTATTGGTCGCCATGGTTGATGCCGTCATTTTCGTCGTGAAGACAAATTCAACGACGTTTGACAGCCTGGAGCACTCCGTGGATATCATCGAAGGAATCAGGCTGAATCTTGCCGGCATTGTCGTCAATCAATATGAATTGAATCGCTTGCACCGGGGGTACTACCACCTGCACGGAGAGTACTACTATCAGCAAAAATATATCCCCAAGGAAAAAACATAATACGAATACCGGGATGTCCATGAAACTATTCTTGACACTATTTATCGTAATTGCGGCCGTGGCCTCTTCCTTTGCGCAGGTTCCCACCGAAACCGAACTCAACAGCGCCAAGCAATCCAGCTTGAGCAGGCCCGGGTATTTTTACTACGCAAAACCGTTTGAGGTGACCATGACGGTAAATTTGTGGGGGGAAGTTCCTCAACAAGGCGTGTATGTGATACCGACAAACACCGATATTATTCAACTGATCTCGTATGCCGGAGGGCCGAAAGAACATTCAAATTTGAATGAAGTCCTTCTTTATCGTGTGTCCGGCAAGAAAGACGTTAAAGAAAAGACTTTGTTCACAATCGCCGTACGGGACATCCTCGAGGGTAAATCGCCGACAGTGCCGCTTGCACCCGGCGACATGATCGTTGTGAAGAGAATTCCCGACTCCCTTACGTGGCAGGATGTCTTGATGATTGTCAACACAACAGCAACCCTTGGCGTGCTTGGAGTGAGCATTTACTCCATCTCCCATAAATAAGTTGGACGCTGAAAGGGACAGATTTTTGCCGGCTGCTGAGGTATTGAACGTTTTGGATTTTCTGTTGCGCCGCGCTAAATTCTCTGGAAGCTATCTTACAAATGAAATTGCGACGACCCTTCGGGACATGGTGAACAAAAGGTCCGTTCATCTGAGTAAGCAATCCGCTCGAAGAGCACGAGGGCGGATCGAAGGACAAAGCGACATATTTTGAGATGGCTTCAAATATGAATTCGCCATGGATGCCTCGAAGCACTTTTCGGTCGCTGGCACTTCTGACTTCAGACTGATTTTTTTTGTTTCGAGAATCTCATTTCTTGCTCAATCCATCCTCCGCATCCCGAAGCAAAATAGTACCTGTTGTGAGAAAGGGAACGAATTGATAAGCGAGGAATCTCTGAATGCCTTTTGAAATTGTCATCGAGCCGACAAAAGGATTATCGGTGCTGCGGTTTCGCGAGATATGGGAATTCCGCGAACTGTTCTATTTCCTCGTATGGCGGGACATCAAAATTCGTTACAAGCAGACTTTTTTAGGTGCGGCGTGGGCGCTGATTCGACCGTTAATGGGAATGGTCGTCTTCACGGTGCTGTTCAATAAACTGGTCGGTTTTTCCGTACAGGGCGTTCCGTATCTTCTTTTTACTTTCTGCGGGGTTGTCGCATGGAATTTTTTTTCTGAAGGTGTGGTGGGGGCAAGCCAGAGTTTGCTGGCTAACGCCAACCTTATCTCCAAAGTCTATTTCCCGCGGGTCATCATTCCGGCCGCCGCAATACTCTCGGGGCTTGTTGACTTTTCTATAGCATTTGTCCTCGCGATAGTATTGATGGTCTATTTTCAATTCATGCCCACGGCGACGATTTTGCTCCTGCCGTTTTTCATCCTTTTGACCATCCTCACCTCGCTCGGCATCGGTTTTTGGTTTTCATCGATCTCCGTCCAGTACCGGGATATCGGGCACGCACTCCCATACGTTATCCAAGTCATGTTCTGGATTACACCGGTCGGGTATGCGGCGAGCAAGATTCCGGCGTCGTACCAGACATTATACTGGCTTAATCCTATCGTGTGTGTTATCGAAGGGTTTCGCTGGTCGATGCTTCATACCGGGACGCTCCCCGTGCATTTGGTCCTATTGTCAACATGCGTGGCTCTTGCGCTGCTCGTCACCGGCTTGATGAATTTTTTGCGCATGGAAAGAAAATTCGCCGATATCATTTAATGTCTTTATTATGTCTGCCATCATTTCCGTCGAACATCTTTCAAAACAATATCGAATCGGAGCGCTGCGCCGGCATAATTCGTTCCGGGATGTGTTTGACGAAAAACTCCAGGCGGTCTTCAAGCCCGCGCAGCGAAGAGCTGCGGCGAAGGAAAGCACTATCTGGGCGTTGAAGGATGTCTCGTTTGAGTTGAACGAGGGGGAAGTCCTTGGGATCATCGGGAGAAACGGAGCGGGAAAAAGCACGCTGTTGAAGCTTCTCTCACGGATCACGGAACCGACCGAGGGGATCATCCGGATGAGGGGAAGAGTGGCGTCCCTTCTTGAAATTGGCACCGGCTTCAGCCCTGAACTGACGGGACGGGAAAATATTTTTCTCAACGGAGCAATCCTCGGAATGAGAAAGACGGAGATCGACAGAAAGTTCGACGAAATAGTGGATTTTGCCGAGGTCGGAAAGTTTATCGATACACCCGTGAAACGGTACTCTTCCGGGATGTTCATGCGTCTCGCGTTTGCGGTTGCAGCCCACCTTGAGCCGGAGATTCTGATCGTCGATGAGGTGCTGGCTGTCGGGGATGCCCAGTTTCAGGAAAAATGTCTGCGCAAAATGGAAGATATCGGAAAGAGTGGAGGGCGAACGGTGCTTTTTGTCAGTCATAATATTGGAGCGATCACGAACCTCTGCACGCATGTCGCGCATTTGCATCAGGGACGGATTGTTAATTTCGGCGAGACGAACGCCGTCGTTGCAGAATACCTTCATTCGGACGTGAACGAAGGGGCTGAGAAAGTACTGGCCGACTCCCTTTCTGTCCAGCCGCATCGCAAAGAGTTCGCCTTTGCGAAGGTTGGGGTGAAAGACCATCAGAATAATTTTTCGTCGGAAATAGATGTGCGGTTTCCGTTTTCCGTCGTTCTTGAATATGATGTCAGCGTGTCGCTGCATAACGTGGAAATCTCGGTGCGCTTTTTCGGCTACGACGGCCGTCCGATATTCACAAGCCACCAGTCGGACACTCATCCCGATGTGTTACTGCAGCGCGAACCGGGTGTCTATGCCGCCACGATTACCGTGCCGGGGAATATGCTCGTCCCGGGCGACTATTATGTGTCTATCGAAGCTCATACTCCGTCGATCAATATCCTGGAGAAGTACGATCATATCGTGAAATTCCATGTCAACGAAACGGGTTCAAAGCTTTCCCGCTATCAGCCATATCAATACATGCAGGGGATGATCATTGTCGAGTTCCCCTGGCACGAGAGAAAAATAGGCTGACGAACCTGCATTGTATTTCAACGAAGTTCAAATCATACGTGACCGCATGGTTCTCTTGAGAAAGATCGGTACCGCCGCCACATTGTTCCGAACAGATCGGGTCCAGTTCTGGGACCTTCTGTTTGAACGATTGGGACTGGAGAAATACCGGAGAAAATACTGGGAAGCGAAGCTGCTTAGAACAGCCAGGGCAAAGGGCGTTCTTGATGCAAACGATGTCATTCATTTTCAATTCCGCGGCGAGCCGATACATCTGAAAATTTACGAACCGACCGACCTCTTGACGATCAACGTGCTAAAGCATGATACTTTTTCTGAACACGAAGAATTAGAGGTCCTCTCACACTACATAAAACAGGGATCCGTGATTGTCGACGTTGGTGCGAATGTCGGAAACCATACGGTATATTTTGCGAAAATATTGAAGGGATACGTTTACAGCTTTGAACCCCAAAAGAGACTTTTTTCCATCCTCAAGGAAAATGTTGAGCTCAATAATATTCAGCATGTGACTCAATTATATAATATCGGATTATCGAACGCGTCTTCGAAGGCGAGCATCGACGATACTCCTGCCGGCAATATCGGCGGGACAAGCATCAGACATGATGAGAAAGGGGAGATGGAAGTCAAGACCCTGGACGAGGTATTCCGTTCTATTCCTAAAAAAATAGATTTTATGAAAATTGATGTCGAAGGGTTTGAGTATCGCGTTATAGAAGGAGCTCAGGAAACAATTCGGAAACATGAACCCCTCATTTTTGTTGAAATCTGGTTTGAAAACCGACTGAACGCCATGCTACAAAAATTCGGCGAACTCGACTATACGCTTGTTCAGGTATTGAGTTCACCAAAAAACACCGCCTACGTCGGTCCAAATTTCATATTTAAGAAAAGACATCATACATAGAATATGATAAAACAGCTGCTGAAGAAGATGCGCACTCCGTTCATCCCCGTTTTGCGGAGGATGGGCGCAGCCCCGGCCGTTCTGCTCGACGAGTATCCCGACCACCCGCTGCTATTTACGACATACTCCGAGTATCTGCGGACAGGCCACCGGCGGGTTCCGGGCGGATGGATCTATGAAAATGTTTTCTATCCCGATTATATCACTGTCGGCGGAGCAAGCAATGCGATAGAACGAACCGCCCTGCAATTCTGCAAGGGGAAAGGAATCGATGTCGGCGCATCGTACTGGCCCTTGCGCGGCAGCACGCCGGTAGACATAGCATCGGGTACCGGCGTTCAAAATAAAATCGAAGACATACCTCCTGAATCTCAGGATTATGTTTTCAGCTCGCATTGCCTGGAGCATATCGCCGATTGGGAAAAAGCACTCGATGCATGGATAAGCAAATTAAAAAAGGGGGGAATCTTGTTTTTGTACCTTCCTCACCCTTCCTGCGGATTATGGAAGAAAACAAATCCGATGATGGCGACTCACCACGTCTGGACGCCCGCGCCCGAAATCATTGTGAAGGCTTTAAAGAAGCGGAAATTGAAAATTGTTGACAACGATAACGGCCCGGATCACTTTTACAGCTTCTATGTATGCGCAAAAAAATGAAACCCGCAGATGGCTGTCACTCTTCGTAACCTTCCGTCAAAGCTGCTGCACGCCGCACGGATCGAACTTGGTGCACTGAAAATTATAGTGAATCACGGCGTTCCCGATGTCATGCTCCAGTTTCTCGGCGGCATCGGCGACGAGTTGTTGTTAACTGCTGTCGCGCATGAATTGAAGAAAAGAAAGCCGTCTTTAAAAATATGGCAGGTGTCGCATTCGGAGCCACTCTTGTTCCACAACCCGGACTACCAGCGCACGTTCAATTTTGACGATTGGCAGCTCCGATATGCCTTCTTCCTCAAGCGAGAGCGCCTACTGCTGTCGTACTCTGTCGAAGTAATTCCCGCTGAACTTGAGATTCCACCCGATGAACATATTCTTGCGCGCCTCTGCAGGAAAGCGGAAATTCGCGGCGACGTCGAACTTCGTCCGTACGTGTACCTGACGAATAGAGAAAAAGCGCAGGGGAAGATCGGCGATCATTTTATTGTCGTCCAGAACATGGGTCACTCCACGCACCAAACGTTCATGAACAACAAGAAATGGTATCCCGAACGGATCCAGGAGGTTGTGAATCTGTTGAAGAAAAAAGATCCGTTACTGTCCGTGGTTCTGCTCGGCGGAGAATCGGATCTTGCGCTGGACAATGTTGTGGACCTCAGGGGAAAGACGAGCCTAAGGGAATCGGCGGCGATACTCGCGAACGCCGGCTGTTTCATCGGGACGTCGGGTTTTCTTAAACATCTCTCTCGCGCCGTCGGCGTCCGTTCGGTCATCATTTACGGCGGAAGAGAACATTCGTATCAGACGGGATACATTTGCAATGAAAACCTGAACAGCTTCGTCGAATGCGCGCCGTGCTGGCGGTGGAACACGTGCGATTTTGAAAAAAAATGCATGCAGATGATCTCGGTACAGAACGTTCTCGACGCATACGAGCGGGTGCTGGAGAAAAAAAATATTCCGCTGGAAGTGGAAACATTCACAATTCGATGAAGAAGAGAATTCTTCTTACGGCATCCCGATTTTTCCCCAGTTCGTACGGCGGCGGCGAAATGTATATACTTTCTCTCGCGCAGGAGCTGGCTGTGCGGGGCTATGAAGTGCGGGTGGTTACGCTTGCGCCGTGGCAGGAACCGGGATCGAAGAGTTTTGCGCGCAGCAATTTTGTCTACCAGGGCGTTTCTGTGGCCGCGCTGAGTTTCAATCCCGCCGCCACGACGGAAGGCGAAAAATACGCGGTCAATCATCCGCTGCTTCGCGGTGCGTTGAAGGATGCTATCACGGAATTCGCTCCGGACATCATACATATTAATGGAATTAATTCCGCGGCACTGATGGTGGCAGCAGAACTCCGATTGCCGACGGTAACGACGATTCATCATTCCGGGATAGCATGCACTGCCGGCGCACTTGTTCGGCCCGACCACTCGCTCTGTCGCTATCCAGCAGACCCCTCGGTATGTGTTCCGTGCTGCAGTCTGTACCGTTCGCCGCATTGGTGGACGGGGGGACTCCTCGGAAAATCGCCTTCATGGTTTTATCGATATTTTGGCAAGAAGGTGGACTCGGTACGCCGGCTGCCGTATCTCCTCCGTGTGCTGCGGTACCCGTGGTTGGTCGAACAGACCATTGAACAAATGCATATTGTATGGAAGTATTCAGAGCGGTTTATTGTCCCTTCGCTTGCGATGAAGGAATTGTTGCTTCGCAACGGGGTAGAAGAGGGGCGCATTCGCGTCATTCCTCACGGGATTCAACCGACGCAACGGACGGAGTTAACGTTTGACGGCAAAAGAAAAATAAGATTCGGATATGTGGGGCAATTCAGTTTTGTTAAAGGGATTCACCTCATCGTTCAAGCATTGGAACGTCTTGAACACGCGGAACAATGTGAGCTGCATTTATTCGGTGCTGTTCAGAGTAAAGAAGAGGAATCCTATTTCTTTCCGTTGATGAAGAATTACACGGGCGCCGCAAAAATTATCCAGCACGGATATCAAAGCGGAGTGGAATTGCAAAAAGCCTATTCCTCAATCGACGTTCTCCTCTGTCCCTCGCTCGCAAATGAAGCGTTCGGTTTGGTGGTATCGGAGGCACTCGCAGCAGGAAGGCCGGTCATTGTTTCTCGCTCTGGTGCGCTTCCCGAGCTTGTAAAGGACGGCGAGTACGGCTATGTTGTCGGACGAAATAGACCGGATGAATTGTCGGACGCAATGCAACGCTGTGTTGAATCACCGGAACTTATACTGGCGATGGCGCAGCGAATCCCATTGATGAAAACGATCCATCAATACGGCGATGAAATTGAGGGCGTTTATCAGACATCCTTCGTCGGGACCGATAATCGATAGCGATGCGCTCCCGCACGAACGATTCTATAAAGCCTGTCCATAATTTATACGGAAGCTCTCCTCACCTGTTTTTAGGTCATCGATGACGCAGCGGTTAACATTCGCGAGGCTGTTTGAACTGCCCGTATTCCAAAAGACCATATTGATTTCTGTCCTTGCTGTATTCTACGGCATTCATTTAATCGCACTTCCTGCGTCGGAAATTGTCAATTTTATTCCGGATGACGGGTTCTTCTACCCAAAAATTGTCCAGAATTTTTTGCTGGGATACGGCATCACGTTCGACAGAATTGCACCGACGACCGATTTCCATTGGGGTTGGTTCTGTACTCTCGGCGTCTGGCTAAAATTTCTTTCTCTCTTTTATTCCGCCGTGCTCACGTCGCCCAACGTCCTGCTCATTGCCGCGATGACAGCGACGTTCGGAGTGAAGTTGATCGAAGCATGGCTCAGCGTTACTCTTCTCACGCTGCTTGTTGGGAAACATCCGCTTCTTTCTCTTCTTATGCTTTTCTCGGCGGTCAGGGCTTTTATCTACGGCTCATTGATGGAAACCGACCTCCTGTTGGTAATGTTGCTCGGCTGCGCCATCTTGTTTGTAAGTGCGCATGCGGTTCAAAGATCAAAACTGCGCGGTGCCGTCGAGTTGTTTGCAGCGTTCGGAACCGTCTTTACCCGAATTGATTATTCTGTCCTCTTTCTCTTGCTGCTGGTCGTGTGCCTATTTCGCCGGCAATACAAAGGAGTGAGGCTTCCTGCAATAGTACGTAACTTCTCTCTCGGTGCGATCGCGGGTGTCGCTGCAAGCAGCCTGTTGGACTTTGCCGTTGGAGGAATTCCCGTTTCGACAAGCGCGTTGTTGAAGAGCCACGGCCTCAGTGTCTCATTTTCCAGGTTCGTTCATGTGGGAAAATTTTTCTTCCCGATGGATGCCGTATGCATACTCCTCGCGATTCTTGTCGGCGCATTTCTTTTCGTCCGATTTTGGAGGTTTCGAACGGTTATGCGAAAAGTTGCATGGATGTTCAGCGGAATAATTGGATTGCTCGTGTTCCATATAGCGGTAAATAATCTTATTGCTGCGTGGTATTTTGAACCCTTTTTCTGTTTCATGTATCTCCTGGTAAGTGTGATCATCGTTTTCATGGCAAAGAATTTCGGAAAAACGACGCGCTGGATGGTGTCCACAATTGCCGTTGCGGCAATATTAGTTTTTCTTTCTCGTCAGACCCTGCGGCAGGGAAAAATTTCCCATACGCCTGTTTACAATTTTGCCCTGATGGTAGAGAATTCGTGCAGGCCGAATGACACAATATTTGCGGAAGACTATTGCGGGATACTTTCATTTTTCAGCGGCTGCAGAGTAGTAAGCGGCGACGGGCTGGTGAACTCGAATGAGTATATCCACGACTACTTATTAACCGGAAATGTCTCAGAGTATCTCCGTGAAAAGAAGATTCTCTATCACGCTGTCACGACAATGAACGAACGGCAATTCTCCAGCCAGCACAACGGTCCGCAGATTCTTGATACGCTGAAGCCGTTCTTCCTCAACGTGCCGGCAAGCGTCATCGTGCTTCAGCGGAAGAACCAGGTTCTTTCATACTATGACGGTGAGCACGATCGTTTTTTCGCGCTGTTCAAACTTCAATGATGCTCGGACAGGTACCCCGAGAGACTTGGAACGCACGTTTGGGCTGAGCGTATGCTCAGGTGAAGCAGAAGCGGATCATAAATCTATGAGTTCTTTACGGAATTCATACAGAAAATTGGATATATTTATTGGTAGACGTTTTATTTTGCACGACTCAATTTTAATGACGAAATGCACTCACACGCGCTGAAGAAAAATATGTTCCGTAAAGTGTTTGTCGCATCGACCCTCGAAGAAGTCCGCGCGATCGAAAGACAGGCACATGCATTTTCGGCGAAGAATCTCGTCCTTCGAATGTATGTCCGAATGTATATAGTTGCTTTCAACTTCTTGCTCCGTGGACTTCGGGCGATTTGGTTCTCTTCCGGCACTCCGCCGGTTAACGAGGTTCTTTCGGTCGTGGTGTATCTCCAGGGAATGCTCGGCGACACTGCCGTTCATCTTCCGGCGATTGCTTCATTGAAGAAAAAATTTGCACGCGCCACGCTCACCGTGGTCAGCTACAGCGAAGGGTTTCCAATCGGGATCCTTTTAAAAGACCTGCCGTATATCGACTCGCTGATCACGATCGCCGATCATCCCGTGGTGAGGAAGGGCACCTCCTTCAAGTTTTCGGACGACCGCCTGCGCAGCATTTCCTGCGACCTGTTTATGAATTTTTCTCCATACGGCAACAGGGGAGTGCCCGGCTTCGTGCTTCGGGAATTGATCTTCGCTCATAAGTTAAAGGCTTCATGGGCATGCGGATTCTCGCTCAATTCACTCGGCAAACGGGGAGTGTTGAATGCAGTGCAGCATTATTTTGTGAGGAACGAACCGCGAAGGTCTTTCGAGGTGCTCGCGGAGTCCGGAATTTCGCCGGACGACATTGTTGAGGCGTTTCCCGTTAACGGCCATGCGAGCGCATCGGTTGCAAAGCTGCTGCCGGCCGAACTCAAGGCGTTGAAGAAGATCGCGGTGGTGAACCCGGGAGCAAAGTATGCCGTCAACCGCTGGAACGCGGAGCGCTTTGGAGAAATAGCAGAATGGCTAGCCGATGTTCATGGTTTCACGGTGATCCTGAATGTGGCAAAAAGTGAAATGCAGCTCGGCGAACGGGTCGCTGCGGCTTCGCATGGAAAGGCGAAACTATTTTCCGATGTGCTGACAATACCCGAGTTGATAGAAATGCTGCGTATGTCATCTCTCTGTGTTACGACGTTCACGGGAACGATGCATCTGGCTGCGCTGGTCCGCGTTCCCACGGTCGCGATTTTCCCCACCCGCTTCAGCGTGACGCATTGGTTCCCAAGGAATGATGCAATAAAAGCCATTTTTAATTTTAATGAATTCTCGTATTCGTTCGACGACGCAAACGATTCCGATTCAAATCTTGATGCTGTCACTGTCCGCGACGTGCAGACATGTGTGACGGATTTATTGGCCAACACAGAACGCATGTGAAGACATTGTTCACTTTTACACAAAGGGGCAATGCTTTCTCAATGACTTCGTTGACAAGGCGAAGCGGGCGATCGGAAAAAACCAGTCCGCAGTGAAATTCATTTGTATCACTTATTGGGAGAGAAAATGTTCTGGTTTGTTATAGCGAAATTATATTCCCTTCTCTATGGTTTCTGCCACGATCATCTCGGTGTGAACCTTCGTGGAATAGGTTTCTTCATGCGGAGGATAAAAACTGCTCATGTCTTGACGGTCGAGGGAGTCAAAATGTACCTGAATCCCGCCGTATCGTCGTGCTACATACGCAACATCAACGGAAAATTCAACGAACCGGAAACTCACGTATTTCTCAATCATCTGATTACTTCGTTCCGGGAACCGTTAATTGTCGTCGATGTCGGAGCGAATGTCGGCGAGATGGTTATCGATGCGGCACGATATTCTAATGTGCGGGAAGTGATTGGCTTTGAGCCAAATCGCGATTGTGTGGAAGCGTGTCTCCATAGCGTGGCTTTAAATAAATTCGCAAACGTGCGCATCATCGAGAAGGCACTCAATGAGGATGGAAAGCCCGTCTCCTTCAACTTCAGCGCAAATGCTGTCCTTTCATCATTGCTTGCCACGGTAGACAGGCATGGAGAGTTGATTGAAGCAACAACACTCGACCTTGAGCTGGGCATGTACGATTGCCCTGCCATTCTCCTTATTGATGTCGAAGGAGCCGAGAAGCTGGTGATGCTTGGAGGGAAGAAATTTATCGACCGCAATGTACCCGTCATCATCTTTGAGTTCAATGAACAGACCCGGCACTTTTACACTCTGCAGGAGATTACCGAAATCTTAGGAAAGAATTACTCTGTTTTTCGCCTGCGTGGTGATGGACTGCTTGACCGCGGGCTAGATGACACGTGGAACTGCGTCGCAGTTTCGTCAGATTCGGTCTTTTTTGAGGTATGTCAATCATTAATCGCGGGTTAATCCATGCCCCCTCCATCGCCGTCAAAAAATGTTCTTGTGCTGACTCCCGTTCTTCTTCTCGGCGGAACCGAAATCCAAATGCTCTCAATGGTCCGGATCCTTGTAAAAAGCGGATACCGTGTGACTATCTGCTGTTACTACGAATACGATACTCGCATTGTGAATAATTTTCAGTCTGCGGGTGCAGAGATCGAGTTGCTGAAATTGGATCGTTCGGGCCGAAAATCGAAGCTTGCCGAGACCGTTATTCTCTTACGCTCGCTCGTCTCTGAATGTCATTCGCACCATCGCGTAATTGTCCATGTCCAATATGTTGCACCGGGACTTGTGCCAGTCCTCGCCGCAAAGATCTCTGGCGTACGCAGCGTTCTCGCAACGATCCATTATCCTCGTCACGATCTCGGGATTATGAAATTGTACTTTGTGCGATTAGCCGCGTACTTATGCGATCTATTTATTTGCAATTCGGCGGCAACAGAGCGTTCGTGGTTTGGGGAAAGCAATACTTTTGACGCGTCAAAGAAATCGAACGTTGATCACTGCACGATCTACAATGCTGTCGACGAGAAAAAAATCTCACTGTTGAGTTCTTCCATCGATAGAAATGCCGCGAGGAGAGAACTCGGGATTGGCGAGGAAAAAATAATTGGCGTTGTCGGGCGCCTTCGCAGCGAGAAAGGACATGAATTTCTCCTCCGCGCAATGGTGAATGTGCTGCGCTCTTTTCCTCCTGTCAGGATCCTTCTTGTGGGTGAGGGTCCCGACAAGATTCGTTTGCACACTCTTGCCGCAGAACTTGGCATCGAGAAAAACATTATCTGGGCGGGATCCAAAACTCAGGACGAAACGTTTTCATTGTACGGGATCATGGATATCGTTGTCGTCCCTTCACAATATGAAGGGTTCGGTTTGACTGCTGCCGAGGCGATGGCAGCGGAAGTCCCGGTTGTTGCAAGCAGCGTTGGCGGGCTCCGCGACGTTGTCGAGAATAACTTGACGGGACTCTTGGTTGCTTATGGCGATATACAAGGTTTATGTGATGCAATTCTTCTGATCCTTCGCGATAGCCTCCTGGCGAAAAGGATGGGAATTGCGGGCAGGGAAAAAGTTGAACGACAATTCTCATTGTCACAATACGAAACTTCGCTCCTAGCAGTATACAATCGGTATTCTCAAACCCTCCGATGAATAGCAGCGCGTCCATATCGGTAGTGATGCCGCTCTACAACAACGCAAAAGAAGTACACCGTGCGTTGCGCTCTGTACTAGATCAATCGGTCTTCGATTTTGAAGTGTTAGTAGTAAATGACGGTTCTACCGATGGCGGAGATATAGTTGTCCGGATGATCAACGATAAGCGCATTCGGATCATCGACCAGAACAATAAAGGCGTTTCGGCGGCTCGCAACCGGGGTATTGCGGAGGCGAAAGGAGACCTGATTGCCTTTCTCGACGCTGATGATGAATGGAAACCGGACTTCCTTGAAACGATAATGCGATTGTATGGAAACTTCACAACATGTTCTGTGTTTGCAACCCATTACTTTTACAGGGATATCGATGGAACCCTTCGCACACCCGTTTTGCAGAGAGTTCCGCCCGGCATGTGGGAAGGCGTTCTAGAAACTTATTTTGAAACAGCGGCACACTCCGACCCGCCGCTGTGGTCATCGGCCATTGCCGTCAAAAAAGCTGCATTGCTTTCTGCGGGGGGATTTCCCGAGGGGGTTTCGATAGGAGAAGATTTGTTGACGTGGGCACGCCTTGCGGTGAAGTTCGAGATTGCGTATTCGAAAAAACAGTGCGCCGTCTTTTGGCTCCGTGCACCGTTGACCGGCTACCCGACCAGAACACCGGAAATTCCCGATGTTGTGGGTGAGCAGCTTCGAGAATTACTCGCTCATGTTCATGCTGACAGGAAGAAGGATTTTTTTCAATATCTTTCTATGTGGCACAGAATGAGGGCGTCCATGTTCGTACAATTGGAGGACAGGACGAACGCAATGGTCGAAGTAAGAAAAATGGCTCGCTATTCCATGACGGACCCTCGGGTGATTGTCTATTTCGCAGCAGCCGCAGCGCCAAGATTGATAAGGAAATTTGTTCTCCGATTCTTTACATTTGTTCGGATGCTGTACCGTACGATTCGGCGAAGGTGAACTATGACAGAGGATTTTGTTGAAGAAATAGGGGAGAAGATTGAGGAGGAAGAAACGCTCTCGTGGCGAGAAGCGATTCGACATTCCAAACTTCCCATTATCGTTTGGCTTGTTTTCATTACCACATTTTTTGCTTGCACTTTCGGAGGGGGTGCTCTTCTAGGCTATTCCGTCGCAGGATATGCATGGATTGTCTGCCTCGCCTTTGCTGTGATGGTTATTCCAGCGAACATAGACAGGATAAGCTTCCCTCTTTCAATATGGCTGCCGTGGTTGCTCTTTGTCATTATCAGCGGCTATATGTCCGATTACGCAAACTTGCAGCGGTCGACGTTGCTTGTGTGCCCTATCGTTGTTGGCATGGCTGCGTCTACAGCCAAGGTTGACGAAAAGCAGTTGGTTAACTTCGGACTTGTCATCAAGCTTTTTTCTTTGGCGGTGCTGGTACTCGCCTTCTTTTTGACCGGTCTTCTGATTACTGGACAATTGCCCAGTGCTACAGCGTTAGCGCCTCAGGCTATTACGGCGACCGTGCTTGCAGCGTACTTTGCCTCAGGCTATACGTTCGGGAGGGTGAAAGACCTGTTTTGGTGGGGCGCTATTGCAATGCTGCCGGTGGTGGCATTGACAAGGATGGCAATTTTCGTGACAGGCTTATCGCTGCCGGCTACTTTTTCGCCGATGAAATTGCAAACGAGAGTGATCCTGTTCGTCGTAGTCGCCTTGCTGGGACTGGCCCTTTTTTATTCCCCTCGCGTTCAGGAAAAAATGTTCATGAAGGGCGAAGGCTCTTTGTCGGATATAGGAGATCCCAAAAACCTTGCTACGAGTGGACGCCGCTATATGGCGGAAGTATTGCTGGCTGAAATTGCCGATAAACCAATTTGGGGTCACGGAGCAAATGCTTCGGAAGAGTTAATTCTAAAATTGACCGAAGGCCGACTTACACATCCCCATGATGACTGGCTCAGGTTTTTGTACGACTACGGTATTGTCGGCACGGCGCTGTTTCTTCTTACCCTGATTATTCAGGTTCGGCACTTATTGAGAAAGGCTCGGCGAAGCGAGGGAGAGATATGCACCGTTTTTTTTGCAGCTGCGTCTACCTTTCTCCCTTTCGTTCTCATGATGTTTACCGACAACATAGTGCTATACGCCGCCTTCTACGGAAATCTTCAGTTTACAATTATTGGCCTTGCATATTCAGCAGAAAGAAGAGCACGGTTGGAGAGAGTCTCTTATGAAGGGGATGAATTCTATCGGCGCCGGAGAACTTCGCGTTCGACGGCTTACCGTGAGGATAAATACGTAAAAGAAGAACTTTCAGCTCCTTCCGCTCCCGACAACAATGGACAAGAAGGCGACGAACATTGACCGAATTGCAGCATCCAAAGAAGCGTGTTGTGATTATGTGGACGAATTTTCTGCCGTATCACGTGGCAAGAATTCGGCATTTGCGGGAGAGGCTCCATCCACTCGGCTGGCAGGTGACCGCGATCGAGATAGCCTCGAAAGACGCGCTTTATCCTTTTCCCGATGATACATCAAAGAGCGGGAATGATTATATTTGCTTGTTTTCCGGAGAGTCGTACCGCGCGCTTTCGCCGTATATCATACACAGAAAAGCGTTTCGCATGCTCGAAAGCCTCCGGCCGGATGCCGTAATAGCCCCGTCGACCCCGTTTCCTTCCGGGATGGCTTCCGTGAAATACTGCCTTGATTACGATAAACTGTGCGTTATGATGGACGACGCATGGGAATATTCGGACAAGCGCGGGTTCATTGTTTCAACAACGAAGAAAATTATCCATCGAAACGTTGATGCCGCTTTTATTCCGGCTCCCAGCCATGCGTCGTATTATTTGGCCATGGGTTTTCCGCCGGAGAGAATTTTTTACGGAGTCGATGTCGTCGACAATGATTTTTTTTCCACTGGCGCCGAACTTGCACGCGGACAAGCAGATGCGTTGCGCAATGCTCTTAATCTCCCGCAGAAATATTTCCTTTTTGTCGGAAGGTTTATCACTCGTAAGGGAATTACGACACTCCTCGAGGCGTACCAACAATATGCACAACTGGCTCACCGCGATGCGTGGGGTCTGGTTCTTGTCGGTGAAGGCGATGAACGGCGCCGCCATGAGGAAGCAATGCGTGAATATCCAGGCGTGCGGTTTGTCGGCAGTCAGTTTGGCGAACAACTTTGCTGGTATTACGGCCTTGCAAGCGCGTTCATTCTCCCGAGCGTCGTTGAAACCTGGGGACTCGTCGCTAATGAAGCGCTGGCATCGCAGCTTCCGGTCATCATCAGCAAAGGGTGCGGGGCTGCGCGAACATTGGTTGAAGAAGGGAAGAACGGATGGTCTTTCGACGCCGGCGACAGCGCCGCCCTTTCACAGCACATGCTCGAACTAACAAGAATGCCGTCCGATCGATTGCGTGCGATGGGCTTGCGTTCGAAAGAAATTATTGCCAAATGGTCTTTGGCCACTTTTGCCGACAGCGTTGTTTCGGCAGTTTCGCTGCCGCGGCGCGAGCCCGGCGGCATTCTGGCTGACCTCTTAACGAAATTTTGGAACGGCAGAATCAGCTTTTATCCTTAATGGTATTCTATAAAAGGGAAGGCAGGAAAAAAGGCAATGAGTAAACACAGATCATCTTCTCGCCGGACAGGAGTTCTTTTTTATCCGGCAGTGCTGTTTCTTTTTTTTGCTGCAGCCTTCGGCTCTCTTTTTTATTTCCTGTATGACGAGGAAACTGAATTCGAGCATGAAAAAGTTCAACATAATCTTGACATCCTCAACTCCGGTTTTCAATCCGTCCTGCTGGGCAATGAAAAGTTCTTTTTGGCTGCAACCCGGGATTTTTCTGAGGCATCGAACCTTAAACACCGATGTGAATCGTACCTTGCCGTTCATCCCGAAATCATCTCTATTGAAAAGAGAAGCAGTTCCGGTGCCGTCCAATGGGAAATTCCAGAGGATTCCCTCCGCGAATTATTGTCGCAAGCGGCGGCCGACAGCACTTTTTTTGCTTCTGCCGACAATGTACATTCGACCCTCTATACGAAACCGTTTCACTTCAACGAACGGTACTACTTTGAAGCACGGTTCCTTATCCCGGATAAAGGAACATCACAAGACACATGTTTGGTGTACTATTCCGCGGAGAAGCTTCTTCGGGAAGTCCTCCGGCATCATCCGATGGAGGGCTATGAGGTCACAATGTTTTCAGGCTGGGGTCAGGAAATTGCATCGACCGGCTATTCCAACGCTCCTTCATCAATTCGTCTTCAGCAGGCGGTGGCCGGGTACGGACGGCTGTTAAGTGTTGATATCACCGAACCTGCGTATTCGTTCTGGACCTCCGGGATGATTGCAGGTGCAGTGTTGTGCGGTTTGTTGAGCGCAGCAGTTTTTGCTGTCACATTTTTCCTGCGTCGCGATCTTGCCATGCTGAAAACAACGCAATCATCCCTCCGCGGCAGCGAAGAACGATTCCGTACGATATTCGAAAATTCTGCGGATGCGATGCGGCTGGTGGACCGGTACGGCAGAACTGTTTTGGTGAATTCCGCCTATTGCGAACTCGTGAAGACTTCGAGAGAAGAGCTGCTCCGTGAATACAACGCCGGCGATGATAGTATTGAAGAACGCTACGCTGCGAATTCTGCATTTCGGAATCAATTCGACGCCGGTACGCTGAAAATGCCTTCCTCCCAGGTCATCAAGCGGCGCGGGGGAGAAGAAATACCGGCGGAAGTCAGCCACTCGTTCGTCAATATTGGCCATGGAGAAAAATTGTTGCTCAGTATTTTTCGGGATGTGAGCGAAAGGAAAAAATACGAGCTGGAAGCCCAACAAGTGCAAAGAATGGATGCGCTCGGGGCATTCGCTGTCGGGATCGGCAACAACTTGAGAAATATCTTTGGTATCGTGATGAATTCCGCCGAGATGATGTATAAGGAAACATTCGGCAATGCGCAGATGGAGCAGTACATCAGCATGATCATCCGTGAGTCGAAACGGGCGTCGGAGTTTGCCGACGACCTTCTTGTGTTCGCACGGTCGAAGGATTCGGAACAGAAACCAATTCTTGTTGAAAAACTCATTCACCAATTACAGAAAATTCTCCAGCACTCCCTCCTTCCGTCAATCACCGTATCGGTCTCGATGAATGATGATCACGCCATCGTCAACGGCGATATCCATCAGCTGCATCAGGCCATTGTTAATCTTGCGATTACTGCACAGAGCCGGATGCTTGACGGCGGGGCGATTGTCCTTGAAACTGCCGTCGCCGGGCCGGGCGCATTGAAGGACCGTGTCCACTTTTCTGAAGGGAAAGAGTTTATCGTGATTGCGGTCGTTGACAACGGGAAAGGATTGGATGAATACAGCCGGCGGCGAATATTCGAACCGTTCTTCAACGCGCGAGCGACCGACCAAAGTTCAGGATTGAGGCTTTCCGTTGCCTATGGCATTATCCAGCAGCACGGCGGGTTTATTGATGTACAAAGCGAGGAGGGAAAAGGAACGACCATTTCTCTCTTTTTGCCGGTGGCGTATCATCAAAAGTCGGAAGAAGTACAGAAGCCCGCGGCGATCCAAGGAGGAAGCGAATGCATTCTTATTGTAGACGATGAAGAATCATTCCGGCAGATATATAAACATGGCCTGATGTCGTTTGGGTACAAAGTATTCACGGCGGAAGACGGCGAAGATGCATTTGCGGTATACAAGCAGCATCAAACTGAAATTGACTTGGTCGTGAGCGATTTGTCAATGCCGAAACTCAACGGCGAGGAACTGATCGCTAAGCTTCTCGCGATCAATCCATCCGTTAAAACGATCCTTGCGACCGGGGCTATTGACCTTAAGGCCAAAAATGAATTTATACAGATGGGGATTTGCGACATTCTTATGAAACCATTTTTGTTCGATGAATTAATGACGTCGGTCAGGAAAGTGCTGGATGCTCACTAAATGAATATTCTTTTTGTTTGCACCGCCAATATTTGCCGAAGCGCAATGAGCGCGGCAATTCTAAAAAAAATGGTTGTGGAAAACGGCTTGCAGTCTTCAATTCTTATAGACTCCGCCGGGACTGAAGCGTTGGTTGAATCGCCATCGGAAGAGACCACCATCGCCGTATGCAAGAACCATGGCATCGATATCTCGATGCACAGAGGACAGCAAATAACGAACGTCATGGTTCGCGATGCATCGATCATCCTCTGCATGGCGGAACCCCACAGGAGAATCATTCGAGGAATTTTCCCGCAGTGGGAGCGGAAGATTGTATTGCTGAAAGAATTCGGACTCGCCGAAGCTCCTCCGCATCCATCCATCGAGGACCCTACGGGAAGGGCAAGAAGAAAATACGAAAAATGCTTCATTGAACTTGAGGCCGAGATTACAAGGATATTCCCGATTCTGCAAGAACTCTCACAGCACGAATACCTTCAAGAATAGCAGCACTCCCCCTAACATCGAGGGAGGCAATATCCGCCCCGTCCATCCGATTGCTGCGCGCAACTAAAAAAACGATTTTGTATATTGGCGGTACAATGCTGAGGGTACAATGCCACGCCGCAATGACCATGTCTGGGGAATTATCCTCGCCGCCGGCGACGGGAAACGGCTAAAACAGTATATTCGCTCGCAGTTTAATTCTGACTGTCCGAAACAGTATTGTGCTTTTATCGGGACTCGGTCAATGATCTCGCACACCATTGCCCGTGTGAAATTGTTTATACCTCAAGACCGGATCATTGTTACCGTCAACAGTAAGCATCATATGTATTCCCTGCGGGACATTGCCGGGCTGGAACAACGGAATGTCATCGTGCAGCCCTCGAACAAAGAAACAAGCGCAAGCATCCTTCTTCCGCTGCTGCATATCATTCGCCGTGACCCGGATGCGCGTGTTGTCATTTTTCCGTCGGATCACTTTATTATGGAAGAAGAACGGTTCATGGACAATGTTGCGGCCGCGGCGGAATTTGTCGACCACCATCCTAAATACCTTCTTCTCCTTGGCATTGAATCGCACGAGTCCAATACTGACTACGGCTGGATTGAAACAGACATGAAGATAGCAGATATTCTAGGCTGCGAGATCTTTCGCGTCAAGCGGTTTTTGGAAAAGCCAAACAGTCAAAAAATCAAAACAATGCAGCAAGACCATTGCCTGCTGAACACGATGGTCTTTGCCGGAACAGCCTCCACCGTTTTAAGAAAATTCCGTCTCCTCACGCCGACAGTTTTCCATGCTTTCAAGGAGATCGACACAAACCTCCTTTCACCTCATGAGGAGGCGACGGTGCGGGACGTCTACGCAACACTTCCTTCCGTCGATTTTTCCGAGGCAATTCTGGAGCATGACGCTCATGGGCTCGCGGTACTCCGAGTCAAAGACGTGTATTGGAACGATTGGGGAAACGCAGAAAGGATCCGCGCGGGCATCGCTTGGATAAAACGCGGCGCCGAAGCGTGAACGCCGGCATTTCGTTCGTATATTGGCAAATAACGTCTCTTCATTCTTTGAAAGGTCCAGACAATGGGAATTAACGCAGGATATCTTCTTTTAGGCCTCGCGGCAGGCGTTCTTAGCGGATTCGTCGGAATTGGAGGAGGAGTGTTGATTGTCCCGGCGCTCGTTTTCATTTTTGGTTTTTCCCAGCAGCAGGCACAAGGGACAACGCTTGCGATGCTTGTGCCGCCGGTCGGTATTCTTGCCGCCTGGACGTATTACAAGCATGGGTTTGTCGACATTAAAGTTGCTGCGGTTATTGTAGCAGGGTTTGTCCTCGGGAGCTGGGTTGGTGCGCGATTTGCTACAAGTTTATCAAATGAAGTTTTAGGAAAAGTTTTCGGTATCGTGCTTATGATTGTCGGTTTAAAGATGTTTATCGGAAAATAATAAGAACAATGGAACGCCACTCCCGGAGAAACACCGCTCAAAGAAAAATCGTATTTGGCCGTAACCGATACAAAGGCGACCCTGGTCATTCAAAAGTAATTGAGTTTGTAAAAGATTATCCGAACCAACTCATTTGAGATCTAAAGGCAAGGCGAAGTTGAAGAAGATACACTTGTTGAAGTAAGCATTACGACTTGACAGGCGTAATTCGCTTTACGATTTTCCTACCGATCTACCCTTCATTTTCCCCGCGGATGTGATCCCTCAATTTTTTTCGACACAGAGGAACACCTGTTACGAGCGATGCGGTTCGTCCCGCATCCGACGTGTGGAACCATTGAAAGCTTTCCAAACGACTTCAACCCCGGCACCGAAAAATGGAAGCATAGCAATGCGCATCATCGTTTGATGTCTTGGGAGAGCAAAGAAGACCATCGCGAGAATAGTTGAATAGAAAAGAAAAACATAGAGGTAATTGAATTTTTGCCAATTCCACGTCTTCACAATCCCGATAAGAAAGAAAATGAAAACGAAGAGGGAAGCGACAATGTACAGCGCGTCGTAGGGCGTAGGGCGGAGAGAACTGAACAACCACAGCTGGAAAGTTTTGGCGGAGATGTTCTTCACATCCTCATACGGGTGACTCCGGATAAATTGCCACGACCGTTCGCGAAACAGACTGTCAAACGCTATTTCGAATCTTCTGTTTTTCGGAATTTGTAACAATTCATAATTGGTTGTCTCATCCCCCCAGTTTCCAATGCCTCCGGCATTGTTGCCGCGATATAAGTTAAGACCTTCGCCGGTTCCTAAAGGCACAATTTCACCGAAGGCCGAATAATTCCGGATTGACCAGGGAAGCAGCATACAAATCGTGACGATCACCGCAAGAATCCCTTCTTTGATTTTTCCGCTTGGCCGCAGAAGCAGGGGAAGCGCGAAGACGTACACGATGAACTCAAATCGGAGATAGGTTAATAAAGCACAGAAAAAAGAGAGCAGCGCCGTGTCGGCCGCGGAAAAATTATCTCTCCTATTGGCAAGCAGAATGAAGAGCACAATCAGGCCCAAGTGAAACAGGACGGTCGGCGAAAACGATATCACGGCATAGGCGAAATCGGGGAGTATTGCCGCCGCAAGGGCGCTCAGAAGTCCGACTCTGGGCGAGAATAGACGAGAAGAGAAATGAAAGACGAGAGCGATTGCAACGAGTGAAACGATCACCTGAACGAGTATAAGAAGTATATTGGCGGCGACAACATTATCAATTGATAGAAACGGGATCAAGAAAAAAACATAACCGGGGGACATCAGCGCCGTCGGGAAAGGCTTTGCATTAATGGAGAAGTGATAGTCCAGAGAGTCATTCTGTAAGACATAAAATGAAAGGCCTTTTCCTGCAACGGCATTTTTAGCAATTTCACCGTATTCCCAATAGAAATTTGATTCGAAGTGTGAGAAGAGGATGATGACCACGATTCTCAGACAGAGGCCGAGAAGCAAGACTCTTCTAAGAGAAAGCGGGAAAGCATTCTTGACGCGAAGCATTTCTGTCATCGAGACACCTCAGTGCTCAGGTTCCGTGAATTGCTCACGGGGAGACAATATCTGGTCTGTACAGTTTTCGTTCCAGTTGAACATAATAGAGTGGAACTTGGGACAAGGTATGAAAATCTTTTTCATAAAAGTAGAGAGGGTAGTGGCTCAACTCCAATCTCAATGTCATTCCGGCGAAAGCCGGAATCCAGAATCTGGATGGTCCCCCACAAGGGGACATGGCACCGATTTTTCAGTTTGATATATTCAAACTGAGACACTACCGTAGAGATGGCGCTAGCTCAGGATTAAGTTTAACACAACCTTTTTTCAAAATTGTATTAGAAGCCATCTCAAAAATGGTTTTCATGCAGAAAGCAGCCGTAAATGTCATGCTGAGTCCCGCCTTAGAGCGGGACTCAGCATCCATGACATCGAAGCTTTGCACATTCAAGGTGTTTCATTGTCATGGATTCTCCCAAGGGGATGCCTTCGGCATTCTCCCGCCACAAAGCGGCGGGATCAGAATGGACAATGATTTGGTTGTGTTCTTTCAAGAGGACACAATCCAGAGTTTTTGAGATAGCTTCTAGTTAGAATATCAGCTGACACATTTTTAACTTAGTTAGAACGGAGCTGTCAGATGACGTCTTGACTTGTACATCTTAGATATCCAGTTTTCTATTACCTAACCACTTTGCAATTTCTGGATCGCGATGGTCGAAAAACAGGCTTTTCTTTGTGTCGAGCGATGCAATCGCAGCCAGATCTTCAGGACTTAGTTGAAAATCGAATATGTTGAAGTTTTCAATAATTCTTTCTTTACGAACTGATTTTGGAATGACAACTATCCCTCTTTGTGTCATCCACCGCAAGATTACTTGAGCAACGGTTTTGTTGTATTTTCCACCGATAGAAAGCAGTAATTCATTTTTGAAAATGTTGTTTTTGCCTTCAGCAAACGGACCCCACGATTGAATTTGAACATTGTTTTCTTGTAAGAATTTTTGTGTTTCAATTTGCTGACAGAAAGGATGTGTTTCGATCTGATTTACCGCAGGAACCACTTTGTTATGAATTATTAAGTCCATTATCCGGTCAGGTTGGAAGTTAGCAACACCCATTGCTTTGATCTTGCCTTCCCGATGCAAGTCTTCCATCGCTCGCCAGGAGCCATAAATATCTCCGTAAGGCTGATGAATCAGATACAAGTCCAGATAGTCTAACTGCAATCTCTTCAGCGATTTTTCAAAAGCCTTCTTAGAGTTTTCATACCCGGCATCTTGGATCCAAAGCTTTGTGGTAATAAACAGCTCTTCCCTTGCCACACCGCTTCTTTTAATTGCTTTACCGACCTCCACTTCGTTTCCATAAGAAGCTGCGGTATCAATCAATCGATAGCCAGTGCGTATCGCTTCAACAACGGCTCTCTCACATTCTTCGGCATTAGTTATCTGAAAAACGCCAAACCCCAATATGGGCATTTCTACGCCATTGTTTAAGACAACCTTTTGCATAATTTTTCTTTTGATTGTTCTTACTCCGGTATTACTTCATTTAAGCACTTTATTGCATTTAACGTTCTGGGGTATCCCACGTAGGGTAACAATTGTGTCATCACACTTAGCAACACTTGTTTGTCATTTCCAACATTCACATTGCCCTGAATATGCCCTTTTATTTGAGGTTCAGTTCCGTCCATAGCGACAAGCATAGAGAGTGTCAAAAGCTCTCTTGTTTTTATATCCAATCCTTTTCTGGTGTAGTAATCACCAAAACAATTTGCCGATAAATATTTTTGGATATGAAGCTGACTTTCCGGTGATTCTTTATACATCTTATCAATCATTTCCCCAAAGATTTCCTTTTGCACTTCTAACCCCTTTTCATGCCGCGTTTCGGGTGTAGTAGTCGATTGACCTTCTAATGGTAATTCTATTTCTTTGCTTTGAAGTATTTCATTTGTTGCGTGAATAAAATCCAGAACTTTTGCAATACCTACATACGGTACGGACTGGTATAAAATCTCCTTAATTTCAATGGGTGTTACAGCAACATTAAGAGCGGCGCCAAGCATCACTTTATATTCGCTTAATGCCTGACTTGCAATGGTTGACGCCAAAATTATCATGACCCTGGTTCTTGTTTCCAAGTCTCCGCAACTGATTACTTCATCAAAAGCAAAGTTGTCAAACACTTCGATCAATTCCGGGTCTGTTAATTGTAACGTTGATTGAAGCCCGGGAAACAACTCCTCATGATTCTTTATTGCAGCTTCGGTCAGACCTGGTTTCTTAGGCGTAGAAATTCCGGGTTGACATCCGGCATATTCTTCGTCGGTTACGGGTGCCAACCATTCCACAGCACCTTCTTTTGTATTGTTGGTAACAACGATATGAGTGAAGCTGCTGTCGCTTGCAGCGCCATGCCAGTGTTCGATATGAGATGGGATAACGACGACATCGCCTTTAGTAAGCAAACGCGCGGGTTTGCCTTTTTCCTGATAACAGCCTTTGCCATCGGTAACGAGCAGGATTTGTCCCGCCGGATGCGTGTGCCAGTTGTTTCTGCAACCCGGCTCAAAAACGACATTGCCGATCGCATAACTTCCCGTTTCATCCTGTGGAACCAAAATTTTCAGCCATGCCGTACCGGTGAAGTAATCGGCAGATGTTTTTTCACCTTTCGGGAAAATTGCATTTTGATTTTCTACCATGTTCATAACAGTCCTTTATTTTATAGACCTGTTCTTTTTTCCAATTCCTCCGGATAACGGTTGCCCACTACGCTGATTTTTTTAAGTGCAGAATTAATGTTGCTCAGTTCTTCAGAAGTCAGTGCTATATTTGCTGCTCCGATATTTTCTTCCAAACGGTTCAATTTCGTAGTTCCCGGAATTGGCACAATCCACGGCTTTTGCGCCAACAGCCATGCGAGTGCGATCTGCGCCGGTGTCGCCTTCTTCTGAGTTGCAATCTGAGCGAGCAAATCAACCATGGCTTGATTCGCTTTTCGATTCTCAGATGTAAAGCGGGGGACAATGTTGCGGAAGTCGGATTTATCAAACGTCGTTTTATCGTCGATCTTTCCCGTGAGGAAGCCTTTCCCGAGCGGGCTGAATGGAACGAATCCGATTCCGAGTTCTTCAAGCGTTGGTATCAATTCTTCTTCAGGTTTTCTCCACCACAACGAGTATTCACTCTGAACCACGGTCACTGGCTGTATTGCATGTGCTCTGCGAATCGTTTTAACCCCGGCTTCAGAGAGACCGAAATGCTTAACTTTTCCCTCCTTAATTAAATTCTTCACCGTCCCGGCAACGTCTTCGATTGGCACGCTCGTGTCAACGCGATGTTGGTAGAACAGATCGATGGCATCGATCTTGAGCCGTTTCAGTGAGGCCTCAGCAACTTGCTTGATGTGCTCCGGCCGGCTGTCCTGGCCCGTCTGCTCTCCCTTGGGACCGAATTTGAAACCGAATTTTGTGGCTATCACTACTTGTCCACGAAAGGGGGCAAGCGCTTCGCCTACAAGTTCTTCGTTCGTAAACGGGCCGTACGCTTCAGCGGTGTCGAAAAGTCTAACGCCGCGTTCGACGGCAGCCCGAATTAGTGAGATCATCTCCTGCTTGTCCGCGGCTGGACCGTAGGCAAAACTCATTCCCATGCAGCCAAGCCCCAGGGCAGATACTTCGAGGTTACTCTTTCCAAGCATGCGCTTCTTCATTGCTTCTCCTTTTAATTATTTTCCTTTTTTCGCTTCTGATCCAGCAAGTTTCTAGAACAAATATAGAAATTACCTCGTTGGGCAACTATCACATTGCTATTGAATGATTGCCTAATTCTCCCAATGAGTGGAGTTTTATGCTATTAATGAGTATAATCACGTAAAGAAAGGAGTTAAAGATAATGAAGACGACTGGAACGGACATAACGAAAGACCTCCTCGCTGCAGCACTGCAATACTGCAAAAGTGAGGGGGTACACCCTACACCCCTGCCGGGACTCTCAGTGATCAGAAGGGACAGGATGTCGGATGCTACACCTGGAATGTATAACCCTGAGGTTTGCTTTGTTCTGCAGGGTGAGAAGGATGTGTGGACCGGGAACAAGGTATACCGCTATAATCCCGCAAACTATCTGGTCAGTTGCATGGATATTCCTGCTACAGCACAAATAGTGGCAGCATCACCGAGACAACCTTTCGTTTGCCTCAAACTTGAGCTTCAGCCATCGGTGGTGTATGAGATATTGCAGGAGACGCCCTCCGCTGAACTTCAGAACGAAAAAGCAGAAGGAGGATTTTTTGTGGAAAAGGTGACTGCGGAACTTGCCGACGCGTTTTCACGCTTGATGAGAACGTTGGAGAACAAAAACGATCTGAAAGCGCTGGCCCCTTCCATCATCCGCGAGATTCACTACCGCTTGATGAGCTCTCGGTTTGGCGTAAAGATTCGCCAGCTCGGAGTAGTCGGGAGTAAGACGCAGAGGATAGGGAAGGTGGTAGAACACCTTCGGAAGGACTACGCGGCACCGCTAAGGGTTACTAATCTGGCACGAATGGCGAACATGAGTCCATCGTCTTTTCATCTTCATTTTAGGCAAGTCACAAGCATGAGCCCGCTGCAATATCAAAAACAGATCCGGCTTCAAGAAGCCCGTCGGCTGCTCAGCATCGAGACTTTAGATGCAGCGAGTGTTGCGTTCAAGGTCGGCTACGAAAGCCCGTCTCAGTTTAGCCGCGAGTATCGGAGACTTTTTGGGCAGCCGCCGATGCGCGATATGGATCGGCTTCGGATGTTGTTGCCCGCTCAAGACTAGAAAAGGAGAATGGAAGGGAATAGAAAACCGGATGGCGAAGAAAATTCGCACACCCGGTTTATGGCTCCGCGAGTAGGGCTCGAACCTACAACCCTGCGGTTAACAGCCGCATGCTCTACCATTGAGCTATCGCGGAATGGTACAGTAAATTCAGCGCGTAAAATATATCCAAAACGATGCGAAAAGTCAAGGCACAACCGGCCTTTAAACGTTAAAATCGCATAATCCTCTCAATAAAAGTCGATTTCTTGACACCCCCCCTATTTTTATTTATATTGACTATAGGGAATTGCCGATGAAACCTCTTCATAGAGAAGCGTGTTCAATATATACATGAAGAGCGACTACAATAAACCTAAAGGAAAGTAAATGGAAGGAAATTTCTCCAACCGAGTACAAGATGTCATCCGATTAAGCCGCGAGGAAGCTCTCCGCCTTGGCCATGATTATATCGGGACGGAGCACTTATTGCTTGGAATAATCCGAGAAGGAGAAGGTATTGCGGTGAAAATTCTTCGCAATCTCGGTTGTGATTTATACAAGCTGAAGAAAGCGATTGAAGACACTGTGCGGACTTCGGGCGGCACATTGACGATCGGAAATATTCCGTTGACAAAGCAGGCCGAGAAGGTACTGAAGATCACTTATCTCGAAGCAAAACTCTATAAATCCGATGTGATCGGCACCGAGCATCTCCTTTTATCGCTCCTTCGCGATGACGATAACATTGCAGCACAGATCATGCACCAGTTCAACGTCCATTACGACGTTGTGCGTAACGAGCTTGACAATATTATCAGCGGCAAACCATCGGCGGCGCCGCAAGCGCACCAGGCAGCAGAAAAAAAACAGGACAAATCCAAGACACCGGTGCTCGATAATTTCGGCCGCGACCTTACAAAGCTGGCCGTCGAGGGAAAACTCGACCCCGTTGTGGGCCGGGAAAAAGAGATTGAACGAGTGGCACAGGTCTTAAGCCGCCGCAAGAAAAACAATCCGGTCTTGATCGGTGAACCGGGTGTGGGTAAAACCGCTATCGCCGAAGGACTGGCGAATCGCATCGTGCAAAAGAAGGTTTCACGGGTTCTCCATGACAAACGTGTTGTGACTCTTGACCTTGCCGCTCTTGTTGCCGGAACGAAATACCGCGGCCAGTTTGAAGAGAGGATGAAAGCGGTGATGAACGAGCTTGAAAAAGCGAAAGATGTCATCTTGTTCATCGACGAGCTTCATACGATTGTCGGTGCGGGCGGAGCCTCGGGGTCTCTCGATGCATCGAATATGTTCAAGCCGGCACTTTCGCGCGGCGAGCTTCAATGCATCGGTGCCACGACGCTGGACGAATACCGTCAGTACATCGAGAAAGACGGCGCACTCGACCGCCGCTTCCAGAAAATCATGGTCGACCCGACTACGGTTGACGAAACGATCCAGATTCTGAAGAACATCAAGCACAAATATGAAGAGCATCATGGCGTGCGCTATTCCGACGAAGCGATCGTCTCTGCCGTCCGATTGAGCGACCGCTACATTACCGACCGAAATCTTCCCGACAAAGCGATCGACGTGATGGACGAAGCCGGCGCCCGTGTGCATCTCGCCAACATCGTCGTGCCGCAGGAAATTCTCCATCTCGAAGAAGAGATTGAAAAGATCAAACAGTCGAAGAATCAGGTGGTGAAGAATCAGAACTTCGAAGAAGCCGCACGCCTGCGCGATCTGGAAAAGAAATTATTGAGCGATTTGGAAATTGCCAAACGCGAATGGGAATTGAAAGCACAGGACACGGTCTATCAGGTAAGCGAAGATAACGTCTCCGACGTCGTTGCGATGATGACGGGAATTCCTGTCAACAAAATTGCCGAATCCGAATCCGAAAAGCTTCTGAAAATGGACACCGTGCTGCGCACGCAGATCATCGGACAGGATGAGGCGTTGACACAGTTGACGAAAGCGATCCGGCGCACTCGTGCCGGGCTCAAAGATCCGCGGCGGCCGATCGGTTCGTTCATCTTTCTCGGTCCGACCGGCGTCGGCAAAACCGAAATGGCAAAAGCTCTTGCGCGGTACCTGTTCGATTCGGAAGATGCATTAATCCGCATCGACATGAGCGAGTACATGGAAAAATTTTCCGTCTCGCGGCTTGTCGGCGCGCCTCCAGGATATGTCGGCTACGAAGAGGGGGGACAGTTGACGGAAAAAGTCCGCCGCAAACCGTACGCCGTCGTGCTGCTCGACGAGATCGAAAAAGCGCATCCCGACGTCTTCAACATTTTACTCCAGGTGCTCGATGACGGAATCCTGACCGACAGCCTGGGCCGCCGGGTCGATTTCAAAAATACAATCCTCATTATGACGTCGAACATCGGCGCCCGCGATATTAAGTCGAGCGGAGGCTTCGGTTTCGGCGACAATACTATTCAGGATAAATACAAGGCGATGAAGAACGTGATCGAGGAAGCGTTGAAGCGGGTCTTCAACCCCGAGTTCCTCAACCGCGTCGACGACACAATTGTCTTTCATTCGCTGGAAAAATCGCATATTATGCAGATCATCGACATCGCGACGAAGGACTTGTTCAAACGGATGAGCTCGATGAATATTACGATCGAACTCAATAAACCGGCGAAAGAATTTCTTGCCGAAAAAGGGTTTGACCCGGCATTCGGGGCGCGCCCGCTCCGCCGCGCGCTTCAGAAATATGTAGAAGACCCCGTCTCAGAAGAAATTCTGAAAGGAAAATTCAGCGACGGCAGCAAGATTAAGGTGAAGTTCAATAAAAAAACCGAACAACTTAAGTTCATCGATGCGAACAAGAACCGCAAAAAGGAAGAGCCGAAGAAAGAAGAAGAGAAGAAAGCGGACGTAACATAATAACCAACAATCTGGTGTGCAAACAAATCCCGTCCAGCAATGCTCGACGGGATTTGTTGTTTTGACACTCGCTACTTCTTTTGCCGGTAGAAACCGATGAGGTCGGTGTTCGCCGGCGTTCCTCCGAGCTGGCGAATCATCGATGTGATCTGACCGCGGTGGTATGTGCCGTGGTTGACGAGATGCTGGAGCGCCTGCCACAACACGTTGCTCACCGGTTCGCCTTTGATGTTTAAGAACGTAAATGTTGTCTGTAGCTGCCCTTCATCGAGAGAGTGGACGTATGAAAGCATTCCTTTCTCTACCTCATCCCATTTTGTTTTGACGGCGGTATAATTCGGCAGGTCGGCGACCGTCAGGAATTTTGGATTAGCCGTACCGATGAGCCGTTGCAGCCAGACCTGTTCCGCAGCGCAGATGTGGACGAGCGTTCCGTGAAGCGTGCCGAAGCTTGTTTTCAAATCGTTGTGGAGCAATTCTTCCGAAAGCGAGTCAACCGCACCCAGCATTCTTCCCTTTGCCCAATAGTTGAATTCGTACAGCAGGTTGATGTCGTTGAGCGTCATACGGTTCCTTATTTTTGATGAGGTGAAGAGTTTTCTTTAAGTTTGGCTAAAATTTTGAGTGCTTCGAGAGGTGTCAACGAATTAATGTCCAGTTTGGTAAGTGTGGCCCGCAGTTCGTCGTCTTTCATCTCGAACATCGTGAGTTGAATTTTCTCCTCGGGGTTGGGGCCGATTTTTCTTCTGCCGCCGGCGCGCAGATGGAGGAGATCTTCAGGACGTTCTCCATCCGACATCCCGTGAGGACGGAGCTGTGTGTCTTCAAGATTATTGAGAATTTTCTTCGCCCGTTCCGTGAGCTCTTCGGGCAAACCCGCCATCTTTGCAACCTGAATTCCGTATGAGTGGTCGGCCGTCCCTGGCGTGACGGTATGGAGAAAAATGACCTTATCGCCGTACTCCCGCACATCCACCTTGTAATTCTTGATGCGGGGAAAAAGCTCCGCCAGTTCGTTCAACTCGTGGTAGTGCGTCGCGAACAGTGTCCGGGCTCCGATGTGTTCGTGCAGATATTCCGTGAGAGCCCAGGCGATGCTGATGCCGTCGAACGTGCTGGTGCCGCGGCCGACTTCGTCCAGAAGAATCAAACTTCGCGACGTCGCGCGGTTGACGATGTTTGCTGCTTCGTGCATTTCCACCAGAAACGTACTTTCGCCGGAAGCGATATTGTCGCTTGCGCCTACGCGGGTAAAAATATTATCGACCAAACCGATCACGGCTTTTTTTGCCGGGACAAAACTCCCGATCTGCGCGAGCAGCACAATCAGGCCGACCTGCCGCAGGTAAGAGGATTTCCCGCTCATGTTCGGCCCGGTGATGATCAGGATTTGGTTTTCGCTGGTATCGATCGACACCGAGTTCGAAACATATTTTTCTCCGACGGGCAAAAGTATTTCAATAACGGGATGCCGTCCGTCTTCGATATAAAGCTGCGCCGAGTCGTTTATTTCCGGACGGACATACCCGTTTGCGGCGGCTACCTGAGCAAGCGATATGATACAATCGATCACGGCAATCTGGTAAGCGTTTTGCTGGACGGTTCCGGCATGCGATGCGACAAGCATTCGCAGTTCGTTGAAAAGTGTTGTCTCCAACGCGAGAATCTTTTCTTCCGCGTGAAGGATTTTTTCCTCATACTCTTTCAGCTCCGGGGTGATGAAACGCTCGGCATTCGTCATCGTTTGCTTGCGGATGTAATCGGCGGGCACTTTGTCTTTGTGCGTGTGAGTGATCTCGATGTAATAGCCGAACACATTGTTGAAGCCGATCTTCAACGATGAAATTCCGGTGCGCTCCCGTTCTTTCTTCTGCATGTTTGCGACCCACTCTTTCGCGGAATGCGCGAGCGTCGTCAGCTCGTCCAGTTCGGCGTTATATCCGCGCCGGATGACGCCGCCGTCGGCGAAATTTATAGGAGGAGCATCAACGATCGCACGCTCAATAGCGTCGGCAACCGGCTCGATAGGCAGCAAGGCTGAGTTGATTTCCGAACATGGAGGCGTTGGAATATCATTGAGTATGGTTTTCAGCGCCGGAATCCGGCGCAGGATGTATTTCATCGCGACCATGTCGCGCGGGGTTGCCCTGCCGGTCGCGATTTTTGCGATAAGGCGCTCGACGTCTCCAATCTCGGCCAGTTCGGCGGATATCTTTTTCCGCGCGGAATCATTTTCCACAAATGTGGACACGCCGCCGGAACGCCATCGGATCTGATCGAGGTTTTTCAGCGGGTGTGAGATCCATTTTTTTAAAAGCCTTCCGCCCATCGGCGTCAGGCATCGGTCAAGCACAGAGAAGAGCGTTCCGTCGGATGACCCGCCAAACGATGAGGTAATTTCGAGGTTTCGCTTCGTTGATGGATCAAGAACTATTGTGTCGGAGATGTTGAGAGGGACAATTTTCAGAATGTGAGCGAGGTTTGCCTTTTGAGTCTCGTTGAGATAATGCATCACGGATCCCGCAGCCGCGATGCCGACCGTCATTGTATCCACGCCGAAGCCTTTTAGCGATTGAGTGTGGAAATGGCGGATGAGCGTTTCGTAGCCATAATCGAAATGAAATACCCAATCGTCGATAGTGGTAAAAAGGCCGTTATAGCATATCCTCAAGAGCTGCTGCAGTGCTTCCTTATCTCTTTTCTGGACAAGGATTTCAGACGGAGTAATGGAGTTGATCTGCTGTTCGAGGGCGCGGAACGGAATTTCTGCCGCAGCAAATTCGCCCGTGGAAATATCGACGTAAGAAAAGCCGATGATGTCGTCGCCGGTTGCCACGGCAGAGGGGAGAGCTATCGCCGCCAGATAATTGTTCTGTTTTTGGTCGAGCACCTTGTCAGAGAATGCAACCCCCGGCGAGACAACTTCGATCACATCGCGCTTGACGATTCCTTTGGCAAACTTTGGATCTTCGAGCTGCTCGCATATCGCAACGCGGAGCCCGGCTTTCAGCAGTTTCGGCAGGTATGTATCGAGTGCGTGGTGAGGGAACCCGGCAAGGGGTGTTTCTCCCGACGCGCCGTTGCCGCGCTTTGTGAGCGTGATGCCCAGGACGCGCGATGTAATCTTCGCGTCTTCGTCGAACGTCTCAAAAAAATCCCCCATGCGAAAGAGAAGTACGGTGCCGGGATACTTCGCTTTTACCTCGGAGTATTGCTTCATTAACGGGGTTGACATGATGAAAAGGTAGGAAAAAATCGGCGGGCAATCAAGAACGGACCATTTGCCCACTGATGACAATGCATAAATCTGTTCTTTACCGCCAAGACGCAAAGAACGCCAATGGTTTATTGTTCGTTATACTCAAGCTTCTTTGCGGACTTCGCGTCTCGGCGGTCAAAAAAAAGTCTTGGTTTCAGAAAAAGGTAATTCGTTCCATCTTGTTTCTTCAGGAATATGTCGTTACATTTTGTAGCCAAAATTATCAAACCCCAGCAAAGGATCTATGAATCAACGACTATTGCATAAGACGATCGAAAGTTTTGACAGCAGAAAATTCGAATCGAGCGAAGAGCTCCTCAAGCACGTGCTCCATCAGATCGTTCAAAATGACAGGATCGAAATTCAAGGAGGGCGTGTATGGAAGTTGAACACTTCAAAATATGCGTACGAACTTATCGGCCAAGTGGGGGCGATAGAAAAAATCAAACCGCATTTTTTCGTTAAAGTAGATGAGTACCGCGTGTTTAAAGTCCTCCCAAAGCAGCGAACCATCGTTGCGAAAGAGACCAACGCATATCTTCGAAGTAAGGGGATATTCAAATACTCGGCGACGGGTGTGGGGGAAATAGTGAAAGTGCGGGATGTCGAGCTTTACCGGTATGTTATGTCGTTCAACACCGACTTAACACACGACGAAGTTGCGCCGACACTCAACATCATCGGCGTTGCGGTAACGTCTATGTTGAAAAGCAGGCACATCGAGCGGAAGACAGCAGCGCTTGAAAAGGATCTGGACAAGGCGCGCGAAATTCAACGAAGCATTCTTCCCGAGCACGAATTGCGGTTCCACAATTATGAAATGTTCGGCGTATCCCTTGCCGACAGGGTTGTGGGCGGGGATTTTTTTGATTACATCGTAAGCGATGAAGATGACCGCGTCAGCATTGTCATCGGCGATGCGGCAAGCAAAGGTATTTCTGCGGCCGTTCAAGCGCTCTACGTTTCCGGCGCTCTCCGGATGGGAGCGACGTATCAAACTAAAATCACTGCACTCATCCGCACTATCAACACGCTTGTCCACAGGGCATTCAGTGATGACAGATTTCTCACTCTTTTCTATGCCGAACTCATTGACGATAAGCACGGTTTGTGCGTTTATGTTAATGCCGGACATCCCAACCCTATTCTCTACCGGGCGAAGACGAATGCCACCGAATCGCTGGAGTCGACGGGAAATGTTATCGGACCATTTCCCGACCAGGTCTTTCGAAGCGAAGGTATTATGATCGGGAAGGGAGATATCCTGTTACTATTCACCGATGGGGTGACGGAGACGATGGACGCAACGGGAAATCAATATACGGAGAGGCGGTTGGTCGATAAATTGTTGGAATACAAGCAGAACAGCCCGAAGGATATTGCACAATTAATCCTGGAAGATGTTCAAAAGTTCAGTTCGAAGGGGAAATATTCCGACGATAAGACTGTTGTCGTTATCAAACGGGTGAAATAAGCCGGAGTGAGTTAAGAGAAATCAGAAACTCATAGTCCAGCAGTCTTTGTACTACCACCCGCGAGTTATAGCATTATCCACTCACGGCAGCACCGTGCATTGACCTGGCCTCAGTGTTGTGGATCCTCCGAATGTCCGAAATCCCGACGGGATGGTCGTTCTACGAATCGTGATAAACGACTTGGCGAGGATCAGGATGACTGTAATCTGGGTTTTTGAGATGGCTTCTACATTTTTGTTTCCGTGAGCAATCGGACACCTTGAAGCTGGCTATACTACCCTTCGTTTGATTCTGTAACCGGGAATTTTTATATTCACGCATAAAAATTTCAAAAACCATTCCACACACAAGACATCTGGAGGTACTATGAAATATAAAGCGATCAGCCTTATTGCTCTATTCTGCTTTGCGGCTTTCTCAATGAACTCATATGCACAACTGAAAAAGCGTGTTGCCGTTTCGCGATTTGACGACCGTTCCGGCTGTGGATACAATCATGTCGGCGTCGGCGTTTCGGATATGTTGACAACGGCGCTCGTGAAATCGGGGAAGTTTATCGTCATTGAACGGGCGGAGTTCGATAAAGTGCTTGAAGAACAGAAGCTTGGACAGTCCGGCGTCGTAACTCCCGAGTCAGCACCGAAAGTAGGAAAAGCCCTCGGCGTTGAATTGCTCGTCATCGGCAGTGTGAGCGAGTTCGGGACAAAGCAAAATACCGTCTCCGGCGGAGTCTCGATTTTTGGCGGCGGAATCACAAAAAAGACAGCACGTGCAGCGGTTGATATTCGGCTCGTGAACACGACAACTGGTGAAGTCATCGCGGCGGAAAAAGAAGAAGGTTCTGAATCGACTACGGGCCTTAGTGTAAGGTATGAGGACATGGATTTCAGCGACGTGAATAATTGGAACGACACCGATATCGGCAAAGCATGCCGTGAAGCAGTCGACGGTTGTGCGAAACTTATTGCGGATAATATGGAGAAAGTGCCGTGGTCGGGGAAAGTCCTGAAAGTCAATACCGATGGAACGCTGCTCATGAAACCGGGATCTGAAGGTAATGTGTCGGTTGGAGATGAATTCATTATTTTCCGGGAGGGAGAAGAATTGAAAGACCCCGATACGGGTGCGTCGCTCGGCTCCGAAGAAACGAAGGTCGGCTCTATCAAAGTTATTGAAGATGCGCTGAAGGGAAAAGCGAGCAAGGCGAAAATTACCGATGGTACAGATATCAAGGTCGGGGATATTGTGAGGCAGAAGAAGTAATTTAGGATGTAGAATTCAGAATACAGAATACAGAATTCAGAATACAGAATCATAGAATCGAGTAGTGGGGTCTTTTGCTTCTCTTCGTAAAACCTGATGTTCACCCTGAGCGAAGCCGCGACGGTCTCCTTCGACGCGCTCCGCTTGCTCAGGATGAACCGTCGCGGCGGAGTCGAAGGGACCAGTTTAGCATCGCTTGGTCTCCACATTCATTCAAAAGACCCGACTACCTAGAATCGTGTCTTGTGTCTTCTGTATTCTATCTTCTACGTTCACGACTTAATGACTCATAAAGTATGAATACATTTGAATGGACGCCGGAGCTGCGGTTTCTTGTCGCTCTCGCCCTCGGGTTTCTCGTTGGGCTGGAACGGGAGAGCACAAAGATCGAAGAACAGAAAATGGTGTTCGGCGGTGTGCGGACGCATCCGATCATCAGCCTGCTCGGGTTCGGCTGTGCATGGTTCTACAAGGTCGGCGCAGTGTTTATGCTTCCGGTCGGCTTGTTGTCCATTGCCGCTCTGACGTCGATTGCGTACTTGGCAAAAATTAAAGTTGAGCGCTTTGGATCGACGAGTGAAATCTCGGCGCTTCTCACCTTTGTCACTGGCGCACTTGCGCTCCTGGGCGATGTCTGGATCGCAATGGCAATCGGCGTCGTCAACACAATCCTGCTTTCCGAAAAGTCTGCGCTCGAATCGTATGTAGAGCGGCTCAACAAGGTCGAATTTCTTGCTACGATAAAGTTTCTTCTTGTCACCGTCATCATTCTTCCGGTTCTTCCAAACCAGGAATACACCCCTTTCAAGCTCAACCCCGCTAAGATCTGGGAAATTGTTATCCTCGTTTCTTCCATAGGGTTTGTCGGTTACTTTCTTTCTAAAAAATTCGGACAAAGAATCGGCATGTGGCTTTCTGGCGGGCTGGGCGGAATTATCTCAAGCACGGCACTAACAATGGCGGTAGGAAGAATCGCGCAAAAAAATCCCCAGCGCGCGCTGGAAGCTCTGCAAGCGGCGGTTCTTGCGGGAAGCATCATGAATCTCCGGATTCTGGTATTGATCTGGTTTATCAATGCGAGCCTTATTCCTGCATTGGCGTGGCGGCTGGTGCTTCTCTTTTTCATCGGCGTTGCGCTTTCGGTTCGAATTATGTGGCGGAACTCGTCCGATCATCGGGCTTCGGTTCCAACTCTGCAGAACCCGTTTGAAATCCGGCCGGCAATGGCGTTTGCCGCATTGTTCGTCGTTCTTTCTGTTGTTACCGGTGTTGTCCAAAAAAACATTGGCGACGCCGGCGTTCTCGGATTGGCCGGGATCGTCGGAGTAACCGATATCGACCCGTTCATTCTTTCGCTCATCCACAGTTCGGATGCCGTATCGAAAATGGTGGTCCCAGCGATCATTATTGCAATGTTAAGCAATACAATCGCAAAAGGGGTCTATTTCGCCGTGCTTTCACCTACAACCAGGAAAGAAACGGCGATTACTTATTCCATCTGGGCATTGCTTCATGTCCCCCTTATTTTGATTCGCTTGTAAGGTATTCGCCATGATTTCTCATTCCTTATTGTTCTGCCTTCCATGAAAAAAATCAATTTCGTTATTTTCTTTTCGGTCGCCCTGTCAGTCTACGCGCTCATCAATTATTATATCTTTATCAGGGAATGGGAAGCCGGCGGATTTCAATCGACATGGAGAACAGTCTACGTAGCGGCGTTTCTTCTTTTGTCCCTCTCGTTTATTGCCGGAAGAATGCTGGAACGCGTCACGCTTTCCTGGTTGAGCAGCACATTGGTTTTGCTCGGATCGTTCTGGCTTGCCGCTATGGTCTATTTTTTACTGTTTGCGTTTGCGATCGATATCATCCGGCTTTTGAATTTTATCGTTCCGTTTTTTCCTTCTTTCCTTACCGTCAATCCCGAGCGAACAAAAGAACTAACCTCGTTTGCTGTCATCGTTGTGGTTTTGATCATTGTGCTTGGAGGATACATCAATGCCCGCACGCCGGTCATTAAGACGCTTGAGTTGTCGATCCCGAAAAACGGGCGCACGATGAGATCGTTGAATATTGCAGTCGCCTCAGATATTCATCTCGGCACGATCGTTTGCAAATCAAAACTGGAAAGAATTGTTGAACACATCAACTCACTCAAGCCCGACCTTGTCTTGCTTCCCGGCGACGTTGTGGATGAAGACATCGGCCCCGTGATCAAAAACAATCTCGGCGAAACATTGCGAAAGATACGATCAAAATACGGGGTTATTGCAATTACCGGCAATCATGAATACATTGGCGGAGTGGAACCAGCGTGCGGATATCTTGCAGAACACGGCATCACAATGCTGCGGGACGCCTCGGTGAAGATCGGCGACGGCCTGTATGTTGTGGGAAGAGAAGATATCAGCATACGCGGCTTCACCGGAAAGACGCGGAAACCTCTTCCGGAATTGATGGCGGAAGTGGACAAGAGTTATCCGGTCATTTTGATGGACCATCAGCCATTCCGGCTCGCGGATGCGGAGGCAAACGGAGTGGACCTGCAGCTCTCGGGCCATACTCATCACGGGCAATTATGGCCGTTCAATTTTATTACGAAAAAAGTTTACGAATTAAGCTGGGGATACAAGAAAAAGGGAAATACTCATTACTATGTTTCATGCGGAGTTGGGACATGGGGGCCGCCTATTCGCACAGGAAACCGGCCGGAGATTGTGAACATAAAATTACAGTTTGAGTGAGATGAATAGAAACGAGGGATAGAATGAAAAAATCTTTGAAAGGTAAGATCGTTTTCATCACCGGGGCGAGCCTCGGGATCGGCACAGAGACGGCATACAAATTTGCAGAAGAAGGATGCAAACTTGCCATCACCTACTATCACGACAAAGAAAAAGCGATCGCGGTTTCCGAGCGATGCAAAAAACTAGGATCGCCCGACGTGCTTGTTCTCCATCTTGACGTCATGAACAACGAAAGCATCATTGGGGCAGTACGGGACGTCGTTGAACATTTCCGTGAAATATCGGTATTAGTGAATAACGCCGGCGTTATCGTGTGGAAGCAATTGAAAGATCAGAGTTTCGAAGAAATTGAATGTCAGATCAGGACGAATCTGGAAGGCTTGGTTAAGGTGACAAAGCAGAGCTTGCCGTACGTGAAGGACGTAATTATCAACTTGGGGAGCGCAGCCGGAAAAGCAGGCTACGGAGATTTGACACCGTATTGCGGGACTAAATTCGGTGTGCGCGGATTCTCAGAAGCGATTGCTCAGGAATTGCCGCACGTGATGGTCTATACTGTGAACCCGGCCGTGACGGCAACACGCATGAATGATTTCCAGGGAATGCCCCCGGAAGACGTGGCGAGAATTATTGTGAACGCCGCCAAAGGAGAATACGGAGTCGAATCGGGTTCGGACGTCGACGTTTGGAAAGTGATGAAGTGAGTCCATCACTCCTCAAACCGGATCGCTGTGAAATCAATCCACTGTCTTGACTTTTTCCCCCCTTTATCACAAATTGTTGTGAATTTTTCCCTTCCGTAAAAGCGCCATTTACTCGATAAAGAGATTTCTTGCTAACAGGCAGTGTCATTGCTTGAAAGACTGATTTTCTATTGAGGGAGAATCGCCGTGCGCGACAGCTCAGTCATGCTCAGCCACACGACACACAGTAACTCAACGCCAATTACAATTCCGGCGGCGAAACCGAGGTTGGACTCCATCGATTTTCTCCGTGGAGCTGTTATGGTTGTCATGGCGCTCGACCATACGCGCGATTTCTTTTCATTCTACCGGTTCGACCCGCTCGACCTGACGCAGACCCATGCATTGCTTTTCATGACGCGATGGATTACTCACTATTGCGCTCCTGTCTTTGTCTTTCTTGCCGGCGCAGGGGCGCTTCTTTCGGGCTCGCGCGGAAAGACCAAACCGGAACTTGCAAAATTCTTGCTGACAAGGGGGCTCTGGCTCGTCTTCCTGGAATTTACGGTGATCCGTTTCGGCTGGCTGTTCAATCTTGATTACACATTGTTGTTCGGGCAGGTGATTTGGACAATCGGTGTATCGATGATTGCGCTTGCCGGGTTAATTTTTCTTTCAACGCGGACCGTTACAGTGTTCGGCGTAGCAATGATCGTTTTTCACAATTTGTTGGACAGCATTACACCGTCGCAGATGGGAATATTCGGCTGGCCGTGGCAAATTATTCACAGCGGCGGTGTAATTTTTTTTGCACCACACTATGTCTACGTTGCATTGTATCCGGTGATTCCATGGATCGGAGTGATGGCGGCCGGGTACGGCTTTGGAACAGTATTATTAAAAGAAGAACGCGTTCGAAAAATGATGCTTTTGCGGCTTGGTCTGGGAATGATTGCAGCATTTATTGTTATTCGGGGGGCTAATATCTATGGCGACCCCGTGCAATGGTCATCACAAAAAAGTTTTCTCTTTACCGCCTTTTCATTCATCAAATGCGAAAAATATCCTCCATCCCTAGTGTACCTATTGATGACGCTCGGCCCCGCAATCGCCATTCTTCCGGTATTGGAAAAGGTGAAAGGCTGGCCGGCGAAATTCTTTATTACGTTCGGCCGCGTTCCGATGTTCTATTATATTCTCCATATCTACGTTATCCATGCGTTGGCAATCGTCGTAGCGTACTTCACTGTTCATAATGTCGGTTTTCTGCTTTCAAATGTGCCCCCGGGCCGATGGGCTGTTCCGTTTGGGTTCAGGCTGGGAATCGTATACGTCATTTGGTTTATTGTTGTGTTAAGCCTGTACCCAGTCTGCCGTTGGTTTGCAGGAGTGAAACAGCGGCGAAAGGACATTTGGTTAAGCTATTTGTAAGAATCCTCAACGGTTTTGTTAGAAGCCATCTCAAAAATGGTTTGATGCAGAATGCACTTGTAAATATCATGCTGAGTCCCGCCTTAGAGCGGGACGAAGCATCCACGACACCGAAGCTTCGTAAATTCACGATGCGTGATTGTCATGGATTCTCCCGAAGGAACCCCTTGGGTCGGCATTCACTCCGCTTCGCTCCGTTTCCCGAAGGGATCCCTTTGGGACAGAATACATTTTTCCGGGTTTTTGAGATAGGTTCTAAAAATGATTTCCTTATCCCCAATGGTTAACACTGTAGATAGTATCATCTCAGTTGCAATTTATTGCTGTCTGCTTCCTCCATTCTTCTCCCCATCATTTGAATAAGCCCAGTAAAAATCGTATTATAGACATCATTCAAAAAGGAAAGCGGCAACGCCCGTTCTTTTTATAAACACATTTATGAAGGAACCTCGTAATGAAGTACACTTTAGTGGTCGCAGCACTTGGACTCAGTTTCATACTGTCGGCATGCCAGAGTACTCAGCATAAAATCGAATTGAAAACTCTGCAGGACAGCGTCAGCTACAGCATCGGCATGGACATAGGGAGAAATTTGAAGGGGCAGATGATTGACGTCAACCCCGATGCGCTCGCGCAAGCGCTCAAAGATCTGAGCGGCGACGGCAAACCGATGTTAACGGATGCCCAGGCGCGGTCTGCAATGATAGCTTTTCAAACACAAATGATGGCAACACATGCCGAGAAAATGAAGGCAGACGGCGAAAAGAATAAAAAAGACGGAGAAGCTTTTCTTGCCGAGAACAAGAAGAAAGACGGGGTTGTAACGCTTCCGAGCGGACTGCAGTATAAAGTGTTGACGATGGGGAACGGCAAAAAACCGAATGCGAAAGACAAGGTTACACTGAATTACCGCGGCATGCTGATCGACGGAACAGAGTTCGACAATTCCTACAAACGAGGCGAGCCTGCCGTGTTTCCGGTCGGCGGTATTATTAAAGGATTATCTGAAGCGCTGCAGTTGATGCCGGTCGGGTCGAAATGGCAGATTGTCGTTCCTTCGGATATCGGATACGGCGAACAAGGTGCGGGGGGACAAATTGCGCCGAATGCTGTGCTGATATTTGAAATAGAGCTGCTCGGGATTAAGTAATAAGCGTTCGACCTCCGGGGCGTGAAGAAAAAGTATTGAAAAGAAGCGTCTGAGAAACTTTCTCTCGCCAAGCCGCAAATTGACACCAGAGCAAAATCCTCATGGCTCTGCGGCTTGGCGGCTTTGCGTGAAAATTTGCACTGTCAATGCTAAAAGAGCCGAGCACGTATGAGCGAATCTGGGAAACGGTGAAACAGATTCCCAAAGGTAAGGTTGCATCGTACGCCGACGTCGCCCGCCTGACCGGCCTTCCCGGACAACAGCGCCTCGTAGGATATGCACTTCACAATCTTCCACGTAACTCGGGCGTTCCGTGGCAGCGGGTCATTAACGCACGAGGAGAGATTTCCTTTCCCTCAAGAACAGCCAGATACAGAAAACAAAAAACGATGCTGGAAAAAGAAGGAGTAGTTTTTGAGAAGGGAAAGGTCGACATGGGAAAGTTTGGCGTGATGCGTTGGCTTGAGAGAATGTCATAATGAAACACAGCAACACCTTAGAGTCGATAGGGATTCTTCTTCAGATTATCGACGAGTCGTATAAAAAGCGGGCCTGGCATGGTACGAATCTTCGCGGCTCTATCAAGGGCTTAACGATTGAACAAGCCGTTTGGAGACCCGCGTCTGATCGTCACAATATTTGGGAAATTGTTGTTCACTGCGCGTATTGGAAATATATCGTGCGGCGTAGGTTATTGGGAGAGAAAAAAGGCTCGTTTCCGCTAAAAGGGAGCAACTGGTTCAAACGCCCGATGGACGCAACCGAGGACGCATGGCGCGCAGATGCGAGACTTCTTGAAGAAACTCACCGGTTGCTGCGTGAGGCAATAGCCGGATTAAAAATATCCGACCTCAAAAGAAATCCTGCCGGCAGCAAGTGGACAAACCTGCAGACCATTTCCGGCATCGCCTCGCACGATCTGTACCACGCAGGACAGATTCAATTGCTCAAACGACTTAAAAAAGAAAAATCATAACCCCGGATCCGGAATTCGAAAGGAGATTTCATGAAGATTACTTTTGCAGTTATTGTGGCTGCAATAATGTACTTCGTTCCCCTCGTCAGCCAGGAACAATCAATCCTTCTCGACAACAAAACACGGGACATTTTGCACGAATCCCTCAGCGGCGAGCTTGCGAAGGAACACGTGTATCAGATCACACGATATCATCGCATTCAAGGCTCACGACAGTACAGAGATGCGGCCAACTACGTGCTTGGAAAGCTTCGCAATTATGGTTTCTCCGAAAAGGATGCGTATATCGAGACGTTCAAATCGGATGGAAAAGTCACATACCAAACCTGGCAGTCGCCTTCAGGCTGGGATATTTCCTGGGCAGAGTTGAGAATGGTCGGGCCGTACGACGAAAGGATTGTCGGCTACCCTGAAATTGCGATGAGTGTGATGACGTATTCTAATCCCGGCGATGTGACCGCCGAAATCGTGTGGGTCGGCAGCGGAGAAACGGATGAAGATTACGTTGGAAAAAATGTGAAAGGGAAAATTGCCCTAGCAACCGGATACGGCGGTGCCGTCCATCGTCTTGCGGTGCTTAAGTACGGCGCGAAAGCCGTCGTTTGTTTTCTGGACGATGACCGGGCGAAAGAACATCCCGATATGCTTCAATACACCGGCATATGGCCTCGAACGGATGAGTTGAGCCGCGTAACCTTCGGTTTTAACCTTACCAACAGGCAGGGAACAAAGCTCCGCGATTTACTCCTTTCCGGAAAGAAAGTCGTGGTGCACGGGCAGGTGAAGGGAATCGGGCTTGAACCGTATTTCATGGATGTTGTTGTCGCGCACATCCGCGGCACCGAGCGACCTGACGAGGAGCTTGTGTTCAGCGCGCACCTCGACCATCCGAAAGAATCTGCCAACGACAACGCGAGCGGCTCTGGCGCAATTCTTGACATAGCCCGCACGCTGAAAGAATTGATTGCGAACGGACGGTTGCCAAAGCCGAAACGCTCTTTCAGGTTTCTCTGGGTGCCGGAGTGGAACGGAACGATGCCGTACATTGATGCGCATCCGGAACTTGTCGGACCGGCGCTCGGCGGAAAATTCCTCGCCAATATCAACATGGATATGGTCGGCGAAAACCTCGACCTCCTCCATTCAAAGATGGGAATTACGCGAACGCCGGATTCGAATCCTTCCGCACTGAACGACGTCGTCGAGAATATGGCACAAATGGTGGACGGTATGGATATCCGGACGCCCCGCGGAAGTTTGTCAGAATTTAATTACCGCATCACGCCGTACGAAGGGGGAAGCGACCACATGATGTTCATCGACAGAAAAATTCCCGGCGTGATGTTCAGCCACTCCGACTACACGCACCACACTTCCGAAGACACGCCGGACAAGGTCGACCCCGTCGAACTGGAACGATGCGAGATAATTTCTACGGGTACGATGCTGTATCTTGCCGGCCTCGATGAGGACCAGGCAATCGACCTTGTTCATCTCGCATCCGCAAACTCGGCAAAGCGTTTGGGTGTCGATGGAAGGCGGGCCTGCCAACTTATTGCAGCGGCAGCGGTGAAAGACCTCGCCGCAGCATGGACAGACGCTTTAAATATTGTCGAACATCGGGCCGGATGGGAGATCGAGACACTGGAATCAGTATTGACGTTTGATGCAAGCAAGCGCGTTGAGGGCGAAGTAACGTCAGCAGTCGAAGAAATTCAACGTGAGGAAGAATATTTCTCAAAAGAACTCCGAACTGCGGCTTTGCGGCGGGGGGCAAAAGAAAATTCGCCGACAGACATGGTCAATACCGATAAACGAATTCCCGTCCGCCTGACGAGAGGGCCACTCGATTTCGGCCTTCCCGCCAGCAAACTGAAAGGGAATGATTCTCTCTATTATAGCTCCCCGGAGTTTACGTTGAACGGGGATGAACGGTTCGAGCTTGTTAATTTCATCGATGGAAAAAGAACTGTCTCGGAAATCCGGAATGTCCTGAGTGCGGAGTATACGCCAGTCGGGACAAATATTGTTGCCCATTATATAGAAGACCTTGTCAAAGTGGGAGTTGTGCAGTGGCGGTGAATGCAATTATACGTTTTACGTTAAAGAGCTAAAGACTTGAAGATTAAGCGTATAACTTACAACGTAAAACTTAAAACCTCCCCAAACCAATGACCAAGTACATTCTGCTAGTAATCCTCCTCCTCGCCGGCGATGCAACAGCTCAACGCGTCAGCGGAGTATACCGGCTTCATATGGGGGCGAGGGAAGGCTTCAATGTGTGGATCGTCGATGGTGATGAAGTGCGGCGAGATATATATCCGTCATTTTTGTACGGTGGTAATCCTCAACGTTACCCTTTCATTCCTCAAAAGGAAATATGGATTGACAATGCGATCGCTGCGGATGAATACGAGTATACGGTTGCCCATGAAATCCTCGAGCGTTCGCTGATGGCCCGGCAGGGATTATCGTACGACAATGCACACAATCATGCTCTGGAACTCGAGCACGCAATGCGCCGTGCGGATGATTCCCTGGCCCGCGCGCATGAGCGGGAACTTCCGCGCGTTTCGCCGACAGATTGCGACGGCATCAAAGAAATAGCGGAGCTTCCGGATTCGATAGCTCTTCGCAACATCTACCGTGTTCCTCTCGAAAACCGCGGAGACATTTCCATCTGGATCGTCGACGGCGCGGTGGTGCGCCGGGATGTTTATCCCGATTTCGGATTTAGCGGCAATGACATGGCATGCCATTTCATTCCGGCGAACGAGATCTAGATTGACGGACAAATTTCATGCGAGGAAACAGAGTTCTCCATCGCAACAGAATTGTACGAACGGGAACTGATGTCAAAAGGCGTTCCATACGACGATGCCTACGAACGGGCGATCACCGCAATCGGCGCATCACGGAAAAAAGCCGCCGACTCAGCCCGGCGTAAGCAATCGCTTCTCGTCCCTAAGGTTTTGGACCGTGATAAAGGAACCGGCGACGAAAAATAATATGGGAAGCGTCCCCTCCCATAATAGGGGAGGGTTAGGGCGGGGTCAAGTTAGAGCGGTAATTTCTCTCTCACATAGACAAAGGATCAATCGAATGAAACATTCTCTCTTACTTTGCTCAATATTAATTCTCGGGCTTCAGCTTTCTTTTGCTGCTGCGGGCGGATACAAAGACCCGCAAACGCCGGTCGAAAAACGGATCGACGACCTGATTTCAAAAATGACTCTTGAAGAAAAGATAGACATGATTGGCGGAACCGGTTTTGGAACCAAAACCAACGCCCGGCTCGGGATTCCGGAATTGAAAATGACTGACGGTCCGGTTGGAGTCCGATGGGGAACGTCAACGGCGTTTCCAATGGCCATTATGCTCGCGTCAACGTGGGATACATCATTAGCGGGACGATACGGATGGGCGATTTCGCAGGAAGTGAAAGCAAAAGACCGCAATGTCATCCTCGGACCATGTATCAACATCAACCGTGTTCCGCAAGGGGGAAGGAACTTTGAAAGTTACGGAGAAGATCCATTTCTGTCATCTCGCACGGCCGTTTCATACGTGCGGGGAGTTCAAAGCGGAAATGTTGCTGCCACCGTGAAGCATTACGCGACGAACAACCAGGAATGGGAGCGCGGTACGATCAATAACAAAGTGGGAGAACGCGCACTCTATGAAATATATCTCCCTGCATTCAAAGCTGCGGTTGAAGATGGCGGGGCTCTTGCAGTCATGTCGGCGTACAACAGATTGAACGGCTCTTTCTGCAGCGAAAACACATTTCTTCTCAAAGATGTGCTGAAGAAAGAATGGCAGTTTCAGGGACTTGTCATGTCGGATTGGGGTGCGGTACACAGCACGCTGGCAACTGCAAACAACGGCCTCGACCTTGAAATGCCCACCGGCGATTTCCTGAATAAAGAAAAACTTCTTCCGTTAATTAAAGCGGGGACGGTGAGCGAATCGACCATCGACGATAAAATCCGGCGCATTCTCCGTGTCATGTTTCGTCTCGGCCTCTTCGACCAGGCATCATCTGAAAAACCGCAAGCCGATGGTTTACCTCAGCGTTCGGTCGCGCTGGATGTCGCGCGTGCAGGAATTATTTTGCTGAAAAATGAAAATAATACTCTTCCTTTGAATATGTCGTCGTTAAAGTCGGTCGCCGTGATCGGTCCGAACGCAGCTGTTGCGCGTACTGGCGGCGGCGGAAGTGCGATGGTGAACCCGGCTCCCGCTGAATCGCCGCTCGCTGCTTTGAAAAGAATGTATGGAAAATCGGTTACGTTCAATTACGCGGCCGGAGTGGAGTTGCCCGGAGCAATCACACCGATCAGCGCGGACCTGCTTTCTCCGCCGAACGAGCCGGGAAAGAAAGGCCTGCTTGGAGAGTATTTTACCAACGTAGAATTGCGCGGCGAACCCGCCGTGCGCCGGATAGATTCAATCGTGAATTTTGACTGGGGACAGAGAGGCCCTGCGGCAGGAATCGGTGCTGATAGTTTTTCCGTCCGGTGGACGGGAAGTATCCATGCGACTGAGTCAGGCACATTCGAATTATCCGTATCGACGGACGACGGTGTTCGACTCTCTATTAATAATCAACTGTTGATTGACAATTGGAACGACCATGGGGAAGAAGCGCGAAGTGTAAACTACGTGATGGAGGCGGGAAAATCATACGACATAAAAATGGAGTATTATCAAAACCAGGGAGGAGCCGTTGCGCGTCTCGGGCTGTTGAAACCAAGCGAGGATAAAATGCCCGGTGTGATTGCTCTTGCTCATAAGAGCGACGCCGTGCTGTTATTTGTCGGCGATTCGCAGCTGCAGTAATCGGAAGGCTTCGACCGTCCCTCAATAGATCTGCCCGCCTCGCAGGTAAACTTGATCAACGCGGTTGCGAAAGCAAACCCTCGTACAGTTGTGATCCTTGAAGCGGGCGCACAGATCGTTATGGAGAATTGGATTGACAATGTCAACGCTCTTGTGGAAGCATGGTATCCCGGTCAGGAAGGAGCCCAGGCCATCGCTGAGGTCCTTTCGGGAGAGACAAATCCGTCGGGAAAACTCCCCGTAACTATGCCGAAGAGGTGGGAAGATTGTTCTGCCTACGGTTCATATCCGGGCGCGAATGAGGAAACGGAGTACAGCGACGGCATCCTTGTCGGCTACCGCCATTTCGATACGAAGAACATCGCCGTGAGGTATCCGTTCGGCTACGGATTGTCGTACGCGAAGTTTTCGATCGGCGATGTGAAGGTAACGCCGGTTCCTAAGAGTACGGATAATGAATACACCGTGACCGCCAGCGTTGAGAATACAGGCGATGTCGCCGGAGCGGAAGTCGTTCAGCTTTACGTTCATGACGACAGCGCGAAGGTGCTCCGTCCGGCAAAGGAATTGAAAGCCTTTGCAAAAGTCTTTTTGCAGCCGAAAGAGAAAAAGGACGTCGAGCTGCATCTCAACACCTCTTCCTTCGCATATTACGATGATGTCAAGCATGAATGGGCAACGTCGAAAGGAACATACGAAATTCTTGTCGGCACATCGTCGCGGAATCTGCCGCTGAAAGAGACAATACGGTTGAAGTGAACAATGAAGTATGATAGAATGAAGCAGGAGTAAATGTCATTCTGAAGAGTCCCGCGATAGCGGGGCGAAGTGAACGCCGAAGGCATCCCTTCGTGACGGGGCGTTGGGAACGAGGTATTGGCAGAACCAATCTACCAATGGGCTCAACTATTAAGCAATCCTTAACGGTTTCTTTTTGGAATATGCTGCCCAATATCCAATAAGATGGCAAAATGAAAGATCGAATCGAAAATAAAGGTGAAGTTGTTATTTACAAAACAGAAAGCGGGCGGGAAGCAATTCATGTCCGCCTAGAAAACGAGACTGTTTGGCTGAATCAGGCACAAATGGCGGCGTTATTTGGCAGAGATCGGGTGGCCATTACGCAGCATATCGGCAATATTTTCAAGGAAAAAGAGTTGCAGAAAAAATCAGTATGTAAGGATTTCTTACATACTGCGGCAGACGGAAAAACATATAAAACGCAGCACTATAACCTTAATGTGATTATTTCCGTAGGTTATCGCGTAAAATCGAAACGAGGAACACAATTTCGCATTTGGGCAACCGATGTTCTCCGGGACCATCTTGTCAAAGGATATACCGTCAACAAAAAGGCGCTTGCCCGCACAACGGCAAATATTGCGGAATTGCAAAAGACCATTGCGCTTATCACCAGCGTCCGCGATAAAAAGCTTTCATCCGATGAGGCGCAAGGATTATTGACGATCATTAAGCAGTATGCGGATACGTGGACAACATTAGAAGCGTACGATTCAGGGAAATTAGAGAAGCGGACATCGTCTAAAAAATCTGTTTCTCTTGCGCCTCGGGAAGTTCGCGCAAAACTTGACGAGCTGAAAAAAGAATTGGTCCGAAAGGGAGAGGCGAGCGACCTGTTCGCCGCAGAACAAGATCACGGTCTTGAGCAACTACTTGGCGCCGTGGATCAAACTTTCGGCGGTCGGGAGTTGTATCCGAGTATTGAAGAAAAGGCGGCGAATCTCCTGTATTTTACGATCAAAGATCACCCGTTTATAGACGGTAATAAAAGAAGCGGTGCCTTTCTCTTTCTCGAGTTTTTGAGAAGGAACAAAGCATTGTACAAGAACAACAGCACGATGAAGATCAGCGATACCGCCCTGACTGCTCTTGCCCTTCTTATTGCCGAGGGAAAGCCGAGAGTAAAAGAAGAGATGATTGCTTTGATAACACACTTGCTAAAAGACTAATGTATGCCAAAACCCCGCGAAGAAAAGCCGCTGATGATAAAATGCCCCAACTGCCACCAGACACACGAACCGGATTTTAACGAGACGACGAAGCGGTACGTTTGTCCGCTCTGCGCCGCTTCGGTGGATTCGCAGGTGATCATTGAGAAAAAGAAACGGGGAATAAAATAAAGGACCCCACCCTAACCCTCCCCTTCAGGGGAGGGGATGAGTCCTCTCCTGCATTCCTCTCGTTTTCCTTGCTTCTCTCGCCAATAATCGCTAAACTTTCGAACACAACATTTGCTCTTGCGTTGGCGCGATGAATTCTTGCTTCGATCCACAATAGTAAGGAGGGTCATCATGAAACAATCAATTACGGTTATGAAGAGCGCTTCTCTCCTCTTTTCCCTTTCCCTTGCTTTTGCCGGCCTCGGATGTCTCGCCAGTGAAACGACTGAATACAAAATCACGATGAATGAGGATGGGAAAAGCGGAACAATTATTTCCATTATGCGTAACATTCAATCCAACGAATCCGAAGAAGCAAAACAAGGAAAAGATTTTGACGAGGCAATCCGGTCATGGAAAGGAGACGACTATCTTCTCGGGCGCGTGCACGACGGACTGTACGTCAAAGATCGGAATCTTGCTATCGAAGACAGCGTCCTTGTCTGGAAAGAAAAGGCGATTTTTGCCGACCTCAGCGATGTCTTCAAACATGAATTTCATAACGACACGCTGAGATTTATCATCAAAAAAGATCAAAGCATTGTTGCGACGAACGGTATTGTTGTTCCCGGAAAAGACAGCACGATCGTATACTGGAGCATTTCAGCATCGAAGGAGATCTCCCTTACAACCAGGGAGAACGATTTCGCCCCAAAGTCTGATTTTGCTGCACGCTTCAGGGCGTACATCACAGAGCAGAAATGACGGCTCACAATAGTTGAATGAAATCCCCGCTATTTTTCCGACAGACACACACCGGCCAAAAAGACTTCTTTGCAGGCGGGACAGCGTTACTTTTCCTGTTCGCGCTGGTGAAATTGCTGATCCATTTTTATACGAATGCGTTTGCTGGCTACGGAATATTTCGTGATGAACTCTATTACGCAGCGTGCAGCGAACATCTTAGCGCTGGCTACGTCGACCAGCCGCCGCTTTCTATATTTATCTTCGCATTGAACAGAATGGTATTCGGCGATTCTCTTTTTGCGATTCGCCTTCTTCCTGCGATAGCGGGCACGGCCACGGTGTTTCTTACCGGCCTCATGGCGCGAGCACTTGGCGGAGGCAGGTTCGCCCAAGGCCTCGCTTCACTCGGCGCCGTAGTATCGCTCATCCTTCTTGGTATTGACGGTTCTTTTTCGATGAACGCATTCGACGTGCTGTTCTGGGCTTGGTCGGCGTACGTTCTCATTCTTCTTGTGAAAACCGGAGACAAGAAATACTGGATGCATTTAGGATTACTTCTCGGGCTTGGTTTGCTCAACAAGATCAGCTTCCTGTGGCTTGGGTTCGGGATCTTTGTCGGTGTCGCGGCAACGCCTGAACGGCGCTGGCTGAAAACCGAATATCCGTATATCACCGCGGTGATCGCATTCGCGTTCTTTCTTCCGTTTATTATCTGGAATGCGACGCACGGCTTCGCTCATCTCGAATTCATCCGCAACGCATCGGGTGGAAAATATTCTTCGCTTACGCCGAAGATTTTTCTTATCGGCCAGATGATGGTACAAAATCCAGTCACCCTGCCGTTGTGGTTATCGGGGCTTCTCTGGTTTCTTTTTTCGAAGGATGAGCGGCGGTTCAGGATCGTGGCGTATGTCTATCTTGCGGCATTGGCCGTGCTGCTGTTCAACGGCCACTCCAAGCCGGAATATTTATCCCCGGCATACTCGATGCTGTTTGCCGGCGGCGGTGTCGCCGTCGAACGATGGACATCATCGGGGATTGCCCGATTGATACGGCCGGTGTACGGAGCTATCGTTGCTGCCGGTATTCTTCTTGCGCCGCTCACGATCCCCATTTTACCTGTCGAGACGTACATCCGCTATGCCGATGCCCTGGGCGTCAAGCCTTCGACTCCCGAGGGGAAACAACTCGGGAATCTTCCTCAGTATTATGCCGATATGTTCGGCTGGGAAGATAAGGCAGCTGCGGTCGCAAAAGTATTTCATTCTTTATCCCCCGAGAATCAGGCGAAGTGTGCGCTCTTTGGAGACAATTACGGCAGATGCGGTGCGATCGATTTCTATTCAAAAAAATACGGATTGCCAAAATCGATCGGTACGCACAACAATTATTGGCTCTGGGGACCGCGGAACTACAACGGCGAGCTTGTGATTATTCTCGGCGGGAATTTGAAAGGCAAGACGGATAGTTTTGATAGCGTGAGCGTCGCTGACACGGTAAGAAGCGAGTACGCGATGCCGTACGAAAACAATCTTGCGATCTATGTATGCCGGAATTTGAAAATGCCCTTGAAAGATCTGTGGCCGCAGCTGAAGCACTATGAGTGATTGTCGAGTTAGGATTTACGAATGCCGAATGTCAATCGGCATTCGTGAATTGTCAATTATTCATTATCCATTGGGATAAATCCTCGAACAACGAGATCGTTCTTCGCTATGACGTTTCATGAAAAAATAAGAAATGCCGGAGTTGTGGGATGCGGGGGAGCCGGGTTTCCTTCGCATGTTAAGGCAGCATCTGCCGTCGAAGTCGTTCTTGCGAACGGCGCTGAATGTGAACCCCTTCTACATAAAGATCTTGAACTGTTGATGCGTGAGCCGGAAGCTGTCGTGAATGGGATGGTTCAACTCATGTCGTCGACAGGAGCGAAGAAAGGGATCCTCGGCGTCAAGAAAAAATACGAAGAGCGGCTCGGCGGTGTGAAGTCGTCACTTGGACCAACGAATATCGAACTGAAACTGCTCGGAGATTATTATCCGACGGGCGATGAATACATTCTTGTGTATGAGACGACGAAGCGGCTGATTCCGCCGCAGGGAATTCCCCTTGACGTTGGTATTGTTGTCAACAATGTCGAGACATTGCGAAACATGTATTATGCGTTCGAAGGAGTTCCTGTAATCACAAAGTGCATCACCGTCGCTGGGGCAGTTAAAGAACCTTCGACGTTTACCGTCCCCATTGGAATCAGTTTCGCCGACGTTATTGCGGCAGCGGGGGGTGCAACAGCTGCCGAGTACGCTGTTTTTGTCAGCGGCATGATGATGGGAACGCTCGCTTCGGATATGAGCCTGCCTGTGACCAAGACGTGCGCTGGTTTGGTCGTTCTGCCGGTCGAACACCGGCTCATTTCAAGAAAAAGTCTGCCGGAACAATCGAAGCATCGCATCGGCAAATCGGCGTGCGACCAGTGCAGCTATTGCACGGAGTTTTGTCCCCGGTACTTGCTTGGATACGATGTTCAGCCGCACAAAGTGATGAGAAGCCTCAGCTTCACCGCTACCGGCGAAGACCTTTGGAATCAATGGGCGCAGCTTTGCTGCTCTTGCGGTCTCTGCACGCTATATGCTTGTCCTGAAGATCTCTACCCGAAAGAAGCATGCGACAAGGCAAAGGACGACCTCAATGCAAAGGGAATACAATGGGACGGCAACCGGGATGTAAAACCGCACCCTATCTACGATGGTAGACATGTTCCATTACGACAGCTTATCGGAAAACTCGGCGTGAAAGAGTATGATGTGCCTGCTCATTATCGGGAGAGAAAATTTCAACCGAAAAAGATACGAATACCGCTGTCACAGCATATCGGAGTGCCGGCAATTCCCGCTGTGAAATCCGGGAGCGGTGTGAAAGCTGGGGCCGTGATCGGTGAAATTCCGGAAGGGAAACTTGGAGCGCGTATTCATGCCAGCATTGACGGCGTTGTCACCGTACGCGACGAAGAAATCGTGATTGAACAAAAATAACTGTGAAGGAGGAGCATGGCAGAAATGAATTCTATCGGGTTGATTGAGCTTTCCAGCATTGCCGCCGGATATTTGGTGGGCGATGCGATGCTCAAAGCCGCAGACGTCGAATTACTTCTCTCGCGCAGCATCTGCTCGGGCAAATACATCGTCATGGTCGGGGGCGACGTTGCTGCCGTTCGCGCGAGCGTCGATGCAGGTACGGTGACCGGCACGGGTATGGTCATCGACACGTTCGTTATCCCTAATGTTCATAAAGATGTATTTCCAGCTATCTCCGGCGTTTCTCAGGTGCAAATGCTGGAGGCGCTGGGAATTGTCGAAGCTTTCAGCGTTGCCTCGTTGATCGAAGCGGCGGATGCCGCGGTGAAAACAGCACGCGTCCGGCTTATTGAAATACGTCTTGCAATGGCGCTCGGCGGAAAAGCGTTTGTCACGTTGACAGGAGATATTGCCGCCGTACAGTCCGCGGTTGATTCTGCCGGAGCTGTGTGTGCAGAACGCGGCCTTCTTGTCAATAAAGTGGTCATCCCCAATCCAAGGAAAGAACTCCTGAACGAAATACTTTAACAATTAACAATGAGCAATCAACAATGATCAAAAAAAGAATGCAGTGCTATTATTGTTCATTGTTGATTGTTCATTGATCATTGACTTATGTCTAACGAAATCGTTCTTCGCACAATCAATCTCGGCAAGCGGTATAAGAATCGCTGGGCCGCAGAGGACGTCAACCTCGAAATTCACCGCGGCGACGTATTTGGATTCTTAGGCCCGAACGGCGCGGGAAAGAGCACGACCATCCGGATGATCTTCTCGCTCATCCGGCCCACAACCGGTTCCATAGAATTGCTCGGCCACCAGCTTGATACAGAAAGGGAAAAAGCACTTGCGAAAGTCGCCGGCATCGTAGAAAAACCAGATTTCTATCTCTATCTCACAGCGTATCGCAATATGGAGATAGCGGGATCTCTGACCATCGGGAAGGCTCCGCAGAAACAAAAGATCGTGGACTCGCTCGCATTGGTCGGCCTTGAAGAACGAGCATACGACCGCGTGAAAACATTTTCTCACGGCATGAAGCAGCGTCTTGGCATCGCGCAAGCGCTCCTGTGCGACCCGGAGCTTATCGTGCTCGACGAGCCGACCAACGGCCTCGACCCGCAAGGGATGAAAGAAGTGCGCGAACTGATCGCGCGGCTCGCCAAAGATCATGGAATGACGGTGTTCCTTTCATCTCATTTGCTCAATGAAGTCGAACAAGTTGCAACTCGCATGGCGATCATCAACAAGGGGAAGCTGGTTGTTCAAGGGAGCGTTGATCAACTTCTGCGCACAACCGCGAATAGGATCTTATTCAATGTAGAGCCGCGAAAAAGAGCCCTCAGCATAATGAACAAAATAAAAAGCGTGCATTCTTCAGCCGAAGATCCTTCCGGGATCGTTGCAACGGTCGAGACCAAAGACATTCCGGCCGTTGTCTCGAAACTTGTCGCGGCCAAGTGCAAGGTGTTTTCCGTGCAGCAGCAGCGCTCGCTCGAAAAATATTTTCTTTCGGTTACAGAAGAGGATTAAACCGTACAGTGTGGCAGGATATCCATGTTCAACCTTATCTATTACGAGCTGTTTAAGACGTACGCAAAATGGCGGACCTACATCGGTTTCATCGCCGTGATTGTTATTATCCCGCTGGTGATGTGGGCGATGAAAGTTGAAGGAGGGCGATTCATCCAGTACCAGATGCGATCGTTGCAGAATGATTTTTTCATTACCGGAAACCTCTTTAACGGCTGGATCATCGCTCAGTTGATTATGAACAGTTTATGGGTGCACGTTCCGTTTCTTATCAGCCTTGTGGCAGGCGACCAGCTTGCCGGCGAGGCCACGGCGGGCACTTTTCGACTGACGCTGATACGGCCTGTTTCGAGAGGACGCATCCTTAATTCCAAATACATAACCACGCTGCTCTATACGGCATCTCTTGTCGTTTCAATTGCCGTTCTCAGCATTGGACTTGGTTTGTTGATTTTCGGCAGCGGCGATTTGCTGGCCATCGACCGCGATACGCTTGCCATTTTGCCGGAGTCGCAAATGTGGACGCGTTTCGCCCTTGCGTACGGCCTTGGAATTTTATCGATGTGGGTTGTTGCGTCGCTTGCTTTTCTATTCTCATCCTTTGTCGAAAATGCCATAGGCCCGATCATTGCGACCATGGCGGTCATGGTCGCCTTGCTGGTTATTTCGAATTTGCCGGTCGAATCGGTCGAGCCGGTCAAACCGTATCTCTTTACGACATACCAAAATGTCTGGCAGCAGGCGTTTAAAAATCCCATCAACTGGGGGACAATTGCCAGATCATGCAGCGTTCTTGCAGCCCACTGCATCGGATTTTGGATGATCACGCTTTTTGTCTTCCGGCGCAAAGACATTCTTTCATAAAATGAGCCTTCTGAAAAATCAGGAAAGCTTGTCTCACGCAGAGTCGCTGGCGAAGCCATCTTCCAAAGGAATCCCTTTGGGACCTTCGGGATTTGCGTGATGCTGTTTTTCAGATGTTTCAAAATATAATTCATTCGTTGCCTTACCGCATTGGAGTGTTCATGCAGATTCGCCAAAGCCTCGTCGAGATTAAGAATGGTTTTCATCCAACGTTTTGGGTCGCCAACGGAATGGAACTTTTCGAACGTCTCGCGTACTACGGACAGCAGATTGTTTTCATGGTGTATCTCCGCAATAGGCTCGGGTTTACCGAAACCGAGGCGGGGACGCTTTCGGGAATTTTCGGCGGATTGATATATCTCCTGCCGATTCTCGGCGGAACGCTTGCGGACAAATGGGGCTTCCGCCGGGCTTTCAATATTGCATTTTCAATTTTAGGACTCGGTTATTTTCTTATCGGCTCGCTCGGAATGTCGGCCTTCGCGGGAATATATGGCGGGTTGTCGACGTACTGGCTCTTGTTGGCGTTTCTTGTTTTTACGGCCTTCGGCGGGTCTTTCATCAAGCCATCCGTTCTGGGAACAGTCGCCGTTGCGGCGACCGAAAAGAACAAATCGTTCGGATTCGCGATCTATTACTGGCTCGTGAACGCAGGCGCGATGATCGGTCCGACCATCGCATACTTCGTTCGTGACAGTTTTGGAAACGAATTTGTCTATCTCGTATCGTCGGTTAGTTGTTTTGCAATGCTCGTTGTCAACCTTGTGCTCTACAAAGAAGTGAAGAGCGAGAAAACGGGAGCGGCGGAATCCCTCGGAAAGAAGGTGGCGAATCTTTTCGTCGTCCTGGGCAATTTCAAATTCATCATCTTCCTGCTCATTTATTCTTTGTACTGGATCATTTTTTGGCAGGAGTTCATTATTGTTCCGTATTATATTACCGATTACATCGGCAAGGAAGCGCCGTATGAAATCGTGCAATCATGGGCCGGAGCGGGAGCAATTATTCTTTTTCAGATTCCAATCAACAGGCTTACTAAGAATATTCCAACGCGCACTGCTATTCTCATCGGATTTGCGGTCTCCTCGTTTATATGGATTATTATCGGCATTCATCCTTCTATTCCGACGATCGCGGCGGGCATCGTAGCGTTCGCAATCGGAGAAATGATCCAAGCGCCGCGGTATTATGAATACATTTCCGAGATTGCACCCCCCGGCCAGCAGGGATTGTTCCAGGGGTACGCATTCCTGCCGATTGCGATTGCGCGATTTGTCGGGGACCCGATTGGAGGATGGCTGTATCAGAGCGCGAAATTGGCGGGCGATCCATCCCGGGTGTGGTGGTCGCTTATCGGGATAGGTGTGTTCGGAACGCTCTGCATGGCGGCGTATAATAAATATGTTACGATCATCGAAGCGAAACAGGTAACACGGGATACTTGAATATTGCCTCTCGCCAAGGCGCAAAAAGCTTATTCTAGAACCTATTTGCGCCTTAGCGACTTTGGGCGATGCGCACTCTTCGGACCATCAGAATTTTCAGTAGGCTAATATCAAAAACAACAATTACTTGAGGTAATCGATGAAAAAAGTTCTCGTCGTCTGTGCGCTGTTGATGATGTCGGCAATTCAACCTTTATCCGCTCAGACGCCAACAGCCGCAGAAATTCTTCTATCCATGAAAAAGCAATTTGAAGCAGTGAAGGATTACACCGCCTCACTGAAAGTCACAATCGATATGGAACGGATGCAAATTCCGGAGATGCTCGTAACGATCTACTTCAAACAACCGGATAAAGTCCATATTGAAGCAAAGAACTTCGCGATGGTGCCGCGGGAAATTGCCGGAATGAATCCCGCGCAGTTTATCGACAAATTCGATGCGACGGTGGTGGAAACCCAGCAGAAAGAAAATGCGACCGTATATAAACTCAGGCTTATATCAAAACCGGAAAAGGGAAAGCCGGTGCGCGAAAGTTACATCTGGGTGGACGCCGCGCGATGGGTCGTGACCCATTACGAATCCACGCCGTCGGATGTGAGAAAGGTTGCAGTCGACTTTGAATACGCGACCGTTGACGGCAAATACACGCTTCCTTCGAAAATCGAGGCTCGCATGGACACCCAGCAGCCCGTCGATTCATCCGCTGAAAAAATGTATAATGCCCAACGCATGCCGCGAAAAGGCACCGTTTCAATTATCTATTCCGATTACAAAGTGAATACGGGCTTATCGGACGAAATATTCGAGAAGAAAAAAGACAGTAAATAGTTAGCGGTAAAGAGTAAGGAGTATTCATAGAAGTGAGGCTTTTGTGATTGCCCGGCCCATACGGCTGGGCTTTTCTTTTTTATTCGCGGGCTACCGGGGGATGCACGGCTTTTGCAGCTATGTTAATGAGAATGTGATTCTGGTTAGCAATCAATTGTATCGGTTACGGCATCACTGATTCAAGCATCCCGCTTGACTTTTGCTATTCTAAACATTATTTTAGGCTAGCCTAAAACAATAACGTCGGAAGTATGCCAAGCGTCAGCGTCGAAAATTATCTGAAGAATATCTACGAACTCGAGGCGGCTGAAAAGAAGGTCACCACGACGCTTCTTGCCGCTAAGCTCAGAATTTCTCCGGCATCGGTCACCGACATGGTAAAGAAGCTTTCTAAAAAAGGGTTTCTCCGGTATGTCCCGTACAAAGGGGTTGAAGTGACGGAAAAAGGAAAACGTTCAGCACTCAAGATCATCCGGAAACACCGGTTGTGGGAGATGTTCCTCGTGGAAGTCCTCCATTTTTCGTGGGATAAGATTCACGAGGAAGCGGAGGAGTTCGAACACATTATGTCGGAAAGGATGGAGGAGAAGATCGACGAAGTGCTCGGGTACCCGAAAGTTGACCCGCACGGCGATCCCATTCCCCAAAAAGACGGAACAATAAAAAAGATGAATCTCCAGCCTCTGGGTGAAGCAGAGGAAGGAGCAACGGTTCGGGTTCTGCGCGTCAACGACTCGAATCCGGAAATGCTGCAATATGCATCATCCATTGGGCTTTCTCTCAATAAGCGTATAGTCGTTAAGCAAAAAAATAAATTCGATAATTCAATGATTATCAAAATTGGCGCAAAAGAAACGGTTATCAGTTCGGTGTTGGCGCATAATATCTTTGTCGAGGGATGATCGCGTGCAAGGAAAGAAATGAATACTGAAAAAACTGATTCCAAAACACCTGAGGACTCCAGCCACGGGGGAACGAAAGGTTCTGAAGAAGCGACCCACGCCAACCATCTTTCATTAGAAGGAGTGCATGGCACGGTTGCGGTGCCGAAGCATGAGGCCGGTTTCTGGAAAAACTGGCGGGCATTTGTCGGACCGGCAGTTCTCGTCAGCGTGGGTTACATGGACCCAGGTAATTGGGGGACCGATTTGCAGGGAGGAGCTCAGTTCAAGTACGGACTGCTTTGGGTGGTGGGCATGGCCAGCCTGATGGCAATTTTTCTTCAGGTCATTGCCGCGCGGCTGGGTGTGGTAACTGGAAAAGATCTCGCTCAATGTCTCCGCGACTGGTATCCCCGCTGGACCCGCTGGCCCAACTGGCTCTTTTCGGAAATTGCCATCGGGGCTTGCGATCTGGCTGAGGTGCTCGGCAGCGCCGTCGCGCTCAATCTCTTGTTTCACATTCCTCTGCTCTGGGCAGTCATCATCACGGGGCTTGACGTCATTCTTCTTCTCGGTTTGCAGCGCTTCGGAATGCGCACCATTGAAGCCGTCGTGCTGCTCCTGGTGGCAACGATGGGCGCCTGTTACTTCATCGAGATTTTCATTCTCGCTCAGACTCAACCGAGCTTTTCAGAAATGGGGATCGCGTTATTTTCTCCGAACTTTCGACAAGTCGGAATGATCTATGTTGCAATCGGCATTATTGGTGCGACGGTGATGCCGCACAACCTGTATCTTCATTCAGCGCTCGTGCAAAGCCGCAAACTGCAGAAGGATGAAGCATCCGTACGGCAGGCTGTTAAGTTCAATACGATCGATTCGGTGATAGCGTTGACGATCGCTTTTTTTGTAAACGCCGCCATCCTCGTACTTGCGGCGATAGTATTCTATGGCAAAGATAATGTTGCCGTTGCCGGGGGGCAGATAGTAAAATTAGCAGCGGAGAGCGATTGGATTCGAGTGGCGTATCTTACGCTCGCCCCGTTGCTGGGGACTGCTGCTGCGAGCACGTTGTTTGCAGTAGCTCTTCTGGCAAGCGGCCAAAGCAGCACTATTACCGGCACGCTCGCCGGTCAAGTGGTTATGGAAGGCTTCATGCATTGGAGGATCAAGCCATGGATACGGCGCCTCATCACCCGCGCGCTTGCTATTCTGCCGGCAGTGTTCATCATCGGCCTTCGCGGCGACAGCAGCGTCACTGACCTGCTGACCCTCAGCCAGGTGGTTCTGGCGCTGCAACTTCCGTTCTCGATGTTCCCTCTGCTTCACCTCACAAGTTCCCGCAAGCGGATGGGAGCATGGAAGAATGGTTGGTTCTTGCTGATCGCCGGCTGGGGGAGTGCTATTCTGATCACAATTATGGATATTTACGCTCTGCCGGATTCGCTTGTAGCAGCGTGGCATGTTATCGTCGGCGGATAATTCTCTTCATGACAAGAAGGAAGCTCATATGTATAAAACGATTCTCGTGACATTAGACGGCACTCCTACCGATAGGGCGATCATAGAACACATCAAACAACTCGCCCGGTTCATGCAAAGCAGAGTTGTGTTGTTGCATGTCGCCGACGGTTGGGCGGCGCGCACGTTCGGCTCCGATGCTGTGAGCCCTGAAGTCGTTGAGGACAGGGATTACCTGGAAAAAGTGAAGTCAGAATTCCGGTCGGATGGCGTGCCGGCTGAAGCAGAATTAGCGTACGGTGAACCTGCGGAAGAGATTGTCAAATGGATTCAGAAAAGAGGCTGCGATCTCGTAGCCATGAGCACACACGGCCACCGTTTGATGGCCGACTTGTTTCTCGGTACAACGGTCACTAAAGTCCGGCACGGAGTCAGTGTGCCGGTGCTTCTTTTAAAAGCGAAACAGTAATCAGTAATCAGGTAACAGTAAACAGTAAGCGCTAAATGGGATTTGATGATTGCTTACTGTTTACTGTTCTTCATACTCGTTCAACTTTCTTTACCACAATAAGTCCTTCGGCGACCACTTCCTTCAAGTGCGGAAGAACGCCTCTGATTATTTCTTCCTCATCGATGAATAGAATCATTATGGGACCCTCGCCCGACGCGCCGATTTTCCGCGGGTAATGGAGGTGACGTTTCACACCGTAGCCCCCCATCGCGGCAAAAACGGATGCCCCCTTGATGTGATGATGAAGAAGGTATTTCATAATGTACTGGTACAGCGATTCATCTTTAACCATATCATCTTCATCAAGGAAGATTGTTACTTCAAGCATGGCAGCCTCATTGGTCGGTTGGTAAGGGTTGGGTTCTAATTTTTTTGCGCCTCACAAAGACAAGATATACAGCAGGAAGCACTAACGGCGTCATTATAAGTGCAGACGACAAACCGCCGACAATAACCGTCGCAAGAGGGCGCTGCACGTCGGAGCCGATGCCGGTGGCCCGGGCTGCCGGTATAAGTCCGAGGAGTGCAAGAAGCATCGTCATCAGATTCGGACGGAGTTGGATTACCGCAGCACGCTTCACGGCCTCGAAGAGATTCAGGTCAAGGTCTTCCATCAACCGATTCGTCCGCGAAACGAAGAGGACACCGGCGATGATCGAGACGCCGAAGAGTGAAATGAAACCGACGCCTGCCGAGACGTTAAAGCTGTATCCCCTGATCAGCAGCGCGGCAATTCCGCCGATCAAGGCAAAAGGAATGCTCGCCATCGCAACACCGACATGCCAGACATTCCGGTACATCGTAAAGAGAATGAGAAAAATAATGCCGATTGTGAGCGGGATGACAACGGCAAGACGTTTTCCCGCCCGGGAAAGGTTTTCAAACTGTCCCCCCCATGACATTGAATACCCTTTTGGAAGCGTGATGGCGGCCCCTACTTTTGCCTGTGCTTCCTCGACAAAGCTTCCTTGATCTCGTCCCCGGATATTTGTACGGACCGAGATCTGGCGCAGCCCGTCTTCACGCTGGATAATCGTCGGGCCGTCAACAAGTTTTATGGCTGCGAGCTGCGACATCGGAATACGTCCGCCTGAAGGGGACGGGACGAGCATGTCTCGCACGGACTCTATCGACGCGCGGTATTCGGAACTATAGCGAACAACGATGTCAAATCTCTTTTCTCCTTCATACAGTTTGCCGACAATTTTTCCCCCGATTGCAGCCTCTATCATCTTCTGAACGTCGCTTACATTGATCCCGTATCGGGCAACGGCCGCCCGGTCTATATCAACCACTAATTGCGCCTGATCCCCTTCCTGTTCGATCCCGCACTCACTTGCACCGGGAATAGTTTTAATGATAGCAAGAATAGAATCAGCTTTCAAGCGCATCAACTTCAAATCGTCGCCGTTTACGAGGATGGCGAGGTCCGCGACGCTCCCCGTAACCGCCTCCGTCACGTTGTCGAGAATCGGCTGCGAAAATGAGAATTGAGCTCCCGGCACTGCTTCCTCAAGTTCGTCTTTGATCTGCCCGAGCAATTCTTCTTTTGAGATTTGCTTGTTCCATGTCGAGTAATCCCGCAGACCGACGAAAATCTCGAGCCGGTTTGGTCCGTACGGGTCTGTTCCGTCGTCATTCCTGCCCAATTGCGAAAGAACAACATTGACCTGTTTGTGCCGGCTGATAACATTCCGGATTATTGGACAGTATCTCTCCGATTCCTTCAACGATATACCGACGGGAAAAAAACAACGGATATTCAACGACCCCTCATCGAGTTCGGGAAGGAATTCCGTGCCGATCTTCTTCGCACCCAAAACGATCACTA
>Ga0265322_10000030_pt1 | contig 82221 bp, 155 predicted proteins | sample 41222metaG_FD_193584 | JGI IMG/M metagenome (GOLD analysis project Ga0265322, IMG submission 193584) | Rhizosphere microbial communities from Carex aquatilis grown in University of Washington, Seatle, WA, United States - 4-12-22 metaG | ecosystem: Host-associated > Plants > Roots > Rhizosphere...
GCAAAAATTGTAAAGTTGTATTAAAATATGAATAATATAGTAATGGTTATAAATTCAGATTATCCTAGCCCTAAAACTACTATGTTTAATTTATTATCTAATAAAGGAATAGGGTTTTTAGAAAAAGAGAGATTTATAGGAATGAAAAAATTTGATATTGAAAAAGAAAAACAATATCATTTAAATCAAAATTGGAAGATATTAATTGAGTACGAATAACAACTAAAAATAGGTAACAATGAATACATTATTTATAAGAAATTGGTTTCAAAATAGTATACAATTGAATCTTGTAAGAAGGAATGAAGATTATACCTATAGTATTAGATATTTAGAAAGTAGGGCAGCGTTTAAAAATTATCAACCAAATAACATAACATTTGAAGTGATAATAAACGATCATTTACGAAATAATTGGAAGATATTAATGATTTATGATTGAATATTATATAGAAATATGGAATGATTATAATTATTTTTGTACTAAAGATAAATATTATTCTATTTTTCATAAAGAATTTAGACATAATTTTATAAGTGCAGTGAAAAAAGTCCCTCTGTTTACAATAGAGGATTAAAGTTAGGTGTGAAGCTAAATATTAAAACACCAGTCATAATAGGATGTTATGATTAATAAACATATAAAATAGCGCATACTAGTTTGAAAACTGTCTCAAGGTGCCCTATTAGTTTCAAAGATAAATGCTAATTCTTGGCTGTTAACATCTTTTAAACCCTTTATTATACTATGGAAAAGTATAACTATTTTTAAATCCCCGCCCTAATATTAATAAAAGTTGTGTATTCAAAATCAGATGACAATCGAAGCATAAAGCGAAGATTGTCAATCTATTAAACACTGTCAAACTTATTCCAATATAAATCAATCAGTTAGTAATTATTGTATTTAAGTTAGTCATTTGTGTATCTTGTAAGTGATTGAAATCATTGTTGGCCCAAGGTTTGCATTAATAATCAAGTATGAAACATTCAATAACAGTCCAAATATTCAAACAAGCTAATACTAATGATGAGTTCATTATTGAAACAGATCTTTGTATTGAATTTAAATTAGATGGTAATACAACAGAGTTAATAACTAATATAGATGAATACAAAGAATTGAATCCTAGTATTGAAAAATCAATAGATTATGAAATTAGTAGATTTGTATTAAATGGTGGAATATTTTAGTTGCGAAAAATATAAGAAATAGATATAATATTAAAGTGAGGTATTAAATGTTTTGTATGAAGTGTAAATTACTACCACCATTAAAATATAAAGAAGTAAAATATAAAGATCATCGAAATAGAAATTATACTCAAGTTATAATGAAAGATAAAACTGTTCTCAATTTTGAAACAGATGATCATATTATTGAATATGAACGTACTTTAAATTCAAATCCTTATAATACTTATACAAGTATTAAAGATACTGAAAAATTTAAATTATTTGAAAAAAATAATAAAGTTGAAATCATAGTGAATTTTAAAGAAATAGTAAGAAGGACAAATAATCATAATCTCCATAATAATGATATTACTTTTTCATCATTTGTCGATAATGATAAATCAGAAACTTTAATTAGAAAAAATGAAATACAAACTATTAAATTTTCTAAAACTTCATTGGAAGAAGTTGAATGTATTAGATTTGAATTGGAGGAAAGAAAATGATTGTAAAAGGATTTAAACAAGGTAATACTGAAATAATGGTAACAGCAACAGAAAAGCATAAATATAGTGCTATTAAGCTAATAGAAGGTGCAGAGCCACAATTTATGTTCAATATGGATTATGAAGATTCAACAGATATATTTGATTATTGGTTAGATGATTTACAAGGAATAGAAAGGAATATTGAATGAATAAGTTAGAACCAAAACAAATTACATTGGATAAAGCAGCGGAAATTTTAAAGCTTGCGACACAAACTATTACACTTTTAAGTACACAACTTGGAATACTAAAACAAGCAGCTTTACAAGAAATTGATAATTCATCGGATCAAAAGACACGACAAAAATTAACAGAAGCTTTTGAAGATTGTGAAAGAATGGAGATTAAACAATGAAAGAAACAATAACAATTCATTGTTCTATAAATAATATTACTTTTACCGTTTTAAAAGAATTTGAAATTCAATGTCCAAATTATAAAGATTTTGCAACAAATAAATGGATTGAAAAATACAATATTTTAAAATTTCTTCATAATGAAAATGGACCGGCAGTAATTGATCACAAATCAGATATAAGAACATATTTTTTAGATGGTAGATTTATAGGAAATACAGTTGATAATGATGAAAAACTTAAACAATTTCTAAAGGAAAGGGAAAACAAATGAAAAAAGTTAAACATATTCAAGAAGTTGGCGAATGGAATGTTAAAACTGATTTTAATAACGAATATGATACAATAGTTAATGAATTATCTTTAAAAAGATATTTAGAAGATGCTCCAGAAGTTATCAAAGCAATACAAAATAATATGAAGTTTTGTAAACAAAAATTGAAGGAGTTAAAATGAAAAAATACACATATACTTGTGATTGTAAATCAAAAAGAAGTGCTCCCGTTATGAAACAAACAGAAGTTAATGATAATAAACAATGTATAAAGTGTGGACATTTTGCATTTTTAACAGAAATTAGAAATGGAAGGGTTTGGACTCATGAAATGAAAGAATCAATGAGAAATCAAAAACCCACTTCAAGTTTTGATGAAAGATTTCTTTATATGGGTGAAAAATGATTAGGATACGATATAATCATTCTAATGGGAAATTAGTAAGTAAAGACAGTTTTCTATCGACAAATAATTTAGTATATGTTATACTAATTCCAAGTACATTAGAAGGCTTTATAAACCATAAGGAAGAGGTTTTAACAAGTTTTAAGGCAAAGACACTTCCAGCGTTAAAAAAGCTTGCTAAAAGGCAATTACAAGCGTTAGGAGTGGTTTTTAAGAATGAACTTAGAGCAAGAGTAAAGGATTTTGGACAAAATGAAAAATAATTATGAATTGGAATGGAAAAGAGCCAAAGAAATTCAAGACGAATTGATATTAAACAAAGCAATTTATCAAGAATTAGTAAAACCTTTTACTGATAAATTACCAGATTTATTAAAAGATAATTTTCGTTTTGAAGATGAAATTGAAAAGAATTTTGATAGTGTTGTAAAATGGGCAATAGCAGCGGAATTGCATAAAAGGATTAATGTTAATATTGATGATGCTTTTATAGAAATTGAATCTCAAGACATAAAGGAATATTTGAAATGATGATTTTATTAGGTATTTTATGGTATGTAATTGGTTCAACAGGATTTATTTATTGGTGGACAAATGAATTTGATTTAAAATCAAGTGAAATTCCTTTATTATTAATTACAGGATTTTTAGGACCTTTATCATTTATAATAGGTTATTTACTTCATGGAGAAAAATGTTCTAAAGTTATTATGAGGAAAAGAAAATGATTATTTTAGGAATTGGACTTATTTTTCTTGCTTTAATTTCTAATTTGTTGTATTATGAAATGAGAGTTTTTAAGGGATTAAATGCCGAGCCTAAAAATATTGATAAAGCTTATACAAATTATTTATTGAATAAGAGATACAAATAATGGCTAAGAAATATACTTTATATTTAGATAATGAAAAACATGAAGATACTAGATATATGGAATTTATATCCATGTCTTACAACGATATTATCTATATTTCTAATGATATATTAATTTATCCAAAACAACAAACAATACACGATAGTTTTGTTAAAATATTGGAATACAAATGACATTCGCACAAAAACAAGAACTTAAATTAATAATCCAAAGACTATCCAAAATGGATTATAATAGGAATAGAATCAAACAAATATTAGTTAGCAAGAATTTATATTTTAATTTTACAAGTCCAATGATATTTGTAAAGAAGAATTTAGGATATAAGGTTTTGGAATATGTTGATTGGTTGGAGGAAACAAAATGAAACATTTTTATGCATCAATGATTGCATTATCATTTGTTGGAATATTATTTTTATTATTCAATCCAAATAATTCAATTCTCAAACATAAACCACAACATAAAGTTGATGAATTTTTTGAACATTGGACTTTAGGAAATGAATTTGAGAATCCAAAATTATTAAATACTGGAAAAATATTAAAAGTTGGTAAAGATAATTATTTTTTACATGAAATTGATTGTCTTGTAATTAAATATAATTTAAATCCAAGAAATACAACAGAAAGTATTAGTTATTTTGATGAAAGATATAAAATAGTTACATTAGAACAAATGTTAAATGATCTTCAAAAAGAATGTAATTTGAAATGACCTGTAATTGTAAAGCAAATCATATTTATCATGATGGATCTTATGTTTGTTCGGGATGCGGGAGAAATAAAACCCTTGAACATTTAAATCAATTAGGATATGATTTTAATACAGATTTAAAAGATTATGTAAATAAGGATGGATGTTTGATTCATAAATGGAAATCTTATGAAGGTTTCAAAGAAAAATATAACTATTGTGAAGTTTGTGGACAAAAAGAATAAATTATATTATGATATATTTTTTACTAAAGAAATCCCACAGTTTTGGGTTGTCACAAAAGATAATATATTAATTGATATGAGTTCTAAATTCTCTCTTAGAGATACAAAATTAAATAACAAATTAAATGATCCATTAATATTAGAATACGAGGATTAGAAATGCAACAAATGTCTGAATTTTCCAAAACAATCATGCTTCAAAAATACTCCCAAACTTTAAAAGATGGTTCAAAAGAAACTTGGGATAATATTTCTTATAGAGTAACCAAAAATGTTATGAAAAGTGTTGGACTTTCAATGAAAGATCAACTTTCAAAAGATATATTTGAAGCTATTAAAGATAGAAAATTTATCCCAGGTGGAAGATATCTTTATAGTGCCGGAAGAAATTATCATCAAACACAAAACTGTTTACTATTAAGAGCAGAAGATTCAAGAGAAGGATGGGCAGATTTATTACAAAAATCAACTCTAGCTTTAATGACTGGAGCTGGAATTGGAATAGTTTATAGTGATATTAGAGGTGAGGGAAAATTAATAAGAAGTACAGGTGGAAGTTCCACGGGACCAATTTGTTTAATGCAAATGATAAATGAAGCAGGACGAGGAATAATGCAAGGAGGGTCAAGAAGATCTGCAATATGGGCTGGACTTCATTGGAATCATCCAGACATTCAAAAATTCATTCATATAAAAGATTGGTCAAATGATATAAAGATTTTAAAAGAAAAAGATTTTAATTTCCCAGCAACATTAGATGGTACAAATATTTCTGTAATATTAGATGATGAATTCTTTGAAGCTTATAAAGATGAGAAACATGAATTACATTCAATGGCTCAAAATGTTTATTGGGAAACAATGAGACAAATGTTGAAAACTGCCGAGCCTGGCTTTTCAATTGATGTAGGAGAAAATAAGAATGAAAATCTTAGGAATGCATGTACAGAAATTACTTCTAGAGATGATTCAGACATTTGTAATCTTGGTTCTATCAATTTATCTCGCATTAATAATCACAGTGAAATGGAACATATCGTCAATTGCTCCACATCATTTCTCCTTGCTGGAACTGTTTATAGCGATGTTCCTTACGCTCAAGTGGATAAAGTTCGAACTAAAAATCGAAGATTAGGTCTAGGATTAATGGGAATTCATGAATGGCTTTTAAAAAATGGTAAAAGTTATGGTAAAGATGATGAATTACAAAAATATCTAGAAATATATCAAACATCTACAAAGATTGCTCATAAATATGCAAAAGAGTGGGAATTATCAAAACCTATTAAAACTCGTGCAATAGCCCCAACAGGTTCAATTGGAATTTTAGGAGAAACAACTACAGGCTGTGAACCAATTTTCTGTATTGCATACAAAAGAAGATATTTAAAACATTCAACATGGAACTATCAATATGTAATAGATCCAACAGCAAAACGATTAATTGAATCAGGAATCAATCCTGATATTATTGAAGATGCTTATTCAATTGATTTTGAACGAAGAGTTGAAATGCAAAGTTGGTTACAAAAATATGTAGATCATTCAATAAGTAGTACAATTAATATGCCCAAATGGGGAACAGAAACCAATAATGAAAATACTGTAAGAAAATATGGTGATATTTTAATGAAATATTTACCAACTTTAAGAGGTATGACAATTTATCCAAATGAAGCAAGAGGTGGACAACCATTAGTAAGAGTAGATTATAATACAGCTGTTAGTAATGTTGGACAAGTTTTTGTAGAACAAGCTGATTTATGTGATATTACTGGAAAAGGAAGTTGTGGATCGTAATGCTTTAATATGTATTCATGATAATGAATCCGAACCATCTTTTATAACCAAAAAATCATTAGATGATTATCCTATAGATTCTTGGAAAGAAAAGTTATTGGTAACTTTTATGAAAACTTTTTATCCCTTTTCACTTAAATTACTAATAAAAGTTGTAAATATAATTGATAAAGATATTACAGCTAAATCTACTATAATTTTAAGGTACGAATGAAAATCGGTGATAAAGTTAAACTCTCAGATATTTGCCGCAAAAGATTCCATTTATTAGATGGAAATTTAGCCTTTACAAATTGCACTTTATTTTTTGATAAAGAATACGAAATATCTGAAGTTCTTCCAAATGGTTATAAACTCAAAGGTATGAATTTAAAATATCCCTTATGGGAAGAATTAATTACCAGTTCCATTTCCAAATAACATTGTATTGCTGAGAAGAATTTGTCAAATCAAATGATAAATTATCACAAAATGGTTTTAAAGGAGCAGAGAGTTTAATCTCTTGTTTTTTATAAGCATCAAAAGCCCCGCCAATAATTGCCCCGCCAACAATAAATCTTCTATCAATTGTATTATAAAAGTCTTTTTCTTCAATCTTTTGAACTTCATCAACTTCCTTTTTAGTTCCAGATTGAGCATAGGAAGCTTTTAAAGAGCTTTTACAAGCATCTCCATTGAAATTAAAGTTCAATTGCATATAAACACACATTTGGGCAAATAATTCTTCCATTATCAATATTATACTTGTAATAGATAAAAAATTCAAGTATAATCTTTAAATGAAGTTTAAAATCATTAAATCTCAAAATAGATCAATAATATCATATGGATACATAAAATCTATTAAATTCTTATGGATTAATATTTTTACATTGACTTTTATGATAGATTTAAAGTAATATAGAGGAAAGGAGTTAAAAAATGAATGATATAAAGAATCTATTATCAGAGGAAGAAATTGATAAGTTAATAAATGAATTGGACTTTGAAGAAAGTCAAACCCAATTTGATTTTGATGATATTAGGGATCATAATGAAACATTGTGTGATCATCAATTTATAAATTATACAGGATTAAATGAACAATATCAATTCTGTACAGTTTGCGGGGAAAAAAGGTGACAACATTATTTATTTCATCTCATAAAGAACATTCAATAAGATGGAGAATCTTTAAAGAAGGAGATTATAATTTATATATGTTTCTAGATGATGGAAAATTAAACGTATCTCAATTCAATGTAAATGATATTGGTGTAACACCTAATACTTTAAGGTATATTCTTAAATATGAATAAATTCATTTACAATCAATTTTCAGATTTTACTTATGAATTAGAAAGAGATGAAAAACTTTATATACTTCTTTCTGATAAAAATTTTCATGAATTTAATTATACAGATTTAAGTAAACAATCTACATGGTATAAGGAAAGAAAGATAGTAATGGTTTATGAATAAATTTTATTACACGATTCATCCAAAAGGAGATAGTAGTTGGTTAATTTATAGAATTTTGATTAATAATAAATTATATTTTCATGATATTGATGACGAACTTCGTAAATCACATTTTGAATTAGATGATTCTAGATTAAAGGAAATACTTCAATATGAATAAATTAGGATATTATAATAAATATTCAGATAAAAGTTCTTTATTTATTGTAAAAGGTGAAATTAATATGTTGTATATTGAAGGTTCTCAATTTGATTCCCCGCATATAATTAAGAATTATGATCTATGGCATCCAGAAATGAATTATAGCATATGGATATGTGAATATGAATAAACTTTCATTTTCCTCAGTAAATCTTTATAATCAATGTAGTTATTGTTATTATTTAAAATATATTGAAAAGATTTATCCAAAAAGAATTAAATCATCATTATTATTTGGTACAGCAATTGATAAAGCTTTAAATCATTTATTGCTCGAAAAGAATTTAGAAGCAGCAAAACAAGTCTTTATAGATAATTGGACAACAGGTAAAATTAATTACAAACCAGTACAATTAGAAGGAAGTGATTTAATAATCTATTCAAAATCTGATTTAGATTTAGAATTCTTAAAACATTCTACAAAAACTAAACCAAAAGATTTAAACTGGTCAAGTTTGTATTTTAAAGGTTTATTATTTATAAAAGCTTATTATGAAAAAGTCCTTCCGCGAATCAAAAATGTAATTAGTATTCAAGAATCAATTTCCATTAAAAATCACGAAGGTGATCAAATTGCTGGAAATATGGATATTATAGTTGAATGGGAAGATGGAAAAAGATATTTGTTAGATAATAAAACAACCACTTATAAATATGAAGCAAAAGATGCCCAAGAAAGTCCACAATTAAACCTTTATGATTATATTATTCATGATAAATATAAATTAGATGGTATAGGATTTATTGTTTTAAATAAGAAGATTAATAAGAATAAGGTGAAAAAATGTAAAAGTTGCGAGGCAATAAATAATAGTAGTCATAAAACTTGTAATCAAGAATTACCTATTATTGGACCACTTAAAAGATGTAATGGTGAATTTGAAATAACAATCAATCCTTCAGTAGATATTGATTTCATATTTGATAAAATAGATCCAAACATTCAAAACAAAGTGATTGAAAATTTTGATGAAACTAATAATAAAATAGCTAATAAAGAGTTTAATATGGAACATAATCCAATAAGAGGTAAATATGGATTTTGCGATTATAAAGAATATTATGAAGGGAATGAAGAATTTATTAGGATGGCGAAAAAAGAATCAAAGGATTGATGAAATATTCAATAAACCCATGCCTTTAGGAACTGGAGACTATTATAGAGGTTATAAGGATTGTTTTGAACAATTAAAACAACAGATTTATATTGACAATAGGGAAGAATAATGGTATTGTATATATACAGAGATTTAACTTTCAGTGTAGAATGGACTATAACACCTACTCCAATCCAAAGGGAATTCATAAAAAGTGATTACTTAACAAAAAGGATTATAATTTGCGAATATTGTTAATGATTTTAATAAGTTTGAATTTACAGGCAAAAACTCTCAGAGTATTAGAAATTGATACTGGAATTTCACTTTCCCATCAAGAAATTACAGATCATATTGATTTTAGTAACTTTAATAGAGCAGATTATATAGATGATCATCCAATTTCCCACGGAACTCATATAGCAGGTTTAATAGTTAAAGATACATGTAAACAAGTAGAATTGATAAGCTGTAAATACTTCTTTCAAAATACATCACAAGATGTTATAAGAAATGAGATTAATTGTTTTAAAAGAGCTTTAACTTTAAATATTGATGTTATAAACTATTCATCTTATGGATATTCTTATGTTAAAGAAGAATATGAACTTTTAAAGCAATTGAGGGATAAAAATATAATAATTATTACATCTGCCGGAAATGAAGGAAATGATATTTCATTAAAAAGAAACAGAAGATACTTATCAGGATATGATTTATCAAATATTATAGTAGTTGGGAATTTAGAAGCTAATGGAATAAAGAATCCTACTAGTAATTATGGATTTCCAGGGATGAAATGGGAGTTGGGAACTGATATTTATTCAACATTAGCCAATGGAAAATTTGGATATTTAACTGGAAGTTCACAAGCAACTGCAATTCACACAAACAAATGGTTAAAGAAAAAATGTCTAGAGCTAAATTAGTAGCAGATCAAGGATTTAAATACATAGGTATCCAAAGATTTTGGTTATTTAAAGATAATATTGTATATAATTTAAATGAAAAAGTTATAGCTAAACATTTAAGTCAACCAGTAATGAATCAAGATGAAATATTAGTACTTGAATATGAATGAACTATTTTATAAAGATGATATGTTTATAAAATCAAATGAAGAAGAAATATGTTTTTATGGTTATAAATATACAATGATAGGAAATTCATATCTTAATTCACATATAATTCAATCTGGAACTTTCATATTAACTTATGATTGAACTATATTGTAGAGATGATATATTTTTTATTCATGTTGGTAATGAATTTAAACAATTTGATTTTGATCAACATTTAGATGGAATACATTCACTTATATTAACTTATGAATAGAATACTAACAATTGTAATATTTGAAAGTGGCGAAAAAATCTTTTGGTTTGGAAAATATTCAGTATATAAACAAGTTCCAGTGGCAGATGGAAAAGAAATAATAATTTTGAGGTATGAATGAAATTTTTAAAATTAACTAACGTTTCAATAGATTATAATTATCAAGTGCATCTTACAAATGGAAGTTCACAGATAACAAATCAAGGATTATTAGCAGGAGGAATTAATTCAGCATTTGGTGGAATTTATTCAGGGCCAGGCACTCAACAATATCAAAATGCACAACAATCTCAACAAGGATCAAATTATAACCAACAGCAACAACTCGGTATCAACCAATCTATTTATAATCAATTACACCAATCACCAATGCAATCTTATATTAAAAAATCAGTAATGATTCCAATAGATAACATAAATTACTTCATAGAAGAGAAAATGAATGGTAATAATACAATAATACACTTTAAAACTCCATTTCCAAATGGTGATCAATTTCTTGGACCAACATATACCTTACATGTTGAAGAAACTATTGATATGATTGAGAAACAAATACATACCCAACAATTCAACAATAAAATGGATGAGTTATTAAAATAAACATTGACAATGAAGATAATTAATAGTATAATACAATATATAAGTAATTTAAGGAGCAAATTAATGGCTAAGATGAAAAAACATGTAGATGAAGAGAAAGCAGTTGAAATGGAACAAGAAGTAGTTCAAAAAGAACAACCAGAAGCTCCTGTAGAAATATTGGATAGTTTTGCATTGGGAGTTGCAAAAGACAATGAATCAGGTCGATGGTTTGTTATTAAAATTCCTTTTAATATTAAAACAGGTCAAACAGGATCTCCTATAAAATTAGGTGAAGGAGATGATAGAAGTATTTGTCTCGAAAGATTTAGAATTGAAGCAGCTAATACTTTAATGGGAGAAGTTTAAAATGAAACTATTTTTACCATCAATTTTATCACTATTAACTTCTGGAGCAATTGGATATTTTCTATGCGATTTAGCTTTAAAAGTTGATAAAAGAGAAACAACAATCATTGTATTACTAATAGTAATGAATATGATTTTAAAAAGTATTATATTTTCAAATGTAAAAGGAGATTCAAATGTCGCAAAATAGTTTAATTGTAACAAGTGCAGAAAATGCTGAACTTTTTCAAGCGTTAGCAGCTGCGAAAAGAATAATTCAACCTGTTGTAAAGAAAGGTGAAAATCCTCATTTTAAATCAGCATTTGCAACTTTAGCAGATACTTTAGATGCAGTAGAAGGTCCACTTTTGGATCAAGGAATTCTACTAATACAACCAAATTGTACAGATGGAGTTTCAAATTTTGTAACTACAAGACTTATTCATTTAAAAACTGGACAATTTATTGAAAGTTCTGTAAAATTGGAACTTGCTAAAACAAATATGCAAGAGATAGGAAGCGCAACAACTTATGCCAAGCGTCAAACTATTACATCACTCTTAGGTCTAAGAACAATAGATGATGATGCTGAAGCTTCAATGAATCGTTCATCTTCAAATGGTAAAACCAATGTTACAAGAGGATCTTTTAAAAAAGAAGCTGATCGTAGTTCTGTAGCAGAGAAACAGATTAATGCAGCAGCAAGTGATGATTGGGATAATTAATGATAGTAATTCTAATATCAATACTAATCATATCATTACCAATGATTATAATTAATCAATTAGAACCAGTTCCAGTAAAAGAAGATAAAGTAGCTAAAGATAATTGTAAAAATTGTAAATGCGATAAATGACCAAACCGTTGATTATTTATTTGACAGTTTCAATATTATTTGGTATAATATCTTTAATAGGTTTGAATTATTTAAGAAAGATTGTTAAATTATTAGAAAGGAAAGATAATGAAAAATAAATTACTAATTGGATCATTAGTATTATTTGTAATTGCAACTGTTTTAGGAATTGTTTCAACAGCAGGTATTGATAATCAAAGAGAATTACTTAGAAGTTTCCATTTAGGAAGTACTTCTTTATTTCTAGGATTATTAGGAGTTGGAACATTAGTTATTGCAAAATTATGGAATGAAGATACTCAAATTTCAACATCTGATAAAAAGAAAATTGCAAAATGAAAAGAGTCGATAGAATTCAATTAAACACTTTAAGTAAACTTTTATTTGGTACTTCATCAAAATGGCAAAAATTGATGAAAGGTCAAACAAAAACAATGAAAGAAACTTTAGAAGATGGATCTGAACGAAAGTTTCAAGGAACTCATTATTCTTCTCTTGAAGAGATCAAAAAACAAATGGATGATCTTTTCAAAGAGAAAGTTTTAAAGGAAGAGAAACAAAAAGAAGAAGCTAATAAAGTTACTGTTACAAGTGAAAATAAAGCAGTAGGAACAAGATTTGAAGAAGTAGTGAAAGAGGAAGAAAATGACGAATTTATCAGAACAAATTGAACCAGCACTTCCAACAGGTGAAGAAGTTGAAAAAGAACTTTTAAGACGAGAACAAGAAAATCCTCATATATTAGATAATCATGCAACATTTTTTGCATTGTATATTCCAAAACTCATGCAAATGTTAGATGGTATGAATAAAAAAGCTCTTTTAAGAGTCATTGAATTAGCAGTAAAACATCCAATTGAAGAAAGTGATAAAAAACTTCTAAGTGTATCAGAAAATAACGCTTTTAATACTTTAAATCAATTAATGACTTCAAAATATTCCATGATTATTTATACAGGAATGGAAGAAATGGAACGTCAAGAAGCAGAAAAAGCAAAAGAAGTTAATATAGAATCAGTGATAGAAACAAGTTTTAACGGAGATGAAAATGAGTCAAAATCTTAAAGCAATAGATGATACAGGATTGATTAGTAATTTAAATACATTAACAACAGGATCAGTACTTTTATCAAATAGTGTAAATGGTGGAACTGGTGGTAATGGAATTAATTCTATAACCGGAGGTTTAGATTTAAATACTAATACGGGCAGTGGAATTGCAACAAATTCATGGTATGTTCCAACAACTACATTAGCTTATAGTTATTGGTATCCAACATTACCAGTCCCAACAGTTTCAATTGATAAAGTTGAAAATGGATTTATAATTACAAAAGATAATAAAAGATTTGTAGCTAAAAAAGCTGAAGAAATTCTTAAATATTTAAAAGGAGAAGAAAAATGAGTGAAGTAAAAGCAAAAACTGTAAGATTGGGGACAATTCTTCAAACAGATGCAGAAAAAGGTCCCTTTATGATTTTGGGCAATAATAAAAACAAAGACCCAAAATATGATTATACAGTTCAAATTAGAGTTTTGCAAGGAAGTCCAAAAACTCCAGAAGAATTTAAAAAGGCTACAGTTTTGTATAGTGGAACTAATCCATTGGTTTATATGAATAAGCCACGAGGAGAAAATGTTCCAAAAATTGTAAAACATGAATTGGCTGTGCCTTTAAAATTAGTAGAAGATTAATTTATATACGTAGTAAAACTACTTATAAAGTCCATTGAAAAGTGGAAGTTGTTTCTGAAAAGAACATAAACGTTAGCGAATGAAATAACTAACGTTAGGGTCTGTGAGTGCAAATCTCACATAAATCAGGAATGGGTAAATCGTTCGAGTCGATGGTCCTGATGTATATAATTTATCCCAGTAATTATTCAGTCACATGGAGTAATTACAAATACCTTATTCCTCCCCTCTAAGGTATTTCCTTTCAAAGTTGTGAACAAGCCGGAGGTAATCCGGCATTAAACTAAGGGAGTGATTGAATGATGTCTCAAAAATATGTTAGATTAACAAAACATTTTCAAGATAAGGGAATTTTAGTAAAACAAGAAGAAGTTTCCAGTCAAATTAAAGATAAGAACAAAGAACACTATCAAAGTACCTATTATTACAATGAAGAACATTTTAAAGAGTTTCAAAAAGTTGGTTCGATAAAAGGAATCAAAGATGTTACTACTAATCAAATTTGGTGGGATTTTGATTCTTCAGATTTAAAATTAGCCCGAAAAGATACAATTGAACTTGTAAAGCGTTTAAATGATTATAAAATTACATCTGATCAATTAGAAATTTATTTCTCAGGAAATAAAGGATTTCATGTAATTATTAATGTTGATAAAGAAATCAATAGAAAACAAGTTGAAAACTTCTCAAGACGAGTGGCGAAAGATTTAAAAACATTTGATACAAGTCTTTATGATGAATCACAAGTTTTAAGAATTCCTGGCACAAAGCATCATAAAACTGAATACTTTAAAACTTCATTAACTCATGATGAATTATTAAATCTTAAAACCGCTGCCCTTTTAGAAAAAGCCAAAATTCCCCAACAAATAAAATCCTCACAAAAACTAACCCTCCCTGAAAAACTATTTGAAGTTGAAGAAGTAAAAGTTCAACCAGTTACTACAACATTTGACATAAGCGCAAAACCAAAAGGATGGAAGGGTTCAAAATTTGCCCTATTACAAGGATTCTATGGAGCGGGTGAAAGAAGTCAAGCAATGATGATAATAGCTTCGACTTGTAGGGCTTTAGGATATGATGAATCCACAACTTACCATATGTGTCTAAGTTCTTTAGAAAAATCATGGGAAAAGAATGGAAAAGGTTCATTTGATGAAAATGAATTACAAACCAATATTATTAATCAAGTATTTGGAGAACATTGGAATGGAGGACAATATTCGGAAAAAAATGATATGTTCCTTCAGAAAAAGGCCGATGAGTTGGGAATCAGAGAAATAGCACCAACTTCAACCGTTAATATAAAGGGAGCTTTAAAACTCTTTAAAGGATACGCAAAAAATATTGATGAATTAACATTAAAAACTGGAATTCAAGAATTAGATGCAAAACAAAGAATAACAGTTGGTATGTCATGGGGAATAATTGCAGCCCCAGGAGTTGGAAAAACATCTTGTGCATTACAAATGTTACACGCAATGTCAAAAGCTGGGGAATTATGCGTTTATCTTTCATATGATATGTTTGCCCCACACGTTGTTCAAAAGATCATTCAAAAGCACTGGAAAGGTAATAATATTGAAGAAGTCTTTGAAAAATACAAAGCAGGAGATGAAAAATTTACAAAGGAAGTAGAAGAATTAATTGAAGTTGAATATCCTAATGTTGAATTTTGTTTTGAAAGTGGCCAATCAATTGATGATATAAAACAAACAATCAGAGATGCTGAACAAAAATGCGGTAAGAAATGTAAATTTGTAGTAGTAGATTATAATGAATTAGTTATTACAGATGTTTCAGATCCAACACAAAGTTCTAATAAAGTTGCTCAACAAATTAGAGCTTTGGCATCAAATGAACAAATTTGTATTCTATCACTATTTCAACCTAATAAACTCACCGGAGATCCTTCAGTTGAAATTAAATCATACCGAGCAGCAAAAGGTGGTTCAGGAATTGAACAATCTGTAAGTTTAATGCTTGGAATGTCCAGACCTGGATTTGACCCCCGCAGACCTGATGATGATAAATATGTATCATTAAATTGCGTTAAGAATCGAATGGGATCAATCTTTTATGTAGATTTATACTGGAATGGTTATGAAGGAATGGTCCGATCTTTAACAAATGTTGAGAAAGTTGAATTAAAAGAACTTAGAGCTGCAAGAGAAGCTGAAAAAAATGGAACAAAGTTAGGATTAAATGATGACTGGTGATAAAAATGAGAAAGATTTTGATACATTCTTTTTAGCTTTTAGTGGTCAACAAGTTACAATAACCACTTCTATAAATGCTAATATAAGCGTCCAAGATAATCATAGTCAAACGATTAATAACTTACCCTTGTATTATGAAGGTGTTTTAATGGATTATGATAATGAATATTATTATTTAGGTGATGGAAAAGAAGTTAATCAAGCTGTTAGAAAATCTTTAACCGCTCATATTGTAGTTAGTCAACCGTCAACAATCTTCGATGATTTATTAAATAAAATACCATTCCCTAATAAAGAGGAAGATATTAATTGATGAATAAAGACATTAACAATCTTTTAACACTTTTAGAAGTGACAATGATTAATGAAGAAAAGTCTGAATATTTGGAAGTTTCTTATCAAAATGGATTTGTTTATATTTTAAGTTCAAAAGAAGATTATAAGAATTATACAATAACTGAAAGGATAAAAGGGATATTTGAATTGTTAAAGTTTGAACATAATGACATTCTTTTACAGCATCCAGTAATCGTCGAATGTTTTGATTCTTCAGAATTAGATGGGTTATTTTTAATGTATTCTAAAAAGGAATATATAAAATGAGCAGACCAATTATAATATATAAAACAAAAATATGTAATATTTGTAAAAAGAGGAAGAATGTTGATAAATTTTACTCCAAATATAAATATGGAAAATATAAACATCAAAAAAGTTCACATTGTAGAAAATGCGAAAAGTTTAGATTAACGGAAAAAGATAAAATATGGCTAAAAGAATATAGAAAAAAATATTATCCAAAATATTACAAAGAAAATATAAAAGAAATTCGAAAAAATAATCGCAAATATTATCATTTAAATAAAAAAGAAATTAGTAGAAAAAATAAAGAAAAATACAATAATGACCCAGAATTTAAGATTAGAATAAAATGTGTAAAATATAAAATTACTGTTGATGAATATAAAAAAAGATTAAAAAAACAAAATAATAAATGTGCAATATGTAAATTACCATCTAATTTATTTAATAAAGAATTATTTATTGATCATTGTCACCTAACTGGTAAGTTTAGAGGATTTTTATGTGGAAATTGTAATTTAGGTATAGGTTATTTTAAGGATCGTAAAAAATTAATGTTATCTGCTATAAAATATTTAGAGAATAATAATGCTAAAACTTATTAAAGCTTATTTTAAAAAACGAAGGGATGATAATTATTATAATGCTATGAAAAATAGTATTATAAGAAATATAATAGATGGTACTAATATTTTCCAAATTCCAGTAGATTTTAATGATCGGCTAAATAATGAACTTTCCTTAATAAAAACATATTACTTTAAAGAAGAAGGATTTAAGAATTTAAAGATATTATTAGTATTAAAAGATAAAGAACATAAACAATTTAATATCATTGACTTTTATTACGGAAAAGAATATAATAAAGATTATATATTGATTTATAAAAGGAAATATAGTAGTAAAATATTTAATACTATACAAATACCAAAGACTTATTTAATTAGTAAAAAACAGCTGTTACAAATTGATTTTGATAGAAAAATGGATGAAGTGATAGATGATTGAAGCTTTTTATTGTAATAGAGATGTTAGTAATAAAGGAAGTAGTGTTTTTATAAAAAAAGAATTAGAAGGATATTACTTTAGTTGGCGGCCTAAAGATTATTGGGATAAAGGAACAGGAACACAATATCATGATAGTACTTATGAATCATTAATAGATTGGTATAAAAATAATAATTTCATCAAAGTTCTTGAATATGATTGAATTAAAATATTACATACAAAATGATCATAGAAAAGATTTTCCAAGAATATGGAATACGTTAATTGTAAAAGGAGAAGTAACACATAGTTGTTATAATAGAGAAGATTGTTTTATTGGTCATTCTGCTGGATCTGTAAATAAATGGAAAGAATATGGAAAATTTATTGATATATTAACTTATGATTGAATTAAAATATTACACAGAAGATACAAATAAAAATTGGATATTCAGAATAAAAAATGATAGGGTTCTTAATTATATGTATATTGAAAAGGAAGAATCATATTGGCATGTATGTGGTAATAATATAGATAATCATAAAGAAAATGGGAAAATAATTGATATATTAACTTATGAATGAAATATTATATGGTAAACAAGAATTACAAAAAATAGTATCAATAGAACCTTCAAATAGTTCTGTTGAAATTTTCATTCAAGATAATCAAGGAAATGTTAAATCAGAATTTGTTGAAAACCGTTCATGGATTTTAAGCCATTTTCCTCTAAAAGACTTTAAAAAACTCCAAGGTAATCTTTATTATCAATATGGTAAACAATTTAGAGAAAGAAACGAATTTCAAAAAGCTCGAAGCTATTTAAAAAACTCAGACATATTTTCAATTTATGACCCAAAAGAATCTTTCATGGTTCTAAAGGGTTATACTTATTTTAAAGGATTAAAACACCAAGATGTTACAATTCTTTCATTTGACATTGAAACTACAACAAAAGATTTAAATGATCAATCTAAACTTCTACTAATATCCAATACATTTAGAAAAAACGGCATAATTACTAAAAAGCTATTCTCCTATGATGATTATAATGATGAAGGAGAAATGATTGAAGAATGGTGCAAATGGGTTAGAAAAATGGACCCAAGCATTATAACAGGTCATTATATTTTAGTATTTGATTTGGATTATATTCAATTCATAGCTAATAAATATAATGTTGCTTTAAAATTAGGCCGAGATGGTTCTAATATGAAAGTTAACAATTATGAATCACAATTTAGAAAAGATGGTTCACAATCTTATTCATATTACAAACATTACATTTATGGCCGAGAAATTATTGATGGATACTTTTTAGCTTTAAAATATGATATTGGTAGAAAATATGATAATTATAAGTTAAAGAATATAATCAAACAAGAAGGATTAGAAAAACAAGGAAGAGTATTTTATGATGCTTCAAAAATCAGAGAGAATTATAAGAATCCTACCGAATGGGCTAAAATAAAAGAATATTGTATAGATGATTCTGATGATTCATTAGCAATATTTGATTTAATGAGTCCAGCATTATTTTATTCGGCGCAAATGATTCCCAAACCCTTTCAATTAATATCAGAATGCGCAACAGGTTCACAAATTAATTCAATTATGATGAGAAGTTATTTACAAAATGGTCATAGTTTACCAAGAGCTTCTGATCCTTTTCCTTTTAAAGGTGCAATATCAATAGGAAATTTTGGAATCTATAGAAATGTATTTAAAGTAGACGTTTCAAGTCTATATCCTTCAATAATGATCCAATATGAAGTTTACGATAAAGATAAAGATCCTAATGGAAATTTCTTATATTTGGTAAAAAATCTAACGGAACAAAGACTTATAAATAAAAAATTAGCAAAAGAAACTGGAGATAATTATTATAAAGGATTAGAACAGAGCCAGAAAATTTTAGTGAATTCTGCTTACGGATTTTTAGCTGCGGCAGGTTTGATATTTAATTCTCCTATTAAAGCTGATTTTATTACAGAAACTGGAAGAGATATATTAAAAAAATCTATTTTATGGGCAACAGGAAAAGAATATGACGAAAACAGTTGATTTAATTGGTAAAAGATTTGGAAGATGGTTAGTTTTAGAAATTTCAAACATGGGAAAAAATCCTAGAGTAAAAGTAATATGTGATTGTGGTACAGAAAAAATTATATTAAGTAAAACTTTAGTAGCTAAAAAAGCTAAAAGTACATCATGTGGATGTTATCAAAGAGAAAGAGTAAAAGAATGTTTAGGAAAACCAAATGATGTATCAGCTTTAAATCAATATTATTCAATTTATAAAACTTCAGCAAAACAAAGAAATCATAATTTTAATCTTACTAAATATGAATTCAAACAATTTATTTTTGAAAAATGTTATTATTGTGAAAAAAATCCAGAACCTAGACTTATACATTCTAGAGGATTACTTTTAAATGTAAATGGAATAGATAGAGTTGATAATTCTAAAGGTTATTCTATTGAAAATTGTGTAACTTGTTGTAAAGATTGTAATAATAAAAAATCAGATATAACTAAAAATATTATAATAAAAGCTTATAATTTTCTAATGGGGGATAATAATGCATAATTTTAAGCTTGTAAACGCTGATACAGACAGTATTTCCTTTTCCAAGGGTGATGAGTCATTTATTGAAAAAAGTGAGCGTATAAGCCTTTTAAACGAGATTAATGACCTATTTCCTGAGAAGATCAAGTTCGAAGATGATGGATTCTATAAAACGATTATATGCCTGATGGCAAAGAATTATGTAATGGAAAAGGAAGATGGTACAGTAATTTATAAAGGTTCTGCTTTAAAAGATGCTAAAAAGGAACCAGCCCTTTATCAATTTATGAAAGATATAATAGGTTCAATTTTAAACAATAAAAACAACTATTTAGAGATTTATAATCAATATGTTAAAGAAATTAAGGATGTGAAGGATATAAAACGCTGGGCATCAAAAAAGACCATTACCAAAGCTGTTTTAAAAGCTGAAAGAACCAATGAAAAGAATATACTTGCAGCAATTTCTGAAATCGAGTATAATGAAGGTGATAAAATTTCATTGTATTATGATGAGGAAGATGTTTTGAAATTAGCTGATAATTTTGATGGAAAATATTCAAAGACAAGACTTCTGCAAAAATTGTACAAAACAAGTGAAACTTTTGAATCGATTATTCCAAAGGAAACTTTTATGAACTATTCTTTGAAGAGAAATCAAAAGATATTGGAAGTTTTATGATAAAAAAGAAACACACATTATACTATATGGTAGAATCATTCTTATATAATAGTGATTTTTTTGTAAATTATGATGATGGTGGATTTTTCTTACCCATTTCTGAAGATGATGATCTTATTAAAATTGATCTAGATGAAAATGATGTAAAAATATTGGAATATAAATGAAAAAGAAGAAATGGACTTTAATTTATGATAATAGACCTTCGGAATTATTAGTAGCTGTTGGAATTAAACCTTCTGCTGATAGTTTATTTATTTCATATAGTTATAATGAAACAATATTTTTTGATGATGGATTATTAAAAATGAAACTTGGTAAATTAAAATCTGATGTTAAAATATTGGAATATAAATGATGGTATTATTTTATTATCCAAGATTATGGTTTGGAGATTTTCCAGTAGTTAATTATTGGCCAAAAGATTTATATTTAAAAACTGAAATATTAGCAGGTGAATTTATTATTTGTGAGTATGAATGATTTTATATAGTTGGTATTCAAAATCTTTTAATAAATGGTTCATACAAGATCCAATGATGAAATTATATTTCTATAAATATATAATTGAAAAAGAAACAGATTGGATAGATAGAAAAATAATATTGGAATATGAATGATTAAAGAAATAGTTAATATTTTAATAGCAGAGGGAGGCATGGGAGATTTAATTTGTTCATTAGTATCAGTAAATTACAATATAACTCATTTCCCAGACATTCAATTTCTTGTATGGGTTCCAAATTATTTATTAGATTTTGCAAAACATGTATTACCAAGAGGAACTTCTATTAGAAATTTTACAGAAGCTCAAGATAAATATAATCCAAATTTACCAGGAGTTTCAACAAAATGGTCATCATTCCATACTCCAATGAGAACTCATCCTGTAGATTATTCATTTCATATGTTAAGCGATAAACATATTTATAATATGAATGAAAAGAACTATTTACAAATAAATCCTGAAAAGATTAATATAAAGAGATTTTCATTGCCAGAAAAATATGTAGTAATTTGTTCAGCAGCGGCAGAAAAAGTTAAAGAAATGCCCATAAGTACAATGAATGATTTAATTGAATATATTATTAATAAAGAATATACACCAGTATTTTTAGGTAAAACTCTTGTAGAAACAGGAGTTAAAGGAATAGATATTAAAGCTAATCCTTTAAATATTGATTATAGTAAAGGGATTAATTTATTAGATAAAACAAGTTTATTAGAAGCGGCAAAAATAATGAGTGAAGCAAAATGTGTAATAGGAATGGATGGAGGATTAATTCATTTAGCAGGATGTACAGATGTTACAATAATTGCAGCTTATACTTTAGCCAGCCCCGAACATTTAGCTCCAATAAGAAATGGATCACAATCTTATAAATTCTTTCCAATAGAACCAGATCTAAACATTCCAAATAGATATTATCAAACCAATAATAATTTTAATTATAATGTTGATTATAGAACATTTCCAGGATGGGAAAAAGTTGTAGAAAATATTACAAGTGATAAATTTGTAAAAGTATTGGAAGAGATTTTATGACCTTTTTATATTATATAAATGATGAATTATCTGAAAATCTAACTTCTAATGAGAATTTTTTTATTAATGATATAATTTATAAAGATAATAAGATTATTAAAATATTGGAATACACATGAATTATTTATATATTGTTAAAGTTGATAATAAAAGAAATTCATTAAAAGATGCAATTTTTCAATATTTTACTAAAGAACAATATAAATTTTGTAAATTTTATCCTGAAGATACTTTCATATTGGAATATGAATGATATTTTATTGGATTACAATTGTAATATTAATTTTAATAGGAATAAGTGCAATAATACTTATAATAGATAATTTTGTAATTAATAGAAAAACTTATCTTGTATGGAATCATAAAAAGATGTCTTTAAGATATACACCTCCAGTAGAATGTGGCAAATATCAAATAAAAAGAGAAGAACAAATAATAATGAGTTACAAATGAAAACAGCAATATTTACAACTACTTATCTAGTCCCCCAAGAAAGATTTGATAAAACTGTCAAATTTCTTGATTATTATTCAAGAAAAACTAATTATGATATATACGTTTTAGATAATAATTCTCCATTAGAAAAAGCAATTGAATTACAACTATTATTTCCTCAAATCAAAATTATAAGATATGATGAACATTTTGATAGACCAAGCCATTTAGATTATAAATATCTTTGGAGAGCAGTTTTTGATCTTCAAAACTATTTTAATGAATATGAAAAGATAATTTATATGGATAATGACTTTTATATACTTTCTGATAAAATGTTCAATTATATCAATGATTTAAAAGATTCATGGACCACTTTTTGGTGTAAAATGCATCAATTTCCAGAAACAGGATGCCATATAATTCTTAAAAATGATCCTAACTATACTAACTTTATTAAAGATTTAACTTTACAAAATTTTATAAACCTGTATAATAATAGTTGTATGGAAAATACTTTGCCCGTTTCAAAAATTGAGAAATCATTCAATGGTGATAGATTTGGGGAATTAAAAGATCCTCCAAAATTAGATGGATTGGATTTTTGGGCGCAAGCGAAATTGGAGGATAGGATTGAACTTTAATATTCTAGCTTATAGATTAAATCAACCTATTCATGGTAATATTCATGATCCTTTTTATTGGATTCCAACAGTTTATTCAGGATATGTAGAAATATTTAGATTAGTTGAATTTAGAGAATATAATGACTAAATTATGGTATAATACAAGAAAAGTATGGAAACATATGCCATTCTCTTCAACAAGGAAAAATTATACTATACATTTCACAGGTAAGAAAAATATTATATCTGATAGAGAAATAATATATGAAGATGATATTTTAATAATGGAATATAAATGATATTAGTTTATTGGAGCGAAATATATGCAGATCCATTTAAATTATATCCAATAGAATATTATTGTAATATACCAGTTAGTAAAGTTCATATAAAAGTAATGGAGTATAAATGATTTGTATCATACCTTGTGCCGGATTTGGAAAACGAATGGGAATGAAAAAGAACCAATCCAAAGAAATGCTCCCAGATACTGATTTTAAAAATGATCATATAATTGATTATAGTATAAATATTTGTAGAACATTAGAAATTGAACCAATAGTAGTTACAAGAAAAGAGAAGAAAGATTTAATTAATTATTTAAAAGAAAAGAAAGTTAAATACATCATTTTTAATCCAAATGAACATAATGAATGGTATGATTCAGTTTTAGCTTCACAAGCTCATTGGGATGAAGATAATTTATTAATTCTACCAGATACAAGATTCTTACCAATATTTCCAACTATTTCTGATATTAAAAAAGGATTGGAATTGGGAAATGAAGCAGTATTTGCAGTTCACAAAGTTAATGACCCACAAAATTGGGGAATAATTAAAGATTATTCTTTATTTGAAAAACCTGAAAATATGGAAGGTCCTCAAAGAGCTTGGGGATTAATAGGTTTTAAAAAATCTTATGGATTTAATTTATTTAGTCGAATGAAGATGAAAAATCAAGAATTAGAACATGCAGGATTTGTATATTTAAATAGCTTTTTGGATATTACAAGAGGTAAATAATGGGAGTTTTTAAAGTAAAAAAGATTACCAATATTAATGATGTAAAAGTCAATGATGAACTTCCTGAATCAGATTTCGCATCAATGACCAGTGAAGGAAATTTCGTACAACTTGAATATATTGATGATGAACATACAAAAGAACCTTATAAAGTCAAGCCAGGAATTTGGGCAGTACAAAAAGTAGGTATGAGTTTAAAATTAGAAGCTACAAGCTTTGTAAGTGATAAAATATTAGATTCATTTGTAAGTACAAAGAATATTACTGATAAAATTGATTGCTTTTTCAATAAAATTCCAGTTTATAAGGAATTGGGATTTGAAGTGGCGAAAAGAGCAGCTTTATTATATGGTCCCGCAGGATGTGGAAAATCGACCAGCCTTGCATTAGTAGCAAACAAATATACAGCAGATAATAAAACAGCAGTCATAATATGGCATACAGATAAATTTGAGTCATACCAAATTAAGGATTTTATCAAATCTTTTGAATATGATGGAGTTGAAAAGCTCATTTTGATTATAGAGGATGTTGGAGGAGCAGAAATTGAAGGTGCTCGAATGAAATCTGACAGTTCCCTACTTTCATTATTAGATAATCAAGAAAAAACCTTTAAGATTCCAGTATTTATACTCGCAACAACAAATTATCCTGAAAATTTCATGGGCAATCTTACAAACCGTCCTAATCGATTTGACGATAAAATAGAAGTATCCTATCCAGAAGCAAAACAAAGAGAAGAATTATTATCATTCTTTTTAAAAGAAAGTCCTTCACAAGAAGCAAAAGATCTGATATTATCTAATAAGACAAAGGAATTTTCAGCGGCTCATATAAGAGAGATAGTGATAAGGTCAAAAATATATGATAAATCAATTGAAGCTGTCATTACAGAAATGCACAAAGAGATTGAGAAGTATAAGAAAGCCTTTGCAGAAGAACGAAAAATGGGATTCGAAATTGATGATTAATGGATATTATTGTTTTGATAGTGAACAATTTCATTATTTTCAATCACATTCTTCTTGCAAATCTTGTAATTTTGTATTAGAATATATAAATGATTAACTAAACAAAAGGGAGAAATAGATGAAGCCAGGAAATATTAAAGATGTAATGGATTTAGCAAAAAGAGCACGAGAAAGAGGTCATAGATTTAATCCATGTTTTGTAAGTCCTCCAGGAGTTGGAAAATCAGAAATCGTTCAACAATGGTGTAAAGAAAATGGTTACGATTTTATTGATATTAGATTAGCTTATAAAGAAGCTCCTGATATGATCGGATTTCCACAACCAAGAGAAGTTACCGATAAAAATGGTACAGTAAGACAAGTTTGTTTATATTTTACCCCAGAAATTTGGCCAACAGAAGGTAAGGGAGTTATTTTCTTAGATGAAATTAACCGAGGTACAACTTCTGTTATGAATACTTGTATGCAACTTTTGACTGATAGAAAGATTGAAAAATACTCACTTCCTGAAGGATGGATAATTGCTGCCGCGATAAATCCTGAAAATGAACACAATGATGTAAATACAATGGATACAGCTTTAAAAGATCGTTTAGAAATCTTTGAAGTAAATTATGATAAGAAAACATTTGTATCCTTTATGAAAGATTCAAGCTGGGATAAAAATATCGTTATGTTTGTAGAATCAAATATGTGGTCATATTCCAAACCAGAAGATGTTGGAGAAACAGCGGGAAATAAATATCTATCCCCAAGAACTTTAAGCAAATTAAATGCAGCTTTAAAATCTGATATTCCAAAAGATATGGAATTAGATTTCTATGAAGGAATTTTGGGTAAAAATGTCGGGAGAGCATTTTTCCAATTTATGAATGATGAACAACCAGTACTTTACAAAGATATTGTAAAGAATCCAGCTAAAGCATTTGAGAAGCTTAAAAGATTCAGTGATCCTGCAAAATACATGGCTGGACACATTTCTTTAACAATCAAAGATATTGTTGAAAATCATGATATTGATGATGAATTGTTAGTAAAAGTAATTTTAAACATTCCAGCTGATAGTGGACCATCACTTGTAAGTGAATTGGAATTTAAAAGAAAAGATCCAACTCTCTTAGATCGTTTGTTAAAAAATTATCCTGCTGTAAAGAAATACTTTAAGGATGTTTTGAATAAATAATGATTTTCATAGTGTATTTAAATACGAGAGGGAGATTTTAAGATATGACTAAAACAGAGGAACTTTTACAGTCATGTATTTATAAGATAGTAAGGGATAATGCTTTTATTGGTGGTTTGTTACAAGAATTAACTTTTAAATTTAGTAATGAAGTACCAACAGCTGCGATTGGTTTTGATAAAAAGACCCAAAAGTATGAATTATACTTCAATCTTGACTTTTTTCAGAAAATGGAGAAGGAACAAAGAATTGCAGTATTAATGCATGAAATCCTTCATTTTCTTCATAAACATCTATTTCGATGGATGCAAATGAAAGTTGATGAAAAGGACCGATTTTTATGGAACATTGCAGCAGACATGGCCATAAACCAATACATTGAAAACCTCCCAAAAGGCTCTATAAGCATAGATAATTACAAAGATGCTAAAGGACAGCCTTTTCCAAAATTCCAGCCCATGGAAGCCTATTACGATCTAATACAACAGAATAGAGAAGGAGATAAGACCAAAGGACAGGATTTAAAAGATCCTAATGGTGAACCTTCAAAAGATAAGAACGGAAATTCTATTGTTGATCCTAATGGAAAGCCTTATGATTCCAAAGGAACGGGCAATGAGGGATCAAATAAGGAAGAATTGGACAAATATACAGCAATGGATGAGCATAAATGGGAAGATCTTTCAGATGAAGAAAAAGAAAGAATGGCTAGAGAAGCTGAAAAGCTTATTAAACGAACCATTGAAAAAACAGCTTATAGTCATTCAAATATTCCAGGATATGTTGAAGATTTCTTAAAAGATTTAAGTGCATATTTAAGGAAATTGAATTATAAAGCTATTTTAAGAAATGCAATAAAGAAAACAGTAATGAGTCAAGATAGAGAAAATTCATGGAAGAAACCTAATAAAAGATTTGGAGAAGTAGCCCCTGGAACTTCTTTAAGTAGAACTCCAAGAATTAATATGTATGTTGATACTTCAGGATCAATTTCTTATCAAGAACTTACAGAATTTTTAAGTATTATTGATGGATTTTTAAAAGCCGGAAATAAAGATTGTAGATTAGTTTTATGGCATACAAATCCTTATTATAATAAGAAATATAAACTTAATAGTAAATTAGATTCAAAAGTAGTTCAAGCAGGAGGAACAGATCCTCAACCTACTTTAGAATTGATTCAAAAAACTAGCCCCGATCTTTCTATTATTCTAACAGATGGATTTTATGATAAATCTAATATTAAATTACATAGTGATGTAATATGGATTATTAGTAAAACTGGAAATAAAGATCATCCAAATTCTCATATTGGGAAAACGATTCTTTTAGAAGGAATTAAGTGAAAAAAAGTTTAATATGGATTCCTAAATTAGGAATTAGAAGATGTATAAGAGGTGATATGTTTAAATACGAAACTCTTATATTGGATTATGAATGAAAAATTTAATTTGGTTGAATAATTTAAAATGTTTTATTTGGATTAAAAGAATAGGTGGTACACATGAAACTTTTATATTGGAATATAAATGATAGTAATTTTAAAAGATGAAGTAGTAGGAAAATCTTTACGTATTCCCATAATGATTGGAATTTCGGTATCAGTAAAATTTACATTAACTTCAATAGCTAACTCTCAAATTATTGATTGTGAATTTTTAAGAGGAAAAGAATATAAAGCAAAATTAAAAAAAGATCCATTAATAGGAGATGAATTTTATTTTATAAAACCAGAAAATTCTTCTAAAATATTTAAATTTGATAAATATGTTATTGATAAACACTTTTATATTAAAACAGAAAAACAAATACATCAAGAGAAATTTGATAAGAAAATGGATAAGATACTGAAATGATTCAATTATATTATATAGATAATACATGGTATGAAAATACTTACGAATTCATTGATTTTTCTAATGGTAGGAATTTATTGAACAAAAGTAAAAAAGAGATGTCCAGATTTGTTTATAAAGATTATAACGATACTGTTAGAGTTAATAGTGATTATATGTATAAATTAAAGCTTATTTTTGAAATTAGTGCTTGATTTTTGATTAAAGATTTGATATAATGAATATTATTAACTAATAAGGAGATAATAATGGAAACAGTAACATTTCACGATTCAAAGAATAATATCACTTTTACGATTAAGAGTGAATTTGTAGAAACTTGTCCCGAATTTAAAACCACTCCCACGAAAGAATTAGTAGAAAAGCACAATATCTTTAAATTCTTTCACAATCCTAATGGTCCATCAGTAACTGACCATAAAACCAACACTATTACATATTTTTTAAATGGTCATTTGGTTGAAGGTGAAGAATTGGAAAAGATTAAACATCGTGAACAATTCAATGGTAAAATGGATAAAGTTTTAGCAGATGAATCAGCTTCATAAAATATGAATAGATTATTTATTGTAAATGAACCATTAACTTATAAATGGCATTTAGAAAATAATCATGGAGTTCATTATTTCAGTAATGATAAAGTATTAGTTAAGTATGCTGTAGTTATTGATTATAGTAAAGGAATATATATTTGTATTTATGATTGATCTAGATGAGTATAAAAATAAGAAGAAGCTCAAAGATATTGTAAAAGATCTTGAAGATTGTAAAATTAAACTTACAGGATCTTTAAATCTTTTAGAAGTTCATAAGAAATATATTCCTATAATGGAATCGATAAGTGTTTTACATAATAGTCGAACTCTTATAGAAATTCATTTAAACAAGTACAAGAATTTACTAGAGAAAGAATTAGAATGAATTGGAAAAGCTTTTATAAAAGAATTCCTAAACAAGTTAAAGTAGGTCAAAATACCTATGAGGTTGTTTGGAACAAAGGTTTTTCCCGCGATAAAAAACAATTAGGGGAAACAAGATTCTTTAACGAGAATCCGCAAATTGTTATTAATTTAAATCAACCGATAGAAGAAGCTGTTCATACTTATTTTCATGAACTTTTACACATATTTAGTGAAGAATATGGTGCAAGATTGACAGAAAATCAAGTAATAGTTCTAGAGCAGGGACTAAAGGACATTCTAGCCCCTAATAATATATTTACCAAAGGAGTCAAAAGTGATACGACCAAACCAAGAAAACGGTGAGATATTAAAGGCTTACGTCCAACTAGTTCAAACAACAGGAAGGTTTCCAAATTGTAGGGAAGTAGAAAGATTAATCACAAGTGATAGGCAAGTTAGAAAACATTTTGGAGGATATACAGCTTTAAAAGAAACAGTAATTAAATTTCATCCAGAACTGTTAGAATTTGATCAAACACATGAAAATGAAGCTAAAGTATTAGTATTTGATATTGAAACTGCTCCTATAACAGCTCACGTTTGGGGATTATGGGAAAATAATGTATCATTGAATCAAATAGTTAAAGATTGGCATGTTTTAAGCTGGAGCGCAAAATGGTTAGGAAATCAAGAGATACTATACAAAGATCAAAGAAAAAATAAGAATGTAGAAGATGATACTGAAATATTAAAAGGTATCTGGAAATTATTAGATGAAGCAGATGTTGTAATTACCCAAAATGGTAAGAGTTTTGATGTTAAGAAACTTAATGCTCGATTTGCTTTAAAAGGAATGAAACCGCCAAGTAGTTTTAGACACATTGATATTTGTCGCGTGGCTAAAAAACATTTTGGATTTTCAAGTCATAAATTAGAATATATGACCGATAAATTATGTAAGAAATATAAGAAGTTAAAGCATAAGAAATTCCAAGGCCATGAATTATGGACCCAATGTTTAGCTGGTAATTTAAAAGCTTGGAAAGAGATGGAAAAGTATAATAAATATGATGTATTATCATTAGAAGAATTGTATTATATTTTAATTCCCTGGGACAATACCATTAACTTTGATATTTATACAAATAAAGAAGAAAATATTTGTAAATGTGGAAGTAAGAAATTTGTTAAAAAAGGATTTTATTACACTGCTTCTTCAAAATATCAGAGATATCAATGTATTAAATGTTATGCAGAATCAAGGGATAATATTAATTTATTACCAAGTCATAAGAAGGATTCTTTGAAACGTGGCATTACAAGGTAAAATGATATTAACTTATATAACTTCTGTATATTATATAGGTAATATTCATCATATTGAATTTTGGTACGGTCCAGTAAATAATTATTTATCCAATAATTATGGTGATGAAGAAAAGATAATATTGTATTATGAATAAAATGTACTATATTTTTGATACAGGAATGTATCATATTGGAATTCAAACTGCATATAGTATAAGGTATTTTGATTATTCTCATAATGATTGGACATCTATTATTAATAGAAAGATACATTACAAAGATATTAGATATGTATTAAATTATGAATAAATTAATATTAGTACTTTCATTTTTATTATTACTTGTAACTATTTTGTATAGAAGATGAATAAACTTTTATTAGATGGTACTGGTATTTTTGGTAAAACTAAATATTGGATTATGAAAGATGATAGATTATATGAATCAATAAGTATGCGTTTATTGGAAAACACAGTTAATGATTTAAATATTAAAAATGATAAAGTTATATTAGAATATGAGGATTAAGTGAAAGAATTTGATTTAGAAGATTATGAAGAAGCTTCGGAACCAACAGAAGAAATTGTATATAAACCAATGCAATATATTACAATGCCTAAATGTTTTCAAGATTCTATAGGATTGCCAGGAATTCCATTAGGACATTCAACAATGCTTTATGGACTTTCAGATTCTGGAAAAACTGATGTCTTGTTAAAGATAGCAAGAGAAGCTACAAAACAAGAAATTCTACCAATAATTGTAATTACTGAAAATAAACTTGATAAAGATAGATTAGATTCCATGGGTTTGGAACATAAAAAGAATTGTATCATAAAAGAAGATCTTACAACATTAGAAGATGTTTATGATTATATTTCAATGAAAGTAACTGATATAAAGAATAATAAGCTTAAAATGAATACATTGATTCTATGGGATTCAGTTGCCGGAACTCCTTCAAAAGATTCCTTTGAAATTGCAAAAGATGGTAAAATAACTAAAAAGTATGGTCCACAAAAGAATGCTCAAACAATTGGATATTTTAATCCTATTATTATGAAACTTGTTACAAGTACAAGACAAATGGATTGTGATTATTCTTTAGGACTTTTTATGTTAAATCAAGCTTATAAGAATATGCCCGAATTTCCAGGAGCACCAGTAACAACGGTTCCAAATGGCGGGGAAAAGATTTGGTTTCCAATTTCTTTAGCCATTGAGATTAAAGAAGGAAAACGCATTAAAATCACTAAGGATGGAAGAGATTTAGAAGTTGGACTTGTGAGTAAACTTAAAGTTAAAAAGAATCATATAACGGGTATAAACTCATCTGGAGAGATTGTACTGGCAGGTTCTGAAATGTTTGAAAATGATGATAAGCTTATAAAGGATTTTAAAGAGAGGATTAAAAATGAAAGCTAAGTATTTAATACCATTTTTATTACTAATTTCAATAGGTTGTATAAATAAACATGAACAATCTAGACCTAAATATCATATTGGACAAATTGTAGGTAATGGATATTGTAAAGGAATGATAGCATCTGTTATATATTTAATGGATTACTATGAATATTATATATTAGATGCAGAATGTGGAAATAGAATATATAATCATGTTATTTTAAGAGAAGATGAGATAAAATGAAGCTTAAATTATATATTTTAGTTGACAAAGATAAAAGAATTTGTTATACTAGTGATAATAGAAAACAAGTTCAATATTTTAAAAAATCTATTGAAGCAAATAATAAAAACCTTAAAATTGTAAAACTAACAGGAGAAATAAAATGACCAAATACGCCGTATCAGAAGAGTCCCTCAATTCTATTCTAAACTATCTAGCATCAAGACCTTTTGCTGAAGTTTATAAAATTGTACCACTTCTTCAAGTTCCAAATGTAGAACTATTGGCACAAGAAGCTCAAGCAGAAGCATCTGAAGTATCTGAAGTATTGGATAGTCAAGAATCAGCATCATAATGATCGGAGGGGATAAATGTCGGGAATTAAGCATGATTCTGAAAAAGAACCATTAGATCTTTTACCACCAGAAGCTTTATTTGAGATAGGAAGAGTTTTAGCTGCCGGAAAGAAAAAATATGGCACAGCAAATTGGGCCAAGGGAATTACAATTTCCAGACTTCTGGCAGCTTCTTTAAGACATATCTTTCAATTTTTAAAAGGTGAAGATTATGATAAAGAAACTAAAACACTTCATATTGCAAATGCTGCTTGTAATTTAATGTTTGCGATTTGGATGATGAAAAATAGACCTGACCTAGATGATCGTTGGATCAAAGGAGTTAAAAATGGCAAGAAAAAAGGCAAATAAATATGGATGGAGTGATAATCCTTTAATTCTAATTAAACAGTTAGAAAAAGAAATGATTCCTGATATTAAAGCTGGATTAAAATTAAATCCTAAAACAATCAAGAATCTACAAAAAATAGATGAGATCTTTAAAAAAGGATTAAAAAATGGTAAGAAAAAAAGATAATACATTAAAACTTATGAAAAAAGTTGGTAAAGATTTAGATATAGTATTAAAAAATAAACATAAATTAAATCCTAGTACATTAAAGAATTTTAAAAAGATTGATTCTTTATTTGAAGATTTATTTAAAGATATTGATTCACTTGGAAAAAAGAAATGATAACAAACGAGTATCTAAAAGGATACATAAACGCTCTAGATAATATTAAATCTATTGTAAATACTTACAAAATTGATTCAAATAATAATCATTCACTAGAAGCTTTTAATGATGTTTTAAATTATATTGAACAAGTAAGAAATAATTACAAACAATTAGTAAAGGAATTAAACGAGAAGAATGATTAATTTGAATGAAGCTCTTATGTATTTTTTTAAACTTTCAATATTATTTTTCATAAGTTCAATTGTTTTATCAGTAATATTTCACAAATTAACAAAGAGGATTAAACGATGCAACTAAAAGTTAAGAAAACAGATTCAACTGCTTACCCTTTGGAATATAAAACAGAAGGATCAGCAGCTTTTGATTTAACAAGCATTGAAGAAGTTACTATTACATCAGGAGAAACAAAAGCAGTCAGAACAGGGTGGTCTTTCGAAGTTCCTCCAGGTTTTGAACTAGAAATTAGACCAAGATCAGGACTTTCTTTAAGTTCTAATATTAGAATCAGTAATTCTCCTGGTACTATTGATTCTGATTTTAGAGGAGAGGTTAAAATTATTGTAGATCTTCTAATGAAAAGATTTCCTGAAACATATACAATAGTCAAAGGACAAAGAATTGCCCAAGCTCTTTTAAAGAAGGTTGAACAAGCAGAAATTGTAGAGATAGAAGAACTTTCTGAAACTGAAAGAGGAACTGGTGGATTTGGAAGTACAGGAAAATGATCCAATCTTTTGGTCAAGTCTTATTTCTATTCCTAGCATTTTTAATGATTATATTCATTCCCGATTCATTTAAAAGGACAACAGATGGCAAAGACACGTCATGCAAAACCAGACGAGTTCCAAAAGGAACAAATAAGAAATCTAAGAAAACAATTAAAACAAAGAGATCAAAAAATAAGACAGTTAGAAAAACTTCTAGGTTATAATCAAAATAGAGATGAATCTAAAAAGGATTCAGTAATAGAAGAATTAAATGTATGTGAGCATTGTGGAAAAGGGTTTGTAGTTGAAACTGTTTTTGAAGGAATTAAAAGGAAGTTTATAAGCTGTACAGTGTGCGATTATAAATCTAGGGCAATCAAAATATGAACGATTTAAAGAATCTTAAAACTCTAGAATATCTATTAAAAGATAAAAACTACTTTGGATATAAATTTTATACTGTTTTTAGACATATTGAATATGATAGTTATGAAATAACTTTTCTTAATGATGAAAATAAATATTTTAGAATTCAATTATGTCATGGATTAATTTTAGGTATGGAATACAATAATTTAATAGGATATATTGATAATATGGTCCATAGTTCCTCAGATTTTAAAAAACTCGCTCATAATCAACAATTTATGAACAAATTTGATAAGATGTTACATGAGTAATATATCATATAGATTTAATTCAGTAATAGGATTATTAGAAGCTGGTATTATAACACATAAAGAAGCTATAGAACTTTTAGATTTTAGTAATGTATATTATATTAATAATAAATTAATGTGTTTTAGAAAATTTGATATAATAGAAGTATTAAGATATGAGTAAAAAGAAAAAAGATTATAGTTCAATAGAAAAGGATAATGAAGCATTTGAAAAGCATAAATTCAATTTTGTTAAGAATGCTTTAAGAATCGCAACTTACAAGTGGCCATATTTTTCTAAAGCTCTTGCGCGACAAAGACTTGAAAGAGGATTATATCAATGTGAATCTTGTAAAGGAGCTTTCGGTCCAAAACAAATTAATCGGGATCATATTGAACCTGTAGTAGCAGTAACAGGATGGTCAGGATGGACAGATTATATTAATAGATTATTCGTTAAGAGTGATGGAATTCAAATATTATGTATATCATGCCACGAAAACAAGAGTTTAGTTGAAAATCAAATGAGGAAAAAATATAATCAACCTATTATTAAAATTCGAAAAAAGAAGAATAAATGAAAACTGGTGTGTATAAAATAACAAATATTATAAATAATAAAATTTATGTAGGAAGTTCTTGGAAATGTATTATAAAAAGATGGAGATGTCATAAAAGTAATTTAAAAAAGAATAAACATACTAATAAACATCTTCAAAGATCATGGAATAAACATGGAGAAGAAAATTTTAAATTTGAAGTTTTAGAATATTGTGAGCCTTTAAAATGTATGGAAATAGAACAATATTATATAGATACATTAAATCCCGAATTTAATATATGTAAAAGAGTTGAAGGTAGGATAGGTTGTAAATTATCTAAAGAACAAATTGAGAGATTAAGGGTAATAAATACAGGTAGACCTGCGTGGAATAAAGGAAAACCATTTCCAAAAGAAACACGAAAAAGAATGTCTGAATCTAGAAAATTAGGATTAAAAAATGGAACTGTTAAATCTTGGAATAAAGGAAGATCATTCCCATCAAAAGGACCAGTTTATTGTTCAAATGGTAAAATTTATAAATCTGTAAGAGATGCAGCAAAAGATTTAAAAGTTAAACCAAATACAATAGTTAAAGCTTGTACTGATAAAAAGCAAATAAGAAAGGTTAAAAAATTTATAGTATCTTATGATAATATTAATAATGCGAGTAAAGAATAATCAAAAACCAATTAAGATGAAGAAAAGAAAGAAATGAAAGATCCTTTAAAATTATTTAAAAGACTTGGAATAAAGTATTATGATATAATGGATTTTTTCAAAGAACCTTTCACATATAAACCATATTATAATTCAAATATATTAAAATATTATAAAAAGAAAATATTGGTATATAAATGAAAGGTGCTTTCATAGAAGCTGCTAAATATTTAATGGGATTTTATAATTTTTATCCATGGGAAATTAAAAGATTTAGTAAATTAAATTGGCTAATATATGGTGATATAAAAATATTGAGGTATAAATAATGGCTGCAACATTTATGGGAATTTCAGATATGAGTAAAATTTTTAAAGAATTATATGCAGATTATTTTTCACCATGGAGATATGATGGAAAGAAATTAACTTATAATGAAGGTCATCTTTGGACTTCACCCAAAGTTGCTCCTCCTAAAAAAGATTTGATAGTATTGGAATATAAATAATGGGAAACTCAAATTATTATGTATATGATTCACCACACTGGGTTTCAGAAAATAATATACTCACTTATATAAGCTTTTATATTCCTTATGAAACTAAACAAACGGAAATATTAAGATATGAATGAATATCAACAAGAAACTGATTGGATCTATGAAAAATGTATATGGTTAAGTAATGGATTTTATTGGTATAATTCAAAATATGAAATAATTCAAATATTTCAATTGACAAATGAATAACTATTTGATATAATGGGTAATATATGATTCAAAAACTACAAGACTTATTAAAGACAATTTTAACTAAATTGAACTTTCTAGACTATCAACAACAGTTATCTATAAGCAATATAACAGTTGCTGTATTTGTATTTATAGCCGCGATAAGAATGGCTTTTGGAGGTTCGGATTTAAATCTTGGATTCTTCATATGGAAAATACAAGTTATAGATATAGGTGGAACATTACCAGTTTTCTACTCGCTTTTAAATTATGCACATAAAAGACATATTAACAATCAAAATAATGGAGATAATAGTAAATGAATAAACTTAAAGACCTTCTAGTTAAATTAAAGAGTAACTTATCTATTCCTTTAAAAGTTGGAATAGTAGGATTCGCTCTTTTGAGCGGATTTGTAATAATTAAACATTTAAAACACGAAACAAATCTCGGAGATTCAAGTGTAATGATTGTAAATCATGAAGTAACTCATGGTGGTACAGGAATTATTCTACGATCAACAAGCGGTGAATCTAGTATTCTTACAAATGATCACGTTTGTCGAGCAATTAATACAGGTGGAATAGTAATTTCTCCAACTGGAACATATCAAATTACAAAGATGCTTGAATCAGAATTAAGTGATTTATGTTTAATATCAGTAGCAGCAGATTTGGGAGTTAATACAAAAATTGCTCAAAAAGCTCCAGAATTTTATGAAGAAGCACAAGTTTCTGGACATCCAGCTTTGATGCCCAATGTTATTTCTACAGGTCATTTCTCAGGAAGATCAATTATTCAAGTTATGACAGGAGTTAGAAAGTGTACTGATGAAGAATTATCTGGTCAACTTGGAATTATTTGTGCATTTTTTGGTGGAATTCCAGTAGTTAAGAACTTTGAATCTATTCTTGTAACAGCAACAATTATGCCAGGAAGTAGTGGATCTGGAGTTTATAATAAAGATAAAGAACTAAGTGGTGTAGTATTTGCAGGGAAAAGCGATTTTGGTTATGCATGGACAGTTCCTTACGAACAAGTTGTAAACTTTCTATTTAAAGAACATAAACATCTTAAAACTAAAGTTGTTTCTCAAGAAATTAATATTCTTAAAGAAGTCGGTCAAGAAAATAAAACAAAAGAAGTATTACAAAAATGTGCTCAAGAAACGAATGAAGAGATTTTAAACTTTTGTGAGATACTTAAACAAGATATGACATGGGTAAAATAATGTTAGATTTATGGAATAAGATTAAAACATGGGCTTTAGGAATTGTTTCTGTAATAGGAGCAATTTTAGCTGCTCTTTTTTGGTACGAAAAAACAAAGAATGCAGATTTAAAAGCTAAAGATGATAATATTGAAACAAAGAGTAAAGTAGCTCAAATTAATCAACAAATTGATGATTTAGAAAAAGAAACAAAGGATAAAGAAAATGAACCACAAACTAAAGAAAGCTTGCTTGATTTCGTTAATAATGTTAACAAGCCTAAATAGTTTTGCTCAACAAGAATCTGTATATTTAGATAAAGGAACTCCAGCTCCATTCTTTGGATACCTTTTACCAGAAGATACTGTAATTACATTAAGAAATAACACTCTCGAAAGAGATATGTATAAAACTGAATCTACTTTAAAAGATCAGCAAATACAACTTCTATCTACTCAAAATGATAATCTTTCCAAGACATTAGAAAGTACATCAAGTTTAAATGCTTGGGAAAAGATTGGATTTTTTGTAGGTGGAGTTTTAATTACAGGGTTAGCGATTTCAGGTGCCCATGCAATCTACCATTAAATTAGTAATTGGTACTAATCCTTTTGTTAGAAGTTATTGTTTTATAATAGAAGATGAATATAGTTTTAGAAATTTATTACCTTCTCGATTAGTTTTGGAATATGAATAACAAATTATACTACGATAATCAAAAAAATGATCCAGATAAATTTGTAATATTCTTTCAAGAATCGAATTTAAAATATTATAATACTAGAGTTGACGATTGGGTTTATTCTGGAATTCATGTAATAAAAGATATAAATAAATTAGTTAGAATAATGGAATATGAACAAACTATATTATAATACAAATCCTGATTTTGGATGGTTTATTAAATTTAACAATACAGATGGTTTACATTTTAATAAATTAGAAATCTTTCAAGAAGTTGAAAATGGACAAAAATCTACAGATATACTGATAATGGAATATGAAGAAGATAATAACAGAACTAACGGATGAAGAACTCCTAGAGATAATAAAGAATAAGCCCGAAGGTGAAGAATTATATTTTAAAAATGATGTAACAGATTTTATCTCTTTTTATAATATAAAATCAGGCAGATTTAAAGTACCTCCAAAACTATTATATAAGTTATATGTAAGATGGTCAGAAATTCCAGTTCAACATCAAACATTTACTACAACTTTAACTGATCTTTTTCCTCATATTAAAAAGGGACAATATTATACCCTTTTATTAAATAGAGATACTTTTAATTTAAAAAGCACATTAGATTTATTAGGTAAAAAGAACAATAAGATTAAGCAGAAAAGATTCAAACAACACTTTGATAAATTCTTAGAAAAGTATGAGATTAAAAGGGGAAAGAAATACATTAAAAATGAGATTTTATACAATTTATATGATAAATGGACTTATAAAAACAATAACAAGAATCCCCTCGGAGTTGCACAATTTAATAACTTTTGTAAACTCTACTTTAATCACAAGGTAGTGAATCAAGAATTTTGTTTTGCAATAAATGAATCTCTATACAAACATTTAACAGAGGAGATAGTAACATTAATAAAGGAAAAACATGCCAAGCAAAAAGAAAAATCGAAGATCAAACGCGAAATATCCCGCTTTAGAGAAAAATTTAAATCTCAAAACAAGAACTGAACAAATAGATTTTGATTATATTGATCAGTTACCAGAAAAATGGACTGATCCTAAAACAGGTAAAACTTGTAATCCCAAACAATACTTGAATGATTTCGTAAATGAATCAATTCATGCTGATTTCAAATCAAATAAAAGACTTCATAAGAAGAAAAAGATTGAAGATCCTAAAAATGAAGATCTCCGCAAACTATTAGATCTCATTTATATTAAAGTTAAAGAACTAGTAGGATTAATAGATAATTCAAAAACCAACAATAAATTAAAGATTAAGCTTAAAAAATCTATTAGTAAACTTAAAGTTCAAATTAGAAAACAAATTAAAGGTGATTTTTCATTTATTGAAGATTACTTCCAAAAAGAAGCATATGATAAGAATAACTCAAGGAATAGATGTATTTTAACTCGCGCAAAGGCCCAAGGAAAGGCTATAAGTATAGATGATATGCCAGTAGGAGCTTATGTTACAAAGAATGTAGAGGATGAGGTAATAGATCTTATAGATGGTTTAAAACTTGCCCAGAACCTTAAGGATGAGAGTGACCAATCCGCTGATTGAAGCTAAAAACGCGACAAATACTAAAACACCTTTAGTTTTATCCATATAAGATTCAATAGGTTCTAATCTTCCTTCGATGATTTCTGTACGTCTAATATGTTCAGAGAGAGAAACTTCTTGTTTAGCTAATGTAACATCTACAGAATCAAGACGAGTATCTAAAACATCAATTTTACCTTCGATTCTTTTTAATATATCGTCCATATTATTCCTTATCTGGTGTGATTAGTTTGCGTGTTAAAGGGTTTTGCATTATGAGAAAGATGGCTCTATTCTTTTCACCTTCATCATCATTATCAATCGCTTTATTCAAATGATCAGCATAAAATTGTAAACCTGGTTGTTGTTTAATTTTAGCTGCCACTTCTTTTAAAGAATCATCTGTAGCATTATAAAGATTCTTAGCTATCTTTGAAGATGGATTATCACCACTTCCAAATTTACTTTGAATTTTTGCTTGTCCAAAAGGATTCGTAATAACAGAAGCAGGTGTAGCTGGAAGAGTTTTTTGAACTAATTGACCAGCTGGAGTATCAACAGCTTTTGAAGCAATATTTAAACCTTTAGCTGCTAACATTCTAGCTTCGCGGCCAATTGGATTTCCAGTCAATAATGTCGAAGGTAGATTTAAAGTACTAGCAACAGCACTACCAGTACCTTTATCCATTAATTTCTTAGCAGCAGTATTATAAGTATAAAGATTACTTAATGTTTGATTTGTACTTTTAATAGCTTCAGAAGCTTGAGGATCAACAGTTTCAGCCAAATCTTCAATATGTTGTCTTACAATACCACTTAATCTTTTTACAAATTCAGCTTCGGGTTTTAAATCTGAAGCAGGTTGATCAAAAGCAGCTGAGGCTAAATCCGTTGCTTTACTTTGTAAACCTTGTTTATAAGATATTAATTGTTGTAAATCACCATCAGAAGCAGATAATTTTTCAATATAAGGAATATATTTCTTTTCAATTTTATCCATTATAGCATTTTGATCAGGATCAGTTCCTAAACCTTCTCTAAAATCATATAAGAATTTAGCAGTTTTATCTCCAATATGACCAGCTTCTTCTAAATTATCTGGCATATTTTGTTCTAATTTCGATTGAACATCGGGTATAATTTTATTTAATTTTTGATAGTTATTATCAATAGCTTCTAATGATTTATCATAGATTGCATTTGCCCCGCCGGTTAAAGACATTGCACCCTCATCCATAGCAGTTTTACCAATACCTTTTATAATATCAGATCCTTGAGCAACTTTACCAGTTTCTTGATTATAAACTCTAGCAAGCTCTTTAGAAGGTTTAATTCCAACAGCTTTTGAAGCCATTTTAGAACTAGCAACTTCTAACGCTTCAGGAGATAAAGCTTCGACACCTTTAGCAATTCCAGCTCCTAAAGCACCCCCAGCAGCTCCTAATCCAGCTCCTAACGCAGTATCTTTAGCCATACCACCCAAGTCCTCAGAATCAGAGGTTCCAAGCCCTGTAGCAGCTCCTAAAGCAGCTCCACCGCCAATTGTACCTAATTTAGCAGCAATAGCTTCTGGAGCTAAGGCAATAGATCCAACACCACCAGCAACATTACCAAGACCATAAGTCCAAGGGTTTTGTTCTTGAGCTGCTGAATTCTTAGATCTTTGAATATCTCTGTATTGTTTATAAAGATCTTCCATTGAAGCTTTTTCTTCACCTTTTTCAGGTAAAGCTTTATGTTTTAAAGCTTGTAAAGCACCCATCATTTCATCAGAATAACCTAAAGTAGCACCTTGAGCGGCACCCCTTAAACCTGATTCTAATTGACTAACGGGTTCTTGTTGAGATTCTAAAGCAGATTGTTTTACAGGATCATTATCATGAGCTTGTTGGAAAATAGCCTTTAGATCTTGATCATCATTTTTTGATTGATCAATAGGATCATTTCCAGCAGCGGCATTAAAAATGTCTTTAATATCTTGATCAGCCATTTTAGTAATTAGTATCCTTTAAAGCTTTTTGTTGAATGAGAGATTTTATAGCATCTTGTCTTGATAATCCTTTTGCTTGCATAACTGCATTTATTCCACGTTCTTGAGCAGGAGTATATAATCCTAACATATCAGAATGTCTATAAATAGCATTTTTATATTGTTCAGGAGTTAATTTATCTTGACCAGCTTTAACAACATTACCCATATTATCTTTAATAACTTGATTACTTACATCAGCAAGTCCATTTAAATATTTTTGATTTAATTTAATAAATTCACCTTGTTGAGCACCAACAGGAACATTTGCAATTTTTTGCATATATCCGGCCATACCAGAAGCAGCTGTAGGATTACTTAAATCTTTTATCATTCCTTCAGTAGGAGCGTTATTACTAGCAACTTTTGCCATTTCTATATTATACAATTTAACTTGTTGAGGAGTCCATTTATCAGGATCTGGAAATTCTTGAAACATTTTTAAAGCATTTTTAATAGCTAATGAATTTCTATAAGCTTGTTGAATTGCAGGTTTACTTCTAGCATTTGTTATATCATTTTCCATTTTAACTTCAGCATCTCTAGATTCTTTGGCCATTTTAAATTCTTGACCAGCTTTAGCTGCTTGAATTCTAGCAGCATTTTGAGATTTAGTTCTTTCCATAGAAGCTGTACGATTTTTCTCACCTTCAGATTGTTTTACATTTTGTTGAAGGATAACTTTTTGCATAGCAGTTTGTAATGCTGAATCTTTTTGTAAGAAAGGAGCAATTTTAAATAAATCAGAAGCTGAAGCATTATCAGGTACTTTCATTCCTTTTTTATTTAAATAATCCCTTATAACTTGTGACATAGGACTAGAAGCATCATTTTGTTGATTAGCAACAATTTCATTATATTTTTGAACTGGTAAACCAGATTCAGTTCTTTGTTGTTGTAAAAGAGCTAATTCTTGAGCAGGAGAAGCTTTTGCCATTCCAGCACCCATTAAAGCAAATCCTTGTTGAGCATTATTTAAAGCTAAATTTTGATCTCTTTGTCTTTGAGCTTCAGCAAGATCAGAAGATTGAGGTTTTAAAGCACCCAATAATTTACTAAAAGAAGATTGATCTGGTTCTTCTAATAATTTCTTATCTTCATCTGATACTTCGGATTCATCTTTTGAAGGTTCAGAAGCTAATTTTCTATCAGATTCTTCTGAAGGTTTTTCATCAGATTTTTCTTTAGCTACAAAATCTTCATTAGCCATTTCATTTTTTAATTCTTTATCTTCAGGAGATTCTCCAGAAACATCTAATTCAGAAGCAGGTTTTGCAATTGGTTTAGTAGGAGAAGCTTCAATATCTTGTTCTTCACCTTTTATATCTTCAGGTTGATTCATTTTTTGAGCTTCAGGATATTCAGCATTAGCAATTAAAGCCAAACCTTCTGGACTATTAGGATCAATAGAACCAGTAACAGGATCAGATGAAACTTGTCCACCATCATCGTAACCTTTTATTTGACCACCTTCAGAATCATTATCAGGAAATAATTTATTCCATAATTGTTTTACAGTCATTTGAGAATCTTGGGGATGGGCAGCAGCTTTTTTTAAAGCATCAGTAACATCAGGTCTAGCAGCTGGAACGGAGGGAGAAGGAGAAGGAGATGGTTCAACATCACCACCACTAAAATAACCAACATTTACAACAGGTTCTTTATAATTCTTTTGAGCATCATTATATTTTTGTATTCTTTCTTGTTCGGTTGGAAGGCTCATTAATTCTCGGTAATTCTTTTCAACAGGTGTTTCTTCAGGAGATTCATCAACTTGTCCACCATCATCATAATGTTCAATATGAATATGAGGAGGATTATTTATCTTTTGATATTGTTTATAAACTTTTTTCATTTTTTTAATGTCTGACATATCTTACCTTAATCTTTTTCGTTAAGTCTATTCTTTACAGAGTTATGAGCATGAATTAATTTTAACAATTCTTTACCAAGTTTAGATTCAGCTAATGAACGAGGAACTACAATTTCCATTGGAGATAACATTGCATGAACAGTATCATTTTTAGGACTATCACCAGGAACATTAGCTTGTCCTGGAACTTCTCCACCTTGTTTGAAATTTACAGGACCACCTTGATTCATTCCAGCAGCAGCGTTCATTCCACCACCTTGCCACTTTTGTTGTAAATTAGAAATTTTACCACCTTCATAAGCCATAACTTGAGGATTAGCATTTTTAGTACCTGATGTATTATAAGCACTCTCTAATCCACCAAGACCTTGACCAGCTCCAGCCCACATATTATAAGCACCTTGAGCTGCTTGATTTCCTAAATTACCTAAAGCACCAGCACTATTTAAAGCTGCACCAGATTGAGCACCAGCTCTTGATAAATTTAAACCATATTGTTGAGCTGTTCTTGCTTGTTGAGCTGCCAATTCTTGATTTTGAGCACTAATATTCATATTACCAACATTTTGAAGATTGGCAAGATTTCCAGCTTGAGCCTGATTTTGTGCTCCAACATTTCTTTGTTGTTGAGCAATTTGATTTTGAGTATTAAATCTTTGCATTTGATCAGCAGCTTGAGCTTTTTGAGCAGCTTGAGAAAATTGTTGTTGATTAATTTGACCACCTATTTGACCAGATTGAGCTGTTGCTTGTAAAGCTTGTTGTGCAGCTTGTTGAGCAACTTGATTAGCATTACTAAATTCTTGATTAGCTCCTGATTGAGCATTTTGTAATTGAGCAGCTAAAGTTCTACCAGTTGATCCAGCTCCACCCATTTGCATTTGAGCATTTTGCAAAATCTGAGCATTTTTAGATTGAATATCACCTTGAGCGGATTGTTGAGCTTGAGCCAAAGCAGCACGATCAGCAGCAGTTAATCCTTGAGTTGATCTTTGTTGCATTTGTTGTAAAGCTTGTCTTTGAGCATCTAAAGATTGTTGATCAGTACCAACTCCAGCCATAGCTGAAGGACCAGCAGACATATAAGCTTCTAATTGAGGAGTTAAAATTCCAGCTTGACGATACTTTTCTAATATAAGAGGTTTAGAAATATCAGGAGCATTTCCAACTTCTTGCATTATTTGATAAGCGATATTATCTAAATTTGAAGCTTGACCTCTATCGCCACTACCAGCAGCTTGTCCTGCGAAACCACCAGCAATACTACCTATTGCACCTAATGCCGAGCTAAATGGATCAGCCATTTTATGATACCTCTTTCATTATGAACTTCCTACAGTATTTGCTATTGAAGGATAAGCTGATTGTTGAGCAGCTTGTTCTGGAGTTATATTTAAATTTTGTAAACCACCAACAGCAGCATTTGCTGATGCTAATGCATTATTATATGCAGCTTGATCAGTTGCTAAATTTGCATTTGCCCAAGCTATTTCGTTATCAGAATTTGCACTACCTAATGCACCTGGAGCAAATTGTCTAATTGCTGCTTCTTTGGCACCTTGAGTATATAATGCAGGATCTGTACTATACCAAATATCATGAATTTTTTGAGCTTGTTGATAAGAAGCTAATGGTGAAGCAATTTGACTTTGATAATTACCTAATGAATTTTGTAATGCATTATTAAATCCTGTTGTATCAGCATTAATAGTTGGAGCGGCAGCAAATTGACCAACTTGTCCTTGATTATATTGTCCTAGTATATTTTGAGCTGATGTTGGAGCATTTTGTCCACCTAATTGTTGTAAAGCTGCTAATTGAGCATATTGTTGTTGATTAATATCATTTTGAGCTGTTGCTTGTAATGGATTTTGAGTTAAATAAGATCCAATACCTTGTAATACATTACCAGTAACTTGTTCACCAGGAGTAACTCCTAAAAGATTAGCTTCTTGTTGAGAAATATTACCTGATTGAAAATCCTTTATAGCTTGCTGATATTGTGCATTTGATGCGTTTTGAGCTTGAGTTGCTTGATTTTGAAATTGATTATTTAAACCAGTAACAGTTTGACCAAATTGATTTTGAACTCCTTGACCAAATTGTTGAGCTTGAGAAGCTGCTTGTTGTCCTTGAGCTTGAGCACCAGTAATAGCATTTTGTATCTGAGGAGATAATCCAGCAGTAGCAGTTCGAGCTTGACCTAAAGCTTGTTGATTATTTTGTTGTCCTAAAAGTAAAGAATCCAAACCTTGTTGACCTTGAGTGTATTGAGGATTTCCTACAAATCTTTGTAACAAACCAGTTCTTCCACCTTGAGAACCAATAGCTTGATTTAATTGATTAACATCAGCAGCTTGAGATTGTAATTGTTGAGTATTATTTAATCCTTGAGGTCCTTGATATTGACCACTCATTAATTGTTGAAATTGACTAGCTTGAGGTCCAGAAAGAGATTGAGATCCTGGTTGACCTGAAACATACTGAGTAGGATTTTGTAATACATTTTGAACTAATTGTTGATTAGCTCCAGTGTTAAATTGATTTTGAGAAGTACCTTGTTGAAATTGTTGTTGCTGATTTTGTAAATTTTGAGAAGCTTGTTGACCAACTCCTTGAATTCCATTTCCAACTGCTTGACCTAATTGATTACCTTGATTAGCTTGTAAAACCTTTTGAATATTTGTATAACCAGAACCTTTTTGTTGATTAGGATTTGTAGCAGGTGCAGCAGCACTTCCACCAGCAACAGCTGTAGAACCACCAGAACTACCCGATCCTTGACCCCCCGTAGGAGATTGACCATTACCAGAAGTAGGAGAAAATATACCAACTTGTTGCTGTTGTTGATTACCAGCTTGTTGAGTATTATCTTGACCTAAGTCATTTTGTTGAATAGTATTAGCCATTTAAAATCCTGTTATCATGCATAACTATAGTTGTTAACTTCATAAACTTACTGTTGCCAAGCAACTACTCTTATTATGTATGATTCATTAGCTTGTAACCCTGTGATATTATTGATGTTATAGACATTTGATGATTGAGCACCACTTACAAACACCCCAGAAGTAGGAAAATGAGTTGTATTAGTTTGATTCAAAGCCGATATAACGGTTACACCATCAACCTTTGCTGTTGAATTTAAAGCAAAAGAAGATGTTTGTAATGGATTGCCCGAAGCGTCAACCGATACAGTAACATCCTTTACAGTACAACTAATATTGTCTCTTAAAGATAAATCACCATTTAAAGCTTCATAAATTACTTCAATACCATTATTTAATGATACAGAAAGAGTATCAACCAATTGTCTAAATTGACTTTGATAATCTGATGAAATTAATCTTCTAAATGATGGAAGTTTCATTTTTTACCTTAATAAAAAACTTATGATTAAATAAACTATGAAATTAAAAATACCCATAGATATTAAAGCTAAACATATAGCATTCCAAAAACTCATATTAACGATAAGCCCTTGAACTTTGACCAATTTCACCTGTCAAAGTAATTCCAAAAAGAGAATATTTTTCTCTAGCAATTGAATGAGTAAATTGACAATTTAAATATCTACATCTTTGAACATCTCTAGGAATATAAGTTCTTGATGGAGCAGAATTTGATGCCCCACCAAAAAATCCATAACCAAATCCTGTTGGACCTGGAACTCCATGAACTGAAGCAGGAATTCCTGTATAACCAAATATACCATTACCTGTACCAAGTACTGGAACATCAATAAAAGATGGTAATAGATCACTAGAAAAACTTAAAGTTGCAGAAGTAAAAGCTTTATTTTCAAACATTGTTGTTGCTTCACGAACATGTTTTAAATTTAATGGATCACCAAAAGTTTGAGGTGCCCATTGAATATTTGATTTAATAGATTTAAAAATAGTCAAAGGACCAATAAGAAAATCTAATTTGTTGTTTAAAGTAACTCTTTTATTTGAAATATTAACCTTTGTAATAATAGCTTCTTGTAAAGTATTATTTACTATTTGTTGATAATTATTAAAAGCAGTACCAGTATCATTATTTAAAGTTAAAATCATTCCATTGTAAGAAGATTCAATATCTGCAAAATCATTGTTATTTACAGTTAAACTTCCAGTAGTACCTGCAACTTGTACTGATACTGGAATAGTAAATGTATTAGAAGTAAGAACAGTTACAGGATAAGTTCCATCAATATTAGGAACAGAATCACTACCACTAATTGTAATTATTCTTCCACTTGTTAAGTTATGAGCACCAAATGTTGTAATTACAGTAGGATCACTAGCAGAAATACCAGTAATAACTACTACAGAATTATTAGATTCATAAACAGTATAACTTGAACCAGGATCAGCTCCAGGTTGAGCTAATCTTCCAGCATCTGTAGCAATTTTAGCCAATAATAAATCTAATTGATTTCTAGCATTTCCACCAGGAAGTAATTGTAGAGTAGAAAAATAATTCCTATCAGTTAAAAATACATCACTATCTAATTTAGTTAATAAAGTATTAAATTGAAAGATAGAAATAGTTTGATCTTGAGTTAAAACATCACCTACTGCAAAATCAGCAATATTACTAAATAATATTTGATCACCAAAATAATCACCAGCAACTAAATTTTGTGTTAATTCACGATCAGCATAATCATAACGATCAAAATCTTTTCTTTCTTGTTCTAAGAAATCAGTATCACCAGCTCCTAAATATTGTCTATCATTAAATGAATTAATAACACCACAAGTATCAGTTTTATCAAAAGTTGTCCATGTATTAGTTAAAGTACTAAATCTATAACCAATAGTAGCTAAAAGATCAGTTGTCTCTTGAACTGTATAAACTGTATATGAATTATCAGATTCATAACCAATTCCCCAAGTAGCTGATTTAAAATTTGTATATTGTTCTGTTGCAAGTTTTAAAATATCAATATCAATTGGACGAGAAACAATATTAACACCAGATTCAGAAGTTGAAGTAATACCCTGAGTAGTCCATCCATAAATTAAATTATTAGATACATCTAAAGAATCAGGAGCCAATAAAATACAGCTACTATCAAATAAAGCAAGATTAAAAGGAGCAGTTTCTCCACTGATTCTAAATAATCCATCTTCTTTATAAACAAATAGACTATCTCTTAAAGGAAATATTCTAAGAATTGCTTTATCTTTTGCACCAACATCAATTGTATTTACTAATGGTACAGCATCAGGTTGTAATATTTTAGAAAAATATATTCTATTAGGTAATACTTCATTATCAGAAGTTACAGCAGTTGTAATATTTATCAAAGCACCTCTAGTTCCAGCAACCGTTACATTTACAGGAATAGAGAAAGATGTAGGACTTATATATGAAATAGTCCAAACTCCATTAACTGAAGGAGTTGAATTAGAATTAGTGATCATTACTTGATTTTGATTAATAAGTCCATGAGGAGTTGAAGTTGTAATTACAGTAGGATTAGCAATTGAAATTGAACTTATTTGAATAGTAGGACTAATATCGGGATTAAAAGACAATCCTGTTTGAGAATTATTTCCAACAATAAAAAAGGGACTATTAGTTAAAGATCTAGCTTCAAATAATATTTGACCAGGAACACCTGTAGGACCTGAAAGATAATAAGCATAAATAGGAGAATTAGGATCTCTATTAATAATATCAATTAAGCTTCTAGCAGTTTGATCAACAGCTTGTGCAGGACTTATAACATTTGATAATAGTATTTGATTTAAAGAAGGATCAGCTCCAACTCCAGGAGTTAAAACGCTTGAAGTAAATCCAGAAGTACCATTAGTAGGAGCAGCAGCACTTCCTTCATTGATATTAGTAACTGTAATATGATTTGTAGAAAATACTGAAGTAAAATCTTGAACAATTGTATTAATAACATTACTTGTTTTTATAGCAACAGTATTAGCCGAATCATTTGTTACAAGATCAACTAATACTCCAGTTTTATTAGCTACAAGAGGATCAGTTCCAACTCCATTAACTTTATACCAAATATAATAAGAAGTTGTATCATTAGCATCATTGATTGTAAAATATTTCCCAGCTAAATTACCTGAAACATCTGCTACTGTATTAATTTGAACAATTTGTGCAACTCCAAGAACGAAAGTATATGTAGTTGTAGTAGTGCCATCAGACAATGTAATTGTTGGAATTGTACCTGCATTAATTTCAGCAATCATTTGTTCTACACCTAATAAACTAATATCTAATCTTTGACGAGTACGAGTATTAGCATAAAACATGACATTCTTAAAATTGTTAATATCTAATGCAAATGGAGGTAAATCATTTGCTTGTAAAATACCTTCACCAGTTGTAGCATTTGTATATAGAAAAGCTCCAGCAAATGCTTGAGGAGTAACATCAAGAACTGTAATAAAACCATTTATTATATCTTGAGCTGTAGGAAATCCTTCAAATACTAATTTTAATTCATCACTAGGAGCTATATCTGTAGCTAAAACTTGAGTTTGAGAAGCAGTAACAATATCTGATCTATAAATTTGATAAAAATCATTAACAGTTACACCAGCTGGAATTGTAAAAGTTAATAAAACATTAGCACTATTAGTCAATTGAATTGTTGATAAGAAATTAGTTTGAGAGTTTGAACTAATAGTAGGAGGTGTACCAGTTGAAGTTTCTGATTGTAATCGAGTTATAATAGCTAATAAATAATTTTGTAAAGCTAATAATTGAGCATCAGTTGTTGGAATTGAAGGAACAGCAGGTTGAGCAATAATTTCATATTCATAACTATGAATTGTAGCGTTACTAAATGAAACAGGACCACCAGCAGTTGTATTAAAATTAATTGCTGCGTCGAAATTTAAAGTAGCACCAGTTGTATTAGAAATAGCATTTTGACTAAGAGTTATTGTATTAATTCCTACAGCTGTTACATAAGTTCCAGCAGCAATATGTCCAGGACTAGTAACAATTACACCAACATTAATACCAGAAGTACTTGCAACACTTGTAATTATATTAGAATCAGTACCTTGAGTTATAGAAACAATACTAAACCCTGTAGTACCCATAGTAGCATCAGTAGTAGCACCAATAGATGTATTTGTAATAACAACATTATTAGTTGAACCTGAAGTTATAAAATCAGCATTAAATCCATTTAAAGCTTGTCTAATATTAGCAGCAACGGTATTTGCTGAATCATTTGCAGAAATATTTACTCTAATACCTGTTTTACCAGAAACATTTGGATCAGTTCCAGTATTATCAGAATTTAACCAAACATAATATTGAGTTGCATCATTAGCACTATTAATTAAGAAATATGAACTATTAAGACTTGAATTAATATCAGCAATAGTAGTTAAAGAAGTACTTTCAGCAACACCTAATGTTGTATTACCAGTTGTTGTAAATGTAGGAACTAATGTTGAAACAACTTCATTAGCAACACCAGTTGTAGGATTAATAAAACTACCAGTAGTAGGAGTAAAATTATTTAATAATATATTACTACCAGATACAAAGTAATTAGCTGGATTTCCAGAAGAGAAACTAATTGTTCCAATTCCAGAATTAATTGAAGCTCCACCAATTTGTAAAGGAGCAACAGAAACTTGATCAGCATATAAAATAGATTGATCTAATTTTGCAGCTAAAGCGATTAGATTTGCTTGTAATTCTTGAGCAGAAGCCGAAGGTCCTAAATTTAAAGAAGAAAAGAAATTAAGAGCTGTTATAAGACTAGGATTAGAAACGTTAGCACTAATATTATTTAATTGATTTAGAATATTATTAAAATCCATTAATACCATTGTTGATAATGGATTAAATACAACAACTCTAGCAGTAGGAGATCCTAAAACTAAATTTCCATTAGCATCAGTATAACCCCAAACTTGTCTATAAGCTACAGCACTATCTGGAGGTAAAAATCCTGATTGTAATCCTAAAGAGAAATCCAACACAGCTGATAAATCTAAAGCTTTAATTCCACCAGCGGGAGTTATATAAGGACAAGCTGTTGTAAAATCAGCAGCAGTTTTAGCTGAAATCTTTTCAATACCATTAGAAGTTGTAAAGTAAAAATTACCATTAGCTTCTTTAAATCTTATTCTACGACCAACTTCAGGTTCTAAATAAGTTCCACAAAAACTTAAAAATTTACCAGCACCATCACTATCATATTGTAATTGATTTGAGAAGTGTCTTAAAATTCTATTTTTATATGTCATTAATTGTTTTGCACGATCAGAAGATGAACCCATAGCATTACCATATAAAGGATAACCTCTACGTGGCTCAATAACGCCATCACGCTTAATAATGACATTACTAGCTACTGCTAGACTTCCAGGAGGAAGATCTAATTGATTAGGCTGGACATTTAATCCAGCTGCTTTTAATGTGATTGATGCTGACATTATTTATTATGTTCTCCTGGTAGTTCCGAGTTTTCCATACCTAAGTAAAGAATGTCGGTTATTAACTTTTTGAGGAGTTCCTTCTGAACGATTATCTAAAAGATTACCTTGACGTTGTTCAATTTCTGCAATTTTTGCATTAGAAGTTGCCAAACCTGCTTGATCTCCAATTGCTGCCAATATTCTAGCAGCTGTTCTTTCAGCTAAACCATTATGTAAATCAGGAGGAATTTGAGGAATGATAGCTTCATTTGCTAAACAAATATAATCATTAGGTTTAATATCTGCTAATATAAACTGTATAGGATTAGAATGAATATCTTTTGTTATTCCATTATTAATAGTTCCAGTAGGAACAAGTAATTGTTTTTGTTGAAATGTAATAGTAGTTCCACTAATTCCAGTTGGACTTATTAAAACATCATATTTATAAATTCTATGACCTGGTTCTGTTTGTAGAAAATCTATTAATGTATTAGGTTGAAATAAAGGTTCTGTAATATTAGTTTCATTATCAGTATAAACACTTGGTAATGAATCAAATACAATACCTATAGTATGTTGAGGAATCATAAATGCTATAGTATTACTAGTTATAATAGGCATTCTAATATTAAGAAAGAAAGGTATTACTAAATTTAGAGAATTAGTTGAAGTTGTATAATCAATAGCAGTTGCATTAATAGATGCCGATAAATTTGCAGCAGTTAAAGCATCACTTACAGCAATTTGAAATTGATTAGTTGATGTAAATGTTCCAGTTGAACCTGATGTTGCTATTTGAAAAGGAATAGTAAAATTATTAGGATCAAGAACAGTTACACAATAAGTTCCATCAATAATTGGATTTGAGTTACTTCCGGTAATAGTTACAAATTGACCAGTAGATAATTGATGATTAGCTGAAGCAATTTGAGTTGCAGTAGATGATAAAGCAGTAATCGAACTAATTGAACCACCTAAAGTATTAACAGCAGTATAAATTGTTTTTCCTAAAGTAATTGTATCTAAAGGAACAATTAAACTGTTATTAATTCTAATAGGTTGATTAAAACCTTGAACAATCGCAGCACGATCATTTTTTACTAACTGATTAGGACGAAGATAAAATACAAATACTAAAGATCCTGTAGGAGAATCTACAACACCAGGAGTTAATACTACATCATTACCTTCAATATAAAATTTATGAATAGCTTGATTAGATCCGATATTTGCTTGAAAAAAAGCTTTATCATGTTCTTCAATTCGAGTCATTTCGAAAAGATTGCCGTTTTGATCCATCCAAAATAAATCACGAAGTTTCATTCCTGTTGCGCGTCCAGGAATTGGATACTTACTTAAATTAGTTTTTAATGGAGTAGTAACATAATTTACAAAATACTCTTCATGAAATTGAAGAATAGTAGGTACCTGCGAAATGAACATTTCTTCATTCGCAAAAGCTAAAATATCAAGATTGGTAAAAGTGTTTTGACTTATTGGAAACGCAATTTTACGTTTAACACTATCAATAATGTCATAACTCGTATACCATGGTTTTATAGACATCGAATCCTCCTAAAGTTATTAAAAAACGAAGTAACTTTATTTGGATGATAGCTTCTTATGAAGTTCCATTAGATGATCGATTCTTTTTTGAATCTCATCAATGTCAAGTCCTTCTAAATTTTCATGATCTTCTTCTGATTCTTCTTCAGAAGATTCTTCGCCTTCATGTTCAGGAGATTCTTCATCTTCTTGAGCAGGAGAACCTTCATCAGCAGCTTCATAATCGCCTTGATCGGGAGATTCTTCAACTTCCCCACCTTCAGCCATACCCATTTCATTTCCACCATGCTCATGTTCGTGTTCTTGTTCAGCATGTTTGAAATCAGAATATGGAGCTTCAGCATCTTGTTGCATTTGCTGTTCTTCAGGATCATTTAAAATTCCTTTAGCTTTATCAAGACCATGTTGCAGACCTTGTTTGCTATTGGACATAACGGATACTTTTCCAAGACCGTCTAATTTATCACCCATCATGCCTGAAACAGAATCTTTTAGATCCTTAACAACAGACATTTTAGCGTGTTTTTCATTTGGCGAAAGATCTCTCTTTTTAGCCAACATTTTCATCATTTTATCGCGCATAAATTACCTTTCCTATCTCTTATAAATGATTGTAAGTTACTTGAGTTGAATCAGAACCACTTGTAGAAACAGATGGATCTGTATCACGAACAGTAACTTGAACAATACCAGCTTTCAAACCACCTTCAATAGCTGTCAAAACATTAATATTCTTATTAATTGCTTCGTCAACTTTTGTAGGTACTTGAACTTCTGCATTTAACTGATCAATGGAATCATTGGGACAGTTAATCACTAAAACTAAAAATGCCATATTTTCTCCTTTACTTTTTCAGTAAGTTAATTATTAATAAAGCTACAATGCTCACGGCTTGCAAAATAGCAGCAAATTTCAATATAAATGGATAATCTCTATCTTTTAAAACTTCTATTGTTTTTATTTCTTGAACAACAATAGGTTTTTCATATTCAATTATCTTTGGTACTTCGATATATTTTATTACTTCAATTGTTCTATATTCGATTTCTTTTACAATAACTTGTTTTTCAATTTCTCTAATTTCAATTTGAGGTATAAATACATTCTTTTCAATGATTTGTATATTAGATTCTTTTTGATCTATTTTAATATTCTTTAAACCATCTTTAATTGAATTAGTTATTTGATCTGTATCAACTGTAATTCTAATATTATCACCCCCAACTAATACTACCCTATCAGCATCTAAATTGTCATCAAACTTGCGTTTGTGAATTTGATCGGTATCGAGTTGAGTTAAATTATTGTTTTTCATAAGTATAGTTGTTAATATCCTTTATTTAAGTTGTTTTACTATCCAAGTTATACTTGGTGAATTTGATAGATTTTCTATACTTAAAGTTCCACCTGTAACTTGTCCTTGAATACTTATTGTAGCAGCTGAACCCGAACTAAATGCATATATTCCAGTAAGTGTAATAGGAGAACTTTGACTAATTGCTCCAATAATTGCAGCAGAAGAAAAATTAATTGTTCCATCTGTTAAAAAGAAACTACCTTGTGCAGCACTTTGATCTCCAAAAAATATAGCTGTTATTTCATAAACAGAACTAGAAGATGCTGGAGTTATAGAAAGACCAGCAACATTACTAGATGCAGCACTTACTGTTATTCCATCACTAAATATTGTAGTTAAAGTATTATTTCCAGAATTTGTTAAAGCTGCTTGAGATGTACTTGAAGTTGACCATGATGTTGTATTTAGCATACTACCACTATAATAATTTACTGAAGCAACAGATGATGGTGTTCCCCAAGTTGGAGCAGAAGTACCATTTGAAATTGGAACTTGACCAGTAGTACCAGCTCCCATATTTACAAATTTAGTACCATCAGAATAAAACATTCCACCGGCTGTAACAGAAAGTGAACCATTATTAGTACCACCATTTGCAATTGGTAATACGTTTGATACTTGAGAAGTTAAATTAACTGAAACACTTGTTAATTGAGAAAATGGTAAACTTAAAGCACTTAAAGTTGTTATAGTAGAATTAGATGAAGCTGTAATATTTGAAGCTGTACCAGTTGTAGATTGATTTAAAGTTGGAATATCACCAGCTACAATTGCTCCCCATGCTGGAGCAGCAGAAATAGATCCTGTTCCTGTTTGTGTTAAAAATTGTTTTGTTGAAGTAATATTACCAGCTAATCTTGCAGCAACAGGAGTTGCATTTTCATAAATTATATCACCCAATGTAGTCATTGGATTTGAAAAACCAGCAGGAGGAGCAGCAAAAGTTCCATCGGCTCTTAAGAAATTACTTGTTCCACCACCAGAAGCTGGAACCAAACCTTGAAGAGTAGATGTAAATAAATTTAAATCAGCAGTTAATTGAGTTGAAGTTACATCTATAGCATTTGCAGTAGAACCTGTATTATTACCTTTATATGTATGAGCTGCCATTTGGGAAAGATTAGAATTGGTAACAACATTTGTTCCTGAAACAGTTCCAGCACTACCACTAGCATTTCCTGTTAAATTTGCAGTAACAGTTGTAGCTGATATAGAACCGTTGACTTGTAAAAAATCTGTTCCATTATCTGTAGTTGTATTTATTAAAACATGACCAGAAGTAGTAACTCTTACTCTTTCAGTACGAGTTGTAGATCCTGTTGGAGTTGAATTAAGTGTTAAATAAGCACCTTGAGCCGAATCAGTCCAATTTTCACCAGCAAGAAATCCAACACTTGCTTTTACATTTGAACCAAAAGCAGTAGCTCCATATCCAAGACCGCCAACAAAACCTAAACTATCATTTGATTGAACAGCAGTTGGACTTCCAGAAGTTCCTCTTGCACGTCTTATTTTAAGACCAGCATTACCAGCATTATCATAATTTGTTAATTGTAAATTTTGAGTTGTTGCAGAACTTTGAGCTTGTAAATCTAAAATAGAATTTGCTGCTGGAGCTACTCCAACACCTAAAGCTTTATTTGTTGCATCAACTATTAAAGCGTTTGTATTTACAGTAAAAGCTGTAGTAGAAGTAGAAGATACTGCTAAATCACCACTAAAAGTTTTAGCCCCAGCAATTGTTTGAGTTGTTGTAGAAATTCCACCAGGATGTGTTGAATCTGCTGGTTGAAGATTTAATACTTGTCCAGAAATACTTAAACCATTAGCATTAGGAGTTGATCCAAAAGCTGCTAAAGTAACATCACCACTATTTGTACCAGAAGAAGATCCAGAAATATTAGTAGCTGAAATTGTTCCTGCTAAAGTAGCATTACCTTGATAAGTAACTGCAAAAGCATTAGATCTATGTGTATTATCAGTACCATTACCAATTATAAAAGCATTATCAGTATTAACTAAACTTCCTGATGTACCTTGAACTACGTTATAACTACCAATAGCAGTTTGTCCATAACCTTGAGCTGTAGTTCCAACATTTGCAGCATGAGCAGCTAAACCTGAAGTTAAAGTACCAGTACCTTCTGCATGAGAATAAGTAGATCCTGCTGTATTATTTTGACCTTCAACATGACTATAATCACCTGAAGCTGTATTTGTAGATCCTTCAGAATGTGATGCATAACCAGAAGCATTTGTACTTTCACCTTCTGCATGAGAAATATTTCCAGAAGCTATTGTTCCCGTACCTTCTGCATGAGAATTTGTATTAGTTGCTTGAGTTGAAGATCCTTCAGCATGAGCAGAAGCAGCAGAAGCTGTTACTGTATCACCAGTAGCTGTAGAATTATCACCAGATGCTGTTGAATTATTACCGGAAGCAAATGAATTTAAACCTGAAGTAACATTACCAGTTCCAACAGCAACAGTAATTGTAAATGTTTTAGCTCCTGCAAAAGATTGTGTAGTAGTTGAAACTCCTCCTGGATTTGTAGCATCAGCAGGTTGAAGAGTTAAAACTTGAGTAGATAATGATGCTCCATTAGAATTAGGAGAACTTCCAAAAGTTGCTAAAGTTACAGGATTATGAGATCCTTGATTTATAGTAAATCCGCTAGATCCTGGAGTAACTGTTACGATACCAGCAGTATTAGGAGCTTTAAATATCCAACTATTACGATCAGAAGAAGTTTGAGCATAACCTGTTACTATATTATTTTCTTCAACATTAATACCAGAATTAGAACCACTTCCAACTCCAGCACCAACATTTAAATTTATAACAGGATTAGATACATTTAAAGTTGTAGTATTTTCAAATATTGTTGTACCTTGAATATTTACAGTCGCGCCAGAATTTCCAATATTAATTACTGTAGAATTAACACTTGTACCAATTGCTAATGTTCCAGAAGTTGATCTATCTAAAGAAGCTGTTAAAATTCCACCAGTAACACTTAATTTTGTAGTTCCATTATCATATGAAAAATTTGCATTATCTTGATTTAATGAACCAGTAGGATTTACAAATAATACAGATTTATTAGTACCACCAACAACTGATCCACCAATAGTAGGAGATCCACCTCCACCACCACTGGTACCAGCATTATCAAAGCCACTAAATAATAAAGGATTAAATTTAATCGACATTTGTTACCTTTTAATTTGTTCTTTCAGCAGAAATCATTGTATCTCTAGTTCCAGTTGTATATATAATTTTTATAACATACAAATTAGTTCCACTTTCAGAAAAAGTATAAGTTTCAGTATCATTTGCAACAGAAGTTGTAGAAATTGCTAATTCAACTTTACGACCAACTTCTCCAGTTAAAAAACCATCAACACCTAAAGTAGCATTAACATCATTATAAGATCTTTGAATTGTTTGTAAAGGATCTGTATCTGAAAGCGGTTTATTAGTAAGTGACATATATTTCCTTATTCAAATTTTGTAGGTTTAAGCATTTTCTTAGTTTTACCAAATCTAGGACTTTTTGGTAGACCTGGTAAAGCTGGAACAGCAGCTGGTTGAGAAGCTGGCATTTTTGGAACAGGAGGAGCAGTTGGTAATTTTGAAGCTCCTAAACTTTGTAAAGCACCGATTTTAGGTCCCATTGGAGCAATAGGAGCTACTTTTGGAACCATTGGAGCCATTTTAGGAGCACCCATTCCACTTGAAGCCATAGGAGGCATAGGAGCAGCAGGAATTGCTTTTGGAGCAGGATTTAAACTTGCCTTTTGTTTATCTTGTTCAAATAGAAATTTTCTTAATTTAGCTTTATCCATGATTTATCTCATATGTTTCTTTAATTGTTTTTTTATTTCATCAGGAGATAATTTATCTTTACCACCAGGTTGACTATAATTATTTGGTTCATCAGGAGCAGCACCACCGCCTCCTCCACCAGAACCTTTACCACTACCACCAGCACCTAAAGCACCAGGACCATCACCACTTGCAACATTACCAGCATCAGTTCTTCCACCAACATTACTAATATTTAAAGTTATTGGACCTGCGGGTTTACTATCTTTACCTTTTCCTTTTTTTGCACCAGCACCACTACTTGTTTCAGTGCTACTGCTACCAGAAATTGTTACAGTTACTGTACCAGCACCACCAGTAGATGCTCCACCTGTTGCGGCACCACCAGTTCCTGCTCCACCAATTCCACTACCAACACCACCCGTTGAAGCTCCACCAGGACTAGATCCACCAGTTTCTGTATTAGTATGAGTTGGAGAATTTCCACTATCTGAACCTGCTGAATTTGCTGCTGGAGGTTTGGCACTAGCAATTTTAGGTTTTGCAGCTATTGGTGCTGCGGCTGTTGCTTCTGGAGTTTTTGCTGGTGCTATTTCTGGTTCTATTGATGGATCTTTTGTTGGATCTTTTACTTCTTCACCATCAAACATTTTTTTCATTCTTTTAAATCTATTATGATTCATTATTTCTTCTCCAACATCTTTTTTGTTTTTTTAAATCTTGGTAATTTCATTCCTTTTGAAGCTTGATCAAATTCTTTTACAGTAGAAGGTTTAATACCTTCTTTTTTCGCGGTATCAGTATGAAAAAATCTACGTTGAGCATCTGAAACATACGGCATTTATATTATTCCTTTTAAAATGCAAAATTAAAAACAGGATATTCAAAATAAAAGCTAACAGGTTCACTAGATTGAGCAAAACCATTAGCCGCAACTTTTGTCATTGCTCCACTATTAGTTACTTGTGTAAAATAAATATTAGCATTATCAAAACCATCATAAAATACTCTAGCTTCACGACCTGAAGTATTAATTACTAATGATGCAGAAGAAATACCAATTGCATTACCTATTTGTGTTCCGCATGTATTTGTTGACATTTTAGTTCGATCTAATTCATATCCGTTTGGTATGGCAATAGAAGCGATACCACCACCTGTTGTTCCTGCAACAAAAGTACCTCTAACTTGCATTGAATCACCAACTCTTCTAGAAAATATTTCAGAACTTGTAATTGTTCCAAAACCAATACTAGGAGTAAATGTTAAACTACTTGACCAATTTGATCCAGGCATTCCACCAGCTGAACCAATTACTCTCCAACGATTAGTAACAGTATCATATAACAATTGAACTGAAGAATTATTAGGAACTGATAAATTATTTCCAGTTCCTGTTAAAATTCTATTAGCAGCTGTAAGTCCTGTATCTTCATTATTAATATTTATTGTGGCACCAGTAACATTAGTTAATGTAACAGATTGACCTTCTAGACCAATTACTAAACCACCAATTGAAGTCAATGAAGCATTTGTTAATCTAGTAAACGCTTGTGTAATGCTACTAATAAAAGCACTAGCACCAGTAGTGCTAGAATTTGTTATCAAATCATATTGAATATTAGAACTTACTCTAAGACGATTTGAAACTGTTACTTGACCAGTTCCATTTGCAGTTAATATTAAATTTCTATTATTTTGAGTTGTAATTGTTAAATCAGATGAAGTAGAACCAGTGATAGTATCATTTGCTACTGTAATATTTTTAATTAATACATTACCAGTTGCGCCAGAAAAATCAATATTAGTAGCACCAAAAATATCATTTAAAGTTCTATTAATAACACTTACTGCTAAAGTTCCACTAGGACCATTATTATCATTTAAAGATTCTGTATAAAGAGTTGCCCATCTTTTAGAAATATTACCTAAATTTATAGTATTATCAGATGCTGGTAATAATGAAGTATTAATTGCAACAGATGCTAAGTTACTTAAATTAACATTTGCTCCACCAGCAACTACAATAGCATTTATTTGAGTTTGAATATTTGAAGTAGCACCAGAAAGATAACTAAGTTCTGTATTAGTAACATTAGATGATTCTAAACTACCAGTTGAAGAATTAAATTGAGGAATTCTATTTGCTGTAGAAGATATTGTATTAGAAGATACTGATATAGTACTTGAAGAAATTGTTCCACCACTAATAACTTTATTAGTTAAAGTAGATCCACCAGCTTCAGTAACAACAGGAGATGATATTGTACCATTATGAAGATTTAATTTATGATTAGTGGTATCAAAATCTAATTCCCCAGCAGTATCAACATTTGATGTTACTTTTGGAATTATTTGAATACCAGTATTGATGCGTCTAAAATTCAGGGCCATGAAAATCCTTAACTATTTGTAATAGATTTAGCTTGATATGAAATAATACCGTTATGAGCAGTTCCAGCTAATAAAACAGATGAAAATTGAACTTGACCAATATCGGTAATATTAAAACTAACTTGAGCATCACCAACTAATTCTTGACTTATTTCCCATTTACTATTTGTAGGATTTGTAGCATTATAATTAATAAATATTTGACCTGTTTCAGTTGCAGTAACAGATGATGTATTTCTATAAACAGAATAGGTGATGATAGCACCTTGGACATTACTACTTGGAAAAGTAAGATTCGGCAAACTAACATTTGTATTAGCATTGGAAGTCATTACGAAGATTTGAGATGGTACATCATAAGGTCCAGCGAAGGAATTTAATGTATTTTGAATGGCTTGGAATGCTTCGATTATTGCTGGTGCCCAGTTGGGACTTTCCCCAGATGAGGGAATATTAATCGTAGTTCCACCGATTATTATTGGAATTGACATTACTTTTTAACCTCTAAAATACTACAATATTTATTTGACTTTTTAATATTATGAATCTTCCATAAAGGTTGTAAATTCTTGTAATTATTAACTTTTAAGAATTCTTCCCTAATAGTTAAATCAACTTTACTTAAAGGGATAATATGATCTAATTCCCACTTACCATAATTATCCCACGACATACCTTCTGTGAATTGTTTTTCTAAATGAATCTTTAATTCATCTATAGAACATCCCAAATCCTTTACAGCTGATCCTGCCTTTTGATTTTGTTTTAAAGCATGATAAAGCCGACTTCTTAAATTATGAGCTAATCTGAAGTTTGTATTAATCTTACGATGTTCTTTAACATATATTTTTCTATAATTTTTGACTTTTTCTTTATTATTTTTTATATATTTTTTAACATATGTATATTTATTATTATTTTGTTTCTGATATTCAGCTTTTTTTAACTTAAAACATGATTTACAATCATATCTAAAACCATCTTTAGATTGCTTATAACGATAATATTCTTTATAATCTTTTAAATTATTACATGTTTTACAGATTTTCATCCTACTTATAGTTGTTAACTGTATATTTGATAAAAAATAAAGAATTTTTTGTATATTAAGTAGTTGATTTTATTAAAGAATTTAGATAAAAAAATAGGGACCTTTTTTAAGGGTCCCTACTTCAAACTATTACCAGTTTAAATTAGTTAGAATTCACTACGTTGATTATAATCGTATTTCGTCCTGGAGCCATACAAAAAACAGCCTGGTCAGAATACAATCGTAATTCATAAGCAGCAGCATTCTCTAGATCTCTAAAGAATTCTTCACCTTGTCCAGGACGTTTAAAGGTCATGTCAGTTGAACCAACACGGAACCATTCGTCAAGACTTAGTACATAAGAATAGCCTTCTTTTACATAAATAGAAGGTTCGATCTCGATTTCACCATTTTGAGAGTGAAACAAGATTGAACTTGATCCATTTTCAGCTTTTGAAGAACTATAGCTGGAATCATACTTACGGAGAGCAGCTTGATCAGAAAGCATATTAGCCCATGCACGAGGATTGCAAAGAGATAATACACGACCGTCCAAACCTTTCTCAACTGCTCTAGCTACTGCTTGATTCAACTTTGTGAAGCTGAGCGCACCAGATTGAGCATCATATTGATTGCCACGGAAGAGATTATAATTCCCTACATCGATATTAAACAAAATACCTGAACTGATTGTCAAGATTTTGTGAATACCAGGGAATTCATTACCGAAAGCACCTTTATGCCAAATAATATCTGTAGCGATAACACTTGGAATAGCAGATGTAAGGGTAATTGTTCTAAGAGTCATATCAACAGATTGAACTACAGAAGAACCACGACTTGTAGCACCTGTAGAATCTCTGATTTCAATTGGCATACCTTCAGCACCGGCCCAGATACCTGGTGCCCATTCTGGGGTAGAGATTGTAATAACAGCTCCAGCAACGGAACCTACTACACCATAACCAATTTGACCATAAAGCATTTCGATTTCAAGCTTTTTAGCCATTGATCGAAGCATGTTTGCAACAAGAAACTTTGTAGCATCCATGAAAGCTTTTTGTCCACCAAGAGCTGCACGAGAAGCAGCAGCATAACCGAGTAAAGATCTCAAAACAACGGGATTACCGCGAATTTGAGCATCTTTTACTTGACCAGCTACAGGAGCATTCAAATTGAATGCATCTTCATCTGAAGCAGCAAATGTAACACCATGCTCTAATCCGAGGATTACAGGTTGATGATACAAATTACCTGGTTGTTTTTCTTTCGACATAAATTTAATTTTATTTAACAGTTTTACTCCATCTGGGATAAGTTCTTTAAGCTTATCAGCATATGTTTCTTTGAAAAAACCGTTAAGTGTACCAACCGAATTATTCGGGGTACCAAACGTATTTGCAGTTGCCATTTTATATTCTCCTTAAATTATTAATTACCATCTACAACAGAGTATTCGACTTCTAAACATAAATCGGAACTTGTTGAAGCAAAACTTGGAACACCACTAACACTTAGCATCATATTGCCTGATATTGAAACGCCTGTACTAGAAACAGAACCTGTATCGATATGACCAGAGTAACTTGTTCCTAATATACGACTTTTCACTACACATTGCATTACTTTTGCAACTTTTTCACCAACAACAACCAAGATATTTAGTTGACCACTAGAATCACTTGGAGATTGATTAGCGAATGCCGCAGCAGCTATTGAGTCAGCAGCTGTAATTTGATTAACACCTTGGCTTTGTAAGAACAAAACACTCGGCTCATCATTAGAAAGAAGTACGCTTGCAGGTGTTGCACTAGCCGTTACAGAAAACGGAATAGTCAACTTTTGGACCTTTAACTGTCGGTCCATTGCGAGCGAACTTTTCGCATAAAAATCTGACATTCTTTTCTTCCTTCTATAAAAATTATTGTTTATAACATTTTTTTACTATAAACGCTAATTTCAGATCACCGATATTCTTACTCTGCTATAAACAGGTTATAAGAAGTCTAAGACAGAACTACGTTTAAATTTCTTAGATATAGTTGTTAAATATATCTATTTCTAAGCTTTTTATTGTATAAGTTATTGAAATTATTATATATTTTTATAAATGTTCAATAACACTATATTTTACTATTAAAAGATCATTAGCAGCTAAAGATGCTAAACCTGTGATCTTAATTGCACCTAAATTACTAGGAGCAGCGTTTGTAAGTGAAGAAGAATCAACGATTGACAAGCTAGATTGAGCAAATTCAGTCCAAGTATTTGAACCGTCTACTTTTACTCTAGCAAGAAAGATCTTTTCTAGTGGCTCACGAATAAATACAAACATATTTCCACCGGAAATACTGTATAAACCTTGATCGGCACCACTCATTGACAATTCTTGAACTCTTAACGATTGTTGCATCGTTTGTTCATTTTTAGGATTAAATCCTACTGACATCTTATTTCTCCTTTAAAAGAATTTATTAAACGTTACGATTTGCTGGATCTGTTGGTTCACTAACTATATATTTTACAACAGCTAGATCATTTGCATTAAAAGCTGAACCTGGAAGTCCCAACAATCTAATTGCACCTGCGTCACTAACAGGATATTTCCTATCAACATAACCTTGATTTCCAGATACTGTAACATTTACAGGAATAGAAAAAGTAGTTGGACTTAAAACAATAACTTGTTGATAGCTATTAATACTTGGTGTTGAATTAGAATTAGTTATATAAACTATTTGACCAGTAATCATATTATGAGGATATGAAGTTGTAATTACGGAAGGATTAGCAGCACTAATACTTGAAATTTGTAGTAATTGATCATCAACAATAACAATTTCAGCTTGATTGAAATCGTACATTGTATTTGATGCGTCAACTTTACAAAAAGCATTAGAAACCTTTTTAACTGGTTCACGAACATAGATTGTAAGATCAGTTGATGGTGAAGAAGTACTACCACTAATAGCAATAATTGTACTTATGTTACTAACAGTAATAGCAGCATTTAATGCTATTAAACTACCATTAATTGTTGCACTTTGAGTTACAGTGATACTAGTATTTGCAATAATGTTACCATTAAATACAGCTCCAGTACTTGCTACAGATTGATTGATCGTAGCTGAACTTCCAACAACGAAATATACGTTTTTAGCTAAAGCACCACCAGTTAAAGCAATAACAGGAAGATCAGTACTACCTGAAGCTCCAGTTAAAAGAGTAGAAGCTGTATAAATAACAAATCTTCCAGGACCATTAAGAGTAAGTGTGCTATGTCCACTTGTTAGTGAAATACCAGCACTACCAGATGCAAATTGAAAAGCAACAGTTGCACCAGCAACAGGTGAATTTAAAGTTTGTCCACCAAGTTCAGATGGAATTGTAGTTCCAGCTAAACCTAAAGTTTGTAATGCGGTAAATGCAGAAGAAGCAGCATTTTGAGCAGCAAGAGCAGCTGCATTACCAAGATCAGTAGAACCTGAAACAGTAAATGATCCAGTAACGGTACTACCAGGAGATTCTCCTAAATTACCAGTTACAACTGAAGTTCCAACACTATTTGTTATTGCAACTGCTGCTAAAATACCATATCCACCAGCAACACCCATATAAGGATCACTAGTTATGATAGGAGCACCAGGAGCCGTTGAATAAAGACCATAATCTAACCCACTTACAGCTAATTCCTGAACTTTTAATTCTCTATCTAATATTAATTCATTTTTAGGATTGAAACCTACAGACATTTTAATCTCCTTAAAAATTATGTTTATTTAACTTTATTACTTGAAAAATGTCCCTACTCTGTATATCAGGTAATAAGGAGTAATTAAGTAGTACTTTAATTTCCTATAATATAGTTGTTAACTAGAAATTTTTAAAATAACTTATACTTTATTCTTCAGAAAATACTAATAAAATCAATAACTTAAGTAATAACACGATTTCTTATACGCCTTTGAAGAAATCTTTAAAGCTAATTTTCTTTTCCTCTTTTTTAGGCTCAGAAACTTTACCAGTATTAGGTACTTTAGAACCTGATTTTAGAGCAGGATTATTACCAGCCTGTTTTACTTTTGCTACTGACTTCTTTCTTAAACGATTAAGAACATCTTTTCCAATAAAATCTTCAAGATCATCTTCTGACATTGAAGCTAGGATTTCAGAATAATCATTTTTAAGATCTTCGCGAATTAAAGGGATAATATCTTCAGGAGTAACATCTTTTCCAGCTTCAAGACCAATTAACATATAATCAGCCATTCTTTTGATAATTGCTGGATTTTTAGGAACATTATGTTTTTCTAATGCTTGAGACATTAACATATCATAACGCTCATATTCTTGTTCTTTAAGACGTTCCAATTCCTTTTGATTACCTTCATTCTTTTCTCTTTCACGTTGTTCTTTTAATTCACTAAGTTCTAATTGAAGTTTTTCTTTTTCAAGTTGTTCTGGAGATTTTTTAGAATTTGCAATCTCTTCTTCCATAATTTCAACAGCAAATTTCTTTAAATCCATTCCAATAGCAGGATCAGAAAGAGCTTTTCTTGGATTCTTTCTTAAATCTTCAATAAATTGTAGAACTTCTTTTTCAATAGAAGCTTTTTCTTGGGCACGTTTTTGACCCATTCTTCCCATTTGTAATTCTCTACGCATATATTCAATTGCTTTAGGATCGTTAGGAATTTCAAAAGGAAGTTCTTCTTCATATTCTTGACCATCAATTTTTAAAGTTAATTTCTTTAAAAACTTTTCAGCTGCTTTTTTCTCTGTTTTTGAAGCATTTGGATTCTTTAAAACAGATTTAGCTTCAGCAGCAATAGCTTGAGTTGGAGGATTTGATTGTTGATTACCATCCTGGGAATTTCCAGCTACAGCATTTTCAACTTGATCTCCTAAACCTGATATTGAGTCTTGTACGGATGTACTTTGTGATTCGTCTGACATATTTTCTCCTTTTCAGTCTAACTTTAGCTAGATATGAAAATAGTTAATCGTCCCGTAATTGGGATAGATTCTTAATTAGAGTTGTTAATTTAACATTTTAATAAAAGTAAAGTGATTAGTAATTTGAATTTTAGTATTTTAAACAGCAATTCCACGCTTACCTTTAAGATTTAAATATGATTTATCTTTTAAAGCAGCCATTGGATCTTTTGAAGCATCTAATTCTGCTGTTGCTTTTCCTTTTGGAGCTAACATAGATTTAGTTTTTTTAAATCTATCCTTTTTCTTTTTTCCATCAGAATAAGATTCTTTTAAATCTGGTTGTAATGATTGAAATGTATTTGCTATAGCCATATTATTCACTTATATCAATTTGAAGATCAGATTGACCATCATCTTGACAAGATATCATTTGTTTATATAAATTTTGATCATCAACAGTAATTTCATCTTTATCTATTGTTGCTAAATTCTTTCCACATACATTGCATTTAATTTTCATTTCCATTATATTCTCCTTATAAATCTTGTTGAACTATTACACCTAAACCTTGACCACCACCAGTAGCAAGTATAGCAGCTGGAGCAGCAACAGTTATACCAACATCATTAATTTCTTCAGAAACCATATTGTCAGAACGTATTAAAAATATTCTTCCTCCACCGCCTCCAGCTCCTCCACCACCGCCAGTACCTGTTGTAATACTATTACCACCAAACCCATTACCACCCGCTCCACCATTACCACCAGAAGCAGATAAAGCATTTAATACTAAAGGTCCAGATAATGTTTTATATGCAATATAAATATATCCACCGCCTCCACCACCACCTCCAGAACCACCACCAGTAACTCCAGCAGAAGCACCATTGGAACCGTTTCCACCATTACCACCATTTGCTTGAAAAACGTTAGAAGGAGTAGAAGAACTTTTTATAATATTTCTAGCATATAAAGCTATAACTCCACCACCGTTACCACCAGCTCCACCTGCTCCACCAGCATTTGTACCATCTCCACCACCAGAAGAACCACCACGTCCACCTGCTCCACCATTTATTAATGTTACTCCAGCAAGAAAATTTGTTGTCCATGTTCTAATATCTTTTGGAGTAGGAGTAGTTGCAACACCAGCTGCTCCACCAGCATTAGTTCCAGCTCCTGCAACAGCAGAAGCTCCACCAGGTCCACCTCCACCAGTAATAGCACCACCAGCAGTACCAGCTGAACCTGCACCTGTACCAGAACTAGCTCCAGCACCACCTTGACTACCTACACCAATTGAACCTGCAACAGGAAGAGTAGGAGCTGTACCTCCTGTAGTTCCAGAAGCATTTCCACCATTTAAACCGTTTACATTTATTGCTCCAGCTTGAGCATTTGAAATATCTAAATTATTTAAAACAAATATTCTATAACCATTAGGATTTAAAACTCCTGTTCCAGAAAGAGTTAAATTGTTGTAATACATATCTCTTGTTAAAGTTGTTGTTCCTGAAGAAATTGTAATATTACCATCAGAACCATCACCATAACTTTGTGATATTGTTGAAACTGCTGGACCAGATGAAGCGGCATAAGATAATCCTGTCCAAGCTGTAACTCCATCTCCAAATTTAAATTTTCCAGTATCAGATTCAAGACCTATTTCACCTTGAGCTAATATTGGATTTGTTGAAGTCCATTGAGCTGCTGTACCATTTCGAAGTTCTATGTGATATGCCATTTTATAAACTCACTTGTACGATGTTACCAGCGCCACCTGCGCCACCAGTTCCAGCTGATTGAGCAGAACCAGCACTACCTGCTGAACCAAAAGATTCAGATCCTGTTCCATTTAATATATTTAATAATGTAACTCTACCACCTGATCCACCAGTACCTCCAGCTCCTCCAGATCCTACTGTTGAACTAGCAAATCCAACACCATTTCCACCTGTACCACCTGTACCACCAGAAGCTGATAAAGCATTTGTTGCAGTAGATCCAGTTAAAGTATTATAAATTACAAATACCCATCCACCACCTGAACCTCCACCACCGCCCCCACCACCGGCAATACCAGTTGTAGGAGTTCCTCCAGCACCACCATTACCACCCAATGCTGAAATAGCGTTAGCAGCAGTAGATCCACCACGTTTTATTATATTTGCATATAAAGCTAATACTCCACCGCTATTACCAGAAGCTCCTCCTCCTCCACCTTTATTAGTACTATCACCGCCTCCACCGCCTCCTGATCCTCCACTAGCTCCACCACTAATAAGTGTTATACCTTTAATTAAATCAATTGCCCAACGTCTAATTGATAAAGAAGCTGTTACAGTTCCACCAGCAGCACTAGTACCACCTGCATTACTATTTCCAAAACCACCTGATCCACTAGCACCACCCGCTCCACCATTTCCTAATGCAGCAGTAGTACCAACAGTACCTATTGTACCTGTTGTAAGTTGACCAGCACTACCAACTATACCAATAGAAGCTCCACCAATATTTCCAGCAGCTTGAGCAACAGGAGCAGTTCCACCAGTTCCATTTGCTTGTCCTGCTCCACCCATATTTCCATTAAAATTTATTGCTGAAGCTCCGGCAGCTGTAATATCTAATGTACCAGCTACAAATAATCTAAAACCTGCTGTGTATATTTGACCTGTACCACTAATCGTTAAATTATTAAAATATATATCTCTTGTTAAATTTAAAATACCAGCAGTTAATGTTATATTACCATCTGATCCATCACCAAATGATTCTAAATCTTGTGTAGGAGCTGCACCGCTAACACCACCATATGATAAAGTTGAATAAGTTGAAGAACCATCACCAACTTTATAATTTCCAGTATCTCTTTCCCATCCAATTTCACCTTGAGCTAATATTGGATTTAATAAATACCAATCTGATTTAGTATCATTTCTTATTTGTATTTGAGAATTAACAGCCATTTTACAAACTCACTGAAAAATTGTTAAGACTTGCACCAGCTCCAGGAGTATTTCCTAAAGCAGTACCACCAAATGCTCCTGCTGAACCTGTAGAATCAGATGATGTTGAATTTAAAACATTTACTAAAGTTATTCTTCCACCAGAACCACTTCCACCACCATTACCACCAGCACCTGTACCAAAACCTTGTCCACCTGATCCTCCAGCTCCACCAGCAGCTTGTAAAGCATTTGTTGCAGTTGAACCGATTAAACTATTATAAAATATAATAATCCAACCTCCACCACCACCAGCTGATCCTCCTCCTCCACCAGTATTTCCTATACTATTCATTCCACTTGATCCACCAGTACCACCATTTGCTTGAATAGAAAATTGACTTGTACTTCCACCTCTATTTATTATATTTGCATAAATAGCAATTAATCCTCCACCATTTGCACCTGATCCACTGGCTCCAGATAGATTAACACCATCGCCACCACCACTTCCACCAGAAGCACCACCTATTCCTGGTCTTATTAATGTTGTATTTCTTAATAATTCAGTTTCATATCTTCTAATTGGAAGAGATAAAGATCCTGTACCACCAGTACCACCATTTCCACCAGTATTTGTAGCTGAAGCTCCACCTGATGCACCATTACCACCATTACCACCATTTACAGGACTAGCATTTGCTGAAGAATTTCCAGTTGTACCTGTTGTTGTTGAACCAGCTACTCCAGCTACTCCAGTTGTTGGACCACCTAATGATTGAGAAGGTTGTGCTGCGGGAGCAGGACCCGCTGTAGATGTTCCGATACTTATACCATTATTACCATTCCAACTAATTGCACCTTGAGCTGCTGCTGTAATATCTAAAGTTCCAGATACAAATATTCTGTATCCATTTGTTATTAAAGTTCCAGTACCATTAATAGTAAGATTATTATAATACATATCTCTTACTAAAACTGTAATACCTGAACTGATTGTTACGTTACCATCTGAACTATCACCAAAGAATTTAAAAACATTTGAAGATGCTGGTCCAATTAAACCACCATAAGATAATGCAGTCCAAGTTGAAGTAGCATTAGGACTAATTTTATATTTACCTGTATCAGTTTCTAAACCAATTTCACCAGCAGCTAATACAGGATTAACTGAAGTCCAATTTGCTGCGGTATCTCTTCTAATTTGTATTATTCTTGAAGCTGGCATTATAAATTCACCCGCATAATATTACCAGCACCACCTGTTGTACCTAATGTAGTTGTTGCTGTGACTGCTGCCGATCCTGCTGATCCTATTGAATCTGTACTTGTATTATTTAATAAATTATATAAAGTTACTCTTCCCCCACCACCGCCAGTACCACCTGTACCACCAACAGCACCAGCACCAGCTGCTGAACCATTTCCACCGTTACCACCATCACAACTTAAAGCACCTGTAGCAGTTGAACCAGTGAGAGTATTATAGACTAAATATATCCATCCTCCACCGCCTCCACCACCACCTCCACCGCCTCCAGAATTTGCAGTAGGAGTTCCACCACCATTACCACCAGTAGCACCATCAACATTTATAACTTCAGATCCAGTACTTCCACTTCGATTTATTATATTTGCCCAAATTCCAATAACATTACCACCAGCACCACCGCCTCCTCCACCACGTCCAGTAGCACCACTTGTACCACCACCACCTGATCCTCCAGAACCGCCAGTTCCTCCTATAAGAAGATTAGAACTTTTTAATAAATCAATTTCATAACGTCTAATTGGTAATGCTGTATTTGTTCCGATAGATCCAACAGTTCCTCCAGTATTGGCACCAGCAGTTCCACCAATACCACCAGCTCCTCCTGAACTTCCATTTGCAAAAGCTACAGCAGCAACGTTACCACTAGCACCACCTTGAGTATTAACTCCACCAGCTCCTCCAGCACTACCAGCACCATTAGTTCCTAAAGTATTAGGAGCACTAGCAGCACCACCAACAGCACCAGCAGTAGATGCTGAACTAGCTCCAGCATTTGCATTATTAATTATTGAAAAACTTCCAGCAGCACTTATATCTAATGTACCAGCTACAAATATTCTAAAACTATTTGTATTTATAGAACCAGAACCACTAATTGTTAAATTATTAAAATAAGCATCTCTAGTTAAGACACCAAAATTTAAAGGTCCTGATGATGTAAAATTTGATACAACATTTAAATTTCCATCACTAGCATCACCAAAGAATTTAAATATTTGAGTATTAGCCGGACCAATCATTCCACCATAAGAAAGTGAATTCCAAGCGATATTATCATCAAGACCAATTTTATAAAGTCTTGTGTCAGTTTCTAAACCAATCTCTCCTTCAGCAAGAAAAGGATTTGCAGCAGTCCATTGAGCTGCTGTACCTTGTCTTACCGTTAAAAGAGTACTTCGAGGCATAAATTAAGGAGTTCCTCCGACAATAACCTGAGCGGCTGTATAAAGAGAAGCAGCAGTACCACCATCAATATTATTATTTGCAATAGCTGTTGCAAAACTTAAATTACCAGAACCATCATTTTGTAAAAATGTTCCTATTGCTCCTTGAGATGAAGGAAGAGTTAATGTATAACTTGTAACTGTTGAAGGTGCTGTAACATTTACTGTACCAGAAATTGATCCATAAAATTTTGTATAACCTGTGTATATACCACTTCCAACTTGTAACGAATCAACTCCATTATCTGTAACTGTATCAATGAGAACATTTCCTGTTGAATTTATTCTCATACGTTCAGTAGCTGTTACTGATCCTGTTGGAGTTGTAGAAAATGCTAAATAAGTTGCATTAGAAGTATTTGTAAATGTTTCACCTGCTGTAATAGTTATAACTCCAGTACTTGCAGCAGCGAATTGTGATGTTCCATATCCTCTACCACTATATACTGATAAATTATCACCAGATTGAACAGCGGAAGGAGATAAAACAGTTCCTCTAGCAAATCTTCCTCTAAATGGAACAGATGATCCTACACCATAAGCAGTTGATTGAATAGGTTTTGCTATTCCATTCGCATTTACAATATCTAAAGATGTTGTTGTTCCTGGAATAGTATTAAGACCTAAAGTAAAATTAGTATCATCCCAGAAAAATTTAGAATTATCTTGAGTTAAAGAAGTACCATTTGAAAATATAACAGAACCAGCAGTATAAGCAGAACTATTATTTGTTCCACCATTTGCAATAGGAATAATTCCACTTAAAGATCCAGCTGGTAAATTAGTTAGATTACTACCATTAATTACACCAAAAGTTCCACCAGATATTTGAGAACCTGAAAGAGCTAAAGATGATGCTGATGTTAAAGCTGATAATGTAGTTAAAGTTGAATTTGATGTTGCTGTAATATTTGAAGCAGTTCCTGTAATAGATCCAGAAGGAATAACATAATCAGTTCCAGCTGAAGCTGCACTAATTGCTGTACCATTTCCTTTTAATAAACCTGTTATTGAAGTTGAAACTGTAATAGCTGGAGTTGTAGTTGGATTTGAAACTGTTCCAGAAAAACCATTAGCACTTACAACTGAAACATTTGTTACTGTTCCACCTGCTAAAGTACTTGATATTGTAATTGTATTTGCTACAGATGTTACTGTAATTCCACTACCGGCAGCAATTGTTATATTAGGTCCAGGTTGACCATTAATACCTGTGATAGTTCCACCACCACCTCCACCGCCCGTATCACTGGGGATGTTAATAAAAATATCACTCATATTACCTTCTTTTTGTATTAATTGTAGCTGTCATTGTTCCTGATCCAGATCCTGCTAGATACAATAATTGAACCCAAGAGTATGCTGGAAATTCAACATTAATTAAATAACTTCCTGCACCATTTATAACGGCAGCAGATGTATTAATTAACGTATAAGTAATTCCATCATTTGAACCTTGTATTTCAATATTTCCAACAGGAGATCCAGTGTAAACAGCTTGAATTGAGTAACTTACAACTTCATCAATGTTATAAGGTAAAGATGTGATACTACTGGACATATTTCCAACAACACCACTATCTCCTCCAACTAATTTCTTATTACTTACGTGTACTGGTTCTGACATAAAATACCTCTACTTAAGAGTTGTTAAATTTATTTATTCGAAACATTACCCATTGCTGCTTGTTGAATTGCAGGATTTGCCAATAAATGAGCTGGAACTTTTGCAGGTCCGGCTGGATTTATATGAGTAATTCCAACACCTTGGGGAGCTGGACCAGCAACGGTTTGACCAGCTTCAGGACTCATCATAGGAGCTACGTTTGTTTGAGGAGCATTTCCTTGAGGTCCTGGTCCACCATTAGGTTGTCCCCCTGGAGGATTATTATTGTTTGGTTGAAGAGGAGGTAAAGCTTGTTCACCTCTCATTTGTAATAAAGCAGGATCAGTATTCCTTAAAGCATTCATATGAGCTTCAATATGGTCCATAACAATTTTTACAAGGTTTGGATCATTTCTAAGATCAGGATCAGCAATAACAGCAGAATGTTCATCAATATGAACACTATGTTTATCCATTGGTGATACTAAAGGATTCTTACCTTCGAGCAATTCTTCATTTTCTTTTTTAATTAACATTAAATCATCAACTTCACCTTCAAACATTGCTTCTAGTTTTCCAGTATTGATAACTTGAAAGTATTGCTGGGGATTTTTAATAATCTTCATTTGCATCATTTGTTCGGCCATTTGAACACGACCTGCAATTGTTCTTGATAAAGGATTACCCATATCAACTACAACACGATTGATAGCAGAAATCTTTTCGCCAGTAAATTCTTTTAGTAATGGACGATTATTTTTACCAACAAGTGTAATAACTTTAGGAGTATTGGCAAAATCTTTTAATATTTGAATAACAGCAGTACCAACATCTTCTACTAATTTTACATAATTTTGTTGAAGTCCAGAAATAAATTGTAATGCTTGAGATTGAACAAGAGCTAAAGCTGTTCCTGATTTTAAAGAAGCTTCAGGATTTCCTCTAGCAACACTATTAACTCCTGAAATTGTTTCAGCAGCTTGAATAAGCATATCTAAAAATTTAAATATCTCAGCAGGAGTTTGAGTAAGATTTAATGCTTCAGGTTTCTGAGGAGATTCAATAATATTCATTGCTCCTTCAAGATTACTAATAGATATATCAGCACCCCTTGGCATCCAAACATTCTGAACACCAAAAGCATTTTGATTAGTCATAATAGTTCCATAAAGAGAATTAATACCCTCTTGAATTGGAAAAATATCAAACATTGGTGTATAACCATAAGGTGTTCCTAAAATTTCACTAGGAACAATTCTAAATACAGGAATAGTTCTATAAGGTAATTTAGCATCAATTAAAACAACATCTGAATCTAAAAATAACATATATCTACCATCAGGCATTGATTCAGTTTGTTTATGGAAAAATTCATATACTGCAATATCATCAGTATCATCATTAGACCAAATTGCTAATCTAAAAGTTGTTCCTTGATTCTTTGGAGGTAATGCTTTAATTTTATCAGCATATTCAGGATACTTAGCCATTAAATCGAAACGATTAACCCAATTACGAGTTAATAACCATTCATTATTCCAAGTTTCTTTAGTACCATCCATTACTACATCAAATGGTGTCATAGTTGAAAATTCTAATTCACCTTCTCGAACAGGTTCATTAGTATCAGGATCAACTTCATAAATTTCACCAGCTGTTGCGTTCCAAGCTAACTTTACATAACCAGCACCTAAAACAACTGCCAATTCTGTAGCACGTTTTAAAGCATCTTCTAAATTCTTTTCTCTCATATAATAATCAAGAATTTGATTAGCAAGATAAGTTTGAGCATAAGATTTATAATCAGTATTAATTGCTCTAGCTTCCATTGTTGGACGAGAAGAAGTAATCATTACATAAATATGCTGGGCTAAATTTCTAAAATGATTAATAGGAATTTGAACTAATTCACCTTGTTCTCCAGTGAATTGAACTCTATGTCCACCACCGACATAATCATTTAAATAAGCACCATGATAAGCTCTCCACATATTTTGTAATTTCTCAAGATGATGATTAGATCTTAGAACATTAAAAAATGAATCAGCTTTTCCTAATAATATTCCAGCTGCGTCTTTTGCAGGTTTAGCTGCGAAATATACATCATTAGGAGAACTAGATGAATTAAATGTATCTGCCATAAATTAATACTTCTTTCTTGGTCTGTAACCAAAGATCTTTTTATAAATCTCTAATTGGTCATTTTTTGATTCACGGAATTTAGCCGGATCTTTAATAAATATATTTTTCATATCTAATTGATAATGAGCAGGATAAGGATTGTGTCGGAAATCAATTGAACGAACTAAATATTTCAAAGCTTCAACTGCATCATAATGTCCATCATCAACACTTCTTGCAAACTTTTTTCTTTGCTTATCCCATCGAGCATTCTTTAAATGTCTAATTAAAGTTACACATTTAGGATCAATAATAATCTTTTTATTAGCAATAAGAATTCTTAAATTATTAATCATTGCTTCATTACTATCTTTTGTTGTTACTTGAAAATTAATAGTTTCATTTTGCGGGACCATTTTTTTACTTTGATTGTAAATCTCTTGAGTAAAAACATAATCTATATCACTAATACGTTTATATGGAACTTTAAATTCTCCACTAATAGGATTAGTCCAAAGAGCTTTCTCTTTTTTATTTTGTTGTTGGATTAATAATTCAATTGTTTGATCTTTATTTCTAAAATCCATTATTAATTCATCTTGAATAATAATTTTATCAGCTCTAAAATCATAATAACCAAATATAAGAGCAGTAAAATCTTTACCACCAGTATCCATTCCAACATAAGCATCATAGAAAGGAGGAAATGGCCAATCTTTTACAACTTCTTTAGCCATATTTTCATCAAATTCAGGTATAACAGAATGATTAGAATCTTTAATTATTTCACAATAAAGTTCTCTACGAGTTTCTTCAGAATTAATTCCACCTAGTTCTTCTATTAATTCATCTTTTTGTTGTTTAGTAATTCTAGGATTATCATCAATTGTTTTTTTAATTAAGCTACCTTTTAATTCAGCATTCTCAATATATTTTAAAAAGTCATGATCTAATTCTTTTGGAGGAGTTGAAGCCAAAACTCCCTTACCTTTTGTAATAAGAGTTGTAGGCATAAGAATACTTTTTACTAAATTCTCTAAATCAGAACAACTTCCAGCTTCATCAATAAACCAAATATGAGAATCTCCACCGCGAAGTTTTTCAGCATGACCACCATCAGAACCAGCTAATTGAACCTCAGAACCATTAGGAAAATAATAAATATAATCCTTACTTTTAAATTCAGGTTTAATATCATCAGGACAATCTTCTAATATTTGTCTAAAGATAGGTCTAACGATTTGTGTAATTTGTACTTTAGTTGGAGCAACAAATTTAACTATGCTATTTGGTTTTCGAATACATTGTTCTAAAGCTAATATACAAAGAGTATAAGTTTTTCCTTGTCTACGAGAAAGAAGCCAAGTCATTATTTTATGATCATTATTATAAAAGAGTTCATATAACTCTTTTTGAGTACCATCAAGTTTAAATGATAGCGAACCTCTCCTCCACAATTCGTTGAGAGCTGTTCTTTTTTCTTGTTCTTTACTTGTTATCATTTCCATTATTTTCAACTAGTTTCAATAGATCTTCAGTTTTTAAATCTTTAACTTCTTTTTCTCTTTGAGTTGGACGAGAATTAATTTGATTCAATATTCTAAAATAAGTATCAAGTCTCTTACATTCTTCATAAGTTAATTCACGTTCTAAAGTCATATTTTTTAATTTACTAATTTCAACAGTACAAATATATTCAGTATCATCACCAGAAATTTGATTAACACCTTCTGGTTGAGTTTTTAAAAGAGGAACAGAAGATTCTAAAAGAGTTTTTAAATGATCTCTTTCATCTTCTATTTTTTGAATCTTTTTAGACAATTGGATAATAGTAGTTTGTTGAGCCATTGCATATTCTTGCAATTGATTTAATTCTTTATATTGTAGAATTGTTTTATCGATAGCCATTATCTGCTACCCATTGCTCTCATACCAGAAGAAAGTTTCAAAGAAGTAACAGTTGTTTTTAAATTTTCAATCTCTTTTGTTTTTTCATCAAAACTATTTTGTAGAGAATTTACTTTCTGTTCTAATTCATCATGTTTATTTTCTTTAATTTTTAATTCAAAGAAACAAAAAGCAGCGGCTAGTATGCCCAAAACTAAAACTTCTGGATAACCAGGAGATTGAGCAAGGGTTTTACCAAAGTAGGCAACAAAAGCCAATAACGGTATAAGCCGTTTAATTTGATTCATTATACACCTCAATATTTAATTTTTAGTAATAAAGACATTTTAAAGTGTTAGATACAAATCGGAAATCAATCCATCACCCCACTAGAGGTATTTATCGTTACTTCTGTCTTATTTATAGTTGTTAAGTGTAGAATTGCTGAAAAATCACTTACTTAGCCGTTTTTGGAATTTGATATTTACTTGTGTTAACAACTACTTACATGAGTGAAAATCAAAGTCAAAGATGTCCAGATTGTTGTGTATTAATGGATTTTGTAAAAGATAATACATGGTTTAAATGTCCAGTTTGCGGTTATATGGTAAGGGTTATTAAAAGGATTACAAGGATACTAAATAATGAATGATTTAATCACACTAGATCAATATTCAATGGGAAGAGATAAATTATATCCAGATGAATGGACACAAGATGTTCAAAACAATGCTATAAGATTATTAAAGATTGTCAATGCATTTTTAAATGAGTTGGGAATTAAAGAAGCTATTGTAAGTAGTGGATTTAGACCCGCAGCTATTAATGGTAAAATAACCAACGCGGCAAAGAAATCTTATCATATGATTGGATTAGCAGTTGATATAAAAGATAATGATAATCAAGACTTAGCTAATTTAATAGCTTCAAATCCTGATCTTTTAAGAAAATATAATTTATGGTTAGAAAGTCCGGCAGCAACAAAAGGATGGGCACACATTGATCTTGGATCTAGAATGGATCGTCCTTCGAGAGTTTTTAATCCTTAAACATATTCGCAAATAATTGTATATTTTTTATGCCATTCCTTATTACATTGTTTAATAGTTGAATATAGATAAGGATATATATTATCATTTCCTTCAAATTTAACTAAACACATTTTTGTTCTAAATATATTCACAAACTAAAACATCTCCCTTAAAATTAATATTCCATCCTACAATCCATTCTTTGGTGTAATAATAAAATTTAGTATCTCTCACTTTATCATTATCAAATGATTTAATAACATATAAATAATTATTCATATTCACAAATAAATCTTTCAGTTTTCATTAAAGGAATAGCTTCTATTGTTTCCAATATATAATAATCAAAGCGTTTAGAAAGAGAATAATATATTAATATCATTTATTCAACTTACTCTTTCTTAAAACTTCTTCTGTATAATTAACAATCTCTTGTGCCATCTCATTTTTATTATGTTCATTATTTTCTTGCAAACAATCATTAATCAAATCAGAAAGATACTTATCTTCTAATGATAATCTAATAGCACTATTAATAACTGTACTATTAACATTCTTTAATTTACTTAATTCAGATCTTATATCACTCATAAAACCTCATCTTTCTTTGCACGTTTAATTCTCATTACAACTTTTAATCGTTCATGGTTACAAGAAGGACAAACTGATCCAGACCAAAGCTTACCAGATTCATCAGTCCATTTATTATCCTTGGACCATTTTCCAGCCAAAGTTCTGGTTTTTAATTGTTTACAAATCTTACAAAGTCTTAAATTACTTTCCATTTACATCCCATGTTTCATATATAATACCTACATTATCTATCAAATCAAATATTTTAATTCTAGAATCATCACGTTTAATATCTCTTTTATTATAAGAATCATATGATCTTAAAACGAACATATCACCAACTATACTATTGTACGCGCTATTTTTAAAGTAATAAAATATCACACATACTCCAAAATAATTAAATCATTACGATCAATGATAAAGAAATCTTCTTTACTTATAAATCCAAATGGTATTTCATTTTCTAAAAGAGTACAATACCAAAGAATCACTTCTTTTTCTTCCGTTTCATAATTTTTTTCCCACCACTCACCACCGGCTTAAATCCATAAAAACACTCCAAGCTACAAAACACCCTACCACCTAATAAATAAAGCTCGGTACCATTGTTAAACTCACTACCAGCTCTCTTATTACATTGAACGCATCCGTTTGACACTTTATTTGTCCTTCTTAAAAGGCCGGAAGTTTTGATTAAAAGATTCTTTATAAAGTCCATATCTAAGTCCTGTTGTTGAAATTCCCTTAAATCCTAAGAAAAAGCTATGCCACATAATTTCATTCAAAGGAGCATGAATATCATGAATACCATGCTCAGCCTTTCTAATCGGGCAATCAAAAAGCCGCCCAGCTACCTTACCCTCTAATCTGTGCAAACCACCTTTTCTCTTCACTTAACCACCTTAAATCTTTTACGTCTCTCTTGATATTTTCGTTCTTTAGTATTATTAATAAGATTTCTTATAAAGATTATACCTCCTGTTACAAGAATTGTCAATATAAAAATAAAGATAATCGACAAAGCAATATAAGATGTTACAATATTACCGTTCATTCAAATATTCCCTAGTCAAACGATTGTTACAATATTTAATGTCATAAACCTTACCATCAGGGTAAAACTCAAGCATAAACTTATCAGCATCATGAATGGTATCAAAAACACCCACTACAAGCTCCTTATAGCCCCGTGACGTTAACTTTACATAACAAAGAACCTTCGGGCTATTGGGTGTTACAAGATCAGTCATCACCTCAATAGAAGGTTTGTATTTAATAGCTTTAAAGGAGCGATACATTAGGTAGCCCCTGTTACAATATTCATTAGTCCAAAACTCATATCTGGTCCTAAGAAGGTCATTGTCCTTTATTGATTCCAGTATTACAAATTGAAGTTTACCCAGGTCATTAAAACAAGGATGGTTACAATATTTAAAGGATTGAAGGTTTCTTGCCAAAGCTGTTACAATATTTGTAGTAAAGCCCACATAGATTTTCTGATCAATTTCATTAATAAATCCATAAATGCACATGTCAGGATAGTTCAATATTTCTTGTATCATAAAAATAGTTGTTAAATCTGTTACAATATTCCTCAATAGATATTATATGTTGAAAGTCAAAAATAAACATCAATGATTTCAAGGACTTAATATATTTAAAATAGCTGAGATTGACAAATTTGATGAAACGTGTTACAAGAGTTTAAATTACAAAAATGGTAGGGTTGACTATAAAGTATTATTTAACCCCCCAAAGTAACCCCCCCCCCTCCCAGCCACCACAATACACTTGGCACACTACTTGCATATATACAATAACCATACCAACATTCTTTCCTTGCAAGAAGCATACCATATATGTATGGCGATTGCTTGGCATGATACTT